>Ga0164243_10011996_pt1 | contig 12316 bp, 13 predicted proteins | sample OricompcompostOP_FD_108781 | JGI IMG/M metagenome (GOLD analysis project Ga0164243, IMG submission 108781) | Organic Plus compost microbial communities from Emeryville, California, USA - Original compost - Organic plus compost (OP) | ecosystem: Engineered > Solid waste > Mixed feedstock >...
ATTGACCCGGTCCATGTCCGCGGCGAGTTCGGCCGAAAGCCGGTCGAGCGGCTTGGAGACGTTTTCGTTCATGCCCATCAAAGCGATCCCCTTTCGCCGCATGCCATTGCCATGCCATGGACACATGCGCAACAGCTGCGTAACCTTTGCTTGTCATGAAAGAGCTGCTGCGCACCACCGATCCGCTGCTGATTGCCCGGGCCGCCGACCTGCTGGCGGCCGAGGGAATTCAGGCATTTCCCCTGGATCAGCACATGAGCGTGCTGGAAGGCTCGCTGGGCATTTTGCCGCGGCGGCTGATGGTGGCCGACCGCGATCTGTTCATGGCGCGCGCCATCCTGCGGGACAATCGCATCCATCATGGCTGAATTGCGCGAGGACGGCTTCCTCGGCGGCCGGTTGCGGATCCTGCAACCGGCGCGCGGATACCGCGCCGGGGCCGATGCGGTGATGCTGGCGGCCGCCTGTCCGGCCCGGGCCGGCGACGAGGTGCTGGAACTGGGCTGCGGGGCGGGCGCGGCGCTGCTGTGCCTGGGGGCGCGGGTCGGCGACCTGCGGCTGGCGGGGCTGGAGCTGCAGCCCGACTATGCCGAGCTGGCGCGACGCAATGCCGCGGCAAATGCCATTCCTGTCGAGTTGCATGAAGGCGACCTGGCGCGGATGCCTGCGGCCCTGCGCGGCCGCAGCTTCGATCATGTGATCGCCAATCCGCCCTATTTCCTCGACGGGCCGCCGGCGCCCGATGCCGGGCGCGGCCGAGCCCGGCACGAAATCACGCCGCTGCCGCTATGGATCGAGGCCGGGCTGCGCCGGCTGCGGCCGGGTGGCTGGATCACGCTGATCCAGCGCGCCGACCGGCTGGCGGCGATTCTGGCCGCGCTTGCGGGGCCGGCCGGGGCAATCACCATCCTGCCCGTCGCGGCGCGCGAAGGGCGCGAGGCGGGGCGCGTCATCATCGCCGCCCGCAAGGGCGCGCGCGGACCGCTGCGCCTGCTCTCGCCCTTTGTCATGCATGCGAAACCGTTGCATTCTGCCGATGAACAGGACCTGACGGCGGCCGCGCAGGCGGTTTTGCGCGAGGCTGCGGCACTTTCACTCCTGCGCCCGGATTTTCGATGACAATGTGACGATTCTATGTTGCAATTCCAGGGTTCGATCAATCCAAGAGGAGGACGAAATGTCGGTTGAATCCCATGTGCAGGAGCTTCGCCGCAAACATCAGTCACTTTCGAACGCCATCGAGGCCGCGCATCGCAGCCCCGGCATGGACGACCTTGCCATCGCCCAGATGAAGAAGGAAAAACTTCGCCTCAAGGAAGAGATCACGCGCCTGTCGCATTGATTGCGGCGGGGGCGGGCCTGGCCCGGCCCCCGCGCGACAGGCCGGCAATGGAATCAAGACAGCCCGCGAGACATCGCGGGCTGTTGCCGTTTCGGGGATGGTTCAGACGAAGAACTGGCCGCCATTGGCGCTGATGGTCGAGCCGGTGATGAAACCGGCATCGTCGGCGGCAAGAAAGACGACGCAGCGGGCGATTTCCTCGGGCTCGCCCAGGCGGCCGACCGGGATCTGGGGGATGATGCGTTCGTTCAGCACCTTTTCGTCGATGGCGCGGACCATTTCGGTGCCGATATAGCCCGGGCAGATCGCGTTCACGGTGATGCCGGCGCGGGCGCCTTCCTGGGCCAGGGCCTTGGTAAAGCCCAGATCGCCCGCCTTGGCGGCCGAGTAATTCGCCTGGCCGGCCTGTCCCTTCTGGCCATTGATCGAGCTGATATTGATCACGCGGCCGAACTTGCGGTCGCGCATACCCGACCAGACCGGGTGGGTCATGTTGAACATGCCGGTCAGGTTGGTGTCGATCACCTCTTTCCACTGTTGCGGGGTCATCTTGTGAAACATTGCGTCGCGGGTGATGCCGGCATTGTTGACCAGGATGTCGATGGGGCCCAGCTCCTCCTGGACCCGGCCGATGCCGGCGATGCAGGCGTCGTAATCGGCCACCGACCATTTATAGGTCTTGATGCCGGTCTGTTCGGTAAAGGCGCGGGCGGCATCGTCATTGCCGGCATAATTCGCCGCGACGACATAGCCGGCCTGCTTCAGCGCCTTTGAAATCGCCGCACCGATCCCGCGCGATCCGCCGGTCACAAGGGCCACTCTTGCCATTTCTCGTCCCCCTTTGAAAATGGTCGTGAAATTGTGTTACCCAAGGTCGGCTGTGTGCGCAAGATAGTTGCGCGCGCTTTTTCGATCAGGGGCGTTCCAGGCACATGGCGACGCCCATGCCGCCACCGATGCACAGCGTGGCCAGGCCCTTTTTCGCGTCGCGCCGCCGCATCTCGAACAGCAGCGTGTTCAGGATGCGCGCCCCCGAGGCGCCGATGGGATGGCCGATGGCAATGGCGCCGCCGTTCACGTTCACGATCGAGGGGTCCCAGCCCATGTCGCGGTTGACCGCGATGGCCTGGGCGGCAAAGGCTTCGTTCGCCTCGACCAGGTCCAGGTCTCCGACCGCCCAGCCGGCCTTTTCCAGCGCCTTGCGGCTGGCGGGGATGGGGCCGGTGCCCATGATCCGGGGATCGACGCCCGCGGTCGCATAGGAGGCGATGCGGGCCAGCGGCGTCAGGCCGCGCCGCGCCGCCTCGTCCTCGGACATGACCAGCACGGCGGCGGCGCCGTCGTTCAGGCCCGAGGCATTGCCGGCGGTCACGCTGCCGTCCTTGCTGAAGGCGGGGCGCAGCTTTTCCATCGCCTCCAGCGTCGCGCCGTGACGGACATATTCGTCGGCATCCACGACGATGTCGCCCTTGCGGGTCTTGACGGTCACCGGCACGATCTCATCGGCGAATTTGCCGGCCTTCTGCGCGGCCTCGGCCTTGTTCTGCGAGGCGACGGCGAATTCGTCCTGTTCGGCGCGGGAAATGCCCCATTTTCCGGCGACGTTCTCGGCGGTCGTGCCCATGTGATAGTCGTGGAAGGCGTCCCAGAGCCCGTCGCGGATCATGGTGTCGAGCATCTTCATGTCGCCCATTTTCTGCCCGGCACGGATATAGGCGGCATGGGGGGCCAGAGACATGGATTCCTGTCCGCCCGCCGCGACCACGTGGGCGTCGCCCAGCACGACCTGCTGCGCCGCCAGCGCGACCGAGCGCAGGCCCGAGCCGCAGACCTGGTTGATGCACCAGGCCGCCGATTCCTGCGGAAAGCCCGCCTTGATATGCGCCTGGCGGCCGGGGTTTTGGCCCTGGGCGGCGGTCAGCACCTGGCCCAGGATGGTTTCGGAGATTTCGGCTGGGTCCAGGCCGGCCCGTTCGACCACCGCCTTCAACGCAAGAGCGCCAAGATCATGGGCCGGCAGATTCGCAAAGGACCCCAGAAAACTGCCGACGGGGGTGCGGGCAGCAGAAACGATTACGGCTTTGGTCATGACGGGCTCCTTCCCAGATGGCCGATAGCATCGACGATAGGCAAACTGTTTGCCGTTTCGTTCCCCGAGGTCAAGCGGACTTGCCCGTCCGTCGCCCGGCGACAGGGCCGGCGACTGACCCGCGCGAGACCCGCGCGAAACCTGGGAGAGGGAGGTTCCCGCCATGTCCGCGCCGCGTCCGCCGCCCAGTGCCGGGCAATCGGGCAGCCGGGAAACCGCCGCCCCGGTGCGACCCGACGTCGCGGCAAAACCCCCCGGCTCCCGCCGCCCCCGGCGCCCGCGCGGCCCGCACGCCCTCAGCTGCGATGCGCCTTGGAACTGGGGGATTTCCAGGGCGGCACGATGGTCGGGGCGCCGAAATAATAGCCCTGCAGGCAATCGATTCCCATGTCGATGAGAAAGGCGGCATCATCCGCCGTCTCGACCGATTCAGCCACCGTGAACATGTCGAAATGATGCGCGATGGATTGCAGCGCCCGGGTCAGCACCTGGTTGTCGCGCTGTTCCGATATGTCGCGGATGAACTGGCCGTCGATCTTGATCATGTCGAAACAGAAATCGCGCAGATAGCGGAAAGAGGTATAGCCGGCGCCGAAATCGTCCAGGGCGAAGCTGACGCCCCTGGCCTGCAATTCCTGCATGAATTGTTCGACCAGTTCGGGCATGCCCATGGCCGAGCTTTCGGTGATCTCCAGGATCAGCCGCTCGGCGATGCTGACATCGCCGGCAATGCCTTCGCGCAGGGTGCGCAGCCAGGCCGGATAGCCGATCGAACGGGCCGACATGTTCACCGAAAGCCGCAGCGAGGGTTCCTCGGCCAGGGATTTCAGGCCCAGCGACAGCGACAGGCAGTCGATCTGCCGGCCCAGTTCGGTCGTTTCGGCCAGGGGCATGAAATCCCGCAGGGGCACGATGCGCCCCGTTTCGTCTATGATCCGGATGAGCCCTTCGTGGAAGGCCGGCTGTTCGGGGCGGTCGGCCTGCACCACCGGCTGATAGGCCAGCACGGCATCCCCGCGCGAGACCGCCCGCCGCACCGTTGCCATGGTCACCCGCGATTGCTGGTCCAGGACGAAATCCAGCGGAGAGCCGGTTTCCTGCGGTGAATCAATATTGTCGGTCATGCCAAGACTCCTGTCATCGACGGCACTCTGGCGATCATGTCCTAAGATCGGGTAAACTGGGCCCGCTTTCTCAACTCGAGGTTAACGGACCCTTGCCCGATATTGCCCGACGCTGCGCCTGGTGCGGCTCCGATCCGCTTTACGTCGCCTATCACGATGACGAATGGGGGGTGCCGGAATACGATTCGCGGGCGCTATGGGAAAAGCTGGTGCTGGACGGTTTCCAGGCCGGGCTGAGCTGGATCACCATTCTGCGCAAGCGCGATGCCTTTCGCGAGACCTTCGAGGGCTTCGACCCCGAGCGCGTCGCCGCCTGGGGCGAGACGCAGATCGCGCGGGCCCTGCAGAATCCCGGCATCATCCGCCATCGCGGCAAGATCGAATCGGCGGTCAAGGGCGCCCGGCTGTTCCTGCAGATCGAATCGGCCGAGGGGTTTTCACCCTTTATCTGGTCCTTTGTCGGGGGACGTCCGATCCAGAACGGCTTTACGGCCAGGGATCAGGTCCCGGCCAGGACGGTCGAATCCGAAACCATGTCCAAGGAGTTGAAAAAGCGTGGATTCAACTTTTGCGGGCCGGTGATCACCTATGCCTTCATGCAGGCTTGCGGGCTGGTCAACGACCATATGGTCGATTGTCCCGCCCATGCCCGCGTCAAGGCGCTGTCGCCTGCCTGACCAGTTCCTTGGCCGCGTCCGACGACCAGTCGGCGCCGCCGATCAGCCGCGCGATTTCCCGCCCGTCGCGGTCGATCAGCACCGTCACCGGCATCCCCATGACGCCCATCCCGCGCGCAAGGCCCTGGCGGGGGTCCAGATGCACCGGCAGATGGGTAATGCCCGCCTCGTCCAGGAACTTCTTGACCGCGGGGGGCGGGTTATGGCCGGCGGCGATGGCGACCACCTCGAAATCCTCGCCGCCCATCTGGGCCTGAAGCGCGTCCAGCGCGGGCATTTCCTCGCGGCAGGGGGCGCACCAGGTGGCCCAGAAGTTCAGCAGCACCACCTTGCCCCGCCAGTCGGCCAGGCTGTGGGTGCCGCCCTGAGGGTCGGTGAACTCGGTCGCGGGCACCGGGACCGGATCGGTCGGCATGAGTTTGGCCAGCCCGCCGTCATGCGCGGCCTGCCAGTCGATTTCACCCGCCGCAGCGGCATTTGCACCAAGGACCAGCGCCGTATAAAGAACCAGCCAACGCATTTCACCCCCCGAAGGACAAGTCATGACCGAGCAGCCCACCACCGCCAACCAGATGTGGGGCGGACGTTTCGCCGCAGGCCCGGACGCGATCATGGAGGCGATCAACGCCTCGATCGGCTTCGACCGGCGGCTTTATGCCCAGGACATCCGGGGCAGCCGCGCCCATGCCGCGATGCTGGCGGCACAAGGCATCATCAGCACTAGCGATGCCGAGGCGATCGGAAAAGGGCTGCTCACGGTCTTGTCAGAGATCGAGGCGGGGGATTTCCCGTTCTCGACCGCGCTGGAAGACATCCACATGAACGTGGAATCGCGGCTGAAAGAGTTGATCGGAGAGCCGGCGGGGCGGCTGCACACGGCGCGAAGCCGCAACGACCAGGTGGCGACGGATTTCCGGCTTTGGGTGCGCGACCAATGCGACGCGGCCATTGCCGGGCTTGACGCGCTGATCCGCGCGGCTTTGTCGCAGGCCGAACGCGGCGCGGATTGGGTGATGCCGGGCTTTACCCATCTGCAAACCGCGCAGCCGGTGACCTGGGGCCATCACATGATGGCCTATGTCGAGATGTTCGGCCGTGACCTGTCGCGTTTCCGGGACGCGCGCCAGCGCATGAACGAATCGCCCCTGGGCGCGGCGGCGCTGGCGGGGACGGGGTTCCCCATAGACCGCGAGGCCACGGCGCGGGCGCTTGGCTTCGACCGGCCGATGGCCAACAGCCTGGATGCGGTCAGCGACCGCGATTTCGCGCTGGAATTCCTGTCCTCGGCCGCGATCTGCGCCGTCCACCTGTCGCGGCTGGCCGAGGAACTGGTGATCTGGTCCTCGGCCCAGTTCCGTTTCGTCACCATGTCGGACCGCTTCTCGACCGGGTCGTCGATCATGCCGCAAAAGAAGAACCCCGATGCGGCGGAACTGATCCGGGCCAAGATCGGCCGCATCCTGGGCGCGGCCGTGGCGCTGTTCGTGGTGATGAAGGGCCTGCCCTTGGCCTATTCCAAGGACATGCAGGAGGATAAGGAGCAGGTCTTCGACGCCGCGGACAACCTGATGCTGGCCCTGGCGGCGATGGAGGGGATGCTGTCGGACCTGAGCGCGAATCGCGAGCGGCTGGAGGCGGCGGCGGGCTCGGGCTTTTCCACCGCGACCGACCTGGCCGACTGGCTGGTGCGCGAGGCCGGGCTGCCGTTCCGCGACGCCCATCACGCGACCGGCGTGCTGGTCGCGATGGCCGAAAAGGCCGGGATCGACCTGCCCGACCTGACGCTGGAACAGATGCAATCGGTCAACCCGGCGATCACCGCGGATGTCTATAACGTGCTGGGCGTGCATAATTCGGTCGCCTCGCGCATGTCCTATGGCGGCACGGCGCCCCAGCAGGTTCGCGCCCAGATCGCCCGCTGGAAACGGAAACTGGAGGAGAAATCCGCATGATGCAGCACCTGCTTTTCGCCGCCTTCGCCTTGGTCCTGGCAAGCCTGGCCGGCTGCGGCGTCGATGGCGCCCCGACCCGGCCCGGCCCGGCCGCGAATGCCGCGCCGGCCGAGCCCGGCGTGCATCTGAGCGGCGAGGCGCGTTTCGGTGTCATCGCGGAGCTTTGAACTGACGCCGCTGCGCCTGGCCTGGCTGGCGCTGACCCTGGCCGGCGCCGCCGTGGCGCTGTGGCGGGGCGAGGCGCTGTGGCGGGAAGCCGGCGGCTCGGAACTGGTGGCGCAGGCCACGCTGGCGCTTTGGTGCCTGATCGAGACCATGCTGCGCCGCAACTGGGCGGCGCTGCTGACGCTGCCGGCGCTGGCGCTGGGGATCGGCTGCGCCTTGCCGCTTTATCTGTTCATCCGCTCTCGCAGGATCACCTGATGGATCACTTCAACTATGTCGACGGCTGGCTTCATGCCGAAGAGGTGCCGCTGGCCCGCATCGCGGCCGAGGTCGGCACCCCGGTCTATGTCTATTCCACCGCCACGCTGACCCGACATTTCAAGCTGTTCCAGCAGGCGCTGGATTGGACCGACCACCTGGTCTGCTTTGCGGTCAAGGCCAATTCGAACATCGCCGTGCTGAAGCTGCTGGGCGATCTGGGCGCGGGCATGGATATCGTCTCGGGCGGGGAATATGCGCGCGCCAGGGCGGCGGGGGTGCCGGGGGCGCGGATCGTCTTTTCCGGCGTCGGCAAGACCGAGCCCGAGATGCGCATGGCGCTGGAGGGCGGTATCCGCCAGTTCAACGTCGAATCCGAGCCGGAACTGGAATTGCTGTCCCGCGTCGCGGCGTCCATGGGCGTCGAGGCCCCGGTCGCGATACGGGTGAACCCCGATGTCGATGCCAGGACGCATGAGAAGATCGCCACCGGCAAGTCGGAAAACAAGTTCGGCATTCCCATCGCGCGCGCACGCGAAGTCTATGCCCATGCCGCGCGGCTGCCCGGCATCGGGGTGGTCGGCATCGACATGCATATCGGCAGCCAGTTGACCGATCTGGAGCCTTACCGGCAAGCCTATGCCAAGATGGCCGATCTGACCCGCGCGCTGCGCGCCGACGGGCATCGGATCACCCGGCTGGACATGGGCGGCGGCCTGGGCATCCCCTATCGGCGCGACAACAATGCCCCGCCCCTGCCGATCGAATACGGCCAGGTGATCCGCGAGGCGGTGGGCGAGCTGGGCTGCGAGATCGAGATCGAGCCGGGGCGCAACATCGCCGGCAATGCCGGGATCCTGCTGGCCTCGGTGATCTATCTCAAACAGGGCGAGGGCCGGGATTTCCTGATCCTCGACGCGGCGATGAACGATCTGATCCGGCCGGCGATGTATTCGGCCCATCACGATATCGTCCCGGTGCGCGAGCCGGCGCCGGGGGCCGAGGTCGCGCCCCATGACGTGGTCGGCCCGGTCTGCGAGACCGGCGATACCTTTCGCAAGGCGGTGGACCTGCCGGTGCTGGGTCCGGGCGAGCTGGTGGCGCTGCGCTCGGCCGGGGCTTACGGCGCGGTGATGGCCTCGGAATATAACTCGCGGCCCTTGGTGCCCGAGGTTCTGGTCAGCGGCGATCAATTCGCCGTCATCCGGGCGCGACCGACGCTTGAGGAAATGCTGGGACGCGATACCATCCCGGAATGGCTATAGGTATCGCTTCCTGCTGCGTGGTCGCCGGGGGTTTCACACCCCCGGACCCCCGTGGGATATTTCCTCACGGAAGAACGGAGGGGCGGGGCCATGGAGCCGGGTGAACCGCGCCGGATCCGCTGGGCGGTCGGGCTGACCCGCGCCGGCATGTGGTGGGAGGCGCTGGCCGCCGCCTTCTGGCCGCTGGGCGTGGTCCTGGCTCTGGCGCTGGCGGCGCTGGCTTTTGGCGCGACCGATCTGTTTTCATCGCGGGCGCTGATCTGGCTGATGGGCCTGGTGGCCCTGATCGCGGTGCTGGCCCTGGCCTGGGGGGTGAGGCGGTTCCGGCGCCCCTCGGTCGCGGCGGCGCGGCAGCGGGTCGATCTGACCCTGCCGGGGCGGCCGCTTTCGGCGCTGCGCGACAGGGTGGCGCTGGGGGCCGGCGATGCGGGGGCGGATGCGCTGTGGCGCGCGCATCTGGCGCGGATGGAGCAGGTGGCCTCTGCCGCGCGTCCCGTAGTCCCGGATGCGCGGCTGCGCTGGCGCGATCCGGCCGCCTTGCGGCTGGCGGGCCTGGTGGCGCTGGTCATGGCGCTGGTCTTTGCGCCGGCGGGGCAGCTGGGGCAGGGCCTTGCCGCCCTGGGCGCGACCTTCCGGCCTCTGCCCGAGGCGCGTCCCGGCGCCGAGGCCGGCCCGTCATGGGAGGGTTGGGCCGAGCCCCCCGCCTATACCCGCCGCCCCACGCTTTACCTGAACGCGCTGCCCGAGGGGCGGGGGTTGGAACTGCCCAAGGGCTCGAAGCTGAGCTTTCGCCTTTACGGCGAGGGGGCGGCGATTTCGCAGGATATCGGCCCGGCGGCGGAGGGAGGCGAGCCTTCGGCGCCGGAATTCACCGCCGAGCGCGACGGGGCGATCGAGGTCGCGGGGCGGCGTTTCGACGTGACGGTCCTGCCGGATGCGGTGCCGGTCGTGGCGCCGGGCAAGGCGCCCGAGCGCCGCGCCGACGGCCGGCTTGTGCAGGAATTCACCGCCGGCGACGATCACGGCATCGCTGCCGGGCAGGCGGTCATCACCCTGGATATTGCGGCGGTGGATCGCCGCTTTGGCCTGGTCGCGGAGCCCGAGCCCCGCAACCCCGTCGAGCTGGACCTGCCGCTGCCCGCCACCGGCAGCCGCAAGGAGATCCGCGGGCGGCTGGTCGGCGACCTGGCCCGCCATCCCTGGGCCAACCTGCCGGTCACCGTTACGTTGCGGGTCGAGGACGGCATCGGTCAGCAGGGCGTTTCGCAGCCGATGCGCATGGTGTTGCCGGGGCGGCGCTTTTTCGACCCGCTGGCGGCGGCGCTGATCGAGCTGCGCCGCGACCTGTTGTGGTCGCGCGAGAATGCCGCGCGCAGCGCCCAGGTTCTGCGCGCCGCCAGCTGGCAGCCCGAGGGCTTCATGGACGAGGCGCTGCATCAGGGTCTGCAGGCCGTCCTGGGCAGGCTGGAATCCGGCAATCTGAGCGAAGAGGCCCGCAACAGGCTGGCGCAGCTGCTGTGGGATGCCGCGGTGGCGCTGGAGGATGGCGGGCTGGCCGACGCGCTGGAACGCATGCAGCAGGCGCAGGAGCGGCTGTCCGAGGCGATCCGCAACGGCGCCAGCCCCGATGAGGTCCAGCGGCTGATGGACGAGCTGAAGCAGGCCACCGACGATTACCTGGACATGCTGGCCCAGCAGCAGGGGCAGGATCCGGCCGAGCGTTTCGACCGCTCGCCCCAGGACCGCCAGCAGATCACCGGCGACCAGATCCAGCAGATGATGGACGAGATCCAGCGGCTGATGAACGAGGGCCGCATGGCCGAGGCCCAGGAATTGCTGGAGCAGTTCAATCGCATGATGCAGAACATGCGGGTGACGCAATCCGAGGGCGGCGAAGGCGGCCGCCAGCGCCCGACCGACCGGTTGGCCGAGACCCTGCGCGAGCAGCAGAAGCTGGCCGACGAGGCGATGCGCAGGATGCAGGACCAGTTCGGCCAATGGCGGCCCGACGGCCAGCAGGACGAAGGGCAGGACGGCCCGGGCGGGCAGTCGGACCAGCAGCTTGCCGACCGCCAGCGCGAATTGCGCGAGGATCTGGGCCGGCAGCGCGGATTGCTGCCCGGCCGGGGCACGCCGCAGGGCGAGGAGGCGCGGCGCCAGATGGACGAGGCCGGCCGCGCCATGGAAGAGGCCGAGCAGGCGCTGCGCGAAGGCGATGCGGCCGGGGCGATGGAACGCCAGGCCCAGGCTATCCAGTCCATGCGCGAGGGCATGCGGGCATTGGGCGACATGACGGCGCAGAACGGCGAGCAGGGCGAAGAGGGCGATCCGCAACAGGGCGGGCAGGAAGACGGTCCCGAAGGTCCTTCGGGCGATCCGCGCGGCCAGCGCGGGCTGGCGCAGCCCTATGACCGCCCGCCGCCGACCGATCCGCTGGGGCGGGCGCTGTCGGGGGATGGCGGCTCGATCACCTCGGGCGATCCGCTGGCCGAGGGCGGCGATCCTTCGCGCAAGGCCCGCGAGTTGCAGGACGAGATCCGCCGGCGCAGCGGCGAGCGCGACCGGCCCAGCGACGAGCGCGACTATCTGGACCGGCTGCTGGAGAATTTCTGAGCTATTCGCCCAGGATGCGATCGTGCAGCCAGAGCCGGCCGCGATCGACCTGCTGGCGCCATTCGGCCAGCCAGGCGCCGCCTTCGCCGGGGGCGATCCGCGGCGACAGCGCATAAAGCGCAAGCCCCGCCAGGGCCAGCATGGCCACCAGCCCGAAACCGGCGGCATAGCCTGTCCGCCGTGGCGGCGGCGGCACGATGAGGGCGGGCACCGGCGCCTCGCGCAAGGGCCGATCGGCCGCCGTCCCGGCTGCGGCCGAAGCGGTGCTTTCCGATGCGGCGGGGCGCAGCAGCGGCGCGGCGTGCGAAGGCGTTGCCTCGGTCGCGGAATCGGCCGGCTGGGAGGGAGAGCGGGTCAGGGTCGCCGCCAGTTCCTCGGCATCGGGCAGGGCGGATCTGATCGGTCCGGCCCCGGGGGGCGTTGCAGCAGGTGCTGCGAAACGGGGCGCGGTTTCGGCCGCCATGTCCCGAGGCGGCGCGGGCATGGCCGCCGGCCGCGCGGCGGTCGAAGCTGCCGCGCCCGTATCCGCCGTGTCCGCATCCGCTGCGCCCGTATCCGCTGCGCCCGGGTCCGCCATGACCCGGCCCCTTGTTCCCGGCTCGGCGGCGGCCGGGATATGCGGCCCGGTATCCCGGGATAGCTCTGCGACCTGTCCGGCCGGCTTGGGCGGAAAGGCAGAAACGACATCGGCATCGGCAAGGCCGGTTCCGGTCACGGTCAGGGCCGGCCAGTCGATCAGCGGCTCGTTCCCCTGATCGGCGCGCTGGCCGTCCGGCCCCGGCTCTGATGCCTGTGCCGATGCTTCGGCCTCTGTGGGCGACGGGGTGGGGG
>Ga0164243_10011997_pt1 | contig 12315 bp, 11 predicted proteins | sample OricompcompostOP_FD_108781 | JGI IMG/M metagenome (GOLD analysis project Ga0164243, IMG submission 108781) | Organic Plus compost microbial communities from Emeryville, California, USA - Original compost - Organic plus compost (OP) | ecosystem: Engineered > Solid waste > Mixed feedstock >...
GCTTCGACGCGATGAGCGAGGTGGCCGAGGCGGTCACGGTCTTCGGATCGGCCCGGATGAAGCCGGACTCCCCGGAGTACGCGCTCGGCGTGGAGGTCGGTCGCGCGCTCGGCGAGGCGGGCTACGCCGTCATCACCGGCGGCGGTCCCGGCGCGATGCAGGCGGCCAACCAGGGCGCGCACCAGGCGGGCGCCCAGTCGATCGGCCTCAACATCGAGCTGCCCTTCGAGCAGACGCTGAACCCGTGGGTCGACCTCGGCATGAACTTCCGCTACTTCTTCGTCCGCAAGACGATGTTCGTCAAGTACGCGGTCGGCTTCGTCTGCCTGCCCGGCGGCCTGGGAACGCTCGACGAGCTGTTCGAGGCGCTGACCCTGGTCCAGACCAAGAAGGTCGTGCGCTTCCCGATCGTGCTCGTGGGCACCGAGTTCTGGGCGGGCCTGCTCGACTGGATGCGCGACGTGCTGGTCGCCCGCGGCATGATCGCCGCCGAGGATCTCGATCTGCTGACCGTCGTGGACGAGCCGGAGGACGTGGTCGCCGCGATTCACGCGACCGCGGTGGCGCGGCCCTCGGACCGGCCGTCGGCCGCAGATGGCACGATGACCCGGTGAGTGCCGTCTGCGTCTACTGTTCGTCGGGCACCGTCGAACAGCGTTTCATCGATCTCGCCGCGGAGGTGGGTACCGCTCTGGCGGAGGCCGGCCACACGATCGTCTCCGGCGGCGGCAACATCTCCATGATGGGTGCGCTGGTCACCGCGGCGCGAGCGGCCGGCGGCCACACCGTCGGGATCATCCCGCGGTCCCTCATGGACCGCGAGGTCGCCGACCTCGGGTCCGACGAACTCGTCGTCACCGAGACCATGCGCGAGCGCAAGCGGCTCATGGACGAGCGCGCCGACGGTTTCATCACGCTCCCGGGGGGTATCGGAACCCTCGAGGAGCTGTTCGAGACCTGGACCGGCGGCTACCTCGGGATGCACGACAAGCCCGTGGTGCTGCTCGATCCTTTCGATTTCTACGCGCCGCTGCTGACCTGGCTGCGAGAGTTGTCGACAACCGGTTTCGTCTCCCAGCGCTCGTTGGATCGGCTGCTCGTCACGTCGTCGGTCGACGAGGCGCTGGAGTTGGCGACTCGGGGGTAGAAGTTTTCTTACCGGCCGGTAAGGTATCGCGCGTGAGTGCGCGGGGCACTCAATGACGCCCAGCGGAGAGCGGAGGCCACATGTCCCCAGACATCCAGCGCAAGGACGTCCAGACGGACACGTCTGCAGACTCGAGCGCGAGCTCGTCGACCCCGGAGGACGCCGGGAACACGAAGACCACCAAGGACGCGGTGAAGACCGTAGGGGTGCGCGACCTGCTGCGCGGCGTGGTGAAGATGGCGCCGCAGGCGGCCGGGATGCTCAAGCACGCGCCGGGACTGATCCGGCGTCCCCCGGAGGCGAAGAAGACCATCGGCTCGGTCTTCCAGAAGCTCGCCCACGCCCATCCGGACCGGCCGTTCGTCCGGTTCGAGGGTCGCACCACCACCTACGGCGAGGCCAACCGGCGGGTGAACCGTTACGCCGCAGTCCTTTCCGAGGCGGGGGTGGGCAAGGGTGACGTCGTCGCGATCCTGAGCAAGAACAACGCGACCGATCTCCTGCTGATGCTCGCGACGGTCAAACTCGGCGCGGTCGCGGGGATGCTGAACTACAACCAGCGCGGCGAGGTGCTCGAACACTCGATGAAGCTGCTCGACGCCACCGTGCTCGTCTACGACCCGGAGTGCGGCGAGGCGCTCGAGTCGGTGTCGGAATCGATTCTGCCCGAACACGTCTACGACTTCGCCGCGTTCGACGAGGCCGCCGAGGGCAAGCCGGACACCGACCCGGAGATCACCGCGCAGCTGCCGGCGTCGACCAAGGCCTTCTACATCTTCACGTCCGGCACGACCGGCAAGCCCAAGGCCAGCGTGATGAGCCACAACCGGTGGCTCGCCAGCTACTCGGGCATCGGCGGGCTGGCGGTGCGGCTGCGTCCCAGCGACACCATGTACGTGCCGCTGCCGCTGTACCACAACAACGCGCTGTCGGTCTCGCTCGCGTCGGTGCTGGCCTCCGGCGCCTGCATCGCGATCGGCAGGTCGTTCTCGGCGTCGAAGTTCTGGGACGACGTGATCCTCAATCGCGCCACCGCGTTCTGCTACATCGGCGAGCTGGGCCGCTACCTGCTGGCCCAGCCGCCCAAGCCCACCGATCGCCGGCACTCGGTCCACACCGTGGTCGGCAACGGCATGCGGCCGGAGATCTGGGACGAGTTCCGCGAGCGCTTCGGCATCGACCGCGTGGTCGAGTTCTACGGCGCCAGCGAGCTCAACCTCGCCTTCGTCAACGCGTTCACCGTCGACAAGACGGCCGGTTTCTGTCCGCTGCCGTACAAGATCGTCGAGTACGACGAGGAGGGCAATCCCAAGCGCGGCGCCGACGGCCGGCTGACCGAGGTCGGCAAGGGCGGCACGGGCCTGCTCCTCGCCGAGATCTCCGACCGGGTGCCCGTCGACGGGTACACCGACGAGGCCGAGACCGAGAAGAAGATCGTCCGCGACGCCTTCAAGAAGGGCGACGCCTACTTCAACTCCGGCGACCTCGTGCGCGACCAGGGCTGGATGCACATCTCCTTCGTCGACCGCCTCGGCGACACCTTCCGGTGGAAGGGCGAGAACGTGGCGACCACGGAGGTCGAGGGCGCGGTCGACGCGTTCGACGGCATCGCGCAGTCGGTGGCCTACGGCGTGGAGGTGCCCGGCACCGACGGTCGTGCCGGGATGGTCGCGGTGAAGCTGCGCGAGGGCACCGACCTCGACACGAAGGCGCTGGCCCAGCACCTCTACAAGGCGCTGCCGAGCTACGCGGTGCCGCTCTTCGTCCGCGTCGTCGACGACTTCGAGCAGACCTCCACTTTCAAGAACCGTAAGGTCGAACTCCGCAAGGAAGGTTATGCGGACGCGGACCCGGAGACGGTCTACGTCCTCGCCGGACGGGAGAAGGGCTACGTGGAGTACTACGACGACTACCCCGCGGACGTGGCGGCCGCCAAGGTCCCCAAGGGATGACGGTCTCGCCGACCCTCTGCGGCCGGCCGGTCGCCACCGATCGGGCCCTGATCATGGCGATCGTGAACCGGACACCCGACTCGTTCTACGACCGCGGCGCCAGCTTCGACGACGAGGCGGCGCAGCGGCGCGTGCACCAGGTCGTCGCCGAGGGCGCCGACATCATCGACGTGGGCGGGGTCAAGGCGGGGCCGGGTGAGGAGGTCGACGCGCAGACCGAGGTACAGCGCGTCGTGCCGATGATCGCCTGGATCCGCGAGCAGTACCCGGACGTGCTGATCAGCATCGACACCTGGCGCAGCGAGGTCGCCGACCGCGCCTGCGCGGCGGGTGCCGACATCGTCAACGACACCTGGGCCGGATACGACCCCGACATCGTCGAGGTGGCCGCGGCACGGGGTGCGGGGATCGTCTGCTCGCATACCGGAGGCGCGCGCGTGCGCACCCGTCCGCATCGGGTCGGCTACGGCGACGCCGTGGACGATGTGGTCGACGACGTGGTGGCAGAGGTGACCGCGGCGGCCGAGCGCGCCCTCGCGGCGGGCGTGCGTCGGGATTCGATCGTTATCGATCCGACGCACGATTTCGGCAAGAATACGCACCACGGGCTGGCTCTGTTACGCCGTGTGAAAGATCTTGTTAACACCGGCTGGCCGGTGCTCATGGCGCTGAGCAACAAGGACTTCGTGGGGGAGACTCTGGGTACAGACCTAGAGCACCGGTTGGAGGGAACTCTCGCCGCGACGAGTCTGGCCGCCGAACACGGTGCCCGGATCTTTCGCGTTCACGAGGTCGCCGCCACCCGGCGCGTGGTCGACATGGTCGCTGCCATCGCGGGAAGTAGACCACCCGCCCGAACAGTCAGGGGACTCGCATGACCAAGCAGCAGAAGCGACGTACACCCACCGTCATCAGTCGGGACAAGGCCGCCGTGTGGCCGACGCCCGCGGAGGCATCCGGCTCCAAGCAGCTCTGGTCGGCAACCCACACCTGGGAGAAGCCCGACTGGACGATCGACGAGCTCGTCGCCGCGAAGGACGGACGCACCGTCTCGGTGGTGCTCCCCGCGCTCAACGAGGAGGAGACGGTCGCCGACGTCATCGCCTCGATCATGCCGCTGTACGGCACGCTGGTCGACGAACTGATCGTCCTCGACTCCGGGTCCACCGACGCCACCGCCGAGCGCGCCCGCGCCGCCGGGGCGCGGGTGATCAGCCGTGAGGAGGCCGTGCCCGAGCTCGAGCCCGTCAAGGGCAAGGGCGAGGTGCTGTGGCGGTCGATCGCCGCGACCACCGGCGACATCATCGCCTTCGTCGACTCCGACCTCATCGACCCGGATCCGATGTTCGTGCCCAAGATGCTGGGTCCGCTGCTCATCAACCCGGAGATCCACCTGGTCAAGGGTTACTACCGCCGTCCGCTGCTGACCGGCGGCGCCCAGGACGCCAACGGGGGCGGCCGCGTCACCGAGCTGGTCGCCCGGCCGCTGCTGGCGTCGCAGAAGCCCGAGCTCACCGCGGTGCTGCAGCCGCTCGGCGGTGAGTACGCCGGCACCCGGGAGATGTTGTCGGCGGTTCCGTTCGCGCCCGGCTACGGCGTCGAGATCGGTCTGCTCATCGACACCTACGACCGCTACGGCCTCAACGGCATCGGCCAGGTCAACCTGGGCGTGCGCACGCACCGCAACCGGCCGCTGGTGGAACTCGGCGTGATGAGCCGCCAGATCGTCGGCACCTTGATGCGCCGGTGCGGCATCGAGGACTCCGGCGTCGGGCTCACCCAGTTCACCGCCGAACCCGACGGCACGTTCACGCCGCACACCACCGAGGTCTATCTCGAGGACCGGCCGCCGATGAACACGCTGCGGGCGATGGGTGCCAAGGAGATGGCCTCCTAGCCGCCCCGAGCGACCCCCGAGCTCCCGGCGACACCGCGACACGCAGACCGCGCGTCGTCCGGGTGTCGCCGGAGTCGTGTCCGGCCCGTCTGCCGATCCCGGAGGCTCCGTCCGGCGCGTCGGGTCTGTCAGGATGGAACGCATGCAGACGCTGCTGCTGTACCTGCTCATCATGGCGCTCGTCGCCGCGGTGATCTATGCCCTCGTGTGGTTCGTCTTCGGCCGCGGGGAGGAGCTGCCCCCCATCGAGCCGGACACCACCCTCACGAGGCTGCCCTCTTCGGGGATCAGCGGGGACGACGTCCGCGCGCTGCGATTCCAGCAGACCCTGCGGGGCTACAAGCAGTCCGAGGTCGACTGGGCACTGGCCCGACTCGCGCGCGAGGTCGACGATCTGCGCACCGTGATCGCAGATCTGCGAGAACGCGAACAGGTGTCCCGGTCGGCCGTCGGCGGTGCCGGCGACCCCGGCCCGGCCCTCGACGGGCCGTCGGCTCCCATCGCCGTCGAAACCGCCCGCGAGCAGCGGGTTCACGACGCCGCCCAGGTGGATTCGGCGGCGTGGGAAGAGGGTCCGGACACCTCCGGCGAGAGGTGATGCGGGACTGTCGGTCCGACGCTCGTGTCGCGCACTCACATTCCATTGAGACGCGGACACGTATCATGTTCAGAGCAGGACATTGTGAAGGGAGCTTGAGAATGGCGGCAATGAAGCCACGTACTGGGGACGGCCCCCTCGAAGCGGCCAAGGAAGGGCGTGGAATCGTTGTCCGGATTCCGATCGAGGGTGGTGGGCGTCTGGTCGTCGAACTGACCGCCGACGAGGCCGCCGCGCTGGGCGAGGAACTCCGCGGGGTCACTAGCTGACCGGAGAGCTCTCCGACGTCGTCGAGCTGCTTCGATGTCCGGTCTGCGCCGGATCATTCGGAACGCCGGAATCCGGGGCTGGGCCGGCGCGTGGTGATTCCGTCACCCGCCCGGCCCGTCTGGTGTCGCTTCGTTGCGACAACGGACACACCTTCGACGTCGCCCGTCAGGGTTACGTGTCGCTGCTCGACGGGCGTTCGGCATCACTGCGCGCAGACACCGCGGCGATGGTCGCTGCTCGTGCGCGCGTCCACGACACCGGTTTCTTCACCTGTGTCGTCGACGCCGTGGCCGACCGCACGCGCCGATTCGGTACGGACGTACCGCGGCCCGTCGTGCTCGACGCAGGAGCCGGTGGCGGTCACTACCTGCGCGCGGCGGTCGCCGCGCTGGGAGATGACGCCCGCGGCATCGGTATCGACCTGTCCAAGTACTGTGCCCGGGCGATCGCGCGCGGCACACCGCCGCACGCCGCGATCGTCGCCGACATCTGGCGGGGGCTGCCCATGGCGGACGAGGGTGTCACGGTGGCGCTCTCGGTCTTCGCCCCCCGAAACGGCGCCGAGTTCGCCCGCGTGCTGCGTCCGGACGGGGCGCTGATCGTCGTGTCGCCCGAGGCCGACCACCTCGCCGAGGTCGTCGGTCCGATGAAGATGCTGCGGGTCGACGCCGCCAAGTCCGAACGTCTGCATGCCGCGCTCGACGAGCATTTCGAGGTGATCGAGTCGGCGCCGGTGCGCGCCGTGGTCGACGTCGACGCCGCGACCGTCGGCGACCTGGTGGCGATGGGGCCCTCGGCCTTTCACTCCGAGGAGTCCGACATCCGCTCGCGCGCAGCAGATCTCGTCGGAACCGGGACTATCCCGGTCACGGTTTCGGTGCTCGTGACGACCTGCCGCCCGAAGGTGCGCGGACGGCGGGCGGTCGCTCAGCGCAGCACCGACTGATACACCGCCAGCGTCTGTTCGGCGATCGACGACCAGGAGAACTCGGCCTCGGCCCGGTCGCGTCCGGCCCGGCCCATGACGGCGGCCGCGGCGGGATCGCCGACGACCGCGTTGACGGCTTCGGCCAGGTCGTGTTCGAAGGCCTTCGGGTCGACCGGATCGTAGGGGACGAGGCGTCCGGTGACGTGATCGCGGACGACCTCGGGTATGCCGCCCACCTCGGAGGCCACCACCGCGGTTCCGCAGGCCATGGCCTCGAGGTTGACGATGCCGAGCGGTTCGTACACCGATGGGCAGACGAACACCGTTGCGGCGCTCAAGATCTCACGAATGCGCGGTAAGGGGAGCATCTCGCGGACCCAGTAGACGCCGGGACGGGACGCCGACAGCTCGGCGACCGCGGTCTCGATCTCCGCGCCGATCTCCGGGGTGTCGGGCGCGCCGGCGCAGAGGACCAGCTGGATCTCCTGATCGAAGTCATGGGCGGCCGCGACGAGATGGGCGACGCCCTTCTGCCGGGTGATGCGGCCGACGAACGCCACGATCGGGCGGGTGGGGTCGACGCCGAGCGCGGTCAGTGTCGAGTCCGGCCCGAACGGGTCGTCGACCGGATGCCACCGGGTGGTGTCGATGCCGTTGCGGACCACGTGGACCCGCCCCGGGTCCAGCCGGGGGTAGGTGGTGCAGACGTCGTTGCGCATGCCGGAGCTGACGGCGATGACCGCGTCGGCGTACTCGACGGCGTTTCGTTCGACCCAGCTCGACACCCGGTATCCGCCGCCGAGCTGTTCGGCCTTCCACGGCCGGGACGGTTCCAGCGAGTGGGCGGTGAGGATGTGCGGGATGCCGTAGAGCTGCCCGGCGAGGTGGCCGGCGAGGCCGGTGTACCAGGTGTGCGAGTGGACGACGTCCGCGCCCTCGGCGCCGACGACCATGCGCAGGTCCGCGGAGAGCGTCGTGATCGCCGCATTCGCCCCGGCCAGCCCGGGGTCGGGGGAGTAGACCCGGGCGGTGTCGCGCTCGGCTCCCATGCAGTGGACGTCGACCGTCGCGAGATCGCGTAGGTGCCGGACCAATTCGGTGACGTGTACGCCGGCACCGCCATACACCTCGGGTGGATACTCCCGGGTCATCATCGCCACCCTCATGGTGATGACGCTAGTGGTTGCCCGGGGTCTTCGCCATCGCAGCGGTGCCCGGGCTCCGGGCTCGGTCCCGCGGCGCACCCGGACGGTTACCGCGGGGGCCGGTTCCAACTCGCCCGTCGTCTGGCCCGTGCCCCCGATCGCGGTTAAGTTGGGGGAGTGAGATCACAGCCGCACGTCCTCGGCATCGTCCTCGCCGGCGGAGAAGGCAAGCGCCTCTACCCGCTCACGGTGGACCGCGCCAAGCCTGCGGTGCCGTTCGGCGGTGCCTACCGGCTGATCGACTTCGTGCTCTCCAACCTGGTCAACGCCGGATACGAACGCATTTGCGTGCTCACGCAATACAAATCGCACTCACTGGACCGGCACATCTCGCAGACATGGTGGACGTCGGGATTCCACGGGGAGTACATCACCCCGGTGCCCGCGCAGCAGCGCCTCGGCCCTCGTTGGTACACCGGCAGCGCCGACGCCATCTTCCAGTCGATGAACCTCATCTCCGATGAGGAGCCCGAGTACATTGTGGTCTTCGGAGCCGACCACGTGTACCGGATGGACCCGTCGCAGATGGTCGCGGCGCACATCGAGTCCGGTGCCGAGGTGACGGTCGCCGGCATCCGCGTGCCCCGTGCGGAGGCCACCGCTTTCGGGTGCATCGACGCCGACGACTCGGGCCGGATCACACGGTTCCTGGAGAAGCCCGCCGATCCGCCCGGAACCCCCGACGATCCGGACGTCACCTTCGCCTCGATGGGCAACTACGTGTTCAGCACCGAGGCCCTGGTCGAGGCGCTGCGCGCCGACGCCGCCGACTCGGACTCCGACCACGACATGGGCGGCGACATCATCCCGGCGTTCGTCGCCCGCGGGCAGGCCCACGTCTACGACTTCAAGGACAACGAGGTCCCCGGCGCCACCGAACGCGACAAGGGATACTGGCGCGACGTCGGAACCCTCGACGCCTTCTACGAGGCCCACATGGATCTGGTGTCCGTGCACCCGATCTTCAACCTCTACAACACCAAGTGGCCGATCCGGGGTGAGACCCACAACCTGCCGCCCGCGAAGTTCGTGCAGGGCGGTGTGGCCGAGGACTCCGTGGTGGGTGCCGGCTGCATCATCTCCGCGGGTACGGTCCGCAACTCGGTGCTGTCGTCGAACGTCATCGTCGAGGACGGTGCCGTCGTCGACGGCGCCGTGCTGATGCCCGGCGTGCGCATCGGCAAGGGTGCTGTCGTGCGCCGCGCGATCCTCGACAAGAACGTCGTGATCGGGGACGGCGAGCAGATCGGCGTCGACCTCGACGCCGACCGGGAACGCTTCTCCGTCAGCGCCGGCGGCGTGGTGACGGTGGGCAAGGGCGTTCGGGTCTAGGACCCGCGCGCACCTCCCGGCCCCGAGCGGCAGGCGCGTGCGCCCCGCGGTCAGCCCAGCGCGGCCCGGATGAGCTCGCCGATGTCGGCGTCGGCGTTGTCGGGCAGCGCGTCGATCGGCCACCACTGCAGGTCCACCGACTCCTCGCTGCGGGCGAACCGCGGCAGCGATCCGTCCGCGGTGGGTGCGGCGACGATCCGGTAGCGCACGTCGAGGTGCCGCGTCGGGACCCCCAGCGAGCACGTGATCGGGTGCGTGTGCAGGTGGACCAGTCCGGCGTCGGGTGCGTCGCGGTCGAGGTCGAGGCCGGCGATCCCGGACTCCTCGCGGGCCTCGCGCAGCGCCGCGTCGGCGAGGGTGTCGTCGGACGGCTCGCAGTGTCCGCCGAGCTGGATCCACTTCCCGACGCGGGGATGGAGGGTCAGCAGCACGTGGCGGCGGTCGGCGTCGAAGACGATCGCCGATCCGGTGAGATGCCCGGCGGCGCAAGCCCTCAGGCACGCCTCGGAGGTCGCGGCGAGGAACGCCAGGTATGCGTGCCGCAGGCTGTCCTGCGCCGAGGTGGGCGCAGTCCACGACGTCAGGGCCGCCACTGCGGACGCGTGCAGCGATTCGGCGCTCACAGCTCGATCACCCATTCTTCGGTCGGGGCGGCCGGGCGCAGCGGTGCGGGTTCGCGCGGGTGTCCGATGGCCACGGCGCCCAGCGGCTCCCACGCGTCGTCGAGTCCGAGCACGCGGCGGACGGTGGGCGCGGCGAAGATCGTGGACCCGATCCAGCAGCTCCCGATCTCCCGGACCGACAGCGCGATCAGCAGGCTCGCCACCGCGCCGCCCGCGGCGACCGTGAACATGGTGTGCTCGGCGGCGTTGCGGCGATCGTCGGGGTAGGTGTGCGCACCCTCGGGGACGAGAAACGGGATCACGAGTTCCGGTGCGTCGTAGAGGATCTGCCCGCGCCGCAGGCGCTTGGCGATCGACTCCTCCGACTTGCCGTCGGCGGTCAGGTCGGCGCGCCAGTCGGCGTTCATCGCGTCCAGCAGCTCTCGTCGCCGATCCGCCGAGCGGACCCAGACGAACCGGACCGGGTGCGTGTGGTGCGGCGCCGGGGCGGTGAGCGCCTCGCCGAGCGCCTCCCGAAGCAGGCCGGGGTCGACCGGGCGATCGTCGAAGGAACGCACCGAGCGGCGCGTGCGGACGGCCTCCCGGCGCCCTTGCGCGATCGCCTCCTCGGTGCCCAGTCGGAACAGGTCCTCCTCGGCGGGCCGGATGAGGTCGGCTGCGGTCGTGCCGTCGTCGACCGGCGCGAATCCGCGGACCACGGCGACCGGCACCCCGTCGAGCTTGCCCTTGACCAGATCGGCGGCGGCCGCGAGTTCGTCGGCGACCGCGATGTCGGTGACGACCAGCGGATTGCCGTAGTCATCGACACCGCCGTCGTACGGATGGCTGACGGCGATGCCGGCCGAACCGATGGCGACGTCGACCTGCCCGGTGCGCCAGGCACGGCCCATGGTGTCGGTGATGATGACGGCCACGTCGAGGCCGGCGCGCTCGGCGATCTCGCGCCGCAGGCGCGCCGCGCTGGCATCCGGGTTCTCCGGGAGCAGCGCCAGCTCGTCGGTGCGGACGTTGGAGCCGTCGATGCCCGCGGCCGCCTGCACCAGGCCGAGGCGGTTCTCGGTGATGAGGGTGCGGTTCTTGCGTGCCAGCACCCGGACCGACTCGGCTTCGACGAGTCGTCGCCGCAACGCGTCCCGCTCGTCGGGATCGGTCGGCGCGGTCACCATCCGGCCCTCGGCCTTGGAGATGATCTTGCTGGTCACCACCAGGATGTCGCCGTCGGCCAACCACGGTGCGGCGGCGAGGATCTCACCGGCCACATCCGATGACGGACCGAACTCGCCGAGTCCGGTGACCGGCCGGATCTCCAGACCGCCCGGCGCCCGGTGGTCGGTGCGCTCGCTCACGCCGTGCCCACGTTCCGGTCGGGCAGGGCGACGTCCACGAGCGCACACGCCGCGCGGATCATCTGCGCGGTGGCGGCCGGGTCGGTCATCAGCAGCGGGGCCGACCCGATGGCGATGCCGTCGACACTCGCCCGGTCGCCGTCGGCGATGAGCCAGCCGTCGAGGATCCCGTTGCCGCTGCGGGCGCCGTAATGGGCCGCGATCGCCTCGGCCGAGGTCTCGACCCCGATGACCGACAAGCACTCGTCGGCCATGCCGCGCAGCGGGCGGTTGTCGATCACCGGCGAGATGCCGACGATCTTGGCCTTCGTCGACCGCAGCGCGCTGCGCATCCCGGGGACGCTCACGATCGCGCCGATGCTCACCACCGGATTCGACGGCGCGAGCAGCACCACGTCGGCCTCGGCGATCGCGTCGAGCACGCCGGGGGCCGGGGTGGTGTCGTCGGAGCCGACCTGGGCGAAACCGAAGGTCGGGACCTGGGCCCGGTGACGCACCCACCATTCCTGGAAGTGGATGGCGACACGTTCGTCCTCCGCGCCATCCGGTTTGGCGATGACGACGTGCGTCTCGTGCCGGTCGTCGGTCACCGGGAGCAGGCGCACGCCCGGGTTCCAGCGGCGGCACAGGGCGGCGGTGACGTCGGAGAGCCGGAAGCCCGCATCGAGCATCTGGGTGCGGATCAGGTGCGTGGCGAGGTCACGGTCGCCGAGGCCGAACCAGTCCGGGTCGGCTCCGTAGGCGGCGAGCTCCTCCTTGGCGTTCCAGGTCTCGTCGCGGCGGCCCCAGCCGCGTTCGGGGTCGATGCCGCCACCGAGCGTGTACATGCACGTGTCGAGATCGGGGCAAATGCGCACGCCGTGCATCCAGGCGTCGTCGCCGACGTTGACGATCGCGGTGATCTCGTGGTCGCCGGCCGGGGCGTCCGGGAGCGGCGGGAACGGGGTGGCGCCGAAGAGTTCGCGTGCGCCGAGCAGGAATCGCGCGCCTCCCACGCCGCCGACGAGTACGGTCACC
>Ga0164243_10011998_pt1 | contig 12315 bp, 10 predicted proteins | sample OricompcompostOP_FD_108781 | JGI IMG/M metagenome (GOLD analysis project Ga0164243, IMG submission 108781) | Organic Plus compost microbial communities from Emeryville, California, USA - Original compost - Organic plus compost (OP) | ecosystem: Engineered > Solid waste > Mixed feedstock >...
GGAGGCGGCCGGCGACGACTGCCTGATCGCGACCAACACCTCCGCGATCCCGATCGGCGAGCTGGCCGCCCCGCTGCGCCGCCCCGAGCGGTTCCTCGGCGCCCATTGGTTCAACCCACCGCAGTGGGTCCCGTGCGTCGAGGTGATCCCCCACGCCGGCACCGCGCCCGAGGCGGTCGAGCGGATCACCGCGCTGCTGGAGGCGCTCGGCAAGGAGCCGACCGTCGTCGGCGACGCGGCCGGCTTCGTCGCCAACCGGATCCAGTTCGCGATGTTCCGGGAGGCGGCGTCGGTCGTCGCCGACGGCGTCGCGACCCCCGAGCAGGTCGACCGGGTCGTCCGCTCCTCGTTCGGCTTCCGCCTCCCCTTCTACGGCCCGTTCGAGATCGCCGACATGGCCGGCCTCGACGTCTACGCCGGCGCCTATGCGGCGCTCGAGCGCGGCCTCGGCGAGCGGATGTCCGCCCCGCCCGCGCTGCTGGAGCAGGTCGACGCCGGCCGCCTCGGCGTCAAGTCCGGCGGCGGCTTCCGCGACCTCGACCCCGAGACGGTCGAATGGATGCTGGCCGAGCGCGATGCGCTGTACGTCGCGTTGGGGAGGCTGCTGGAGGGGCGGGGCGCGCGCGGCGGCGGGGACGCGCGCTCGTGACCGTCTCCGTCCTTCCGCTCGCCGGGCAGCACGCGCTCGTGACGGGGGCCGGGCGGGGGCTCGGGCGGGCCTGTGCGCTGGCGCTCGCGGCGGCGGGGGCTGAGGTGACGGCGGTGTCGCGGACGGCCGCGGAGCTGGAGGCGCTCGCGGGCGAGCCGCTGCCCGACGGCGCCGGGGCGATCCACCCGCATCCGGCCGACGTCTCCTCTCCGGAGGCGGTCGAGGCGGCGGTCGCGGCGGCCGACGGGCGGGCGCCGCTGTCGATCCTGCTCGCCAGCGCGGGGACGAACCGGCCGGGGCCGACCGTCGAGCTGGCGCTCGCCGACCTCGACGCGGTGCTCGACCTCAACGTGCGCGCGACCTTCGTCGCCTGCCAGGCGTTCGGGCGGCGGCTGCTCGACGCCGGGCGGCCGGGGCGGGTCGTGCTGATGTCGTCGCAGATGGGCACGGTCGGCTATCCCGGCCGGGCGGCGTACTGCGCCAGCAAGCACGCCGTCAACGGGCTGACGAAGGCGCTCGCGGTCGAGTGGGCGCCGCACGGGATCACCGTCAACGCCGTCGCCCCGACCTTCGTGCTGACCCCGATGACCGAGCCGATGCTCGCCGACCCGGCCTTCAGCGCCGACGTGCTCGGCCGCATCCCCGCCGGCCGCCTCGCCGAGCCGGCCGAGGTCGCCGGCGCGGTCGTCTACCTCGCCTCCCCCGCCGCCGCGATGGTCACCGGCCAGGTCCTCGCCGTCGACGGCGGCTGGACCGCCTGGTAGCCGGGCCGGGCCGCCCACGCCGCCGACCCCGATCCCTGCGGATCTGCACCCGCTATCGGCGCCGAGATCCGCAGTGATGCCGGCGGGCGCGCAGGGCGCGCGCGCCGCCGCCGCCCTCAGCGGACCGTCATGACCGGCGTGCCCTGCGGGAGGCGCTTCGCCATCCAGCTCACCGGCCCGTTGTCGATCCGGATGCAGCCGTGCGAGCGGGCGCTGCCGAGCGGGTCCCGGAAGCTCGTGCCGGCGCGGCCGTGGATCGCCACGCGGCCGGGGCCGCCGCCGTAGCTCTCCAGCACCGTCGAGAGGCTCGTCAGCGACAGCGCCCACGGGCCGAGGAAGGCGCGCGGGTCGGGCTGGCGGTTGCGCTCGTAGATCGCCGCCAGGCCGAGCGGCGTCGGCGTGCGCGGCGCGCCGACGACCGCGCGCGTGCGCAGCACCCGCTTGCCGCCGCGGTAGACGGTCACGGTGCGGGCGCGCAGCGCGACGTCGACCCAGTAGGGCGTTCTGGCGAGCGCGACGTTGTCGCGCGGGACCCAGCCGGTCGTCCCGTTCGGCCGCACCGGCAGCAGCAGCTTCACCCACTCGACGCCGTCGCGGGTCGCCGCGTCGAGCACGAGCAGCACCTGCGACTGCTTCGACCAGGCGGTCGAGGTCCCGACCTTGCGGCCCTTGCGCGGCCCGTCGAGCGACGTGCGTGCGAACGACGAGGCGACGATCCGCGCGACCGTCGCGCCCTTCGCCCGCGACGGCGGCGCGACCCTCAGCGGCGGGCGGGCTCGTCGACCGCCTCCTCGTCGTCGTCCTCGGCGTCACCGTCGGCCGGGGCCGCCGTTGCGTCCGGCGCCGCGTCGCTCGCCCGCGCCACCGCGCTGCCACCCGGCGCGGCGCCGTCAGCGCCAGCCGCCGCGGCCGGCACGGCGCCGGCGAGGAGGCCGAGAACGGTCAAGAGCAGTGCGAGCGTCCGTGTCCGCATCCTGCCCGGCACGATAGCCGGCCGCTCCGCGCGCCGTTCCGTCCTCGGCCGTCCGAGCTGCCGTTCGAGGCCCAGCGGCCGGCTCGACCCGTGCGCCCCGCCCTGTGCGGGGCGCACGCCGTCGCCCGCGGCGCCGGTGCAGAGCGCACAACCGACGCTCCGCCCGCGCGAGCGAGGCTGCGCCGCATGCGAGAGAACGTGACGGACTCCCGGGCGGCGCTCGACGTCGACTGGGTCGTGGTCGGCTCGGGCTTCGGCGGGAGCGTCAGCGCGATGCGGCTCGCGGAGAAGGGCTACTCGGTGGTCGTGCTGGAGCGCGGCGAGCAGTTCCGCGACGCGAGCGAGATGCCGCGCAGCTCGTGGGACCTGCGCCGCTACCTGTTCGCGCCGCGGCTCGGGATGCGCGGCCTGTTCCGGCTCTCCTTCTTCAAGGACGCGCTGGTGATGAGCGGCGCGGGCGTCGGCGGCGGCAGCCTCGTCTACGCGATGACGCTGTACGTCCCGCCGCGCGCCTTCTTCCACGACCCGCAGTGGGAGCGGCTCGGCGACTGGGAGGGCGAGCTGGCGCCCCACTACGAGACCGCGCAGCGGATGCTCGGCGTCACCGACGTCGTCGGCGACGACCCGGCCGACCAGCTGCTGAAGCGCTACGGCGAGCAGCTCGGCGTCGGGCACACCTACCGCAAGGCGCGCGTCGGCGCCTACCTCGACAACCCCGGCCGCGAGGTCGCGGACCCGTACTTCGGCGGCGACGGGCCGCGCCGCGTCGGCTGCCGGCAGGAGGGCCGCTGCATGCTCGGCTGCCCGCACGGCTCGAAGAACTCGACCGACAAGAACTACCTCCACTTCGCGCAGCGCTGGGGCGCGCGGATCGAGGCCGGCCGCGAGGTCGTCGGCCTCAGACCGATCGGGGCGCCCGACGGCAGCGACGGCTGGCTCCTCACCCACCGCCGCACCGGCCGCCGCGGCGAGCGCACCCACCGGACGATCCGCGCCGGCGGCGTCGTGCTCGCCGGCGGCGCGCTCGGCACCAACGAGCTGCTCGCCCGCGCCCGCTTCGACGGCTCGCTGCCGCGCCTCTCCCCTCGCCTCGGCAAGCTGATCCGCACCAACAGCGAGGCGGTCCTCGTCGTCACCGTGCCGGAGGGCCGCGCCGAGGGGATCGCCAAGCGCGTGGCGATCACCTCGTCGATCTACCCCGACCCGCACACCCACGTCGAGACGGTCACCTACGGCGCCGGCGGCGGCGCGATCCGCGGCCTCTTCACCGTCCTGACCGGCGGCGGCAACCGTCTCACCCGCCCGCTCAAGTGGCTGCGGCAGATGGTCCGCCACCCCGGCTGGGTCGCGGAGCTGGTCTTCAAGCCGCGCTGGGGCCAGCGCTCGATCGTCGTGCTGGTGATGCAGACGCTCGACAGCGCGATGGAGCTGACCTTCCGCCGCGCCCGCAACGGCGAGGTGCGGATGCAGACCAGACAGGACCCGGACAGACCGAACCCGACCTTCATCCCGGTCGCGAACGCCTTCACCGAATGGCTCGCGCGCGAGACCGGCGGGGCGCCCGGCTCCTCGGTCCCGGAGGCGCTGTTCGGCATCCCGACGACCGCCCACATCCTCGGCGGCGCGACGATCGGCGCCACCCCGGAGGAGGGCGTCGTCGACCGCGACCACCGCGTCTTCGGCTACGAGAACCTGCTCGTCTGCGACGGCGCCGCGGTGCCGGCCAACGTCGGCGTCAACCCGTCGCTGACGATCGCGGCGATGGCCGAGCGGGCGATGAGCGGTGTCGCGCCGGCGCCCGGCCACGCGGCCGGGCCGCCGTTGGGGTCGACCGAGATCGCCGGCCGCACCGCCGGCGGGCAGCCCGAGCCGGTCCCTCAGGAGGTGCCGGTCTCGGCCTGACCGACGACGTCGAGCAGCGCCAGCGCGACGAGCAGCTCGGCGCTGCGCTGGGCCAGCGGGGCGCCGAGCAGCTCGGCGATCCGCCGCAGCCGGTTGGCGACCGTGTTGTGGTGGACGCCGAGGTCGGCGGCGGTCGCGCGCAGGTTCGACTCGTGCAGCAGGTAGGAGCGCAGCGTCACCGCCAGCGCGCGCGAGCCGTCGTCGCCGCGCGCCAGCGGGCCGAGCTGCCAGGCGACGAACCGCCGCGCCTGCTCGCCGTCGGCCGACGCGAGCGCCTGCAGCGCGACGTCCTCGTAGCGGACGACGGCGCCGGCCGGCCGCGCCTCCAGCAGCGCGACGCGGCGAGCGTGCATCGCCTCGCGGTAGGCCCAGCGGAAGCCGTCGGGACCGGCCTGGGGGCGGCTGACCGCGAGCGAGACGCCGCGCGCGGCCGCCTCGCCGAGGTCGGCGAGCGCGTCGCGGCCGAGCGTCCCGTCGAAGCCGCTCGCCCACACCGCGACGGTCGCGCGGTCGACCGTCAGCGTCACCGACTTGACCCGCATCCGCGTCGCGAGCACCGACGCCAGCAGCCCCAGGTCGGGCCGCTCCTCCCCGTCGGGGTCGCACCAGGCGACCGCGCAGTGGTGGGTGCGGTCGAGCGGGTAGCCGAGCCGGCTCTCGGCCAGCCGCAGGTCGGCCGGGACGCCGTCGAGCAGCTCGCGGATCGTCTCGGCGCGGACCGCCTCGCCGCTGCGCACCCACGCGCGGCGCTCCTGCTCGTGCAGCTCGACGACCCGCTCGGAGAGCACGTCGACGAAGGTGAGCATCCAGCGGATGCTGGCGTCGAGCGCGTCGGCCAGCTCGGCGGGGTCGACCCGTTCGCGCAGCAGCGCCGTCCACGCCTCCCAGAAGCCGTTGAGCGCCAGCCGGTAGGAGGCGGCGACGGTGTCGGCGCCGATCCCGCGGCGGGCGAGCAGCCGGACGAACTCCTCCGCCATCGTGCGCGGCGCGGCGCGCTCGGGCGGGATCTCGGCCGCGACCATCGAGGTGAACAGCCAGATGTTGTCGGCGACGCTGCGGCGGGTCGCCTCGGCGATCTCCTCGTCGCCGCCGAGCGGCAGCGTCGCGAAGATGCGGTCGGTGACGGCCGCGGCGAGCAGGCCGACCTGCTCGCCGTCCTCGGCGATCTCACCCGCCAGCTCCCTCCAGCCCACGGCCGTCACGGCGTGCGATGCTACCCCGCCTCAGCAGCGCAGATGTGCGCTTCGCACAGTGCCCGGGGCGGCCGGCCGGTGACGATCGGACACCATGTCGACCACCGCAACGCCACTGACGCTGACCGACGCCTTCGCCGCCGTCGTCGCGCGGCGCGGCGACCAGCTCGCCGTCCGCGACCGTGAGGGGAGGCTGCGCCTCACCTGGAACGAGCTGCGCGACGCCGCCGCCCGTCTCGCCGCCGGGCTGGCCGGCCTCGGCGTCGGCCGTGACGCGACCGTCGGGCTGCTGCTCGACAACCGCCCCGAGTTCCACGTCGCCGACCTCGCCGCCGTGACGCTCGGCGCGGTCCCGGTGTCGATCTACGCGACCTCCTCGCCCGAGCAGGTCGCCCACGTCGCCGACGACGCCGGCCTGCGCGTGCTCGTCGTCCAGGCCTCGCACCTGACGGTCGCGCGGACGGCGCTCGCCGGCCGCGCGTGCGCGCTCGTCGTGCTCGACGACGCGCCGCTGGAGCCCGACGAGGCCGCCTGGGAGGAGCTGCTCGCCGGCCCGCCGCTGCCCGCGCCGGTCGAGGTCGCCCCCGACGACCTGCTGACCGTCATCTACACCTCCGGCACGACCGGGCCGCCGAAGGGCGTCGAGCTGACCCACCGCAACCTGCTGAGCGCGACCCGCGCGATCGGCGAGCTGAACGGGATCGACCCGGGCGGTCGCGTGATCTGCTGGCTGCCGCTCGCCCACATCGCCGAGCGGATCGCCTCCTACTACGCGCCGGTCCTCTTCGGGCTGGAGGTGACGACCTGCCCCGACGCGCGGCAGATCGGCGCGGTGCTGTGCGAGGTGCGGCGGAACTGGTTCTTCGCCGTCCCGCGCGTCTGGGAGAAGCTGCGCGCCGGAGCGATGGCGGCCGGCGAGGGCCTGGCGCCCGAGCAGCTGCGCGCCGCGCTCGGCCTCGACCAGGTGCAGGCGGCCAACATCGGCGCGGCGCCGAGCGCGCCGGAGCTGGTCGCGTACTTCCACGGCATCGGCATCCCGCTCGCGGAGATCTACGGGATGAGCGAGAACTGCGCCTGCTGCACCTGCAACCCGCCGGACGCGATCCGGGTCGGGACGGTCGGGCCGCCGGTGCCGGGCGTCGAGCTGAGAATCGCCGACGACGGCGAGGTGGTGATGCGCTCCGACACCGTCATGCGCGGCTACCGCGGCCAGCCGGAGGCGACCGCCGCGGTGCTCGACGGCGACGGCTGGCTGCGCACCGGCGACGTCGGCGTGCTCGACGACGACGGCTACCTGCGCATCGTCGACCGCAAGAAGGAGCTGATCGTCAGCGCCGCCGGCAAGAACATGTCGCCCTCCGCGATCGAGGCGGCGGTCAAGACGCACAGCCCGCTGATCGGGCAGGTCTGCGTCGTCGGCGACGGGCGCCCGTACAATGCCGCGCTGATCGTGCTCGACCCCGACGTGCTCGGCGACCGCGCCCCTGAAGACCCGCAGGTGCGGGCCGAGGTCGCCGCGGCGGTCGCGGCCGGCAACGCGACGCTGTCACGCCCCGAGCAGGTCAAGCGGTTCACGGTCCTGGCCGACGCCTGGGTCCCCGGCGGCACCGAGCTGACGCCGACGATGAAGCTGCGCCGTCGCGCGATCGCCGAGCGCCACCACGCGGCGATCGAGGCGCTCTACGAGCAGGAGGTCGCGTCGTGAAGGTCGCCGTCGTCGGCGCCGGGGTGAGCGGGATCGAGGCCGCCCACCGGCTCAAGCAGGCCGGCCACGACTTCACCGTCTTCGAGCGCTCCGCCGACGTCGGCGGGGTCTGGCACGACAACACCTACCCGGGCGCCGCCTGCGACGTCCCCTCCTACCTGTACTCGTTCTCGTGGGCGCAGCGGCGCGACTGGTCGCGGCCCTGCTCGCCGCAGGAGGAGATCCAGCGCTACCTGCGCGCGGTCGTCGAGGACGACGGCCTGCTCCCCCGCTTCCGCTTCGGCTGCGAGGTCGAGGAGGCGCGCTGGGACGAGCGGACGCTGACGTGGACGCTGACGCTCGCCGGCGGCGAGCGGCACACCGCCGACGCGCTCGTGCTCGCCTGCGGCCAGCTCAACCGGCCGGCCTACCCGGAGCTCGACGGCGCCGACAGCTTCGCCGGGCCGGCCTTCCACTCGGCCCGCTGGGACCACGACGTCGACCTGACCGGCAGACGGGTCGCGGTGATCGGCACCGGCGCGAGCGCGATCCAGTTCGTGCCGGTGCTCGTCGAGCGCGCGGCGCGCGTCGACCTCTACCAGCGCAGCGCGCCGTACCTGCTGCCGCGCCGCAACCCGGTCTACCCGAGGGCGGTGCGGGCGGCGATCGCGCGCGTGCCCGGCCTGCAGACGCTGCGCCGGTACGGCATGTGGGGCGTGATGGAGACGTTCATCCTCGGCTACACGAAGGTGAAGCCGCTGAAGGCCGCCTTCCAGCTGTGGTCGGCGGCGTTCATGCGGATGCAGCTGCGCGACCGCGAGGTGCGCCGCAAGGTGTGGCCCAGACATGCCTTCGGCTGCAAGCGGATCCTGTTCAGCTCCTCCTACCTGCCGGCGCTCCAGCGGCCGAACGTCGAAGTCGTCGTCGACCGGATCGCGCGGATCGAGCCCGACGCGGTCGTCACCGCCGACGGGCGCCGCCGCGAGGTCGACGCGATCGTCTGGGGCACCGGCTTCCACGCCGCCGAGCCGGTCGTGCCGATGCGCGTCCACGGCCGCGGCGGCGTCGAGCTTCAGGAGGCGTGGAGCGACGGTGCCCGCGCCCACCTCGGCATCACCGTCGCCGGCTTCCCGAACCTGTTCCTGATGTACGGGCCGAACACCAACCTCGGCGTCGGCTCGATCATCGTGATGGTCGAGGCGCAGGCCGGCTACGTCGTGAGCGCGCTGTCGCAGCTGCGCGGCGGCGAGCGGCGCGCGCTCGACGTGCGGGCGGAGGTCGAGCGCTCCTCGACCGACGCCGTCCAGCAGCGGCTCGACGGCTCGGTCTGGACCGAATGCCAGAGCTGGTACCGCAAGGACGGCGACGGGCGCGTCGTCGGCAACTGGCCCGGCTTCATGCTCGAGTACGTGCGCGCCGTCGAGCACGCCGACCCGGCCGACTTCGAGCTGCTCGCGCCGGCCGAGGAGCCGCTCGCGACCGCCTGACAGACAGAAAAGAAGTCCACAACCGCCGGCATCTGGTACCGTCGGGTCCCATTTCGCCAACAGGGGAGGGAGAGATGCGAAAGCTCGCGGCGCTCGCCGCAGGCTCCTGTCTTGCGCTGCTCGGGGGAGCGGCGACCGCGCAGGCCGACCTCGCGCCGTTCGGCCACGCCTGCAGAGCGCAGAACGGCGTCCGCTTCTGCCCGACGAGCACGCTCGCCGAGCGCGTGCCGTCGTTCGACGGGACGCCGCTCGACGTCGACGTGACCTTGCCGGCGACCGGTGAGGGGCCGTTCCCGACGATCGTGCTCGCGCACGGCCTCGGCGGCGACAAGACGATGTTCCAGGACACGAGAGCGGACGGCTCCAGCGCGCTCACGTACCACTACAACAACGTCTACTACGCGCAGCGGGGCTACGCGGTCGTCACGCCGACGGCGCGCGGCTTCGGCAACTCCTGCGGCGCGGCGTCGCGGACGAGCGCCGGCTGCGCCAGCGGCTGGACCCACCTCGACGACAGCCGCTACGAGGCGCGCGACGTGCAGACGCTGCTCGGCCGGCTCGTCGACGAGGGCGTCGCCGACCCCGCGGCGCTCGGCGCGACCGGCGTCTCCTACGGCGGCGGCCTGTCGGCCGCGCTCGCCTTCCTCAGAGACCGCGTGCGCCTGCCCGACGGCACCTTCACCGCGTGGACCAGCCCGAGAGGGACGGCGCTGAGACTGGCCGCCGCCTACCCGCGCTGGGGCTGGGCCGAGCTGGGCACCGCGCTGATCCCGAACGGCCGCGCGACCGACACGCAGGCGCCGACCGCCAGACTGGTCTCCGACCCGCCCGGCGTCGCGAAGCTGTCGTACACGACCTTCCTGTACCTGATCAGCGCGCTCGTCGGCCAGGTCTCGCCCCAGGACAGAGACCCCGAGTCCGACCTCACCTCCTGGTACCTGCGGATGGTCCAGGGCGAGCCGTACACCGGCCAGACCGTCGAGGAGCTGATCGCCGCCTTCCCGTACAAGGGGACGATCGGGATCCCGGGCGCGCCCGCCCCGATGCTGATCGAAAACGGCTGGACTGACGCGCTGTTCACCGCGCAGCAGGGCGTCGCGCTCTACAACCAGGCGCGCGCGGCGAGCCCGTCGGCCGACGTCTCGCTGACGCTCGCCGACACCGGCCACATGCCGGCGTCGAACAGAACCGAGCTGGTCAGAGCGCTGGTCGACAGCGGCTCAGCCTTCTTCGACGCGAAGCTGCGCAGAAGCGGCAGCGCGCCGGCGCCGTCGTCGGTCAAGCTCTACCCGATGAGCTGCTCGGGCTCCGCCGTCCCGACGCCGCTGACCGCCTCCTCCTGGACGGCGGCGCACCCGGGCACGCTGTCGTTCAGCACCGTCTGGCCGCAGTCGACGACCTCGACGGGGCTCAACTACTTCGGCCAGCTCGACGACGACCCGCTGATCCCCGCGATCGGGTCGACCGTCGGCGACGTGCTGACCGGCGTGATCGACGGCTCGCTCGACATCGGCAGCATCACCAACGGCGGCAGCTTCGGCACGCTGTTCACGCAGGCGCTGCAGGGCTCCAACCCCTGTCGCGTCTCGGCGCCCGGCCTCTCGCCGAACTCGATCGAGAGCACCGGCCCGCTGCGCGCGAGAGCGTTCACGCTCGTCGGAATGCCGAGCGTCACCGTCGACATCGCCCACGGCGGGCCCGACGTCCAGCTCGCGGCGCGGCTGTGGGACGTGCGGCTCGACGGCTCGAAGGTGCTCGTCTCACGCGGCCTCTACCGCGTGAGCGCCGGCCAGACCGGCCGCTTCACCTTCCAGCTCGACGGCAGCCACTACCGCTTCGGCGCGGGCAGCCGGCCGCGGATCGAGCTGCTCTCGACCGACTCGCCGTACGGCCGGCCGAGCAACCTGATCAGCACGACGCTCGCGACCCGCGTCGCGGTGTCGCTGCCGACCGCCGAGAGCAACCCGTAGCGAGGGCGCGTCCGGTCGCCGGCCGGGGCCTGCGCGGCCCCGGCCGGCGGCGCGGCTGCCGCGGCGCGAGCCGGCGCCCCGCGCCGCTCGTGACGAGCGGCGCCGGCGCCGCTCGTCACGCGGCCGGCGGCCGCTCGGCGACGAAGGCGCCGACGAGCGTGCGCGCCAGCATCGCGGCGACGAGCTCCTCGTCCATCCCGGGGTCGGCGAGCTGGTCGGCCGACGCCATCGCGAGCGCGACGAGCATCTCCATCATCCACCGCGGCGTCAGCTCCGCCCGCAGCTCCCCGCGCGCGTGCGCCTCCTCCAGCCACGCCATCAGCGGGTCGTCGGCCAGCTCCGGCTCGACCAGCCGGGCGGCGAGCTGCCGGTGCGCCCGCAGCACCCGGAAGCGAGCCGCGAGCCGCACCACGTCACGGCTGAGCCGCTCGAGCACCTCCGCGGCGCTGCCGCCCGCGGCGACGACCGCCCGCGAGGAGGCGCGCCCCTCCTCCACCGCCCGTCTCGTCGCCGCCAGCAGCAGCTCCTCCCGCGTCGGGAAGTGGCGGAAGAGGGTCGAGCGCCCGACCCCGGCCCGTCTGGCGACCTCGTCGAGCGAGAGGTCGCGCAGGTCGCCGGGGAGCGCGAGCACCGCCTCCAGCACCCGCTCGCGGTTGCGCTGGGCGTCGGCGCGGGGCGGCGTGCTGTCAGCTGCGGGCGGCATCGGCGCCGCTGACGGTAGCGCGCCGGGTCGATCGCGCTTCTTACTTTTTTTCGGTATTTCTTTGCACTTGATGGATGTCGCCGCGTTGACGACGATCCGCGCGAACGCCGACGACTTCCGCGTCGAGTACGACCGTGACGATGGGGAGCACCGCATGAGACGAGCACCACTTCTCGCAACGGCCGCTGCGCTGCTGCTCGGCCTTGGAACTGCCGGCTCGGCCGCCGCTGCGCAGATCGCCGCCTGGGACTTCGACAGCGGAGCCGATGGCTGGGCCCTCGTCAGCTCGACCTGCCCCGCGATCACGACGGCCGGCTTCGACCCCGCCGTCGGCCTCCCCAGAGCCGGGTCGCTGTTCGAGCAGATCTCGCCGACGATCGGCCTGCTGCTCGACTGCCGCGTGACGCTGCGCAGCCCGAGAGTGAGAGGCATCGGCCCCGGCACGCTCGGCGTCACGACCTGGGCGCTGCCGAGCTTCGGCCCGCTCGCCCAGGCCCAGCTGGAGTGTGAGATGGGCTACTACGACACTCCGTACTCCACGGCCCGCGTCATCGGCTTCGACACGGCGCGCAACGTGGAGGACGTCTCGTTCATCGGGTTCGAGATGCCCACGGCACCCGACGACGACGGCGACGGCGACGTCTTCTACGACTTCGACGTCACCTTGCACGTCAGATCGCTGGTGACGGCGCTGGTGTCGTACCGCCTCGGCATCGACACCTTCCACGTCCAGCACACGCCGTGAACGGCCGCCGGCCGCGCGGCGCCTCAGCGCCGCGCGGTCACGGTCCGTGACTTCGCCGACGCGCTCGCACCCGAGCGCGTGAAGGTGACCTTGACCGTGACCGTCGCCTTCCGTGCCTTCTTCAGCGCCGCTCTGGCCGCGCGGCTGGGGACGAGCGCGAGCGTCCGTCTGCCGGCTCTGACCGCCACCGCCCGCCTCGTCGCCGCCCAGACGATCCGCCGGCCCTCGACCTTGGCGGTCGCGAC
>Ga0164243_10011999_pt1 | contig 12315 bp, 10 predicted proteins | sample OricompcompostOP_FD_108781 | JGI IMG/M metagenome (GOLD analysis project Ga0164243, IMG submission 108781) | Organic Plus compost microbial communities from Emeryville, California, USA - Original compost - Organic plus compost (OP) | ecosystem: Engineered > Solid waste > Mixed feedstock >...
CGGTGGTGCCGCCGCCGATCGTGAGCAGAACAAGGCGATCCGCGCCTGGGCCAAGAAGGAAGGCAAGGACATCTCCGACCGCGGTCGCATCCCGCAGGAGATCGTCGACGAATACCACGCCAAAGCGGGCAGGTAAATCGCTGGCGAAGAAGCGGGCCCACCGGTGCCGGCCTCCCGCCCGCTGACCGAGTTGAGTCCCGGGATGGCGGTCGGGCAGGATCAGTGGTAACTGTCCGCAACCGAGCGGATTCCGAGAATGCCACTGACATTGACGAGGTACCGACCAGGTGGATAAATCGCCGGCAGTTGGCGGGCCGCCCGAGCGTTGTGGCCTTGCCCCGAGGCATGGGAGCAACGCCAGTCGACCACCACCGTTTCGTTTGCCGTCCCTGCGGACCTCCTGGGCGGTCAGACGGCGGTGGGCAGCGAGATGTCCGTGCCTAAGCAATCGTTTGACGAATGCTTGAGGTGCCCTGTATGGGATGTGGCTGCTCACCCTGATCGATCTCGACGTCGCGGATAACCCGAGCGCGGCGCGCCATATCATCATATCCGCGTTGAATGGCCACTCGACCATCGCGGACCTGGCTCTTCCATTCGCGATGCACGGACTGCTCGCTGCTGGACATCCGACCGAGAACTCACATTGCCGCGAATGCGACGCCCTCGCTGTAGTCGGAGAGCGGTCCGGCGGGGCTGGCCAGAAAGCTCGGATGAGGGTAGATGAGGCAGTCAGCGAGGCAGTGGAGACGGTTGTGGATAGCCGGAAAATGGAATACGGAAGAGCGTGCTCCACGCATACGCTCTCGGACGACGCTCAAGCAAAACGAGTGCTGCCTCCTCGATGGTTACCCTTACGTCGGCCGTTGCGCGACTCTCGACGGCCGCAATGGCCTCCGTTGCTGGGAGATTGTCAGTATTGCAGTATGCTATCGCGACGTGCGGATGGAAGGTGGCGTGTTTTACGGGCGCCGAAGGGTGAACCGACAGCGTTGCTTCGCGTAGCCGATCCCGCAGGTATCGAATCGGTGGCTCTGGGTACGCCGCGAAGCCAATCGCGCCACGGGTGCCACCCAGAGAACCGATCGTGACTTCAAACGGTGCTATATCGCGGCAGGCACGAACGGCAGCAGATTCGATGGCAGCCAGATCCTCTCCAGAAATCTCATTATCGAACGCTACTCGGTCGAGCGAGAGATGCAAATCGGAAGGCGGTGTGGGATCGTAATACGGGAAAGAAATAGCACGCTGGCATTCCTCGGCAAGGAAATGCAGGTCCGAAGCGCTTTCAAAGGTTAGGTACCAGTAGTACGCACGCGGCCCAATAGGGCGCGCCCAGTGATTAATTAGCAATCGAATGCTTCGGAAACGATCGAGCTCCTCGCTTGGTGCGTCAACGCTGCGTCCGCCAACCAGATTCGGTTCGGTCATCAACGGGCTTCCATGGTGGATGCGGCCTCGCGAATTGCGTTGACCTGTCGAATGTCGCCCCACCGGTCGGAGGCGTGGCGCATCAGCTCCGAGGTGCGCTGCTGAACCGAGATTATAGGACGGTGCCCGGAAATACTGAGCGCCTCGACGGCGAGTTCGGTGGCGCGATCTAGGTCGGGATCTTTTGATCGAACGTGCGAGGATGCTAGATCGATCATGACGAGAGAACGGCTCCAGGGCGAGTCGGACGAGGTGATATCGGGGAGCGCGAGGTTGACGTAGCGCTGAACGTCATCGGGCATCCCGAGCGACACATACGCCGTGGCTGCGTTGCTTGCGGTTTGAGCTGCGCTGTAGCACTCCAGCGCAACGCTGGACGGAACCCCGTTGGGGACGTCGTTGTGCGACATCAGCTCATAGGCCTCGTCAACCGCACGGCGTACACCATCGGCGTCTTCGAGTTTCCCCATAGCTCTCGCCGCGCCGTTTATGGTCAGGCGGACGCTCTGCGGGCCACCACGCGCGTAGCTGAGCCCATCGTTCGCCAGGCGTAATGCTTCCCGATAGTCCCGGGCATAGTATTCACAGAAGCTTTGCAGGCCGCGTGCCCACGCCTGAAGATTCGAGTCTTCTGCGAAGTCACCTAGCTGAAATGCTTCGAGGCAGTATGCGCGCGCTAACGGAAATGCTCCCCGTCCGACCGCGACATAGCCGAGCAAGCCGGCGGTTGCCGCCGCAATCCTAAATAGCTGCTGGCGCTGCTGTGGATGACTGCACTCCTCAAGGAGCGAGTCGATCCACGCCCGTTGCTTCACCAGAACCGGATTGAGGCTGGCATGGTCAAGACCTTCGTATTCTGCCAACATATGCCGAAGGTTCCCTTGCAGATGTCCGACAATCGTCGGGTCCACGGTCCGATTCAGCCGTTGAATGCGACTGAGGACATCGATGACGTCTTCTGCCGGACGCGCCACGTGGACAGAGGTTGACCTGTGGGTCGGGGCAACCAGGGCCGCCAAAGGCGATCCAACGGGCTCGTCGCCCGGATTGTCGGACGACGCCGAAGTGGTCAGTCCTTGGTGCAGCAACGCCGCCACCTTCGACGACTGGACGCGGGGTGTGGACTTTCCGCGGCGCCGACGTTTGGGGGTGAAGCCGAGCTCGGCATCGGTCTCCACGCGTAGTGCGTGCCGCCAGGCAGCGCGGTACTGCTCGGATGGCCACCAGTGGCGACCGGCCTCGTAGCTGGATACGTACCGGTGATCAAGGGTCGTTGGGGTCGGCGAGCCCTTCGTCTTCTGGTGTTGCTCCCACAGGTACGTGTTCATCTCCTCCGCGACGTCTTGGGGCGTCATGGGGTCGCCGCTGGCAGAGGTGAGGCGCTTCCGAGCGTCGATCAGCTGTTGATTTCTGCCGGTTCCGCGCGAGCTGGCAGCCATGTCGGTCCCTTCTGCGGTACCAGCCTATGTCCGTTAACTTTCGGTGTTCACACGCCACGGAGCACGTCCTCAGGCGGGGTCGTCCGAGTGGGGCTTGAACGTCTGGTATGCGTCACGCAAGTCGGCGGCTTGGCCGATGGCTGCCTCTTCAACTCCGTGAAGGACCTCCGTAGCCCGCCACCAGTTCGATGCCACGATCCTGCCAGATGTGATGGCCTTGACCCCTGCGTCCGCTGCTTCGTCAGGCTTTTCCGCCGCGAGGAGCGCGAGGCCGAGGTCGAGCCGGGCTGATGCGATTCGTCGTGGTCGGACGACGCCATCGTTGGCGTTCTCCAGCTCGGTGATGGCGGTACGGGCGTAGTCTTCTGCACCGGAGTCTTTGACCCAGGCGAGGGTCGTGGCCGTGTAGCTGAGCGCCTTGGCTGGGTCGTACTGGTAGTGGTGCTCTGGCCGTTCTGGTCGGCGCAGTGGTGACACGAGCCGCTCTACACGCGTCAGCGCGTCTCGCGTTTCGTCGCCTCTTCCCATGCGTGCCCAGGCCCTTCCCTCTTGCGCCGTCGCCTGGATCAGCACGGAGCTGCCCTTCGGGGCCATCGCCTGCGCCCGCTGCGATAGTTCGACGGCTCGGGCGAAGTCGCCGGTCGTCAGAACCTCCCACGCACGGGTCTCCCAGCACCATGCCTCGATCTCGCGGCGCTCGGCCTGTTGCGCCAACTCCAGCGCCGTAGTCAGATTTGCGTCACCGGCCCGGCGCTGTCGCAGATCGATGCGGAGGGTCGCAGCGAGCAAGGACAGCCATGCTCCCGCAGCAAGGAGCCGCCGGTGCTCGCCGAGGGTCATTCGTTTGTCGAGGAGGCTGGCGAGATAGCGAAGGCAGAGGCGTACACGTCGGAGAAGGTTCGCAGGCGGCGTGGCGGCGTACGCCATCGCCAACTCGTCAACGGCAGTCTCCAGCCGCGGCAGCGCAGTGGAGACGTCGCTGACACCGGCCCGGCGGGCCAACTCGAGGGCCTCCAATCCGTCGTCATCGTCTGTCCCGAGTGCGAGGGCGTAGTCGTGGTTGGGGAGGTCCGTCAGATGGCGGGCAGGCTGAGGAGGAGCGGCGCTCAGGCCACCTGCCGCATTCGATGGCTGGGTGTGAGGTGTGGACGGGCCGCGGCGCCGGCGTTTGGGGGTGAAGCCGAGTTCGGCGTCGGTCTCGACGCGTAGTACGTGTCGCCAGGCAGCGCGGTATTGCTTGGATGGCCACCAGTGACGGCCGGCCTCGTAGCCGGACACGTATCGGTGGTCAAGGGTCGTCGGGGCCGGCGAGCCCTTCGCCTGCTGGTGTTGCTCCCACAGGAACTCGTTCATCTGATCGGCGACATCTTGTGGTGTCCAGGGGGCGCCGCTGGCCGAAGTACGACGCAACCGAGCATCGATCAACTTTTGGTTCTTGCCGTTGCCGCGTGAGCTGACGGTCATCTCGCTCCCTCCCGCTTTCTCAATAGTCGCTCAGCGTGGCAGGTCGCCGAAGGCCGTCCACCGTACATTGGTGTCGCCGTTGCGTACGGAGTTGAGGCGGAGCCGGAATTCGGCGGCGATGCCGGGCGCGGAGGCGAGCAGCGGGACTCCGCCGGCGATCATCTTTAGATCGCGTGCTTCGCGTAGCAGCGGCCAGGCCGGGTCGGCGGTGATGTCGTATCTGTAGGCGGCGGCGAGTTTCGCATGTCCGCCGGTTGGGCCGAAGCGTGCCTCGTTCGCCGGTGGTGGAACGAGATCGACTTGAAACGGGCCGATGCAGGTGGCATCGAAATCGCAAAGCATAATCCGGCCATCGTTGTCTCGTAGCAGGTTGCCTTCGTGCGCGTCGCCGTGCAAGAGCCCGGGCTTGTTGGACGCTGCGAAAGTGTCCAGACGTGGCTGGAGTCGCTCGCACCAGGCGAGCAGATAGTCGCGGTCGATGTCGTCCAGGGCTTCAGCGTCGGAGATGCGTGTGCGAGCGTCTCCGATCGGATCCCATGGCGGCAGCTCGAACGGCGGAAGGTCAAGTTGGTGGAACGCCCGCAATACGTGCCCAAGGTCGGTGGCGTCTGGTGGTGGCGGGTTCGGGCGTATGTACTGCCAGATGGTTGCGAGCAGTGGGCCGTCGGCGATCGGTTGCTTGATGTCCTCGGCGAGCCGGATCGTGGGGGCGTCGACGGTCGGGAACCAGGCGCCGAGGTTGGCGACCTTGTGGACTCGGGCGTGGAGCCGGTGGGTTCGGGTGATGCGGATGACCAGGCCCGCGGAGGGGAGGGCGTAGACGGCGTTGTTGGTCAGCCGGAGCAGCTTGGCGTCGGTGGCGTCAACAGTCAGACGCTGGGCGATGCGCTCGAGCGTTTCCTGCATTGCTGTTTCTGTGAACCGGCCGGCGTCGATGGTCATGCGCGGCTGCTCCTGGGCGGTCAGGCGGGGGTGGGCAGCGAGTGGATGAAGTCTGCCACGTCGCTGTGGTGGAGGTGGTTGGTCGCGTCGCGGCGTAGGTTGGCGAGGCGTTCGACGACGCGTTTGGAGGTCACGGTGGTGGCTAATTCTTGGACGGTGTGGCCTGCGTGGAGTGCAAGGCCGGGGGCGTCGGCGAGGAAGTAGGGCAGCCCTTCGTCAAGGCCTACTCGACGATGCCGGTCGTCGCGTCGGATCAAGTGGGCTCTGTAGACGTCGCGTCGGCAATCTCGCCCTTGTTGCTCGCCCCGATGGCGACGTGGCTCCGCCGTTGAAGCTCTTCTCGTTCGGCGTCCGGGATGGTCATCGATTCGGCGAGCACGGCGGCAAGCGTGTCCACCTGAGTGTTTTCGATGTCGACCTGGAAATGCCATCGGATGTTCTCGTCGCGCGTGATGAGGTCGATCGCCGAGCGTGAGCTCTTGTCCTGGCTGGACGCTGCTCGGACGTACCGCACCCGTTCGATCGGGATTTCCTGATGGATCTCGCCCTGCTCGAGGAATGTGTTCGTCTTTGCCGTGATGATGCGGCGATCGGTGACGGCGAGAAGTGTCTTCGCCGGCGCCTTGTCCCTCGCTGCTGTCAGCTTCCCCATCGCTCCGTTGAGAATCGAAGAAAGGGGATCCGAAGTGTCGGGCTGATCGGGGAAGCCGAGGACGCGGAGGGTCTCACCGTCATCGAGGAACCACCGCAGAATGCGCAGGTACGGTTCGAGATCCAGCGATTCGGGTGCGCAGACGGCGTCCGGCACCTCCAGCGGAGCGGCCGGCGGACGGAGAGCATCAGCGAGCGGCTGGATCGCGGCCAGCAGACCGGCGGAGGTTTGGCGGACCGCGGCCGAGTCCTTCCGCTTGCCCGACAGCGGCAGTGTGCCGCGGCCGGGGAGCTCGACGATGATCCGTAGTTCCCGGGTCAGCGCGTCGACGAGGCTGGTCGCTTCGGGGAGAGCGGAGTCGAGTGCCGTGCGGGTGTCGCGCGCGATGACGTCGACGAGCCGTGCCTCGTCGACGTCATCGGCTCCAGCGGCTCTGGCCCGCGCGGCGTGGAGCGCCTGATATCCCGTCCATGCCTTGAGGGAGGACAGCAGGGCGTGTGCGTCGAAGAGGATCGCCTCGGCGTTCGTCTCGAGATAACCACGGCGGCCCTGCGTGTTGTGACGGATTTGCCGGATGTGATCGCTGACGTTCAGCCGGTACAGGTCACGCTGCTTACGCAGAGCCGGTTCGGTGCTCGCGACGCTGTTCCACAGAGAGGTGGGGACCGACCCGATCTCTCGCGCCTGGTCGACTGCGCGGTCGATGCTGGCGACGAGCGCCGTCAGGTCGGCCCACTGCTCGTGGCGGATGGTCGTGAGTACCTGGTTCGTCAGCGCGATGTTGGTCCTGGCAAGACCGGCGACCTCACTGAGCTGCATCTGCAGGGCGATCATGGCTAGTGCCGGCCCGATCGTGGCCGCGAGTTGCGCCGCGCCCACCGCAGTCACGGGGATGAGCCGGGCCTGACCCACTATCTTGCCCTTGGCGAAAATCGCGCCGAGGTTTGCGCCGTCCTTGACCGCGAGCGTTCCACCGGCCTTCAGTAGGGCCTGCGTCGTGCTACTGAGCCGGTAGAGTCCCTGCGCGCTGGCGAATGCGTTCCCGAGGTTTCCGGCCACGGTCGCCGTGTTGCCGATCGAGGCAAGAAATGTGGCGATCTGCGTGCGGTCGGCGGCCGGCACGAGACCGAAGTCAATCAAATCGAGCTTGAGCACCGCCGGGACCTCACCGAAGACGACGGCAACCCCTGGGAGCACCTCCGCCAGGACGGTCGATGCCGTCGTTGAGTCAATGCCCGAGTCGGGTGCCGGTTTGTCCACAACAGGCGAGTCGACGGTTTTCTGACCGTTCACTTCAGGCACCGCGCTCTCCATCGAGTCCAAAGGGTCTTGCATGCGATCTCCTCCCACCGGGGCGCGCAACAGCCAGACGTCATTGGCGCTCGATGCCGGAGAGTGTACGGCTCGACGCACTAAGTTCAGACGCCGCCGAGAGTAGAACATGTTTCACCTCGCGAACAGTCGTGCCGTGCACCCTCTCCTGACCTCACCCGCGTCCTACATGAGGTGCTCTTCTGCCGCCGAGTGGGCTTTTGCCAGCGTCACAACGAGCCAGTCGAATGTGGTGGTTTAGCGTGTCGTTCGGGCCAGTTGGGCGGCGAGTTGAGCGTTGCGATCGGCAAAGTCGGCCCATTCGGCTGGCGTGCTGCTGAGGTGCCTGCTGGCGCGCGCTTGGGTGCAGGCGCGTTGGGTCCACGTGCGTAGGCGGCCGGCCCGCATCTGGAAGCGAACGAGAAGGCCGTCGGCCCAGCCGGCGACGTCGCAGTCGTGAGACTCGGGGCGGGTGACTCGTTGTGGGCAGGTGATCCAGTCGACCGCGTCGAGTTCGGTGTTCAGGCGGGCCGCGAGTTCGAAGGCCAGGACGTCGGCGGCGTGAGCGCGGCGCGCCCGCAGGTCGCCACGTACGGCCGCGGCGGCGGCGTCATCGCGGTCGAGAACATCGGCGAGGGTCTGGACCAGTCGGTCACGGTCGGCGGCTCCGACGCCGAGCTTGGCGGCCATGTCGCGTTGTGAGCCTGTTTGGCCTGTGCCGGTGTAGGCCAGGGGCAGGACTCGGTGCAGGGCAGCCACCGCGAGTCGGACCTTGTCGCTGCCGAGATACGGACCGAAGTGCCGAGTGTGCGCATCGGTGCCGGCGGCGTGGACCACACGCAGTCCCGGGGCGGTCGGCCGTTCGCTTAAACGGATATAGACCGGCACCTCCTGGCCGCCGGGCGTGCGGTTCCAGCGAGGCAGCCGGTGTTCTAGCAAGTTGCGTTCCAACCAGGCCGCTTCGTGCTCGGAAGCACAGATGACGGCCTCGACGCGTTCGATGCGCGCCACCATCGGCGCGAGGTGGGCCCGGTCGCCCAGGTCGGTCCAGTACGAGGTAACCCGCCGCCGTAGCAGCTTCGCCCGCCCGATGTACAAGATCTTGTCCCGAACATCCCGGAACCGGTACACACCCGGCGCGGCCGGCAGCCGCGCCACACTTGCCCGAGGTGTCGAAGTCACCGGCCCGTCGGTTCACTCTCGGCGAAACTGTCGTAGTGGTTGGCGTTCACCAAGGTCCTCGCTTCGTACGAGTTCTCGTGGACGGCAGCGACCTGGTCGATCCTGCCTCAGTGGAGCCATCCGCTCATCCTGCAGACAAATGCGCGGGAGGCGCGACTGGGGCTCCGCGTCACACGGCATGGCGAGGAGTTCATGATTTTGTCGGCCCACGGCGCGGCGGCGACTCGCCGCGACCGTCATAGATGGGCCTGAACTGGGAAAACGCGGTTCTTGTCCTGCCACGTTTGGTCCGCCGTAGTTTGGCGTGCGCGAACCGCGTCTCACTGCTCAGGCTGGTCCGTCAGGGGCCAGCCTGCGGCCAGGTCATCCGGCGGGGACGAGTTGTTGGCCGCCGTCGATGTCGTACGTGGCGCCTGTCAGGGCTGTGTTGGTCATGAGGTGTACGGCGAGGGCGGCGACGTCCGCCGGGCCGACCACCCGACCGATCGGCAGCGTCGCGCGGAGCTGGTCGCGGCGGTCGGCCAGGTCGTCGCCGAGTAGGGACGCGGACAGCGGCGTGTCCACGAAGCCCGGGGCGATCACGTTGACGCGGACCGGTGCCAGCTCGAGGGCGAGGTTGGCGGTCAGGGCCGGCAGCGCCGCGGTGACCATCGCGATCATCGCCATCCCCAGGGCCGGGCGGCGGGCGCCGGTCCCGCTGATGAACAGCAGCGTACCGCCGGGCCGTACCGTGCCGGCGGCGTGTCGGGCGACCTCGACGAGCAGGATCAGGTGGTCGTCGAGGGCGCGGCGCGCCTGCTCGATGTCGATGTCGGCGAGGCGTGCGTAGTACGGGCGGCCGGCCGTGACCAGCACGTGGTCGATCGGTCCGGGCAGGTCGGCGAAGAACCGGTCGAGGGCGGCCGGATCGGTCGCGTCGAACGCGGCGCTGCTCCCGGCCCCCACGTCGGTGGCGGCGCGTTCCAGACGCTCGTGGTCGCGGCCCGTCAGGACGACGTCGGCGCCTTCGGTGCGGGCTTGCCGAGCGGTTTCGAGTCCGATGCCGGCGCTGCCGCCGATCACGACGACGGTCTGGCCCGGCAGCCCGGGCTCGCGCGCGATGGCCATGATTCCTCCGCCAGGATCCGGTCGCGCGGCGCGGTCGCGCCGCGAACCGTCCACCTACCCGCTCGGCGGGCGTGCAGTCCTGACTTCGGGGCAAACACCGGGCCAACCAGCCGCCGCTGCCACACCGGCCCCACGAAGCGGCGTCAAGTCGCTGTTCACTGGGTTCCTGGACGATGGGCAGAGGCGCCCCCGAGACAGTAAAGACGGTGACACGTGGACGACGAGACGGTGCCGAGCGGGCCGGTCCTGAGTGACGAGCAGTTCCGCCGGCTCGCCGGGTACGGCGACGAGGAGAACGCCGAGGTCGGGCGGCGGCTGTTCGTGACCGGCGACGACTCCTACGACTTCTTCCTGCTCGGCACGGCGACCGTCGACATCGTCCGGGAGGCGACGGTGATCGAGCCGGAGCGCCTGATCTACCGGGGGTTTCCCGGCGACTTCCTCGGCGAGCTCAACCTGCTCACCGGTCAACACGTCTACCTGAGCGCCCGGGTGGTGTCCGCCGGGACGGTCGTCCGGATCAGCCCGGCGACGTTGCGCCGCGCTATCGCCGAGCACGCCGACCTCGGAGACGTGCTGCTCGAAGCGTTCCGCGTGCGCCGCGACGTGATCCGCGCTACCGCCGGCAGCGCCCTGGCGGTCGTCGGCAGGCCGGACGCGGCGGAGACGCTCGGCCTGCGCACCTACCTCACCCAGCTGTACCTGCCGCATTCCTGGCTGGACTCGACGTCGCCGTCGGGGGACTCGCTGATGAGGTCGGCCGGCGTCGGCGCCGACGAGCTTCCGGCGGCGATGGTCAACGGCACCGTGCTGCGGCGGGCGACGCCCGGGACGGTCGCGGACGTGTTGGGTCTCACCTACCGCCCCCAAGGGAGCACCCCCGACCTGGTCGTCGTGGGTGCCGGGCCGGCCGGTCTGGCCGCGGCCGTCTACGGGGCGTCCGAGGGCCTCGCCACGGTGCTCCTGGACCGGGCCGGGCTGGGCGGCCAGGCCGCCAAGAGCGCCCGGATCGAAAACTACCTGGGCTTCCCGCAGGGGATCAGCGGCGAAGACCTGACCCAGCTCGCGATGGCGCAGGCGCTCAAGTTCGGCGTACGGATCTACTCGCCCTGCCCGGTCGTGGGCCTCGACGTCGCCGACGAGCGGCGTCCGGCCGTCGTGCTGGAGGACGGCTCGCGGATCGAGGCCCGGGCCGTGGTCGCCGCCACCGGTGCGCACTACCGGCGCCTCGACATCCCGCGGTGGGCGGCGTTCGAGAAGTCCGGCTGTGTCCGGTACGCGGCGACCGAACTCGACGTCCGGGAGTACGAGGACCTGCCGGTCGCCGTCGTCGGGGGCGCGAACTCGGCCGGGCAGGCGGCGCTGTCGCTGGCCGCTCACGGCGCGACGGTGAACCTGATCATCCGCGGCTCCGACCTCGGCGCCCAGATGTCGTCCTACCTGACCGACCGGATCCGCGTCCATCCCCGGATCCGGCTGCACACCGGCACCACCGTCCGCGAGATGGACGGCGACGCGGACCTCGCCTCGATCGTCGTGGAGGAGGCCGCCACGGGCCGGAGACGTCTCGACTGCCGAGGACTCTTCTGCTTCATCGGCGCCGACCCGGCGTCCGGCTGGCTGACCGGTGTGGCCACGGACCCGAACGGGTTCGTCCTCACCGAGGGCTCCTCCTACCGCACGAACGCGGCCCGGGTGTTCGCGGTCGGTGACCTCCGGTCGGGTTCGACCAAGCGGGTGGCCACCGCGGTCGGCGAGGGCGCGGGCGTGGTCTCCTCGGTCCACGCCGCACTCGCCCTCGCCTGACGATCACGCGGCGACGATCACCCGGGCGACGATCACACCGGCGACGATCACCCGACCAGGGCCTGGGCCGCCTGCTCGATGAAGGCCACCGTCGTGTCCGGGTGCGAGACGAACACCATGTGCGAGGCGCCGTCGACCACCTGGGCCGTCGCACCGGAGCGCTGGGCCATGAACTCCTGGGCCGCCGGCGGGATGATCCGGTCGGCGCCGCTGATCAGGTTGTAGCTCGGGATCGTGTGCCACGCCGGCTGACCGGCGGCGGGCTCGCCGAGGGCGGCGCCGGTCGCCGGACGCTGCGTGATCGCGAACAGCGCGGCCTCCGCGGCGGGCACGTCGGCCGCGAAGTGGGGGTGGAACACCCGCGGGTCGATGTAGAGGTCGACCTGTCCGCCGGGCAGCGGCACCGGCTTGAGGGACTCGCCCACGGTGCTGCCCGGGAACTTCTCGACCAGCGACTGCGCGCTCTCGCCCGCCTCGGGCACGAACGCGGCCAGGTAGACCAGCGCCCTCACGCCCGGGTGGCCGGTGGCGGCGGTCGAGATGACGGCGCCGCCGTACGAGTGGCCGACCAGCACGATCGGTCCCTCGATGCTGTCCAGCAGCGCCCTGACCTGCTCCGCGTCGAAGGAGAGGCCCCGCAGCGGGTTCGGCGCGGCCACCACCGGATAGCCGTCGGCGACCAGCCGCCCGGCGATCACGGTGAACCCGCTGCTGTCGGCGAAGGCTCCGTGCACCAGCACGATCGTCGGCTTGTTGTCTCCCATTGCCCAACCTCTCGTTCGTACGACACCAGCGACAGACGGAAGCTACGGCGGCGCACTGGAGGGGAACTGGACGGAACCGAGCGACGGATGCACGGATCGTTCACTCGTTGGGAAGTCGGCTCCGCCAGGCTCGGCACATGGTTGCGTACGAAGAAGCCGACGTCGTGGTGATCGGGTCGGGGATGGGCGGTCTCGCGGCGGCCCGCGCGATCGCGCA
>Ga0164243_10012001_pt1 | contig 12313 bp, 8 predicted proteins | sample OricompcompostOP_FD_108781 | JGI IMG/M metagenome (GOLD analysis project Ga0164243, IMG submission 108781) | Organic Plus compost microbial communities from Emeryville, California, USA - Original compost - Organic plus compost (OP) | ecosystem: Engineered > Solid waste > Mixed feedstock >...
ACGAGGTGAGAGGTCCAAGTCGCCGGAACCAATTTCGAAAGGACGTCCAGCGTCGTGACGTTCAGAGATCCGGGCAAATGGTCGGCAACGGCCAGGAGAGACTTGCAAATGTCGAGCTGCAAACCACAATCGGCCGCAAAGCGGGCGGCAGGATGCTCGGCATCGACATTCGCTGTCGGACGACCGTTATCATCTGTAGACATGAGAGCTCCTGCGCGCATACATGCATTTGCATGCAAATGTCATGAAACTGCTTTGATCGAGATCAGTTGAGGCAGGGCCCTGAGCAACGAAGAATTGGTCCGCCAACGGAAGAGATGTCGGGACGCAGGGATTGAAGGAATTGAAGTGAAGAGCGAAGACCCCGTCACATCAAGGTCGTCGATGCTAAAAGCAATTCTCGAATCGGCCGTTGCCGCGATATTGGCGATCGATAGCGCCGGTCGGATTCAGACGGTCAATCCGGCGGCCGAAAAGATGTTCGGCTATTCAGCCGACGAGATGCTCGGCAAGCGTGTCAACATGCTCATGCCGGAACCCTATCGGTCTCAACATGATGCGTATATCGGTCGTCACCTTGCAACCGGCGAGAAGCGCATTATCGGTATCGGGCGTGAGGTCCAGGGATTGCACAAGGACGGCACGATTTTTCCCATCCATCTCTCCGTCGGAGAGTTCGAGGTCGCGGGGCAGCGCTTCTTCTCCGGTATCATCAACGACCTCACGGCCCGCGCCAGGCTGCAGGCGGAAATCGATCGCCAGTCGCTTCTGTTCCAGGCCGTCTTCGATCACGTTCCCGAAGCGCTCGTCATCTCCTCTCCAGACGGTCAGATCATCCTGCTCAATCCGGCCGCGACACGGATGTTCGGTTATTCGGCGGATGAGGCGCTCGATGTCGACTTTGCTTTGTTCTTTTCCGATCCGCAAGACTTGCAAAAGCTGCAGGAGAACTCGCTCGGAAGCCGGACGATATCGACGCCGCTTCGCCGCAGAGACGGCACGACGTTTCCGGGCCAAGGCCATGTGGCGGATATTGTTGGTGTCGATGGATCGCGGGTTGCAGTCGTCAGTCTGTTTCGCGATATGACTGAGGATCTGAAACAGAAGGAAGCGGCACTCAAGTCCCAGCGGCTCGAGGCGATCGGCCAGTTGAGCGGCGGCATCGCTCACGACTTCAACAACCTCCTGACGATCATCTCCGGCAACCTGGAGCTACTCGAAGAGACGATCACAAACCCTCAGGACCACGAGCTTCTGATTCGCGCGTCGCGCGCCGCCGATTCAGGCGCGCGTCTGACCAACCGGCTGCTGACCTTTGCGCGGCGGCGCCAGCTCGCGGCCGAAGTTATCAATCTCAATGAACAGGTGCGCGGGATGACGGAACTCTTGCGGCGCACGCTCGGCGACACAATCGAATTGCGGACGCATCTTGCAGATGATCTTTGGCTTGCCCGCGTCGACGCGGGAGAGGTCGAGGCGGCTGTGATTAATCTCGCGATCAATGCGCGCGACGCAATGCCTGACGGCGGCAATCTCGCGATCCGCACCGACAACGCGGTTCTCGAGGAAGGCGAGATCGGCTTCGAAGGTCCGCTCACGGCAGGAGAATATGTCAGAATTTCCGTGTCGGATAATGGCACAGGCATGACGAAAGAGACGCTGAGCCGCGTGTTCGAGCCCTTCTTTACGACGAAGGCACCCGGCCGTGGCACGGGACTTGGCCTCAGCACCATCTACGGCTTTGTGAAGCAATCGCAAGGCAATATCACGATTTACAGCGAGCCTGGGGTGGGCACCACGGTCAACCTCTACCTTCCGCGCAGCGTCGAAGCGAAAAATGCCCAGCAAGAAACGGAGCCGGCAACGGCTCGCCTGGCAACAGGAGAAAGCGTGCTCGTCGTCGAAGACAATCGCGATGTGCGCGCTTTAACTGTGAAGCGCTTCGAGCGCCTCGGATATCGAGTGGTCGAGTGTGTCACCGGCGCCGAGGCCAAGGAGGCTCTCCAGAATGGACTCGCAGTCGAGTTCGTGTTCACCGACATCATGATGCCTGGCGGCATGACCGGAATCGACTTGGCCAAATGGATTGCGGAAACACGTCCGCACCTTCCCGTTATCCTGACGACGGGATTCGCGGAGGAGATCGCTGGCACTGACACCAGGGAAACCGAGCCGTGGACGATTCTGCGTAAACCCTACGCCCAAAAAGATCTCGCGGCTGTTGTCCGCAAGGTTCTTGAGAAGCAGGCAGCTCTGCAGCCACGGTAAATCCACTTTCGAGCTGGACAAGCGTCGCGCATCAAGCGCGCCGGACGTCCAGGGCAAGCATATAGCCAACGCCGCGGACAGACTTGATCAATGCGGGCTTCGAGCCGTCGTCGTCGATCTTTTTTCGCAAGCGGCTGATCAGCGCGTCGATGGATCGGTCAAGCGGCGAGTAATCGTGGCCCTTGAGAAGATCCATAATCTCATCGCGGGAAAGAACGCGATGGGGTCTCCGGACGAAGATTTCGAGGAGGTTGAATTCACCCGTGGTCAAGTCGCGGGCGGTCCCGGCTGCATCCCGCAGTTCGCGGCTCGTCACATCAAGCGTCCAACCTGAAAACTGAAAGGCCTCATGCTTGGGCTGCGAAGCGGAAGGTACGGTTGCATTTGGATCATGGCGCCGCAAGACGGCGCGGACACGCGCGAGAACCTCACGCAAATTGAAAGGCTTCGCAATGTAGTCATCCGCACCGAGTTCCAGGCCGACGATACGGTCGACGTCGTCGCCCTTGCCTGAAACCATGATGATCGGAATATCGGCATTCGCCCGGATCTCACGTGCAAGACTAAGTCCGTCGTCCGTGCCAAGTGTCAGATCGAGAGTAACGAGATTAACGCTGCCCTTCGCCAGCGCCGCCCGAGCCTTGAGGGCTCCGTCGGCTTCCGTGACGAGATACCCTTCGCGCTCAAAGCAGGTCCGGAGGAGCTGTCGGATTTCCGGATCGTCGTCGATGACGAGAATTTCTGTTGCCACTCCTGATCCCCGGATGTCCTTTTCGCCCTGCCGCGCACTCTCGAGCGTGCGGCATTCGCCGCCAGACTGCGCCTTACTCCCGATAAGGCGAAGATGGGAGAGATTCAATCTCGGACAAGCGGAAGCGTATAGCCTGAGACGCCTGTTCCCTGCGCCAAACTGTCATGATGCGGGGGTCGAGCCCACAACGCCCCGGCGAAGAAATCATTCCACCCGAGTTGGGCCGTTATCCAAATCTTTGAAAATCGCGTCGAATTCCGCCGAATCCCAGGAAGGCTGGAAACTTCGGTGCCCAGTACAAAGCATAAGGCTTCACAGCCTCCGCCGCCATCAGGTAGACGGCGGTGACGGCGGCGATGGTGGCAAGTACCGACGGGGGCAAAGATACGAATCCGGCAAAATGGCCGAGCGGTGACAACGCGACGAATAGGGCAATGGCGAGCGCTCCAAGCGAACTCGTCGTCAGCATCCGATTGGGCCGGCTCACCCAGATCGGGCTGGCGGTTCTAATGATGAAAATAACCAGAATCTGCGTTGCGATCGATTCAACGAACCACGCGGTCCGGAAGACATCAACATCCACATGAAAAACCGACGTGAGGACGAGAAAGGTCCCAAGGTCGAAAAGCGAGGATAGCGGCCCCATGATGAGCGTGAAGCCGAGAACTGAACTGATATCCCAGGTTTGCGGCCGCGACAGTACTTTCTCGTCCGCGTCGTCGAACGGAATGCCGATCTCGGAGAGATCGTAGAGAAGATTGTTCAGGAGAATTTGGAGTGGGGTGAGTGGAAGAAAAGGCAGGAGCAATGACGCCAAGGCCATCGAGAGCATGTTGCCGAAGTTTGAGCTGGTGCCCATGCGGATGTACTTCATGATATTCGCATAGGTCCGCCGGCCTTCGGCGACGCCGTCCGCAAGCACATTGAGGTCTGGCCGCAGGAGGATGATGTCTGCGGCGTCACGGGCGACTTCCGTGCCACCATCGACCGAGAGGCCCACGTCGGCAGCGTGAATGGCGGTGGCATCGTTGATGCCGTCCCCGAGGAATCCGACGGTAAAGCCGCGCCGGCGCAGCGCTCGGACAATCCGCCCTTTCTGCTCCGGCGAAACGCGCACGAAGAGATCGACCGCCGCCACCTTGTCGGCCAATGCCGTATCGGAAAGCGTCCGGACCTCGTCTCCTGTTAGAAGCCCCTTCGCCGGAAGCTTCAAAATCTTGACGAGGTTCAAAACGACGGGTGCCGCATCTCCAGAGATGATCTTCACGGCGATCCCGGCATTCGTAAGCTTGTCCACCGCCCCTGTTGCGGACTCCTTCGGAGGATCGACGAACAATGCGCAGCCGACAAACGTCATGTCAGTTTCATCATCCGGACTGATTTTCGAACGGGTGTCTGCCATGTCGCGCCGCGCGATTCCCAGGAGGCGTAAGCCCTGTTGCCCTTTGCGCTCGAGAAGCGACTGAATGGTTGTCCTGCGCGCTTCATCAAGGAGAGCAACCGTGCCATCGTCGAGTTCGACGCGCGTGCACAGCGCCAGCATCATTTCAGGTGCACCCTTCGTGATAATCTGGCGGCTGCCATCCTGCGCGACGAGGACGGATGAGCGACGACGCTCGAAATCAAAGGGCGCGTCGTCGATCAACGTCCACTCCCTCTCCGCTGGGGCGACGGCCGCCAGGACTGCATCGTCCAGATTGCTGCGCGCTCCACTTGCGAATTGACAGTTCAATCTGGCGAGACGCGCGACGTTATCATCCCGCTGTCCGTCGATACCGATGGTTTCGACGAGGGAGATCTTGGCTTCCGTCAGCGTGCCTGTCTTGTCGGTGCAAAGGACATTCATCCCACCGAGGTCATGAATTGCCGAAAGCCGTTTGACGACGACCTGCCGCTTCGCCATCCGAATGGCGCCGCGAGCTAGGGTCACCGTCATGATCATCGGTAGCAACTCGGGCGTGAGCCCCACAGCGAGTGCCACCGCGAACATGAAGCTCTGAAGCGAGAGCCCATGCCGCGCGAGCTGAGTCAGAACGACAAACAGCACCAGAAACGCGGTAAGCCGCAGGATGAGCATCCCGAGGCGATGCACGCCTCGTTCGAATGCGGTCATCGGCTCTTTCGCCTGCAGCGACGCGGCAATCGCACCGAAAGTCGTCGCGGCGCCGGTTTCTGCAACGAGCATGACAGCGTCTCCGCCGACGACGCTTGTGCCCGCGAAGAGGGCGTTGTGAGCTTCTGCGATGAGAGTTGTCGTGCAGTCGCCAGCCTTCTTCTCGCTAGGGTACGGCTCGCCTGTAAGGCTTGCTTCAGCGACGAGCGTATTTCGGCCCGAAACGACGAACCCGTCGGCCGGAACAAGATCGCCCGCCCTGAGCTGCACAATATCCCCGCGGACGATCTCTTTCACGGGCAGCTCGACGAAACGCCCATCGCGCAACACCGAAGCGCGCACCGCCACGGATTTCTTAAGCGCATCGATCGCCGATTCCGCTTCATGTTCCTGGTAGATGTCGAGAACGATCGAGAAGGATACGATCAGTACGATGATGATGAAGCTCTGCCAGTCACCCGCCGACCCTGATACGGCCGCAGAGAGCAAGAGAATTGCCGTCAACGGTTCGCCTATGCGCCGCAGGGCCTTTATGAGCAGGCTCTGGTGCCGCTTGGTGCTGACGAGATTGGGCCCTTCTTCGCCTAGGCGGCGAGTCGCTTGGCTGGTGCTGAGGCCCGATGGCTGGCTATCGAGTGCTTTGAATGCCCGATCGATTGGGCAGGTCCAGAACGATCCGGAAAATCGCCGACCGGGTCTGGCAGACAAATGGTCTGCGCGTATCGTCTCTGTTGGGAGCATATGCAAGTCGGGCCACCTTCCGCTTGTCACCCACACGCGTGACATCGCCACTCCCAACACGCATCTCTTTGCGTGAGATCAATGTCGCAGCGGCTGACCGGCAGAAAATGAAAACAATTTGCCGCTTTTGACAGTAGACGCAAGCGGTCGCGATTGAGAATTTTTCACGCGCCAACGACGTCCCCCCGTCCTTTCGTTGGCTGACATGAAGCGGGCGCCTCAATGCCTCCCAAACCGTGAGGTGCCCGCACCTTTCTTGAAGAAGGTATCAACGTGACTCTCGAAGAGCTTCACGAGATCGAGCTTTCCCTTATGCGCAGGGCGTTCGAGACTGCGTGTAAGATCGCTGGCCTGCCGCTCGAGTCACAGGACATAGCCGATAGCGCGGTCTACTCCCAGGTTGCCGCCGCCGTTCAGATTCTGGTCGAGCGCGGGATTTCGGATCCGGACCTCATCGCACGAAGAGCAATCTCCTCATGCGCTGATGGAGACTCTGAACTTGATGAGCAATTTCGGTTCCAGCGCATTGATTTGATTTCATTCGGCTCTGGTCTCAATTGATAATTTACCTTTTGACAAATTTTTAATTCCTCTCTCCTGACGTAAACCGGAAATCAGTCATTACCCCTGAGAATACTAACGTGCTGCGAGAGATCGCGGCACATGGGATTCCGCCGATATTGCTTAAAATTTTATCTGGATTCGAAAATCAAGCTGTCGTTACGAGCAGTTTCGTAAACCCTGATTGTCCGCCATGTCCGGTGCGAAAGCAAAAGATAAAGAGGAAAAGCGAAAGCTAATTCGCTGCCGAGGGCCCCGCAGCGATTTGGATCTGGGCGCAGCCGAAGCGCCGTCCGCCAACGCCTCATCACCCCGGAGCCGCGTGATACAATGAATAAATTCGAATCGCCTCCATCGCCAACAGTCAATATCGCCGATCACGGCCCCGGGACCCATGACGCCCCGCCTGGCGATGGTGGCATTGGCGTCCACGATACCGGCGCCGTAATCGACACGATCATTCAGACGTTGTCGGGAACGGCTCATGTCGGATCCGCGGATGGCGTCGCCAATGCGGCCATGCACGACGTCGGAAATGTCGTTGCCGAAGCTGCGCAGTTTCACGCGAGCGAACCGGCGGGCAGCTTTGATCCGGCGGCATCCGATCACGTTCCTTCCACGGAAGCGGGCCTTCATTCGGCGACGGAGGTGCATGCACCCGACCTGTCGGACGTAGGAGCGGCGCTCCACACGGTTACAAGCGACATCGCACTTTCGAACTTTGATCTCGACCACCTGACGAGCACCGTCGATCTGTTCGATTCGGGGCACGCGGATTCGGGATTGGATACGCATCATTCATAATCGAGACGAACCCACGCCCTTTATTTGGGCTGTCCGAAACTCGATGCACAAGGAGACGTTTTTCGACTGCCGATCAATAATACCGAGAACGTTCATTTGAGGACGAGGAAATGTCATTTCAGTCTATGAATTATTCGAATTCATTTTTCCGCAATTCTGCATCGCGAATCCCCTCCACCTTGGTCGAAGCACGAAAAGTACCGCAACCAGAACGGCAGCGCGGGCTTTGGAGCTTCCTGACGTGGTCATTCTTCCTCGCGAATTTTCTGACAGCCTCGGAGTTCTACGGTGGCAGCGCGCATGCCGCGACAACCGAGTCCACGCCGGGCAATGGTTCGCCCCACGGCGGTGATGACGGCCACTCAGCGGCAATTCCTGCGCCCGGTGTCGAACCCAGCCTACTTGAAAATAATTTTGGTAGTGAGCAGGCGCTGCCGCACGGTCTGACGTCTGCGACGGGCAGCTTGGCGGGATCGCCAGTCTCCGGGCCGCTTGCACTCGCCAACGATGCGAATTCGACAATGGCCTCGCACGCGGGTTCGGCGTCCCCGAGCATTCCATTGGGCGACGCATACAATAACATCCTGGATGCGGCAAACGTCGATCACCAGGGCGCGCCGTACATGGGAGAAATTCTTCAGCCCGTCCAGGCGATCGTCGAGACCGTGACGCAAACGGTCACGGATGTGGTTCACGACGTCACGGCAATCCTTGGCGGTGCTGTCGGCACCACAACGCAGCTCCTCGATGGTGTTGTCGGAGCCGTAACACACGTTGTGACGGACACCTTGGGCAACGCGACCAGCGGCGTTCTATCCGCTGTTGATGGGATCGCGCACACAGCAACGACCGCTTTAGGTACGACAATCGAGGGAGTGACACACGCGGTAGATCATGTCGTTCCGGATATCGTGGGCGCCGTCGACACGACGCTGTCGAGTCTCACAGGCTCCGCCGCCGGCCTTGGATCGGTGCTATCGACGCATACGACGGCAACCGGAAGCGGATCGTCGGACATTTTGCACGCCACGATGAGCGATCTCGGAATCTCCTCGTCGGGTTCGCTTTCGTTCGGAGCGGAGATAGCGGACTCCACTGCTCACACCGATGGTACATCGGCATCCGGATATTCGCAGTTCAATCTGGCCGTGCAGGATGCCGCGACAACGGCTGACGCACCGGCTTCGACCGACACCGGAGGCATTACCACCATCATCTCCTCTGCGCTCGGCATCGGGCATCACGCGACGTCCGGCTCGGACACGTCCGATCATTCTACAGATACCCAGCCGACGCATATTCCCCTGGTCGATGATCCGACATCGAATCTCCATCACGGCTTGTTCGGTTGATCAGACAGGAAGCCAAAACACAGAACGCGGACAGGGGACGGTCCTATGAGCAATACGCAATCGGCGTCCGAATCCCGCGACGTCGCCGCGCACGAGCCGGAAAGCCTCGACGATCAGACGAGCGAAGTTGCTCGTGAACGCGACGATGGCAACGTCCCCGGAGCGCCCGGTGAGCACCCCGCCTTGCGGCGGCTTTCGCAAATCCAGCGCGATCTGAGCCAGTCGTTCAAAAGAGCGCCCGCGGCGCACGCGCAGCACTCGTCTCAGTCCGATCGTGTCGTCGACCCTCTGGCGCTTTGGCGATCGACCGCAAGAAAGACGTTTGTTGTCGTCGGCTTGTTCTCGCTCTTCGTGAATGTCTTGATGCTGACGATGCCGATCTATCTGTTCCAGATTTCTGATCGCGTCCTGACGAGCCGCAGCCTCGATACGCTCCTGATGCTATCGGGTTTGGCGCTCGGCCTGTTGGCGACGATGTCGATGCTCGACATCCTTCGTCGACAAATACTTGGTCGACTGGCAGCCTCGATGGAAGTGATCCTTGGAGGCCCAATTCTCGCTGGCATCGTCATGTCGGCACCCGCAGGCGAAGGCGGGAACGTTCAGGCTCTGCGTGCTCTGCATCAGGTCAGGAGCTTCCTCTCGAGCCCGGCCATGCTTCTTTTATTCGATGCGCCGCTGTCGCCATTCTATTTCGGCGTCATTTTCCTCATTCATCCCGAACTCGGCGCGATCGTGTTGACTGCCGGCCTCGTCCTCTTCGCGATCGCGGTTCTCAATCAGACGGCGACTGCCGGACCGCTCGGCAAGGCGGGTGCCTTTGCGTCCAAAGCGGACGCGCATGCAGAATCTCTCGCGCGCAATGCCCAGGTCATCAACGCGATGGGCATGCTCAACGAAAGCATTCTGCATTGGGGGCGCGAGCAGGCGCAGGCGCTGTCACTTCAGATCAACGCGCATGACAAGAACTTCTGGATCAGCGGAGCGTCGAAATTCGCGCGCCTCGTAACGCAGATTGCCATTCTCGGCTGGGGCGCACACCTCGCGCTCGGCGGAGAGCTGACCGGCGGCATGATGATCGCGGCATCGATCATCGGCGGCCGAGCGTTGCAACCGCTCGAAGGCATGATCGAGGGATGGCGGTCGCTGGTGCAGACGCGCGGTTCCTACGCACGGGTTCGTGCGACCCTTGAAGGACTTCAAAAGGAGAAATCCAAGCTGCGTCTTCCGCGGCCCGCAGGCAAGCTCACCGTCGAACGGTTGCTCTATATTCCGCAAGGGACGCGGGAGCCGGTTCTGAATGGCATAAGTTTCCAGGTGAACCCTGGGGAATCACTCGCGATCGTCGGTCCATCCGGCTCCGGTAAGTCCACGCTTGCCCGCATCCTCGTCGGCTGCCTGTTTCCGACGGCAGGCCGCGTATGCCTTGATGGAACCGAGCTGCGCAATTGGGATCGCCGGCAGTTCGGAGAGTTTACAGGCTATCTCCCGCAGGAGGTCGAGCTGTTTCCGGGATCGATCAAGGAGAACATCTGCAGGCTTCGCACCGATCTCCCGGATAAGGAAATTTATGACGCAGCAGGTGTTGCGGGCGTCCATGAAATGGTGTGCCAACTCGCTGCGGGCTATGAAACCGTCCTCGACCGCAATGGAGCGCCGCTGTCGGGCGGACAGAAGCAGCGCATCGCTCTCGCACGCGCCTTTTTCGGCGCGCCGTCGCTGATCGTTCTCGACGAACCGAATTCCAACCTCGATGCCGTCGGCGAGCAGGCCCTGGCCGAAGCGATGAAGAAGGCCAAGGAACGCGGCGTCACGATCGTTCTCATCACGCAGCGTCCCGCGCTCCTGAACTCGGTCGATAAAGTTTTGATTTTGCGCTCCGGGCGCCTTGAAGGCTTCGGCGCGCCGAGAGACGTGCTGCATCGCCTCGTTCGCCAGGCCACGGCAGCCGGAGCATCGGGTACGTGATGCGAAAAGCATTCTGGAAGAAATAGAATCGGCCGGATGAGATTGCGAGGAGAAGGAACGTGTTTCTCGGTTGTCCCGGACTGGATCAATGGCACATGGGTGTGCCCCGCAGTTCGCGCATTCCAAGTTTTTTGGGACTTGGCATTGTAGCCGTCTGCGCACTGGGGTTTGGCGCTTGGGCCGCGACGGCACCGCTTGATGGAGCTGTCGTAACAACCGGCACGTTCGTCGCCGCCGGGCAGAACAAGCTGATCCAGCATTTGGAAGGCGGGATCATAAGCTCCGTCAACGTCAAGGAGGGCGATCTCGTCAATGCCGGACAAGTCCTGGTTCACCTCGATCCCACGGCTGCGGTCGCGAAACTCCGGATGTTGACGTTGCGTAAATATCGGCTGATCACGACTCAGGCGCGGCTCGAAGCTGAACTCGCGGGCAAGGCGACGTTCACTCTGCCGCCGGGTGTCGATCTCGATCCGAAGGATCCCGACATCAAGACCATCCTGATCCGCCAGCAGCTCGAGCTTGACGCACGCCGAAACAAAGCGTCCGCCGAAGAAGCGGTGCTGAGAAAAGAGATTGCCGGTCTGCAGGAAAGTATTTCAGGTTACGCGTCGCAGATCTCTGCAACCCGGACACGGCTCGGAATTTTCAACGAGGAGCTGAAGGACAAGAACGCGCTGCTGAGCAGGGATCTCATCCGCAGAACGGAAGTCTTCTCTGTCCAGCGCGACGAAGCAGCTCTGAACGGCGAACTGGGGGAACTGATCGGGCGCGTCGCCGATAGCCGCCAGCAGGTTGCGCGGGCCGAGCAGCAGATCGCGTCCATCCGCTCGACCGCGACCCAGAAAGCCGTCGAAGAGTTGCGCCAGACGGAATCGGATCTGGACGACGTTACAGAGCAAATCAGAGCTGAAAATGATATCGTCCAGCGCACCGACATAAAGGCGCCCGTTCGCGGTATCGTGGTGAAGCTCAATCAGCATACGCAGGGCGGTGTCGTCGCGGCCGGCAGCACCATTATCGAACTCCTGCCCGTCAACGATGACCTTATCATAGAAGGGCGTGTGAGCCCGGATCAGGTGGTTCATGTGAAGGAAGGCCAGCCTGCGATCGTTCGTCTCTCGGCCCTTAATCAGCGTGTGACGCCGATGGTCGACGGACACGTCATCTATCTTTCCGCCGACACGATTTCGGATCGGCCCGACGTCACGACGCGAGCACCTGCGATGGATCGCGGTTCGTTCATCGTCCGCGTCAAGCTCGACGAAAAGGATGCGGCTAAGAAGATTCCGAATTTCAAGCCGACGCCGGGCATGCCCGCAGATCTCTACATTCGGACCGGTGAACGGACGTTCTTCAATTATTTGATGGAACCCGTCACGGAGAGCTTCTCGCGCGCCTTCCGCGAGAAATGATCATGTGCCGATGCCGGCAGGCGGCGGAAGAAAACGTCCGTCGCGCATCGGCCCTCCGGTGCAGACGTTAGCTGCCGCCGCTTTGCCTCGGCCGCCGACAAATTGTCTGTAGGAAACCGGTCAGACGTTGATGAGCTGCTGCGCGACGACCTTAGCAACCGCCTGCGTCGTCGTCGTGCAATTGAGCTTCTCTCGCGCGGAATTAAGGTGAAACCGTACGGTGCGCTCGCTGATTCCGAGAATGACGCTCGCTTCCCAGGCGGATTTTCCGGCGGCGACCCATCTCAGACAATCGAGTTCTCGCGCCGAGACGACCAGCGCGTCCGAGGTATCAATGCCG
>Ga0164243_10012002_pt1 | contig 12312 bp, 11 predicted proteins | sample OricompcompostOP_FD_108781 | JGI IMG/M metagenome (GOLD analysis project Ga0164243, IMG submission 108781) | Organic Plus compost microbial communities from Emeryville, California, USA - Original compost - Organic plus compost (OP) | ecosystem: Engineered > Solid waste > Mixed feedstock >...
GGTGGTCAGGAACCCACGTCTGCTCAGCGGCATTACCAGCCCAATCCGTGACCGAGGGGGAACCGGTCGGCACCCGGCTGATCCGGGTCCGGCACGGCGACCGGCAGCTTCCCGCGCGGGGTGATCTCGCCGAACAGCACCTTCGCCAGCGACTCCATCGCCACCGGCTTGTCCGAGTAGGTGGCCAGCCAGGTCGGCACCTGCTCGACGTGCGCCGCGTCGTAGGGATCGCGCACCGCCGCCGCGACCACCGGCAGGTTCTCCCGCCGCAGCGCGCGCAGCAGTTCGAGCTGCCCGGCGTTGTCCGGTTTCCACGCCGCGTTGGTGAGCACGACGGTCAGGTCGTTGCCCTTGGCGGCCTGCACTGCCTGCGCGATCTGCTCGGGGCTCGGCGCCGAGCCGGTGGGCAGCGCGCTCGCCCGCGGCCCGCGCGACCCGATCCGCTCGGCCAGCGCCCCGGTGGCCTCCTCACCGGCCCCGGCGACCAGGACCTTCCCCGGCTTCTGCGCAAGCGGCAGCTGGTGGGCGTCGTTGCGCAGCAGCGTCGTGGTGCGGTCGGTGATCTCCTGCGCCTGCGCGCGGTGCTCGGGGGTGCCGACGACCTGGTCCACGCGGGAGACGTCGACGAACGGGTTCGCCAGCACACCGCGCTTGCGCTTCATCTCCAGGATCCGCTCGACGCTGGCGTCGATGCGGTCCTCGGTGAGCTCGCCGGAGCGCACCGCGCCCAGCACCCCGTCGATGGCGACCTGCAGGTTCTGCGGCATGAGCAGCTGGTCGGCGCCCGCGCGCAGCGCCAGCACCGGGATCTCGGCGTCCGAGTGCTTCTGCCGCACCCCGTCCATCTGCAGCGAATCGGTGGTGATCACGCCCTGGTAGCCGAGCTCGTCGCGCAGCATCCCGGTCAGCACCTTCGGCGACAGCGTCGAGGGCTCGCCGGAGTCGTCCAGCTTCGGCACGACGATGTGCGCGCTCATGATGCTGTCCGTGCCGGCCTTGATGGCCTCCCGGAACGGCGGCGCGTCCAGCTGCTCCCACTGCTGCGGGGTGTGCTCGATGACCGGCAGGTCGGTGTGGCTGTCCTGGTTGGTGTCCCCGTGCCCGGGGAAGTGCTTGCTCGCCGCGGACACCCCGGCCGCGCCCGGGTCCTGGTAGCCGCGCACGGCCCCGCCGGTGAGCCGCGCGGCCAGCTGCGGGTCGGCGGAGAACGAGCGCACCCCGATGATCGGGTTGGCCGGGTTGACGTTGACGTCCCCGCTCGGCGCGAAGTTCTGGTTGAGCCCGACCGCGCGCAGCTCCTCACCGGTGATCTGCGCGGCCAGCCCCGCGTCCTGCGGGCTGCCGCCGGCGCCGAGGGCCATGTTGCCCGGCAGCTGCGTCATCGGTTCGCCGATCCTGGTGACCTGGCCCTGCTCCTGGTCGGTGGAGATCAGCAGCGGCACCCCGGCCCCGGAGCTCGTGGCCGCCCGCTGGGTGCCGTTGGACAGCTCCGCGAGCTGGTGCGGGTCGTGCAGGCTGTCGGTCCAGCTGAAGTGGATCAGCCCGCCCGGGTGGTAGCGCTGCACCACCTGCGCCGGGGTGTCCACCCCGAACTCGGCCTTGTTCCGCGGGTGCGGTGCGTCCGCCGACGGCCCGTAGGCGTAGGTGACGAACAGCTGGCCGACCTTCTGCTCCAGCGTCATGGAGCGGACCTTCGCCAGCACCGAGGGGTCGACCGGGCTGTGCCGCACCGGGGGAGCCGGCTGCGCGCCGGCCGCGAGCCCGCCTCCGATGGCCACCACCGCCGTTGCGCTGATCAGGGCCGCCGACAGGCGGCGGGTGCGGAACGAGCCCACGGAAACCTCCCAGGGCTTGCGCCCACGGGTCCCGGCCGGGCGGGCGCCGGGGGAACGTCCGGTGGGCTCGAGTGGAAAGTCGTTCACCACATCGTGGTGGACTTCGGAAGCTACCCACCGCACACGGGCCGGTCAACGGCATCCCGCGGCACGTCGGGGAAAACGTCCCTGATCAGCCCAGCAGAAGAGGGGCCGCGCACGAACGACGGCGCCCGCCCCAGGGCAGGCGCCGCCTTTCCGCGTGATCGGACGGGTTACCAAGCGTGCAGATCTGTGTCGTACTCGATGGGCTAGGCGTCCGGCGTCCCGGCACGCAACCCGGTTGACGACGAGCCTCCCGCGGCGGCTGCGCGTGGGTGCTCCGTCCCTCACGCACGGAGCCCGGTTCAGGAGGACGTTGCTTCTCCTCCGCGACGTCCCTGGCCGAGCCGGGGTCCGCACCTCCATTTGTAGTCCGCGCCACAGCCCGCCGCAAGCATCCGCGGACCCGCTCTGATCAGCGGTTGCGCCGCCAGTAGCGGACCCCCCACCAGGCCGCTCCGGCCGCGGCGACCGCGCCCATGCCGACCCCGGCGGCGGTGACCGCGGCCCGCGACGGCGTGGGGAAGCGGGCGCGCAGCGACACCGGCTGCTCGAACGCCAGCGAGGGCCAGCCGCGCTGCGCGGCCTGCTTGCGCAGCCCCCGGTCCGGGTTGATCGCGGTCGGGTGGCCGACCGCCTCCAGCAGCGGCAGGTCGGTCACCGAGTCCGAGTAGGCGTGCGAGGCGCTCAGGTCGTAGCCGTAGGTCGCGGCCAGTTCCCGCGCGGCGACCGCCTTGTTCTCAGCGGAGCAGTAGAACTCGACCTCGCCGGTGTACTTGCCGTCGACCACCACCATGCGGGTGCCCGCGGAATGCGTGGCGCCGAGCAGTTTCGCGATGGGCGCGACGACCTCTTCGCCGGAGGCGGACAGCACGACGATGTCGTGGCCCTGCTCCTTGTGCTCGGCGATGAGCTGGGTGGCCTCTTTGTAGACCAGCGGGTCGACGATGTCGTGCAGGGTTTCCTCGACGATGGCGTTGACCTGCTCGACGTCCCAGCCGGCGCACAGCGAGGTGATGTGCGCGCGCATCCGGTCCATCTGGTCGGCGTCCGCGCCGGCCAGCATGAACACGAATTGCGCGTAGGCGCTTTTCAGCACTGCGCGGCGGTTGATGAGACCTTCCTGGAAGAACGGCCGGCTGAATGCGAGCGTGCTCGATTTGGCGATGACCGTCTTGTCCAGGTCGAAGAACGCGGCGGTGCGCAGCTCGGCGCTGGCGGGAGGGTTCGCGGACGCTGTCACGCCGCACAGCATACGAGTCCGCGCGCGAGCTGGTGGGAGTGCGCGCGCCGTTCCCCGCGGCGTTGACTGCGCGTGCAGACCCCTTCGCAGGTTGCGGTGAGTTTCCTCGCTCCTTCGGGGAGATGCCCGGCACCGGGCGTTTTCCGGAGGTGCGAGCGGCCGCTGACGTTCGTCCTAATGGACGGGGCGCGGGTGAGGGTGCTCGGACGCTACAGTGTGGGAGTCCGGGAGCCCCGGACGAGTTCAGCTCGACCCCCCGGAGCTGAACTCCGCGACGACCCCCGTCCCTCCCCCCTGGCGGGGGTCGTCTGCTATTCACCCGCGGATTCCGCGCGCATTTCCCGCTCCGCCGCCGCGGTGCGCCGCGCTTTCGTTCGGAGAAACCGGTTCGGCCGATCGCGCCGCGGTTTGCCAAGTGGAATCTTCACCTTCTCCTGTCGAATGCGGTGGAGAAGTTGGCGGCGTAGTTGTCCACAGGTCGGCGGGTTGTCCACAGATGCGGGAATTCGGTCTTGGCGGCATTGCCGGGCGGGCGGAACGTGGATTGCGAGCGGACGCCGCAGCGGCGCTCCCGCGATCCCCGAACCGTCAGCGAGGCCCCGGCATGGTCACCGCAGCCACGGCACCACCCCTGCTCGTCAGCCAGGACGACGATCTGGCCGAGGAGATCGCCCGGCTCGCCGCGGCCGCGGGCAGCGACCTGCGCCGCCGGGCCGAACCGACCGGTGCGGGCGGGCTCTGGGCGGAGTCGCCGCTGGTGCTGCTCGACGGGCGGTCCGCGGCGGCCGCGGCCACCGCGGGAATGCCCCGCGCAGCACCGGTGCTGATCGTCTGCCGCGGCGATCGCGAGCCGCTGTGGCGCACCGCGTTCGAGCTCGGCGCCGCCGCGGTCCTGCGGCTGCCGGAGGACGAGGCGGCGCTGGCCGAACTGCTCGCCGACGCGGTGGAGGCACCGGCCGCACGCAGCGGCCGGGTGGTGGCCGTGCTCGGCGGTTCGGGCGGGGCGGGCGCCTCCACGCTCGCGGCCGCGGTGGCGGTCAGCGCCGCGCACCGGGGCGGGCGGGCGATGCTGCTGGACTGCGATCCGCTCGGCGGCGGGCTCGACCTGACCGTCGGGGTGGAGCGCTCGGCCGGGCTGCGCTGGTCCGGGCTGAGCATCGGCGGCGGCCGGGTCGCGGCCGGCGCGCTGCGGGAGGCGCTGCCCGGCCGGCGGCTCGGCGCCGGCTCGCTGACCGTGCTGTCCTGCGACCGGGACGGCCCCTCCAGCGGGCTCACCGCCCCGTCCGTGCAGGCGGTGATCGCCGCCGGCCGGCGCGCCGGGGACTCGGTGGTGTGCGACCTGCCGCGGGCGCTGTCCGAGGCGACCCGCGCGGTGCTGCGCAGCGCGGACCTGACGGTCGTGCTGGTACCCGCGCAGGTGCGCGCGGCCGCCGCCGCGGCCCGCTGGGTGCAGGTCCTCGGCGAGCACACCGCGGGCGAGGTCGGCCTGGTGGTGCGCGGACCGGCGCCCGGCGGCCTGCGGGTGCGCGACGTCGAGCAGGCCGTCGGCGCCCGCGCGATCGCGGTCGCGCGCACCCGGCCCGGCCTGGCCGCGGCGGTGGACAAGGCGGGGCTGTGCGCGACCCGCTCGGCGACGCGGGGAGCGGTCGCCGAGGTCGCCGGCGAGGTGCTGCGCGCGCTCGACGAGCGCCGGGCGCAGGAGCGCGCGTCGTGAACTCCGAGCTGGTGGAGAAGGTGCGCGGGCGGCTCGCCGGCGGGGGCGGCCCGGTGACCCCGGCCGCGGTGGCCGAGGCGGTGCGCGCCGAGGCCGGCGGGCTGATCGCCGACGCCGACCTGCTCACCGCGATGCGCGCGGTGCAGCAGGAGTTCCTCGGCACCGGCGTGCTCGAGCCGCTGCTGCGGCTGCCGGAGGTGACCGACGTGCTGGTGACCGGCCCGCGCGAGGTGTGGATCGACCGCGGTGACGGCCTGGAGCCCGCCGACGCGCGGTTCCCGGACGAGGAGGCGGTGCGCCGCCTCGCCCAGCGGCTCGCGATCGCCACCGGCCGCCGGCTGGACGAGGCGCAGCCGTGGGTCGACGGGTGGTTGCCGGGCGACTCGGCGGGCCGGGCGGTGCGGATGCACGCGGTGCTGCCGCCGATCGCCGCGGGCGGGACCTGCCTGTCGCTGCGGGTGCTGCGCCCGGCCTCGCAGGGCCTCGCTGCGCTGCAGCGCAGGGGCGCGTTCCCGGAGCCGGTGGCGGCGTTGCTGCGGGAGGTCGTGCGCTGCCGGCTGGCGTTCCTGGTGACCGGCGGGACCGGCGCGGGCAAGACGACGCTGCTGGCCGCCCTGCTCGGCGAGGCCGGCGCGGACGAGCGGATCGTCTGCGTCGAAGAGGCCGGGGAGCTGCGCCCCGAGCACCCGCACGTCGTCCGGCTGCTCACCCGCCCGGCGAACGTGGAGGGCGCCGGCGAGATCCGGGTCCGCGACCTGGTGCGGCAGGCCCTGCGGATGCGCCCGGACCGGCTGGTGGTGGGGGAGGTGCGCGGCGGCGAGGTGTGCGAGCTGCTGGCCGCGCTGAACACCGGCCACGACGGCGGGGGCGGCACGGTGCACGCCAACTCGCCGGAGGAGGTGCCCGCCCGCGTCGAGGCGCTGGCCGCGCTCGGCGAGCTCTCCGGCGCGGCGCTGCACAGCCAGCTGGCGGCGGCGGTGCAGGTGGTGCTGCACGTCCGCCGCAGCTCCGACCGCGGCAGGCACCTGGCCGCCGTCGGCGTGCTCCGGCGGGACGACGGGCGGGTGCGGGTCGTGCCCGCGTGGCGGTGCGATGAGGGCTGGGCAGCGGGGCGGGCCGAGCTGGCGGAGCTGCTGCGCACTCGGGGAGGTGAGCTGCCGTGCTGAGCCTGGCGCTGGCCGGTGTCGCGCTGCTCGGCTGGCCGGACCTGCGCGCCCGCGCGCGGCTGCGGCTGCCCGCGCCAGGAGTGGCCACAGTGGACAGGTCGGTGCTGCTCCGAGGAGCGGTGGTGCCGGCGGGCGCGCTGCTCGGGTTCGGCCTCGCCGGGCTCGGCGGACTGGTGGCGGCGAGCGCGCTCACCGGGCTCGGTCTGTGGTGGTGGCGGGATCGTGCGCGGTTCCGCGGGGAGCTCGACCGGGAGGCGGGACTGGCTTCCGGGCTGCGGCTGCTCGTCGCCGAGCTGCGCGCGGGGTCCCACCCGGCCGCGGCGGCCGAGGGCGCGGCCGCGGACACCGGGGAACCGGTGGCGTCGATCTTCCGCGACCTGGCGGCCGCGGCCCGCCTCGGCGGTGACGTCCGCACCGCGCTCGCCGCCGCGCACCGGCCCGGCGTCCCGCCTCCGCGCGGAGATCCGCTCGCCCGCATCGGCCGTGCCTGGGCGCTGGCCGAGCGGCACGGCGTCGCGCTGGCGGAGCTGCTGGACGCGGTGCGCCGGGATCTCGACCACCGGGTGGGGTTCGCGCGGGAGGTCGAGTCGAAGCTCGCTGGGCCGCGCGCGACCGCCGCGGTGCTGGCCGGGCTGCCGCTCGTGGGGCTGCTGCTCGGGGAGGCCTCGGGCGCCCGCCCGCTGGCGGTGCTGAGCGGCACGTGGTTCGGGCAGGTGCTGCTCGTGCTCGGCACCGGCCTGCTCTGCGCGGGTGCACTGTGGACAGTGCGGTTGACCGCGGCGGTGGTGCGGCGATGAGCGCGTGGGTGCCGGTGCTGGTGGCGGGTGCGCTGCTGGTGTCCCCGGTCCGGACCGCGCGGTGGCGGCTCGGTGCGGAATTCGGCTCAGTGCGGGCGGAATCCGCGCTCCGGACGTCGTGGCGGTGGCTGGTGCTGCCGGTGCTCGCGGCGGTGTCCGCGGGAGCTCTCGGGTTCCTCGTGGCCGGAGCGGTACCGGCGGTGGCGGTCGCCGCGGCGGTGCTGTGGTGGGCGCATCGGAGCCTGGCGCGGCGGCCCGTCGAGCGCACTGATCCGCTGGCGCTGGCCGCCGGGTGGGACCTGCTCGCGGAGGGGATGCGCGCGGGGCTGCCGCTCGTGGCCACCGTCCGCGCGGTCGCCGCGGAGCTGACCGGACCGGCCGCCGGAGTGCTGCGGGAGGTGGCCGGACTGCTGGAGCTCGGCGCCGATCCGGCCGCGGCCTGGGAACCCGCGCTGCACCACCCCGGCACCGCCGAACTCGCCCGCGCCGCCCGGCGCACCGCCCGCACCGGCAGCGCACTGGCCGACGTGGCCGCCGACGCCGCGGCGGAGGCGCGCAAGGCGGTCTCGGACCGCGCGCAGGCGCAGGCCGAACGGGCCGCGGTGTGGATCACCGCACCGCTCGGCACGTGCTTCCTGCCGGCGTTCCTGTGCCTCGGCGTGGTCCCGGTGGTCGCCGGAATGCTGCAGCGCCTGACCGCCGCCTGGTGACGGCCGGGAGTTCGCCCCGGCAGAAGTTGTTGCGACGCAAAGCAAATCCCGCTGCGGGCAGCCGCGGCACGACGGAGAGGAACCCGACATGGTGATCCGAACGACGAGCGCACCGCACCCCGCGCGCCGCGGAATCCCCGCGCTGGCCCGGAGAATCCCGCCCCGGCTCCGCGGCGACAGCGGCATGAGCACCGCGGAGTACGCCATCGGCACGGTCGCCGCCGCGGCGTTCGCGGCGCTGCTCTACACCGTGCTCACCGGTGACTCGGTCAGCGGCGCGCTCACCGAGCTGGTCGAGCGCGCGTTGCGGGGGTCCCTGCCGTGATCGCGTTGCTGAATTCCCCGCAGCCGCCCGGAATGCGCGCCGCCCGCTTCGTTCCGGCCACCGGCCCTGTTCCGGAGACCGGCGCTGTTCCGGAGACCGGCGCTGTTCCGGGCACCGGCGGTGACCCGGACGCCGGTGCGGTCACGGTCGAGGCGGCCCTGGGCGTGGCCTCCGTGGTGGCGGTGTTCGTGCTCGCGCTGACCGCGCTGAGCGTGCTCCTCGGCCAGGTCCGCTGCACCGACGCGGCGACCGAGGCGGCGCGGCTGGCCGCGCGCGGCGATGCCGTCGGGGCGCAGCACGCGGTGCAGCGGCTCGCTCCCGCCGGTGCCCGGCTGGTGCTGTCCGCGCACGCGGACGAGGTCACCGCGGAGGTCAGCGCACCGCCCGCGGTCGGCTTCCTGCCCAGCCGCTGGTGGACCAGCACCGCGGTCGCCGCCCTCGAACCGGGCGCCGAGCCCCCGGCGAACCCCGCCCGCGACGGCCGCACCCAGGCCGACGCCGAACTCCGCGCCCACGCCGCGCCCGACCCGGACGCGGCGCAAGTGGGGCAGACCGGATCCCCGGTGAACAGCGATGTCCCGCCCCATGCCGGACTTCCGGCGAACGGCGACACCCCGATGCGCCCCGAGCTCACGGCCACCGGCCCCACCGCGGGCCGTCCACCCGGCCACGTCCCGGCGAGCACCGAATCCTCGATCGACCGAGCCCCGGAGGCCACCGATCGTCCGGCGAGCAACAGGGCCCCGGCCCACACCGACCTAGCGGAGACCACCCCCGCTGCGGCGCGTGCCGGGCAGCTCACGCCGCACACCGCGCTGCCGGCGACCACCCGCGCTCAGCCCGGCCCGACCACGCACGTCCCCTCGCGTGCCAACTCGCCGATGATCGGCCGCGCCCGGGCCCGCGCCGAGCTCCCGGAGACCGACCGAGGGCTGCCGGCGGACGCCCCTTTCCCGCCACACACCGGGATTTCGGCGAACGACCGAACTCCGGCGCACCCCGGTCCCGCGGCGAACGACGACCTCCCGACCGGTCCGACACCGAGCCGAACCCCGTCCTCCGCCGAACCGCCGTCCACCGGCCGCGACCCGACCACCAGCGCCCTCATACCGACCACCATCCCGGCACCGACCGGCCGCGCGAGCCTGGCGAGCGCGGACCCGCCACCGGGACCGCAGCCTCGAGCGACGGGACCGGGACCGTGATCCCCGGTGCCGGCACGAGCCCGGGCGCGGGAAGCCGGGCCGATCACCGCGACCGCGACGCCGGTGCGGCGACCGTGCTGGCCGCGGTGCTGATCCTCGGACTGCTGGTGGTGCTGGGGTTCGGCCTCGCGCTCGGCAGCGCGGTGCTCACCCGGCACCGCGCCGAAGGCGCAGCCGATCTCGCCGCGCTGGCGGCCGCCGCCCACGCCCCCGGCGGCGAGCGGTCCGCCTGCATCCGGGCCCGCCAGGTGGTAGCCGCGGCGCACGCGGATGTGCTGAACTGCGCACTGACCGGTCTGGACGCCCGGGTGGAGGTCACCGCACCCACCCCGGCCCTGCCCGGCATGGTGACGTCCCAGGTCAGCGCCCGTGCGCGAGCCGGGCCGGTGGCGCGATGAGCGGCTGTCGCACCCCCGCCCGCGCCCGCCGGGCGGCTCGCCGCCCCGCTCGGCGACCGGTGGTCGACGGTGAGCGCGCCCTGCCGCGCACCCCGGCATATCAGTGGCTCTGGTCTCCCCCGATGCGCTCGTCGCCGCTGAGCGACCGGTTATCGCAGCGGGGGTGTACGGGGGTGCGCGTGGTGACGTTGATTAAGGGTGCGGGTGTGAGCAAGAACTCCGACAACGTGGTCGGAGCGGTGCGGACCGCCGACGAGCGGAGCACCGGTGCGCGAGGCGCCCGCCATCGCTGAGGAGGAGAGAGGTAATGGACTGGTCGGCGGACGAGCGGCTCGACGCTTCCGGAGCGCACGCTCCCCGGGGAGTCGGTGCCGCTGCACGGACCAGTGTCGACGGAGCCGACTCCGCCGGGTGGAGCGGCGTGGCCGGGTGGGCCGGCGCGTTCCGGATCGAGCTGCGGGTGCAGGCGATCGAGCTGGCCGCTCGCGGCTGGCCGATCATGCCGGGCACCTACCCGACCGGCACCGGCGAGTGGACCGGCGGCACCAGCGGCCCGGTGCCGGTGCACTCCGACTGGCGGCAGCAGCCGCTGCTGGACGTGCAGCAGGCCGCGGCCCTGTGGGGCGAGCAGCCCTACAGCCTGCTGGTCGCCACCGGTGAGCAGGTCGAGGCCTTGGAGACCGGCGCGGACCTCGGTCGGCGCACCGCGCGGGCGCTGCGGTCGTTCGGCGTCCCGGTGCCGATCGTGGCCACCCCCGACGCGCGCTGGTACTTCCTGGTCGCCGGCGGCAGCGCTGCCGCGGTCTGCCCGGAGCTGGTGGCGGCGGGCGCGGTCCGCCGGCACACGGCGGGCAGCTGGCTCCCGGTCCCGCCGACGACCTTCCACCACGGTGTCGTGCACTGGCGCGTGAAGCCGGAGGTGAGCGGGTGGCGGCTGCCGTCGCCCGAGCTCGTCGGCGATGCGCTGCGCACCGGTGCGGGCACCGCCGAAGACGTGGCCGAACTCGCCGTGGCCGGCAACTGACCGGCAGCGACCGTGATCGAGTCGTGGGCAGCTGGACACCCGACCGGTCCAGCGGGCACCCCCGATGAGGCTCCCGGCGGCGGGAGCGAGTGGGACCGGCGAACTCACTCGCTCACCCGACCCGCCGCCGGGGCCTCAGCCCGGCCCTCCGACTCCCCCGTGCGCGGTCGCCAGCACGTCGAGGACAGCCACCGCCCCCGCCTTGTCCAGCGGTTCGTTGCCGTTCCCGCACTTCGGCGACTGAACGCAGGACGGGCAACCCGCCGGGCACTCGCAGGAGACGATCGCCTCCCGCGTAGCGGCCAGCCAGGGGAACAGCGCGGCGTAGCCGCGGTCGGCGAAGCCGGCTCCCCCGGGGTGACCGTCGTGCACGAACACCGTGGCCCGACCGGTGTGTTCGTGCAGCGCAGTGGAGACACCACCGATGTCCCACCGGTCGCAGGTCGCGAACAGCGGTAGCAGGCCGATCGCCGCGTGCTCGGCGGCGTGCAGCGCGCCGGGGATGCGCGCCGGGTCCAGCCCGGCCGCCCCCGGCGCGCTGCCGGTCAACAGGTCGTCGGTGATCGTGTACCAGACGGCGCGGGTGACGAGGTTCTGCGCGGGCAGGTCCAGCGCCACCTGGTCCAGCACCTGCCCGGAGGGCAGTTTCCGCAGGTAGCCGACGACCTGCGAGGTCACTTCCACGTCCCCGAGGCACACCGACACCCCGGGCGAGACGATCCGCTCTTCGACGGTGCGCAGCACCGAGATGTCGATGACGTCGCGCGGCGAGGTGGTCCACTCGGGGTTCTCCGGGTGCACGAGCGCGATCCCGTGCTCGAGGTCGAGCTCGTCGACGACGTACGAGCGCCCTTGGTGCAGGTGCACCGCTCCCGGGTGCACCAGGGAGCAGGCGGATTCGGGGTCGACGGTGCCGAGCAGCCGCCCGGAGTCGCCTTCGACGACGGCGATCTGCTGCCCGCCGGAGCCGCGCAGTTCGACGGACAGGTGCGGCCGGTCCTTCGAGGTCCAGTACCAGCCGCGGGGCCGCTTGCGCAGCACGCCTTCGCCGGTGAGGGCGTCGACGGCGGTGCGCGCCGGCGCCCCGCCGAAGATGTCGAAGGAGCTCTCGTCGAGCGGCAGTTCGGAGGCCGCGCACGCCAGGTGCGGTTCGAGCACGTACGGGTTGGCGGGGTCGAGCACGGTGGATTCGACCGGCCGCTGCAGCACCGCGGGCGGGTTGTGCACCAGGTAGGTGTCCAGCGGGTCGTCCCGGGACACGAAGATCACCAGCGCGTCCTCGCCGTCCCGCCCGGCGCGCCCGGCCTGCTGCCAGAACGAGGCGAGGGTGCCGGGGTAGCCGGCGACGACGACCGCGTCCAGCCCGGCGATGTCCACGCCGAGTTCGAGCGCGTTGGTCGCCGCCACGGCCAGCAGTTCGCCGGACAGCAGCGCCCGCTCCAGTTCCCGCCGGTCCTCCGGCAGGTAGCCGCCGCGGTAGGCGGCGACCTTGTCCACCAGCTCGGGGTCCACTTCGGACAGTGAGCGCCGGGTGCTCAGCGCGGCCAGTTCGACGCCGCGCCGGGAGCGGATGAACGCCAGTGTCCGCGCGCCTTCCACGACGAGTTCGGTGAGGATCCGCGCGGCCTCGGTGCCCGCGGCCCGGCGCACCGGCGCGTCGTTCTCCCCGGAGAAGTCGTCGAGCAGCGGTGGTTCCCACAGCGCCACGGTGCGCGCGCCGCGCGGCGCCCCGTCCTCGCTGATCGCCCGGCATTCCACTCCGGTCAGCCGGGTGCCGAGCTCGGCGGGGTCGGCGACGGTGGCGGAGGCGAGCA
>Ga0164243_10012003_pt1 | contig 12311 bp, 10 predicted proteins | sample OricompcompostOP_FD_108781 | JGI IMG/M metagenome (GOLD analysis project Ga0164243, IMG submission 108781) | Organic Plus compost microbial communities from Emeryville, California, USA - Original compost - Organic plus compost (OP) | ecosystem: Engineered > Solid waste > Mixed feedstock >...
ACGGCGCCCGCGCCATCGCCGAACAGGATGCAGGTTCCGCGGTCCTGATAGTCGATGTAGCGCGTGAGGGTGTCGACGCCAACCACCAGCACGCGCTTGTAGGTGCCGCCGGTGACGAACTGGGAGGCCACGGAGAGCGCGGTGACGAATCCGGCGCAGGCGGCCCCGACATCGAACGCGCCTCCGCTCGCGCCGAGTTCTGCCTGGATGAGGCACGCCTGGGAGACGAGGAAATCGTCCGGGGTGGCGGTGGCCACGACGATCAGGTCGAGCTCGCCGGCGTCGAGTCCGGCCTCCGCCAGTGCCGCCCGCGCCGCGCCCGCACCAAGCGAGGTGGAGCTTTCACCGCCGCTCACGATATGGCGTTCGCGGATGCCGGTGCGCGAGACGATCCATTCATCGGAGGTCTCGACCATCTGCTCGAGATCCTGGTTGGTGAGGATGCGGTGCGGAAGGGCAGTTCCCCATCCCGTGATGGCGGCGTAGGGCATCGTCGGTCCTGTTCCGTATCGGGCGCCCGGGCGGCGACCGGTGAGCGTGGTGTCGTGCCAGCGGCGCACTGGGGCGAGGGGTCATCCGGAATCCGTGCGATGCCTGCCCGGCACGGAGCCGGAGCCGCAGCCACTGCGCTGGCTCCTGTGCTTGCCGATAGTATGGCCGAGACACGGCAAACGGGCGAGGAGGCGAAATGCCACCTCACCCGTCTCCTTGCGCGTGATATCCGGGGATCGTGCCGAAGACCCCGGGCCTGCAGGCTAGGCCTGCGGGCGGCGGCGTGCCTCGATCTCGATCACCTGGCGGCCGCGATAGGTGCCGCACGACGGGCATACGTGGTGCGAGCGCCGCTTGGCGCCGCAGTTCGGGCAGTCCACGAGCTGCGGGGCGACGAGAAAGTGATGGCGGCGGCGGTTGCCCTGCCGCGCCTGGCTGATCCGTTGCTTGGGAAGTGCGCCCATGGTGATCTCTCCTTGGCCCTGGGGGATCGCCGCCCGTTGCGGCGCCCCGGTAATCCTTGGCCGGCGTTGGCGTCAGGCGCTTGCGCCGGTGTCCATCTCTTCGAGTAGTCTGGCCAGATCCGCAAAGCGTCCGTCGCCAGGGGCCTCCTCGTCCGTCGACAGGACCGACGGCCCGGGGCATGCTTCCCCGCACGTTGGACGCATGGGCAGCGCCAGAAGTATCCACTGCCGAAGCGATTCGCCGAAGTCCAGCAGATGATTCTCGTCGATCGAGAATCGCAGGTCCTCGTCATCCTCGTCCTCGGCCCCCGTACTCGTTTTCGGGGTCAGCTCCGCGCCGCTTCGTACATCGACCGTCTGGAAGAACTGTTCGGTGAACGCTTCGTCGAACGGCTGATCGTAGAGGCTGAGACAGCGGACGCACTCGAGCTGAACGTGACCAGTGGCGTGCGCCGAGACGAGGATCTGATCCTGCAAGCGGGTCAGCCGGGCCTGCATCTCGACGTTGTGGGCGACCAGCTCATCATCCAGGGGGAACTCCGGAATCGTGAGCTCGACATCCCGCGTACTTCCGACCGGCTCCATCAACAACGAGGCAACGTTGAGCCGGGTATCGTCCTGCAGGTCGACAATGCGACCGTCATGCTGTGTCATGGCGCTACTCGTACCGTCCCGTCCGTGCTCGCCGCTGGTGGCAACCCGCCCCCGGGCGGCGTACACGAAAACGCCGGGGGTAACACCCGGCGTAACCGTGACAGTATACGGCAACGGGCCTGCGCGATCAATCCCGGTCAGGATCCGACCGCCGCGCGGGCTTGCTCCATCGTCTCCAGGGTCTGCTCGACGGCATCTTCCATCACCGCCATGCCTCGGCGGACGGCCGCCTCCACGAGCTCGATCTGCTCCATGATGAAGACATCGATCTCACCGCGGGCGCGCTGGCGCTCTTCCTCTGCCAGGCGCAGCATCTCCTCACTGCGCTGCCGGGATTCCTGCACGATGGCGTTCTGCGAGACCAGCCGCTCGGCCTGGCCCTGCGCGATCTGGACGATGCGCCCGGCCTCGTCCTGCGCCTCGCCAATGATGCGCTCGCGCTCCTTGATCACGCGCTGGGCCTGCTTGATCTCGTTGGGCACGGCCTCGCGGAGCTGGTCGACCAGGGCGAGGAACTCCTCCTCTTCGACCATGATCCGCGTGCTGAAGGGCACGCGCTTGCCCTCGCCGACGAGTTCTTCCAGCCGGTCGACCAGGTAGAGGATGTCGGCGGTGCCATCCGGCGGCATCTGGTGCCCACCGCGGTCATTCATGCTCATCTCCCGATTTCCGTCGCCGGGTGAATCGTTGCCCTATCATCGGGAACTGCCCGGCAGCGCCCGGCCTGTGGTACGCCTTCCCGAATCCTGCGCCCATTCTCTCAGGTTTGGCGCGGGAATGGCAAAAACGCACGGATTCGCTGACCCGACACAATCAGCCGAGCGGGGCCGGTGCGAACCGCCGGAGCAGCGCCGCCTCGACATTCGCCGGCACAAGGCCATGCACATTGCCGCCGAGCGCCGACACCTCGCGAATGAACGTGGAGCTGATGAACGAGTGTTTTGCGGAGGTCATCAGGCAGACGACCTCGATCTCCGGCGCGAGGTGCTCGTTCATGTGGGCGTACTTGAACTCGTACTCGAAATCGGAGACGGCGCGCAGCCCGCGCACGATGGTCGTTGCCCCTTCCGCCCGCGCGTAATCGACGGCGAGGCCGCGGAAACTGGCGACGACGATACGCCGCGCATAGGGGTCGTCCGACGCGGCGATTGCCTCCCGGGCGAGGCTGATGCGCTCGGCGAACGGGAAGAGGGCGGTCGGCTTCTCCGACCCTTCGTAGATCGAGAGGATCAGCGTGTCGAAGAGGCGCGCCGCGCGCAGTGCCACATCAAGGTGGCCGTTCGTGATCGGGTCGAAGCTGCCGGGGTAGATGGCGAGCGTCATGATTCGGATGCCCCCTCGGGTTTCCCGGCAGGCTCGGGGACGGATTCGTCGTCCGGCGCGACCTCGTAGATGGAGAAGCAGCTGTCGCCGTGGCAGCGGAGCTTGAGCCGCTCCAGCCGGCCAGCCGTATCCGGCATCGGCACGCGCTCGGCGTGGCCGACGACGACGATGGTATCGGGTTGCAGCAGCTGTGATGCCGCTACCCGCTCCAGCACCGGGACGATGTCGGGGTCGGCGTACGGGGGATCCATCATGATGAAATCGTAGGGCGCTCGCGCGCTTTCCACGAACTGATCGACGCCGGCCTGTTTCACCTCGGCGCGATCCGTGAACCCGGCGTAGTCGAGGTTCCAGCGGATGGTGGCGCACTGCTCGCGACCCTTGTCCACGAACGTGGCCCAGGAGCCGCCGCGCGAGAGGGCCTCGATGCCGATGGCGCCGGTACCGGCGTAGAGATCGAGGATGCGGTCCGGCTCCACGCCGAGGGAGAGCAGGGTGTTGAAGAGGGCACCCTTGACCTTGTCGGTCATGGGGCGGGTCGCGAAGCTGGGCGGCCCCTTGAGCTGGCGGCCGCGAGCAGAACCGGCGATAACACGCATGAGCGGACGACTCCTGGAAGAACGGGTTGCGCCATTGCCGGCGCGCATGATGGCGCAATGATACGCCGCTGGCCGGATTGGCGGTCGGAGGGCGATCGAAGCCGGAATGCGTTCCTTTGGGCAGTCTGGATGGCCTTGCGCTGAGGGGGCCGGCGGCCTGGCGGGGAGCTACGGCCGCAATCGGCGACCTCGCCATGACAGCGGTGGAGCGCAATGGCATGATGTGCATACGACCCGGTCCTGCTGCCTGTGAGCGTCGGGACCGGGTCGTGGCTTTGACGAGCGCACCGTTGGGGCAATCGGGACGGTTGGGACACGTCCGTCCGTCATGTCCGAACGTGCGTGTGTGCTGGCCAGGTTGTGGAGTGGGCCATCCGCGACCTGGTCCGTATGGTCTCGTCACGCCAAGGCTACCGGCACGATCCGCAGATTTGAACGGAGGAAATCTGCGGGAGATTCAGGAGGCCCGCCATGGCGGAACTGGCACCGTTCGAGATTCGGGAGATCGGCCTGTTCCTGAGACAACAACGTCAACAGGCGCTCCGCGAGCAGTTCCCGGAGCTCTCCCCGGGCCGGCGACGCCACGTTCGCTACCTGACCCAGGCCGAGCTGGCCGAGCTCGCTGGTGTTTCGGTCACGATGGTTGAGCAGATCGAGTCCGGACGCTATCCGAACGTCAATCCGGCGGTGGTTCGCAAGCTGTGCCAGGCGATGCGTCTTGCGCCGGAGCGCACGGCGTACGCGCTGAGCCTGTTCCGGGCGCTCGACGATGGCATCGCGCACTCGACGGAGATTCCCGATTCCGTGCGCTCGGTCGTCGATCTCAGCGAGCCGAACCCTGCCGTGGTCATCACGCCACGGTTCGATATCGTCTACTGGAATCGCGCCGCGACCCGGATGCTGGTCGACTTTGCCACCTTGCCACCGGAGTTGCGCAACGTGGTGACGACGATGTTCTGCATTCCCGAGATGCGCACGGCATGGATGCAGTGGGAAGCAAATGCGCGCACCATTGTTGCGGGCCTGCGCATGATGACCAGCCAGGTTCCGGCGTATCGGGCTGCCAACCTGCGCCTGGTTGCGGATCTGAGCGCGCGTGATCCGTTGTTCGCCCGCTGGTGGCAGGAAGAGGGCCCGGCAATCGACCCGGTGCAGGTGAAGGATTTCCTGCACCCCGAGGTCGGTCTGCTGCGGCTCTACCAGACGGTGAGCCAGGTAATGGGCGCCGAGCATTTGTCGCTGATCCAGTTCACCGCCCGCGATGAGGAGACGCGGCAGGCATTCCAGCGCTTGTAGCCGGAGATCCCTGCCACGGATGGCGGAGTGCGCCCGGCTTCCTATGACTTGCCGGCGTCGACGGTCGCGGCGGTCGCCCAGAACTGTCGCACCTTGCGCCCGAGCAGCGGGAAATGCTCGTGGTCGAGCGCGCGGTTCGCGGCGACGATCTTCTCCGCCGTCTCTCGCGCGATAGCGAGCAGCCGGGTGTCGAATCCCTGGTCGAGCCAGCCGAGCTCGGGCAGGCCGCTCTGTCGCGTGCCGATGAAGTCGCCGGGGCCGCGCAGCTCGAGGTCGCGTTCGGCCAGCACGAAGCCGTTGTCCGTCGCGACCATCGTCTCCAGGCGAAGGTCCCCGTCCATCGAGACGTCATCGGCGAGCAGAAGGCAATAGCTCTTCGCGCCGCCGCGTCCCACCCGGCCCCGGAACTGGTGAAGCTGGGAGAGGCCGAAGCGATCCGCCCCTTCGATCATCATGACCGTTGCGTTCGGGATGTCGATCCCCACCTCCACCACCGACGTGGAGACGAGGATATCGAACGCTCGGTTACGGAAGGCGGCCATCACCTCGTCCTTCTGCTTCGCGCTCATCCGGCCGTGCAGCACCGCCACCCGGAACTGCGGGAAGACCTCCCGCTGCAGCCGTTCGGCCTCCTCGACCGCTGCCTTTGCCTCCACAGCCTCCGATTCCTCGACCAGCGGGCAGATCACGAAGGCCTGATGCCCCCGCTCGATCTCCTCACGCACGAGGCGATAGGCATCCACACGGGCAGAACCGAGGTAGCGACGCGTCTCGATGGGAATGCGTCCGGGCGGGCGCTCGTCCAGCACGGAGACGTCCAGATCGCCGTTCAGCACGAGGTTCAGGGTGCGCGGGATCGGGGTCGCGGTCATCGAAAGGACGTGCGGTTGGAAGCCTCGAGCCTTCTCGGTGAGGGCGCCACGCTGGCGGACGCCGAAGCGGTGCTGCTCGTCGATCACGACGAGGCCGAGGGTGGCGAAGGTCACGTAGTCTTGGATCAGTGCGTGCGTGCCGATGAGGATATCGATCTCGCTGGACTCGAGCGCGGCGCTGATCTGTCGCCGCTCCGCCACCTTCGTGGAGCCAGTGAGCAGGGCGACTCGCGGCCGCTCCTCCTCCGGAAGGGGCGCGAAGAGGGCCGTCAGGTTGCGGTCGTGCTGCCCGGCCAGGATCTCGGTCGGGGCCATGATCGCAGTCTGGTAGCCGGACCCCCTGGCGACGACGGCTGCCATCGCCGCGACGACGGTCTTGCCCGCGCCGACATCCCCCTGCAGCAGGCGCGTCATGGGATTCGGGCGCTGGAGATCACGGATGATCTCATCGGTGGCGCGCTCCTGAGCGCCGGTGAGCGCGAATGGCAGCACGGCGCGGAAGGCGTCCAGCCGGTCCTGTCGGAGAGCGAAGGCGCGTCCCGGCTGGGCGAGCTGCTCGCCCTTGCGCTTCACCAGCCCGATCTGGAGCAGCAGCAGGTTCTCGAACGAGAGCCGCATTCGCGCCCGCTCGTAGTCCTCCTGCGTCGGCGGATAGTGGAGATTCTCCAATGCGTCCGCCAGCGGCGGCAGGCGGTCCCATGCGGCCCCGGGGAGATAGGGACGTGCCTCCGCAAGCCAGTCCGTGAGCTGCGTTCGCGTGGCGTCGAGCGCGTTGCGGGTCATGTTCCGCAGCGTCTTCTGGGCCAGCCCCTGCGTGGACGGGTAGACGGGGATGAGGCGTCCGGTGGAGGTGCCCGGCCCGCCGACCATCTCCCATTCCGGATTGGTCATCTGCAGGCCGCTGTAGCCGCCCTCGATCTGGCCGCTGACATAGATCTCGTCGCCCTCCACCAGCTGCTTGCTGATGAAGCTGTTGAACCAGGTAATGCGCAGCGTGCCGGTGCCGTCGCTGATACGGGCGACGACGCGCCCCTGACCCTTGCCGTTCGGGGACTGGTGGACGCGCATCTCCACGATCTCGCCACGCAGGGTGACATCCCCCTGCAGGAGTTGGGGCGCGCCGATCTCCTGGGTCCGGGAGTAGTCGATGTGGCGGCGCGGCTGGAAATGCAATGCGTCTTCGATGCTGGCGATCCCGAGCTTGTCCAGCTTCTCCGCGACCTTCGGGCCGATCTTCGGCAGCTCGGTGATGGCGGCGTCCGGCGGCAGGCGGCGGACCGTTGCCGCAGGGGGTGCCTTCGGAGCGGGCGCCGGGCGTCCGGCGCGCCTCTCCCCGAGGGCGCTGTTCAGTTTGCCAAGATGTGACGCCTCATCGGGTGTGCCGAAGGCGGGCCGGGCCGTCTTCATCCGTGCCGCGATCTGTTCGATCGATGTACGGCGGGCGGATTGTTCGCCGGGAAGGTGCTCCAGCTCGTCGATGCAGGCCGTGATGATGCCGGCGACGTGGTGTGTCGTGGCGACATGGGCCTGAAGTTCTCGCAGCATGCGGATGGCGAGGGCCACGTCGCTTCGGTACTCCGGCCCACCGCGCCAGGCATGACGGAGGGCGTCCAGCAGCGTATTGAAGCGCCGTTCGGCCACGCGCGCGGCGTTCGCGTCCGCGGAGGCGATTCCGGCTGGCGCATTCGCGAGCGGCGAAGGCGTGCGTTGGCGATGGGGACGGTCGCTCACGTGGGTCCACTCAGGCGGGGATCGATGGCGGGAAGGGCGGGCGAACAGGCGTTCGTGTGCTCCTGATTGTAGCCGACGTGTCCAACCCGTCTCATCCGGCCGCGCTCCAGTGGGGAAATAGTATCTATCATGCGACGGTACCTCCCGCACGATCGCGAACAGCCTACGTGTGGGGATGAGCGAATGCGCAGGGTTTTGACGGGGGCGGGAGCGCGGGGCGGGGTCGAAGCGGACGATCGCAGGAGAAGGCGTTCGAGGCGGATACACCTCTGCCCGACCTGGGGTTCACGATCAACGGTCAGACGGGATCGCCGGTCTCCGTGGATCCTGCAGGGAGCGTGGTCTATAGGTCCTCGATCCCTATCTGGTGGCGCTGGGGTCTTTTCGTCCCCCACATGCAGCGGGGAAGGGTATCTCACTCCCTCCGCGCAGCCGTTTTTCTGTGGACCATGTCCTTGGCGTGGGCGGACGATGAGCGGTGGCCAATTCCGGCCCGCCGCGTTCGTGTCCGGCCTTTTGGGGCGCGGAGCGTCCAGTCGGGCCAGATCAGCCGGCCAGGCGCTCGCGGATGGCGAGGCCGACGACGCCCGGTCCCAGGTGGGCGGCGAGGGCAGGGCCGAACTGCACGGTATCCAGCCGGGCATCCGGGGCAATGGCCGCAAGCCGTTCTCGCAGGGTGTCAACATCCTCTGGCGTGGTGTCGTAGATGATGCCGATCTCGTCGATGGCGGGCAGCGATCCGGCGAACTCGACCAGCATGTCGAGCGCCTTCACTCGCGTGCGGACGCGCTCGTGCGGGATCACCTGGCCCTCGTCGAGCCGCAGGACCGGCTTGAGCTGGAGCATGGTGCCGACGACCTCTGGGCCCTTGCCAACGCGGCCGCGCTGGCGTTGCAGATCGAGTTGTTCGAGGAAGAAGACGAGGTGATTGGCGGGGACTTCGGTGCGCAGCTGCTCCGCGATGGCGGCGAGCGGCAGGCCGGCGCGAACGAGCGTCACGGCTCGCATGACCTGCAGGCCGAGTCCGAGCGAGATGTTCAGCGAGTCCACGATCTCGATGGGGACGGATGATTCCCGATGCACGGCGGCGATGCGGGCGGCCTTCACGGCTGAACTGAGATGCGACGACATCAGCACCGCGAGGATGCCGTCGTGGTCTTTGGCGAGCTCGGTGAAGACATCGGTGAAGATGCGCGGAGAGGGAGATGAGGTTGCCGGGGTTCGCCCGGTCGCCTCGATCCGCCCGATCAGGTCATCGGTCGTGAGGTCGACGCCATCGCGGAACGATTCGTGTCCGAAGCGCAGGCCGAAGGGGACGACGGTGACCCCGAGCTCGGCGGCGAGATCGTGGGGGAGGTCGGCGGTGCTGTCGGTGACGATGGCGATACGGTCTGGCATGGGGAAAGCGACTCCTGCTCCGGCGAGGATCGGGGGCGAGGACGTGGGCTGGGTTGGGAACGTGCCATTGAGCGGGCGTCGTACCCGGACGCTGCCTGAAGGCTACTCCACCCGGTATGCGGATGCACGCGGAGGGGGCGTTCATCACATTCCGGCAGCCTTCGGGCTGTCGGACGACGATGGGCGTCAGGATCAGCGTCCGGCTGAGAATCGCGGGGACCTGGTTTGTGGAGGCGGTGAGCGGTGGAGGGGCAAGGCGACAGGTCCTTAGGTCCTGCGAGACGTGGCATCAAGGACGACCATGTGGTACGATTCCCCGCTGTGAGAGGCGTCGTCCTTGGACGGCGCCGATTTCACGTCCCAATGCAACACGATCAATCACCACGACCACTTCGCTGTGCGTACGGAAACTCCCGACGGGTGCTTCCCTGAGTCGCCGGTGAGGGAGCAATTCGAAGGGAGGCAGCCCATGGCTGGCAAGTGCGACGTCTGTGGCAAGGCCAAGACATTCGGCAATAACGTGAGCTTTTCGAAGCGGCGCACGAATCGGGACTTCCGCCCGAACGTGCAGAGCAAGAAGTTCGTCATCGACGGCGTGGGGGTGAAGGTGAACATCTGCACCCGCTGCCTGCGCACCATGGGCAAGTCCGGCCGCGTCGCCTAGGCGACCCGCCGTTCCACCCAGGCCTGATACCGACGTTTCCGCCAACGCGGGGAAACAGGGGAGAGCACCGAAGCCGCCATCAAACGATGGCGGCTTCGGTGCGTCTTCCGGCGAGCGATCCGCGGGACTTGCGTGGGCCATGCTGATTCGTACAATACGCGGAGGTCAGACATCGTATGTATCCGGCCGTCCCTCCGCGACAGATCAGGAGCCCTGACACATGACGCTCTCCGCGCGCCTCAAGATCGATCGTGAACGCACCATCGGACGGATCGACCCTCGCATCTACGGCGGGTTCATCGAGCATCTCGGACGCTGCATCTATGGTGGCGTCTACGATGAAGGTTCGCCGCTGGCCGACGAGCACGGATTTCGGACCGATGTGATGGAGGCCGTCGCCGGCCTGCATATGCCCATCCTGCGGTGGCCGGGCGGCAACTTCGTCTCCGGCTACCACTGGACGGACGGCATCGGCCCGAAGGACGAGCGGCCGCGCCGGATCGAGCTCGCCTGGCGACAGGAGGAATCGAACCGCTTCGGCACCGACGAGTTCATCCAGTACTGCCGGGAGATCGGTGCCGAGCCCTACATCTGCGTCAACATGGGCACCGGCACGATCGATGAGGCGCAGAACTGGGTCGAGTACTGCAACGGCACCGGCAACACCTACTGGGCGAACCTGCGGCGGCAGAACGGCCACGAGGAGCCGTACAACGTCAGGTACTGGGGTCTTGGCAACGAGATGTACGGCACCTGGCAGATCGGTGCGACCGAGGACCCCCACGACTACGTGAAGCGGGCCAAGGAATTCGCGAAGGTCATGCTCTGGATCGACCCGACGATCGAGCTGGTCAGTTGCGGGCTCTCCGGCTGGCAGGACTGGGACAGCGTCGTGGTCGCCGGGCTGGCGAAGTACATCCGCTACCACAGCATCCACATCTACACCGGCAGTGACGACTTCGCGGAGAACGTGCTGGAGCCGGCGATGGCGGAATACGCCATCGCGGCCGCCGCCGCCGAGATCCAGCGCATCCGCGTCCAGAACGACATCAAGCACGACATCAAGGTGGCCTACGACGAGTGGAATGTCTGGTATCGCACGAATTCGACGACGCACCTGGAGGAGCGCTACACGCTTTCCGATGCGCTGGCGGTCGCGGCCTACCTGAACGGGTTCGTGCGCCAGGCCGATCACGTCGCGATCGCGAACCTCGCCCAGCTCGTGAACGTGATCGCCCCGCTGTATACGTCGCCGGAGGGGATGTTCACGCAGGCGATCTACGGGCCGCTGGCGCTCGCCGGGACGCACCTGCAGGGCACCGCGCTCGATGCCTGGTACGACGGGCCGCGGATCGGCGTGAATCCGGACTCGCCTCGCCCGATCATCAAGCGGCTGGCGAAGCTGGGCGACTTCCCGCTGGTCGATGCGGCAGCGGCCCTGCAGGACGATGGCTCGACGGTGGTCCTTTCGCTGGTGAACCGATCCGAAGATGAGACCGTGTCATTCACGGCGGATTTTGGGGACGATTCGGTCCCGAGGGTCCTCGGGATCGACGAGGTGAACGGCCCAGACGTGACGGCGATCAACGATTTCGGTGCGGAGAACACCGTCAGCATCACCAGCCGGGAGAGCGATGCGAGTGGCCGCGCGGTGACGTTCGATCTCGCGCCGCATTCGCACACGGTGATCCGCCTTGCGCTTGCGTAGGCGCACCACGCTGGGTGCGCCCTACGAACGCAACGTCGCATGGCATCGGACGTTCGTACGGCGCGGCCAATGTGCCGCGCCGCCTCGCACTCGTAGCGTTTCAGGGGGCGACACGCGGCCGTCCCGACCGATGAGAGACACGGGCCGACACGCGGTCGGCCCCTACAAACAAAGTTGCTACCCTAACGTAGCGAGGACGTGCTCCGCGAGCTCGACGCCAAGGCCGGGGGCTTCTGGCAGGCGGACGAACCCATCCGCACCTGGGGCAAGCGGCGCCGCGAGGATGCCCTGGAACTCACCAACCTCCATCGCTGGTGGATCCTGCAATAACTCCACCCACGGTGAGTTTGGCAGCGATGCACTCAGGTGGAGGTGGGTCGCCACGCCGAGACCGTTGCCGCCGTGGTGCGGCGCGACTGGCTTGCCGTGCATCTCGGCGTAGGCGGCGATCTTCCGCAGCATACTGATACCGCCGCAGACGAGGGCATCGGGCTGGAGCACGTCGTAGCACTCAGTGTCGATCAGGGTGCGGAACTCGTGAAGGCCGATGTTGTTCTCGCCGCCTGCGATCGGGAGATCGGTGGCGGCCAGGCGGCGCTGGTTGTCGAAGTCATAGCGAGGCAGCGGTTCCTCCAGCCACGCGACGCCGAGCTGGTACAGCTCACGCGCGGTGGCGAGCGCCCGGTCGTATTCCCAGACGACGCTGTGTTCCGCGCCGGGCGTGCCCGGTTCCTGCGCCTGGTTCGCATCGACCAGGATCGTCATCCGGTCGCCGACCGCCGCGCGGACGGCCTCCACCTGGGCGATATCCTGCTTCATCGTTTCGTCATGAAGGCGGAGCTTGATCGCCGTGTAGCCGCGTTCGAGGAGCATCTGCGCATCTTCGGCCCGCCGCGCTGGCGTGCGGACCTCGACCATGCTGGCGTAGGCGCGGACGCGATCCGTATGCGCTCCCCAGAGGCGATAGAGCGGCAGGCCAGCTGCCTTGCCCATGAGATCCCAGAGCGCCATCTCGATCCCCGCCGCGATTGGGATCGCCGCGAGTCCGCCCGCCGCGTTGATGATGCTGCGCACGATCGGTTCGATCCGGGATGGATCGCGGCCGGTGAG
>Ga0164243_10012004_pt1 | contig 12311 bp, 11 predicted proteins | sample OricompcompostOP_FD_108781 | JGI IMG/M metagenome (GOLD analysis project Ga0164243, IMG submission 108781) | Organic Plus compost microbial communities from Emeryville, California, USA - Original compost - Organic plus compost (OP) | ecosystem: Engineered > Solid waste > Mixed feedstock >...
GCCTCGGCCAGGTTCTCGCGCCTGCCGCGGACGAAATTGTCGAGAATGATGATCTCGCTCGGCTCCTCGCGCGCTGTCAGATCGGCGATGTGCGAGCCGATGAGACCGGCACCGCCGGTGATCAAAATCCGCTTGTCTTTCATTGCCTTGCCCACTCGCCTTGCGAAACCGATTCAGAGACTTCATGTCGATCGCGCCAGCGCAGGAACCGTGCCGGCACACCTGCCACGATGGAGAAGGGTTCCACATCCTCGGTCACCACTGCCCCCGCCCCAACGATCGCGCCCTTACCCACCGTCACGCCCGGAAGGATGGTGGCATTGGTGCCGATATCGGCCCATGCCTCGATGCGGACCGGGCGGATTTCGAGATCAGTGGCGACGATCGGGACGTCGATGGGAAAGCCGGTATGCGCGGAACCCAATACCTTGGCGCCCGGCCCCCAGCCGACATGCTCTTCCAGCACCAGGTCACGCGCGTCGAAATAGGCTTGCGGACCGATCCACACGTGATCGCCGATCACGCATGTGCCGTCGAAACGGCCCTGGATATAGGCCTGCGCGCCGATGAAGACGCCGTTGCCGATCTCGAATGTCTCGGGATGCTTGAAGCCGGCGCCGCTGCCCACCTGCAGCCCCTGCCCGCAGCTTATGTCCAGCGCGCGCAGGATCGATCGCCGCATCATCGCGTCCAGAAAACCGTCACCGTTCACGAAGCGCGCATAAAGCTCGATCAGCCCTGACGTCCCGTAGGATGTTTTCAACGCCTGCGAAAGGCCGCTTTCGAACTCCGGATCGGCAGGCGCCTGCCGCCGGCCATGGACCGCCTCGACGATACGGCCGGGCCGCTTGGGCTCATGCTGCATAGGCGACCCCGTCTATGGCCGCGGCCACCCATTCCACCTGCTCGGCATTCATTTCCGGATAGATGGGCAGCGAGAGCACTTGCCTTGCAGCCGCCTCCGACTCCGGGAAATCGCCTGCCCTGTGGCCGAGATCGGCATGCGCCTTTTGAAGATGGACGGGGATCGGATAATGCAGACCCGTGGGGATACCGGCCGCAATGAGACGGTGTTGCAAGCCGTCCCGATCACCCGTCCGAACCGCATAGATGTGATAGACATGCCGGCGGTCCGGCAGTTCCGCGGGCTTTATTACCGAGGGCGAGTTGGAAAGCAGCCGCGAATAGTGCCGCGCATGCCGTCGCCGCGCCTCGGTCCAGTCTTCGAGATATCTGAGCTTCACGCGCAATACTGCGCCCTGGATGCCGTCCATACGGTAGTTGAAGCCCTTCAGGACATGGTGATAGCGCCGTTCCTGCCCCCAGTCGCGCAGCATGCGGATCTGTCTCATCTGCTCGTCGTCACTGGTCACGACCATTCCGCCTTCGCCGCAGGCACCAAGATTCTTGCCGGGATAGAAGCTGAAGCAGCCTGAGAGGCCGACGGAGCCGGCGCGCCGCCCCCTGTATTCGGCGCCATGCGCCTGGCAGGCATCCTCGATGACAGGCAATCCGTGCCTCTCCGCGATCTCCATGATCGCATCCATCTCCGCCATCTGGCCGTAGAGATGGACTGGCAGGATCGCTTTGGTTCGGGGCGTGATTGCCGCCTGGATTGCGGCAGGGTCCATGGTGAAAGTGACCGGGTCGATATCGACAAAGACCGGTCGTGCGCCCGTGTAGCTGATGGCCGATACACTGGCGACGAAGGTGAAAGGCACGGTGATCACCTCGCAGCCCGGCCCGACACCGGCGGCAAGCAGCGCCAGATGCAGGGCGCTGGTGCCGGTATTGACGGCGATCGCATGCTTCACGCCGCAATAGGCCGCGAATTCATCCTCGAAGGCCGCAACCTCGTCGCCCAGCACATAAGCGCCGGAAGCCAGCACCTTCAGCACTGCCGCGTCGAGCTCGTCCTTGATGCTGACATATTGCGCCTTGAGATCGAGAAAGGGCATCATGCCACGCACCTCGCCTGTTCAAGCTCAATGACACGGCCGCGCTGCGTTAGTGAAAGGGTGGCCGCTTCCAGTATCCTGACCACACGCAGGCCCGCCTGACCGTCGGCCTCGGGCGTTTCGGCCCGATCGATGCAATCGACGAATTGGCGCAGCTCGGAGGCGAGCGCCTCGGTTACATTCAGGTGCGGCGCCCACATGTCGCCGGTGCGATAGCCGACCAGCATCTGATAGACCTTATCGCCGTTCTTCTGCGGATTGCCGTTGAGGGTGATGCCCTTGTCGTAGACCTTGATTTTCTCGCTCGGCTCCAGATCGTCGTAGACGATCATTTTCCGACTGCCGCCGATCAGCGTCCGGCGCACCTTCACCGGCGCCAGCCAGTTCACATGGACATGGGCGATCAGCTTGGAATCGAAGAAGAGGTTGAGATAGGCGATGTTCTCCGGCTCGCCGGCGACATGGCTCATGCCGGTGGCCGAGACAGCGACAGCCTTCTCCTGCAAGACGAAATCCATGATCGAAAGGTCGTGCACCGCCAGGTCCCACACCACGCTCACATCGTGCTGGAAGAGGCCAAGATTTACCCGTACGGAATCGTAGTAGTAGATCTCGCCCAGACCGTCCTGCACGATCTCGCGCAGCTTGCGGACGGCACCGGTATGGATGAAGGTGTGGTCGACGGCGAGCACCAGCCTCCGTTTGGCCGCCTCATCCACTAGCCGCTGCGCCTCTTCCACCGTCGAGGCGATCGGCTTTTCCACGAAGACATGCTTGCCCGCCATAAGCGCCCGCATGGCAAGCCGGAAATGGGACGAAACCGGCGTGGCGATCGCAATTGCATCGATGCGCGAATCGCGTAGCAGCGCTTCGAAATCGTCCGTGATTTCGACCGCGGGATAGCGGTCACGCACGGTCGAAAGCCGCTCCAGCCTCAGATCGCAGACCGAGATAAGCTTCGCACCTGCGGTCTCGGAGAAGTTGCGGACGAGGTTCGGCCCCCAATAGCCGTATCCGACGACGCCGATCCCAATCATAACGCGCCTCCGCTAACCACGCGCGGCGAAACCGTGCTGCCCGTCGTGCCGACTATCTTCGCCGGCACGCCCGCGACGATGGCGAAGTCCGGCACGTCCTGGGTCACCACCGCGCCGGCGCCCACCAGCGCCTCGCGCCCGATCGTCACGCCCGGCAGAATGGTCGCGTTGCTGCCGATCGAGGCCCGCCGGCGCACCCTTGTCGGGATCACGGACCAGTCTTCCTCGGTCTGCAGATTACCGTCGCTGTTGACGGCCTGTGGATAGAGATCGTTGGTGAACATGACGCCGTGACCGATAAAGACGCCGTCCTCCAGCGACACGCCTTCGCAGATGAAGGAATGACTGGAGATCTTGCAGTTGCGGCCGATCTCGGCGTTCTTCTGGATTTCCACGAAGGCGCCGATGCGCGTACCCGCACCGATCGTGCAGCCATAAAGATTGACCAGGTCCCGATGATGAATGACGACATCATCACCCAGGACGACATTCGAAGCGATCATCCTGCCCCACTCCCGTTCCGCAGAACCCGCGGCCCAAAGCCCGAATACATGACGGAAGCAGATTGCTTTTCGCCAAGCCGGTAAAGGACAGAAAATTCGGTAGCGCCGCCGTCGAAAGGCTTATGAGGTTTAGGATCCACTCCACCCGAAGCAGAGCCGGGCGGCGGGCGACGTAGGTCCGTTCTGCGAGCGATCGCCAGGCGCTAAGCCGGTAGGACTATCGGGCTAGACGACCTTCTGTCTTGCATTATCGGCTCGCATTTCCAGCATTGGAACCGGATGACCAGGGTCAGGGGAGCCGTCGTTTGGGGACATTGCCGATCGGAACGGAACAGTTTCTGGCGGCCAACAGCGATGCCTATGAATGGCTGTTGGGCGAGATCGGGATGCGCTCGAATCTTTCGAAGCCGGAAACCGTTCTGCGCAAGATCGAAGCCGCCGCCCAGTTCGCGGCCACGTCCCACACGGGCCGCTTCGCCGACGGCGCCATCGAAAACCTCGCCCTGCATATCGGGGCAGAGCTAAAGGAGCCTGCCGAGAGCGACGGCGACGAACCGGTCGAGCCCGATAACGTCCGCCGCGTCCTGCATTATATCGACCGCGTCAGCAGCATAGGCGGCCACACCCGCACTCTGATGCATTGGGCGCGTGAGGATCATACGTCCCGCCATTCGATCGTGCTCGCCTTTCAGGACGATGTTCCGATACCGCCGGGCGTCAAGGAGGCGATAAGTCGAAGCGGCGGCACGATAACGAGGCTGCCCGAAACCTCTTCGCGCATGGAACGCGCGCTTTTCCTACGGCGTCTGGCGAGACGGGATGCCGATCTCGTCGTGCTCCATCATTCCGCCTGGGATGTACTGCCTGTCGTCGCCTTTGCGGTCGGCGGGCTGCCGCCGGTGGCGGTGCTGAATCATGCCGAACACATATTCTGGCTCGGCAGTTCGGTGACCGACCTCGTAATCAATCTGCGCAGCGCTTCCATTTCCCATTCGCTTGACAGACGCTTCCTGCAGCGCGGCGTCGTCCTTCCTGTTCCGCTGGCCCACCCTCCGGTGCTACCGGACAATAAGGCTGTCCGTCACGAGCTTGGCATGGGAGAAGACGAGGTCGTCCTGATCAGTGTCGGGAGGGCCGAGAAATACCGGTCCTGCGGCGAACATGATTTCGTAGCGGTGGCAGCATCGATCCTTGACCGCGAGTCGAGGGCGCATCTCTACGTCGTCGGAGAAAGCGCGGAAGGGATTGCCCGTCACATCGCCGGCCCATTGCATCCGCGTCTGCATTTCGTCGGGGAAATCGAGGACCCTTCCGCTTACCGCGCGGCGGCCGACATCTATCTTGAAAGCTTCCCTTTCGGCTCGCAAACAGCACTGCTGGAAGCGGCGCTGGCTGGCCTGCCGGTCGTGCCCGCCCCCGCACCCCTCAGCCCCTTGCTCGTCGCCAATGACGACGCGCTTTGGGAAATCCTTTCCAATCCTGCCAGCCGGGAGGACTATATCGAGCGCGCTGTTACTCTGATGCGGGAACCGGAAAAGCGTAAGGCGCTGGGAAACGCACTGCGGGAGCGGCTGCTTGCCCGCAATGTCGGTGCAGGATGGTTGGACAGGCTTGGTCTCGTCTATGCGCAGACGGATGCGCTCATCCATTCACCGCATCCCATTCCGGCGGCTGCAAGCCTTGCCGAGGAAGGCGATCTCGGCCTCTGTCTCTGGCAGGTCATGTCGGGCCGCAGCGCGCCTGCCACTGTCCGGCACAGCGAACTAAGCCCTTCGGTCACCCATGGCACATTCGCAAGACAGCGTGTCGGAGACTTCCGCACCGCGCGGCGCAAGGTGCTGGAGGTGCTGGCCAGAGCTCCGCATCGTCCTTCCACATGGCACTTGGCCGTCTTTGCGCTGCGCAGTCACGTCGGGGCGGGCCTGCGCTGGATCAGAAGCCATCGTCCGCTGCTTCGGTAATGTTCAGATATCTAGTAATTCAGGCTCCGACCGCCATCCGACGCGCCCGCCCCCGCCGAGCGGAATGGCGCGCCTTTGCTGCCATGCCGAAGGCAAGCGCGCGGCGGCAGGTCCCGTCACGAGCCACAACATGCCGTCATGCACACCGATAAGCGCCGGCACGGGGCTGTCCTGCAGCAACATCCGCAAAGGCGCGAGATCAGTCATGGAAAGATGGGTGACGAGTGCAGAATCCTTTCCCGGCACCTCCCGCAAAGCGGCAACGAGCTCCACAGGCGAAGCGACAGCCCGGAGGCAGACTGCGCCGCCCCGGCGCAATAGCCGCAGCGGCTCCGTCTCATAAGGCGCGAAACTGCCGTCTCCGTCGACATTGACCACATGCAGCACACGGCCGTGCCCGACCTCGAGCAGGTCGACATCGCGGCGGATGTCGCAGATCACTGCGGGAAGACGCAGCTGCCACCGTGCCCGCGTCGCAAGCAGGGATTCCTGCAGCCATTGATAGCGCCAGCCATGGCGGCCGATGACCGGCCATGTGCGCATGCGGTCCCTCTCGTCGCCGCCCACCGTGCCGCAGGTGGTGCGAACCGGAACAGCACCGGGATGCATGGCGGCGACTTTCCGATGGGCGACATCGAGCCGGGCCAGATTGGTCGTCATGCTGTTATGGGTGATAGCGAGATCGACCGCACCCACCTCGAGCCCGTGCGCCTTCACCCGCAACCCGTATTCGACGGCATAAGTGTGCCAGGCAAGGTCCTGATGCTCCGACAGCGGATCCTCCAGAACGAGATTGCGCCGAACCATGAAAAGCACCTCGTCCAGGCTGTCGACGGGAACGGGATGCGGCGCCGATCTTCCCAGGAGCTGGACGCGGTCGCGAATCCGTCCGACGAGGGCACCGGCGGAGGTCACCCCGAGCGCGCCGAGCATTCCCCATCGGCCTTCTTTCCGAAGCAGCGCGGCCGCTTCAAGGAGACGGTCGATCGAATGCAGGTAGACATCCTGATGCACAAATATCACGACGTCGTGCCGAGCCTTCCGCGCCCCGTGATTGAGGGCTGCGCCGGCCGTGGTGAAAGCGTGGGCGGTATTGTCGACAGGGATGAAATCAATCTCCGCCCGGCCCGCGATCGATCGGTCGAGGCAATCCCGGCGGACCTCGGGATTGTTGAAGACGCAGACGAGGGATACGCCTTGCTGCTTCACGGTCATGCCTGGGCCTCCTCCTTGATCGCTCCCGCATCCGCGCAGCGCGCCGCAGTGCCGAGCGCTCCCTCCACTATGGCCGCCAGCCGCGCGGCGAATGCCTCGCGGGAAAATTCCCTCTGCGCCCGCCGCATCGCCCTTTCGCCGAGCTCGAGCCGTTTTACTTCGTCCGAAAGCAGATCCACGATCGCGCTTGCAAAGCCTTCCACGTCGCCGGGCGGGACCAGGATGCCTGCATCACCGATCTGGTCGGATACGCCGCCAACGGCGAAGGCGACGATCGGCCTGCCGAGGAGCATCGCCTCCATCACCACCAGCGGAAACGGATCGTCCCGCGACGGCAGCGTGGCAACGGTGAAGTGCCGCATATGGGCGTAGGGATTGTCCGAAGGGCCGAGGAATTCAATCCCCTCGATCTTCTCCGCCCCTTCAGGGGGAGCACCCTCCCCCACCCAGAGGAAGCGCAACGGAAGCTCAGGGAGGGCTTGCCGTACCCGCCGGTACGCCTCGACCCACAGATCGGCTCCCTTGCGATGCTCGACGCGACCGCAGCAGCCGACGACGAATTCTTGCGGCGTATAATCCCGGCCCGGCGGCTCCGATGACAGTGTTAACACACGGGCGCCGTCCGGTATGGAAGGCAGGAGGGCAACGGGCTTGCCGGCATGAAGCCGTTCGAGATCGCCTCCCACGCTTGGCGAGCAGGCGACGAGGGCAATGCCGGCCGGCATCACGGCAATAGCGGCCTGTTCCAGGAAAGGGCCGAACACCTCCGCGGATTCATGGAAATGCAGCACCACCGGCAGGCGCAACAGCCGCGCCGGTCGGATATAGATCGCCGCCGACGACGAATTGACATAGACCAGGTCCGGCCGCGCCAAAAGCAGGGTGGCCAGGGCGCAGCCCATGTCGAAGACGCGCGCTATAGCCCTGCCCCATGCTCCGGGCAAATCCCACAGGCGTCGGCGCACCCGCCACAAGGGCTCCATACGGGTCGGCGCGATTGCCCGGAATTCCGCCATCAGGGGCCCGGCACGGCGCGAGACCATCCGGACATCGTGTCCCTGCTCCATCAGGCATCCGGCAACGAGCTGTGCCACCCGCGGCGCGCCCGACCGCGAGGCCTCGTGGGTGACGAGCAGAACTCGGCTCATGGATATTCCCGCCCGGTAGACCATATCCTCTCGCGCACAAGGCCGAGAGGATCGCGATCAGAGTTTCACGATCGCAGAGGCAAGACAATTCCACCCAGCATCCATCAAAGGGACTAATCGCCTTGATGCACCCCCTTGCTGTAACTCCATCGGGGAGCGCGTTTTCACTACGGATGAACGGACCGGACGGGGCGGCAACATGCAGACAAGGGCGCAGATGGGGGCGCAGGCAGGGACGATGCGGCCAGCCGTGATGCCGCAGCGCATAGCCCCGGTCCCTCGGGCAAGGGAACGGTCGAGGGCACGTGCTCAGCCGCAGGCGGAGAGCGCCACCGACGCCCGCAGCAGGAAGCTGCCGCTGCCGATCACCCTCTTCCTGCTTTCGCAGCTCGTGCCGTGGATCATCACCATCGGGCCGATCAGGATGTCTGCCTACCGTTTCGTCCTCATCGCGTGGCTCATCCCCTGCCTGATCATGTGGCTGTCCGGGAAGGTCGGGCGGATCAGGATCGCGGATTTGGCACTGCTCGCCTACTGTTTCTGGTGCTTCCTGGCCATCATCGCGGTGCATGGCTTCAGCTATTCGCTGGAGCCGGGAGGTATTATCTTCATCGAGACCATGGGCGCCTACATGATCGCCCGTTGCTACATCCGGGATGCTGATGACTTCTACAATACGGTGCTGCTTCTGTTTCGCATCGTGGCCGTGCTCCTGCCCTTTGCAATGCTGGAATCGATTACCGGACGCAATTTCGCACGCGAAATCCTCGCCATGATCTATCCGACCTTTCCAGATGCGATGCTCGATCCGCGCTGGGGATTGCGGCGGGCGCATGTGATCTTCGAGCATCCGATCCTGTTCGGCGTTTGCGCCGCGAGCATCTTTGCGCTCACCCATCTTGTGCTCGGCTACAAGGAAAGCTTTTTTCGTCGCTGGACACGCAACGCAGTCGTCATCGGCGCGGCATTCTTTTCGCTTTCTTCCGGACCTCTGAGCGCGCTGGGTGCGCAAGGAATGCTCATCGGCTGGAACTGGGCGGCCGGCAGCATAAAGGAGCGCTGGAAGATCCTTCTCGGCTTCTCCTTCATAGCGGGCCTGTCGGCCGAGTTGCTCTCCAATCGCTCGCTGCCGGCGATATTCATCTCCTATTTCGCCTTCAACGAATCCTCGGCACGCGTCCGGCTGCAGATCTGGGATCACGGAATGGCGTCGGCCATGAAGCATCCGCTCTTCGGCGTCGGCTTCAACGAATGGGAGCGCGCGTCCTGGATGACGACAAGCATCGACATGTTCTGGATCATCGACGCTGTCCGGCACGGCGTACCGGCCGAGCTCTTCATGGTCATCGGCTTCTTCGCGGCCGTGCTCACCGTCGCGTTCAAGAAGGGGCTCGACGAACGGGCAGGCGTCTACCGGACTGCCTATCTGATTGCCATGACCGGCTTTTTCATGTCCGGCTGGACGGTCTATTTCTGGAACGCCACCTATGTGCTCTTCCTGTTCGTTCTCGGCAGCGGCATGTGGATCGCCGATATCGGCGGCCAGCATTCCGGACACCATGCCGCTTCACTGGCGGCAAGGCGTTCGGATGCTCACGGTGATCGTCGTAATTCAGTACGTGGCACGCCCGCCCGAGAGGTCGAAAACCGCGCCGGTATTGAACGAGCACGAGTTGGAACTGAGCCATAGGACCATTTCGGCAACCTCCCGCGGCTGACCCAGACGACCCATCGGGCTCTTGGCCAGCATAACGGCAACATGTTCGGAGCTCATCTGATCGAGCAAACTTGTATCAACAGCCGCAGGCGCAACGACATTCGCCAAGACGCCGCTTCCGGCAAGCTCCTTGCCAAGGGATTTCGTAAGAGCGATCACGCCTGCCTTTGATGCGCTGTAGGCAGCGGCGTTCGGGGTGCCTTCCTTGCCGGCAAGCGACGCGATGTTGACGATGCGTCCCCAGCCATTCGCTTTCAGCGCTGGCACGAGTCTGCGGCATACATTGAAAGTGCCCGTGAGATTGACATTGATGATGTGGCCCCACGCATCGTGATCGTATCTTTCGACCGGCAACGTAGCACCGGCGAAACCAGCATTATTGACCAAGATATCGAGCTTGCCATGCGCATTTAATGTTGCGTCAGCCGCCCGGTCCACCGAACCGACGTCCGATACGTCGACCTTGAGCTGACCAGCCCCGAGATCATCCTCAGCCGCCATGTCCCAGATGACAACGGTCGCCCCCATTTGCCGGTAAGCTGCCACGATGGCTGCACCAATCCCCTGCAACCCTCCCGTAACGACCGCCACACGACCGCTGAAGTTATAGGTTGCGTCTGACATGGCCGGTTCTTTCAGGAGAAAATTTGATGCTCACTATATGGGTAAGTTGACCATATATTGGATAACAATCGAACCAGAAGAGGTCAATGCAAGGTTTCATGCGTCGGCGCGTTTTCAAACAATGGTTGCCATAGAGTCGGAAATGGCCTGCACGGTCTCCTGAATCTTCTCGACATATGCTTTTGCCAATTCCTTGTTATAGCGATAGATCGGGATGCTGAGGCTTACCGCGCCGACTGGCCGCCTCGAACGATCAAAAATGGTGCCGCCAAAGCAGCGGATATCGGCCTCGTTTTCTTCGTTGTCATATGAATATCCTTGCGCGCGGCTTTTCTGGATATCAGCGTATAAAGCGTCAGCGTCAGTGATGGTGTTCCGGGTTCGTGGCTTCAGATCCATCCCCTCGATAATGGCGCGGCACTCCTCCTCCGGTAATCCTGCCAGATATGCCTTGCCGACCGAGGTAGAATAAAGTTCGACCCGCGTGCCGATACGTGATGTCATACGCACGGTACGGGGGCTTTCCAGCTTGTCGATGTAAACCATGCCATTGCCGCTCGGCACCGCGAGATGGACTGTCTCACCGGTGGCATCGCGTAGAGCTTCGATGTGGTCGCGTGCTATGGAGCGCAGATCCGAGGTCTCCCAGCTCCGTGAAGCCAGCTGAATGAGCCTGTGCCCTAGCTGGTAGGTGCCATTTTCAAGGCTTTCGGCAATAAGCCCTTCGGCCAGCAATGCCGTGACGATGCGATAGAGCGTGCCTCGTGGATAGGGAAGAATCTTGGTCAGCTTCGCGAAATCGAGCCGGGTCGGTTCATCGGCGATCGCCTGAAGAACGGTCATGAACTTCGAGAAGGACGCAGTGCCCTGAATTTGCGCGCGCACAGGCTGAACCCTTGGACCGGAGGTAGTCTTGCTCATGCCGGATATCCCTTCATCCGATGACGCTTGACAATTGATCGATACGCCATCGATAATGTGGGCATATTGTCCATATTATGGTCAATATGTTCAAGTGTATTTCCGTTTCGGTATCGCCCTGTCTGGATCGGCAGGACGAAGTGCCGCTGAAAGTGGTTGGGCTGCCTTTGGGAGGAGGAGCATGACAGATCATCAGCCGGATGCCGGCGACGGGAAGTTGGTCCCCTACAGGAAGGCGCAGCCGCCTGAATCCCCGCCGGAACTCGTCATTCCCGATGCGATACCGGCGGACGAGCGCGTGTGGGTGCCCGTGGAGGAGAATGTTTGGTTCCGCCCGCTGCTGATGTGCGTTTCGCGCGGCTACTGGATGAACCTTCTTAAGGTTCGGAAGTCCGGCGTGCTTTCGCGTCATCGCCATCCTCTCCCTGTTCATGGCTTCGTTCTGAAAGGCGAGTGGCGTTACCTGGAGCATGACTGGATCGCGCGCGAGGGTGGGTATGTCTACGAGGCGCCCGGCGAGACTCACACTCTTGTGGTCGACGATCACGTGGAGGAAATGATCACGCTGTTCCAGGTGAATGGCGCCATGATCTATGTCGATCCGGACGGCAACACCATCGGCTATGACGATGTCTTCACGCGCATCGACAAATGCCGTGCCCACTATACCGGGAACGGTCTCGGGGCCGACTTCATCGACCAGTTCATCCGCTGAACACGCTTTTATAGAGCGTCCCCGCATACAAGTTCAGGAAAGTTCGAACCTTACGGAGGCCGGCGTCAAGCTGGCGATACGAGAGAAAGATGGTTTCTGACGAGGCGGAAATCCGCATGACGAAATCGGGCCAGCCACGCCATGGCTGACGAAGCGGTTATTTTCTCCCCGGTGCCGTACAGGCGGACTTGGCAGGCGGTGAAATTCGTCGCGCCACTGCTGTTGCTTGTATTGCTGTGGCAGGTGGTTGTATCGGCGTTCGACGTCAACCCCCGCATTTTCCCGGACGTTCCGACCGTGCTGCGTGCGGGTTGGGAAACTATCGCCAACGGCTCCCTGGCCGCCCATGTCGGCGCCAGCATGCTGCGGGTTTCGGTCGGCACGGTGCTCGCGATAGTCACCGCCGTGCCACTCGGCATAGCCATGGGTGTCAGCAAGGGCGTCTCCGACTTTCTGACGCCACTGTTCCGCTTCTTCTCGGTGCTGGCTGGCATTGCCTGGATCCCGATCGC
>Ga0164243_10012005_pt1 | contig 12310 bp, 13 predicted proteins | sample OricompcompostOP_FD_108781 | JGI IMG/M metagenome (GOLD analysis project Ga0164243, IMG submission 108781) | Organic Plus compost microbial communities from Emeryville, California, USA - Original compost - Organic plus compost (OP) | ecosystem: Engineered > Solid waste > Mixed feedstock >...
CAGGCTCGGGGAACCCATGTCCAACGACAAGCTTGCAAAGACCATCGACGAGGCCTTCGAGGGCCGCGACAAGATCAGCCCGAAGACCAAAGGCGCCGTGCGTAAAGCGGTCGATACCGCTTTGGACCTGCTCGATTCCGGCAAGGCCCGCGTCGCCGAGCGCCAAGCTGACGGCTCCTGGCACGTCAACCAGTGGCTCAAAAAGGCCGTGCTGCTGTCGTTCCGACTCAACGACATGGCGGTGATCCCCGGCGGCCCCGGCGGCGCCAAGTGGTGGGACAAGGTCGATTCCAAGTTCAAAGGCTGGACCGCCGCGCGCTTCAAGAAGGAAGGCTTCCGCGCCGTACCCGGCTCGGTCGTGCGGCACTCCGCCTATGTCGCGCCGGGCGTCGTACTGATGCCGTCCTTCGTCAACCTCGGCGCCTATGTCGACACCGGCACCATGGTCGACACCTGGGCGACGGTCGGCTCCTGCGCACAGATCGGCAAGCACGTGCACCTGTCGGGCGGCGTCGGCATCGGCGGCGTCCTGGAGCCGCTGCAGGCGGGCCCGGTCATCATCGAGGACAACTGCTTCATCGGCGCGCGCTCGGAGGTCGTCGAAGGCGTGATCGTGCGCGAAGGCTCCGTGCTCGGCATGGGCGTCTATCTCGGCCAGTCGACCAAGATCGTCGATCGTGCGACCGGCAAGATTTTCTACGGCGAAGTGCCGCCCTATTCCGTCGTCGTGTCAGGCACCTTGCCGGGCAATGCGATGCCGGGCAGCAATTTCGGACCGAGTCTCTATTGCGCCGTCATCGTCAAGCGCGTGGACGAGAGGACCCGTTCCAAGACCAGCATCAACGAGCTGCTGAGGGACTAGGGCGCATATGTCCGCCGATCCCGTTGCCATCACCCGCGATCTGCTCCGCTGTCCGTCGGTCACGCCGGCGGAAGGTGGCGCGCTGGCGTTCCTTGAGAAGACGCTGAAGGCCGCCGGCTTCACCGTGCATCGCATGACGTTCAGCGAACCGGGCACGGACGACGTCGAGAACTTCTACGCGCGCATCGGCACCGAGGCGCCGAACCTCGTCTTCGCCGGACACACCGACGTGGTGCCGCCAGGCGATGAGACGGCGTGGCGGCATGCGCCGTTCTCCGGCGAGATCGATAAAGGCGAATTGTACGGGCGCGGCGCGGTCGACATGAAGGGCGGCATCGGCTGCGCGGTTGCCGCTGTGCTCGATCATCTCGCCGCCAATGGCGGCAAGCCGAAGAAGGGCTCGATCTCATTCCTGATCACGGGCGACGAAGAGAGCATCGCCGTCAACGGCACGCCGAAGCTGCTCACCTGGGTGGCGGAACATGGCGAGACATTCGACCATTGCATCCTCGGCGAGCCGAGCAATCAGGACGAACTCGGCGACACCATCAAGATCGGCCGGCGCGGCTCGCTCAACGGCACGCTGATCGTGCACGGCAAACAGGGTCACGTCGCCTATCCGCAGCGGGCCGACAATCCGGTCCGTGGCCTCGTCAAGCTGGTCGATGCCATTCAGAGCGAACCGCTCGATGCCGGCAACGCCAACTTCCAGCCGTCGAACCTCGAGTTCACCTCGATCGACGTCGGCAACAAGACGGTCAATCTCATTCCCGGCGAGGCGCGCGCGCGCTTCAACATCCGCTTCAACGATTGCCATACGCAGGAATCGCTGAGGACGCTGATCGAGGCACGCGCAGCCAAGGCGTCAGGCGGCAAGATCAACTTCAGCTTCAAATGGGAGCCGTCGAACGCCAATGTGTTCGTGACACAGCCCGGGCCGTTCACCGAATTGGTGGCGACGGCGGTGGCCGACGTCACCGGGCGCAAGCCGGAGCTGTCGACCACCGGCGGCACGTCGGATGCGCGCTTCATCACCAATTATTGTCCGGTGGTGGAGTTCGGCCTCGTCGGCCAGACGATGCACGCCGTCGACGAGCGCGTGCCGGTCGCCGACCTGCGCGCACTAACCACGATCTATCGCAAGATCATCGACCGGTATTTCGCTTAACCCTCTCCGCGTCCTTCACGGGGAGAGGGTGGCGAGGACTTTTAGGTCCGAGCCGGGGACGGGCTGTGCACGGCCCCCCGCTGTTATTGCCGGGCTTGACCCGGCAATCCATGAGGCCAGGCCACAAACATCAACCGAATGAGGCCTGCAGCGCGGAAGCTCATCATGGATGCGCTGGTCAAGCCCGCGCATGACGGAGCGCGCGCCTCAACTCTCCAGCTTCGCATCCAGCGTGATCTTGGCGTTGAGCACCTTCGACACTGGGCAGCCGGCTTTGGCCTTGGCGGCGAGCTCCTGGAACGTCTTGTCGTCGACGCCCGGAATCTTCGCCTTGAGCGTCAAATGCACCGCGGTGATGGCGAAACCATCGTCCTGTTTGGCCAGCGTGACGTCGGCCTGCGTTTCCATCTTCTCGGCGGTCAGCTTCGCTTCGCTCAGGATCAGCGATAGCGCCATCGTGAAGCAGCCGGCATGCGCGGCGCCGATCAGTTCCTCGGGATTGGTGCCGGGTTTGCCCTCGAAACGGCTGGCGAAGCCATAAGGGTAATCCTTCAACGCGCCGCTCTTGGTTGAGATCGCGCCTTTGCCGTCCTTGAGACCGCCTGACCAAGCCGCCGTACCGTAAGTGCTCATCGCCTGCTCCTGGTTGCCCCCCAGGCGCATATAGGCCCCAACGCGGCCGTCGCCAGCCTACCTCTAGGGATAGTCGACCCTCATCAGATAAAGGCCGTCGGGCGGCGCTACTTGGCCGCAGGCGGTGCGATCACGGGCGGCGAGCGCGGCGGACAGATCATCAGCCGTCCATTTGCCGTCGCCGACGGCCGCCAGCGAACCGACCATCGAGCGCACCTGGTTGTGCAGGAACGAGCGCGCCGAGGTGATGACGTGCACGTGCTCGCCGTCACGCACGACATTAAGCTCGTCGAGCGTCTTCAGCGGCGACTTGGCCTGGCATTCGGTCGAGCGAAAGGTCGTGAAGTCGTGCTTGCCGACCAGCCGCTGCGCCGCCTCGTGCATGGCATCGACATCGAGCGGGCGCGGAATCCGCCAGGCATGGCCAGCATCGAGCGTGAGATCGGCGCGGCGATTGATGATGCGATAGAGATAATGCCGCTTCACGGCCGACATCCGCGCGTTGAAATCGTCACCGACACGTTCGGCCGACAACACCGCCACCGGATCTGGCCGCAGGTGCGCATTGAGCGCGTCGCGCACCGTATCGGTCGGCCACTCGCGCGCCAGATCGACATGCGCCACCTGCCCGCGCGCATGCACGCCGGCGTCGGTACGGCCCGCGCCTTGCACCAACACTTTCTCGCCGGTGAGCCGCTCGACCGCCGCCGTCAGCGCGCCCTGCACCGACACCTGGTCGGCCTGGATCTGCCAACCGCGGAAGGGCGCGCCATCATATTCGATGATCAACTTGTAGCGGGCCACGATTGATTCACCTCAAATCCGCCGTCCGGCGGGCTTCCTATAGTCGGCGGTAAGGAAAGAGGGCTTCGTCATGCGCGACGCATTCAAACGGCAGATCATCGATCTCCTCAACCAACACCGCATCATGACCATTGCGACGAACCGGCACGACGGCTGGCCGCAGGCGACGGTCGTCGGCTACGCCAATGACGGGCTCATCGTTTACTGCCTCATTTCCAGCGACAGCCAGAAATTCTCCAATATCAAGCGCGACCCGCGGGTGTCGCTGGCCATCGCCAACGACTATCCGCAGCCGCTGCAGATCAAGGGTTTATCGATTGCCGCCAACGCCGTCGAGGTCACCGACCAGGGCGAGCGCGACCACGTGGCCGAAATCCTGCTCAAGCGCTATCCCGAATACAAGGTGATGCCGCGCCCCGACCCGACCGCCGTGCCGACCATCCGCCTCACCCCGGCGGTTGTGTCGGTTCTCGACTATTCGAAAGGCTTCGGCCACACCGACCTGGTGAAGGTCACCGACGCCGATCTCGCCGAATTCGTCGAGGCGCGTAAGCACCATTGGGCCAGCTTTCACGCGGCCTGACACTTAGGAAAGAGCAGTCCCCCGCTCCACTTTCGTGCCGCGCAGGAAATCGTCCGCGCTCATCGGCTGTTTGCCGGCGCGCTGGACCTGCACGAGCCGCACGGCGCCGTCGCCGCAGGCAATGGCGAGACGGTCGTCGAGCGCGGTGCCCGGCGCACCAGTCCCGTCGCCCCAGGTCGAGCGCAACACTTTCACCCGCACGCCATTGAACTCGAACCATGCGCCTGGGAACGGTGACAGACCACGGATGTGGTTGTGCACTTCGGCCCAAGGCCGTGTCCAATCGATGCGGGTCTCGTCCTTGCGGATCTTCTCGGCGTAAGTCACGCCGGCCTCGGGCTGCGGCGTCAGCGTCAAGGTGCCGCGCTCGAGGGCGCCCAGCGCACGCGTCATCAGATCGGCACCGAGCGGCGCCAGCGCGTCGTGCAGCTCGCCAGCGGTCATATCCGCGCCGATCGGCAAGCGATCGATCATCGCCATCGCGCCGGTGTCGAGGCCTTCGTCCATCCGCATGATGGTGACGCCGCTCTCGGCATCGCCGGCCATCACCGCGCGGTTGATCGGCGCGGCGCCGCGCCAGCGCGGCAACAGCGAGGCATGCACGTTGAAGCAACCGAGCTTCGGCGCGTCGAGGACGGCCTTCGGCAGGATGAGGCCGTAGGCGACCACGACCGCCGCATCCGCATCATGCGCGCGGAACGCCTCTTGCGCCTCTTCGGTCCGCAACGTTTTCGGCGTGAACACCGGCAGACCGAGACGACGCGCCTCACGCTCGACCGGCGTCACCTGCATGTCCATGCCGCGGCCCGCCGGCTTCGGCGCGCGCGTATAGACCGCGGCGATCTCATGTCCGCGCGCAGCAAGCTCGATCAAGGTCGGCACGGCGAAATCGGGCGTGCCCATGAAGATCAGACGGAGAGGCATTCAGGAGGACCAATGAGTGGACAGAATAACATCGGCGAAGCGCGCTCCAACCCCTCCCCGTCGTCCTGAGGTGCGAGCGTGCCTAGCACGCTAGCCTCGAAGGATGAACGGCCGAGGAACTAGGGCCGTCGCCCTTCGAGGCCCGCCTTCGGCGGGCACCTCAGGGTGACGGAGAGAGGCAATCGCTAGCCGATATGATGCTCCGGCACGTCGTCGCTCGGATGCGGCTTCGACGTCTCGCCGAGCTTGGCGGCCTTCTTGAACTTCTTGATCACGCGGTCGCGCTTAAGCTTGGAGATGTGATCGATGAACAGCACGCCGTTGATGTGATCGATCTCGTGTTGCAGGCAGGTCGCGAGCAGGCCATCGGCCTCGATCTCGTGCTCATGGCCCTCGAGGTCGAGATACTTGACCTTCACCTTCGCCGGCCGCTCGACCTCTTCGTAATATTCGGGGATCGACAGGCAGCCCTCGTCGTAGGTCGACTTCTCTTCCGAGGACCATGTGACCACCGGGTTGATGAAAACCTGCGGTGCCGGCGGATCGTCCTTCTTGGCGAGGTCCATGGTCACCACCCGCTGCGGTACCCCGATCTGGATAGCCGCCAAGCCGATGCCCGGCGCGGCGTACATGGTCTCGAACATGTCGTCGACCAAAGTGCGCACGGATTTATCGATGGCTTTGATCGGCTCGGAGACGAGCCGAAGCCGCTTGTCGGGGATGATGACGATGTCGCGCGTTGCCATGGCCGCGATGTAAGCGGTTGGACCGACAGGGTCAATGGAACCTGCGCAGCCTCTTGAGCCCGGGCCGGGAACGACATACCGTTCTCTCTTCGTTCACCGAGGCCGAATCGCGGTACAGAACGCCCATGACTGAGATACTCCTGATCGCCGCCCTGATTTTTGTCCTCGGCGTGCTGGCCTTCATCGTCGTCGTCAACCGGCAGCGCGGGCCGGTGCCCGACCCCGTCGCCGAGCGGCAGATGGCCGAGCTGAACGCCCGCGTCATCGACCTCGCCAAGGCGCTGGAGATCGAGCGGCGCATGAACAGCGAGCGCCTCGCGCAGATGAAGGAGACCTTCACCTCGCTCGCCTCGGAGGCGCTTCAACGCAACAACGAGGGCTTCCTGACCCTCGCCGACGAGGCCTTCAAGCGCCATCGCGAGGGCGCGGTCAACGACCTCGACAAGCGGGAAAAGGCCATTGAAGGCCTGGTCAAGCCGGTCAAGGAGACCTTGGAGAAGTTCGAGACCAAGGTGCAGGACCTCGAAAAGGCGCGGATCGGCGCCTACGAAAGCATCACGGCCCAGGTCACCGGCCTCGCCCAATCGCAACGCGAACTGCGGGCGGAGACGGCCAATCTCGTCGGCGCCCTGAAGACGCCGCGCGTGCGCGGGCGCTGGGGTGAGATCCAGTTGCGGCGGGTCGTCGAACTCGCCGGCATGCTCAATCATTGCGATTTCATCGAGCAGCAGTCGGTGACGACCGAAAGCGGCCGGCTGCGGCCCGATCTCGTGATTCATCTGCCGGGCAACAACTTCATCATCGTCGACGCCAAATCGCCGCTCGATCAATATCTGATGGCCATGGATGCTGAAGACGACGGCGTCCGCAAAGCCCATCTCGTTACGTATGCCTCGCAGATCCGCGGCCATATGGCCGCGCTCAACAGCAAGTCGTACTGGGAGCAGTTCAAGCCGACGCCGGAATTCGTCTTCCTGTTCCTGCCGGGCGAGTCGTTCTACAGCGCCGCGCTCGAAGCCGATCCGGCTCTGATCGAAGGCAGCGCGTCGCAACGCGTCATCCTGGCGACGCCGACCACGCTGATCGCGCTGCTCAAGGCCGTGGCCTATGGCTGGCGGCAGGAGCGCCTGGCCAAGGACGCGGAGAAGATCGGCAGCCTGGGCAAGGAGCTATACGAGCGCATCGCAACGCTCGCGACCCATTTCACCGGCGTCGGCTCATCGCTGCGCTCGGCGGTGGAGAAATACAACGACGCCGTCGGGACGCTCGAGGGACGCGTCCTGGTCAGCGCCCGCCGCTTCAAGGACATGGCGATCGCGCCCTCCGACAAGGACGTGGCGACGCCGACCCAGATCGACAATGTGCCGCGCAGTCTGCAGTCGCCGGAGCTCACCAGCGAGGCGCTCGATAACGGCGCCCGCAAGCTGGGGGCGGCGGAGTAAATCCGGCCCGTCACGGCCGGACCTGTCCCGGCCAGCCGCGATCTGTTTACAGGTCGAAAGAAAACGTGGATGCCCGGCATGAAGCCGGGCATGACGGGGCGCAAGCCCTGCGTGACGGGGCGCAAGCTAGTCATGGCAGGGCGACAGCCAGGCGTGGCGGAAGCCAAGCATGACAGGGCGCAAGCTAGGCATGACGGAGAGAGGGATTTGTTATGACCGCCACGCCCGAGACGGCCGCGCCAGCCACCACCCCCACCTTCCTCGAGACCGTCGCGGTCTACTTCAAGCCGCGCGTCCTGATCGTCCTGTTCCTGGGTTTCTCGGCCGGCCTGCCGCTGGCGCTGTCCGGCTCGACCTTGCTGTTCTGGGCGGCGGAGGTCGGGGTCAATCTCAAGACCATCGGCCTCTTCGCGCTGGTCGGCACGCCCTACACCATCAAGTTCCTGTGGGCGCCGATCGTCGATGCGCTCGATGTGCCGATCCTCGCCCGATGGCTGGGCCGGCGGCGCGCCTGGCTGTTGCTGACGCAGCTCCTGTTGATGGTGGCGATCCTATTTCTCGGCGCCAACGATCCGGCCACCGCGCCGGCCGTCGTGGCGCTCGGCGCGCTGATGGTCGCCACCGCCTCGGCGACGCAGGACATCGTCATCGACGCCTTCCGCATCGAGAGCCTCGACGAGAACGAGCAGGCCGCCGGCATGGCGTCCTATGTCGCCGCCTATCGTGTCGGCATGCTCGCTTCGAGCGCGGGCGCGCTCTATGTGGTCAGCGGCTTCGAAGCGCTTGGCTTCACCAAATCCGGCGCCTGGAGTGCGGGCTATGCGGCGATGGCCGCCTTGGTTCTCGTCGGCATGTTAACGACGCTCGTCGCCACCGAGCCGGAAAAGTCCGCAAAGGCCGAAGCGATCCACGGGCGTGAAACACCGGTGGCGCGACTCAAGCGCACCATCTCCGGCGCCTTCGTCGATTTCTTCACCTATGATGGCGTGCTCGTCGCCATCGTCGTGCTCGTCTTCGTCGTGCTGTTCAAGTTCACTGACGCGCTCGCCGGCGTGATGACCGGCCCGTTCGCGGTCGATCTCGGCTTCTCACGCACCGAATACGCCAACATCGTCAAAGGTGTCGGCCTGATCGCGCTGCTCGCGGGCGGCTTTGCCGGCGGCTATATCGCAAGAGCCTTGCCCCTCGCCGCCAGCCTTTGGATCGGTGGCATTCTCCAATCGGTCGCGAATCTCGCCTTCTCGTGGCTTGCCGTGATGGGCCACGACCTGTTGTGGCTCACCGTCGCCATCACCGTCGAGAACTTCACCAGCGCCATCGGCACGGTGATGTTCGTCGCTTATCTCTCGGCCTTGTGCCGCAATCCGCTGCACACGGCGACGCAATATGCGTTGCTCACGGCGCTCGCCGCGGTTGGCCGAACATATCTGTCGGCAGGCGCCGGCTACGTTGCCGATGCCACCGGCTGGATGTGGTTCTTCGTCATCTGCGCGCTGGCCGGCTTGCCAAGCCTGTTGCTGCTCTGGTGGCTGCAAACGAAAGGCCACTTCGCCAAATTGGCGCCAAAGAAATCATAGCAACGCCGCAGTTCCGGCACGCGCACAACTCCCACGTATCGGAACGATGCCCATGGCGCTGCGTTGGCCCTTCGATCTCGGACAGGGACGGAGGCTCACATGCAGGCGAAACGCACAACTCGATTGATGGCGTGTGTGCTGGTAAGCGGCGCGGCCTTATACGCGTCGACAGCGTCGGCGGATTGGCACAGCCCGTATTTCAACCGCGAAACGCACGACAGCTGGACGAACGCAGAATACAACGATGGCGTCTGTCACTATCGCTATTCACGTGACGCCGATGACGGCGAGACGCACGTGAACCGTTGGGGCGATTGCTCGCACGTCGCGATCGCACCGGATGGCAGCGCGGTGCCGATCGTCGCGCCGGTTTACGCGGTTCCAGTTCCCGACGACGATTAGTTCGCCCTTGGCGCGTATCTCGTTGAGCTGGAATCGACTCACATTCCGGTCGCCCCCGCGAAAGCGGGGGCCGAGGGCCAGAAGCACTGATATTCAAACGCCGCGTTGGATTCCCGCTTTCGCGGGAATGAACGGAGAGTGTCTCAACCTGACCAGAAACCGCTTTAGAACAGCGTACGCTGCTTGATAGCGGCGGCGAGCGTGCCTTCGTCAAGATAGTCGAGTTCGCCGCCGACAGGCACGCCGTGCGCAAGCCGCGTCACCTTGACGTTGGCGTCCTGCAAGAGCTCGGTGATGTAGTGCGCGGTCGTCTGACCGTCGACGGTGGCGTTGAGCGCCAGGATCACTTCCTTGATCGGCTCGTCATGCACGCGTGAGATTAGCGCGTCGATGGTCAGGTCCTGCGGGCCGACGCCGTCGAGCGGCGACAAGGTGCCCCCGAGCACGTGATAACGCGCGTTGACCGCATGCGCGCGCTCGAGCGCCCACAGATCTGCGACGTCGGCGACCACGACGATCATGGACGGATCGCGCCGCACGTCGGTGCACACCGTGCACGGGTTCTGGGTGTCGAGATTCCCGCAGGTCTTACAGACCTGCACCTTGTCCATGGCCGTCTGAAGCGCCGCCGTCAGCGGCGCCATCAGCGCTTCGCGCTTCTTGATGAGATGCAGCGCCGCGCGCCGCGCCGACCGGGGACCTAAGCCCGGCAGGCGCGCCAGCAGCTGAATCAGGCGCTCGATTTCAGGTCCGGCAACGGCAGTGGCCATGTCTCGTTTAATTCCGAAAGCGTCGCGTCTCTAGCGTCCCCTCCCCCCTTGTGGGGAGGGAGCCTGCTGCGGCAAGCGGCGAGGAGCGGGACAAACACACTACCCAAACGGATTGAGCCCCGGCGGCAGCGGCAGGCCGCCGGTCAATCCCTTCATCTTGTCCTGCATCACCTCTTCCGCTTTGCGGCGGGCGTCGGCATGCGCGGCGACGAGCAAGTCCTCCAACACTTCCTTCTCGGAGGCCTGCATCAAAGAGTCGTCGATCTTAATCCCCTTGAGGTCGCCCTTGGCGGTGAGCGTTACACTCACCATGCCGCCGCCGGCGGTGCCTTCGACCTGGACGGAATCGAGCTCGGCCTGCAACGCCTGCATCTTGGATTGCAGTTCGCCCGCCTTCTTCATCAGCCCGAGGAAATCGACCATGGGTTAGTCCTCGTCGTCTTCGTTCAATTCGGGTTCCGGCGGGACGTCGACCGCTTCGGGTGCGGCCTGGGTCACGCCGACGATCTTTGCGCCGGGAAAGCGCGACAACACCGCCTGCACCAACGGATCGGCCTGCACGCCGCGTTCGACCTCGGCGCGCTGCTCTTCCTGCTTCTCGCGCAACGTCTGCGCGCCCTGCTCCTTCGACACCACCACGATCCAGCGCTTGCCGGTCCAGGTGGTCAGCTTGCGCTGGAATTCGTGCACGAAGGTGCGGGGCGCCGATGCTTCGAGCGCGATCTCGAGCTGGCCGTCCTCGTAACGCACGAGGCGCACATCGCGCTCCAACGTCATGCGCGTCGCGATGTCGCGTTTCTCGGCAACGAAAGCCACAAGCTGCTCGAAGGTGCTGAGCGCAACCGTCGGCGGCGCCTGCTCGTGGGCCACCGGGTCTTCGGCCGAGCGCGGCGAAACGGCGGCCGAGCCGCGCGCGACGGCGCGGGGTGCGAAGCCCTGCGATGCGGAAACGCCGCCACCACCGCCGTTGCCGCCACCGCCGTTGCCGGACGGCCGCGGCGACGGCAGCGCGCTTTCGCCATTGAGCGACCGGATGACTTCGTCCGGCGTCGGCAGATCGGCGGCGTAAGCGATGCGCACCAGCACCATCTCGGCGGCTGCCACCGGCCGGCCGGAGGCCTGCACTTCGGATACGCCCTTGAGCAACATCTGCCACGTGCGCGACAGCACGCGCATCGACAATTTGCTGGCGAAGTCGCGGCCGCGCGTGCGCTCGGCTTCCGACAACGACACATCGTCGGCAACGGACGGCACCACCTTCACGCGCGTGACGAAATGCGTGAACTCGGCAAGGTCGGACAACACCACCGCCGGATCGGCGCCGATGTCGTATTGCGCGCGCAACTCGGTGAGCGCGGCGGCAATATCACCCTTCATCAGATGCTCGAACAGATCGACCACGCGCACGCGATCGGCGAGGCCGAGCATCTGCCGCACGTCTTCGGCGCGCACCGCGCCCGCTGCATGCGCGATCGCCTGATCGAGCAGCGACAGGCTGTCGCGCACCGAACCCTCAGCCGCCCGCGCGACCAGCGCCAGCGCCGCCTCCTCGATCTCGACGCCTTCCTTGGCGGCGATGCCGGCGAGATGCTTGACCAGCACCGCGCCTTCGACACGGCGCAGATCGAAGCGCTGACAGCGCGACAGCACCGTCACCGGCACTTTGCGGATTTCGGTGGTGGCGAAGATGAACTTGGCGTGCGGCGGCGGCTCTTCCAGCGTCTTCAGGAGCGCGTTGAACGCCGCGCCGGAGAGCATGTGAACTTCGTCGAGGATGTAGACCTTGTAGCGGGCCGACACCGGGGCGTAGCGCACCGCGTCGTTGATCTGCCGCACATCGTCGACCGAGTTGTGCGAGGCGGCGTCCATCTCCAGAACGTCGATGTGCCGGCTTTCGATGATCGCCTGGCAGTGCACGCCCATGGTGGGCATGTGAATGGTCGGGCCGGTGATCGAGCCGTCCGGCAATTCGTAATTGAGCGCACGCGCCAGGATGCGCGCTGTGGTGGTCTTGCCGACGCCGCGCACGCCGGTGAGGATCCAGGCCTGCGGAATGCGGCCGGTCTCGAACGCATTCGAGACCGTGCGCACCATCGGCTCCTGGCCGATCAGATCGTCGAAACTCGCCGGCCGGTATTTGCGCGCGAGAACGCGATAGCCGCCCGCCGGCTCGGCCGGGGCGGAACCAGGACCGGCCGGGGTCGCGGGCTCGCTCATACAGTCTATTCTCGCAAGAATAAGCCGCGGGGGCCACCCGCCGCCGCGCGGCGGGAGGCGTCACGCCCAACAAATCGTGGAAAATGGGTGGGAGGCTGACAACGACCCGAACCGGGCTCGTTAGGGCTGCTTCCTTCCGGACCTGACCCGGTTGGCGAGTGGCTCGTCCACCGCCAACCTCC
>Ga0164243_10012006_pt1 | contig 12309 bp, 5 predicted proteins | sample OricompcompostOP_FD_108781 | JGI IMG/M metagenome (GOLD analysis project Ga0164243, IMG submission 108781) | Organic Plus compost microbial communities from Emeryville, California, USA - Original compost - Organic plus compost (OP) | ecosystem: Engineered > Solid waste > Mixed feedstock >...
CTTTAGGGAAATTACCCGATCCAGCAGTTTCACCAGATCATCTTCCATCAGGTTGATGTACACCTCCCCCGCCGATATGGGTTCCTCTTCGATATCACTCACCAATAGGTGATTGAAGGCATACTGCTGGCAAAATCGATAGAATCCTTTGATAATGCCTTTGGGAAAATAGCTCTTGTCAGGAAAAATAAGTTTCAGTGTATGGTATTTGCTAAGCGGCTCTTTGGCCTCCTCCAGGGCATTGTAAATATCCTTTTCAAAATTTTCGTAAACAGCAGCGTATTCTCCGTCCACTTCCGGCACAAGCTTATCCAACAGCACCAGCTTGTCCTTTGGAATGGTGTTGATGATATCGGCAGCCTTATCACGCCCCTCGATGAAATGGGGGATGATCACATAATGCGTATATTCCTTCCTTAGGTTCTCAAGCAGTTTCCTAAATAGGGAAAGATCGTTATTGTATACATAGAAATCGACTGCCGCGTCTGTACCCACTGCCTGTACAAATGCGTCGTAAACAATTTTCTTATGCGCACTCAGTTTATTGAAGAACAGTACGATCTGCAGCTTTTGTTTAAAATCGGCGTTTGCGATATAATACCCTTTGCCGGGCACAGACCCCAGTACACCCAGATGCTTAAGATGTTTATACCCCTTCTCGGCGGTATCCCGCGATATTTCCAGCACATAACTCAGCTCATTTATGGAGGGAAGCATGTCATCCTTCCGGATCTTACCTGCCTCAATAGCATTGATCACTGCATTGGCCAGCTGCAGGTATTTGGGTGTCGCCGAATATTCGTTAATATGAATGTGTTCAAACATGGGTGCCATCTTCATGCCGTATCTAACGCCTTTACCTGCGCTAAAAATACGGGGTTAAGTTCATCAATCCAAATGAAACACCGGCTTCAGCGGCGTACTTACCGGTGAATAATCGGAGTTTGTTTCCATAATATCAGCCATATATTTCCACCACCGTTGCACCACGGGGTGATTGCCCATATCCTGAGAAGAGCGTCCGGATGCTTCCTGCCGCTGTACGGCAAAAAGTGTATCGGTTTCTTCGTCGAGAAAAATGGTGTAATCATGTACGCCGCCTTCTTTGAGGAGGGCGACCAACTCAGGCCAGATCTCGCTATGTCGCCGTTTATATTCCTCGCGGCAACCCGGCATCAGTTTCATTTTAAACGCAACCTTATTCACTTCGTTGTACAATTGGTTATCAATGGAATCCAATCACCGTCCACCTACCCGAACGAAGCGTCAATGCGCCATTGTGTTCCCGGCCATTTACGGTAATGCGCTGATATTCTGCGGCAGGAAGCTGAACGGTCGCCGTCGTGCCTTCGGGCACGGTAAGTTCCAGCGTGAACTGCGCAGACGCATTGTGGAACGACACCGATATTTCTCCCTTTACGGAAGCGACGGTTGCCGACGCATGTTCCAGCTTACCGGGCTGTGGTGCTATCAGGAAATCCCGGTAACCCGGTGTTAGAGGTCTTATGCCGCATAGGCGGCTCGACAAGACGGTAAGGCCTCCCCCGCTCCAGGCGTGGTTGACGGTACCACCGCCGAAGCCTTCACTACCGATACCCCACCCTTCAAAAAGCGTGGTAAAGTAATCGTTGCTAACCATCTTACCGAATCTTTTTTTATGCCGTTCCACCGCGGCATCTGGCTCGCTCATGATGTACATAGCCTCAAAGACATACTTTTCCATGTAGGGGCTGGCATGTTCTTCGTGTTGCAGGACTTTCATTATCGCCGGATACTTGGCTGGCTCCGCTACACCGCTCACCACCGCCAGGGCTTGAACCCGGTCGTCCGTTTCTCCGGTATAGTCGGGATCACGATACGCCGCCCCGTTCCAGAATCGGTCGTTGAAGGCAGCGGCCAGTGCGTTCATAGCCTGCCTGTGTTTCGTGGCTTCGTCGTGCAAACCCAGTTCATCGGCCATGAGTGCATTTCCCTTCAACGCTAAATAGTACCACATATTGAAAATCAACAGCATATCCTTATTCTCACCCCAATCGCCCCAAAGCCAACCACCCTGTCTGATTTTCACCAACCCTTTATCCGTTTTTTCCCACAATGCCAGATACCGTTGTACGGCCGGGTATAGATCAGCGATGGTCTGGCGGTCGCCGGTGTGAAGGTAGTAAGTCCACAGCCCGTAATAACCAATGCTGGCAAGCACCTGATCCGGCAGTTCTTTGTCCCAATTCCCCGCCGGGACCGGCGCGAATAAACTACCGTCTTCGCGTTGCCACCCGATCAGTTCATGCAACCACTTCGAAGCCAGTGCATGAGAGGCGGTATCCAACGCGTAAAAGGCCTCTTCTGCCTCCAATACAGCGTCTCCCGTCCATTGTGCCCGCTCCCGGTCGGGGCAGTCCATATAAGTATCCCGCATGGTGATGTACAATGTTCGCCTTGCTTTCTCCCATAACCCGTTTAAAAAAGCATCGCTTGACCGGAAACTGCCGGCGAAGTCTGTTGCATAACCGGTCTCCCGGTATTTTACGTCCAACACCTCCACGCCTTCCGGAATAAGGTAATAAACCCAGTGACCGTTAAGCCACCCCGGGTTTTCGTATTCCTGTACTCCGTCCCTTGTAATATACTCCGCGCGGACATTATCGTCCGACCCGTTGTAGTGTACGTAATTGTCTGTCATGATTACGATGCGCCTTCCGGCTGGGGCCATTACCTTCAAGTAAGGGGTAATCTGCGCATTGTATGGCAATTGGCACATCAATGTATCCCCCTTTACAAGATGGTTGGCAGATGCGTTGGCATAAGGACGCAGGCCGTTATTCTTCCATAACGGGATGGGACGCTTCACCAACCGGTTCCAGGGTTGTGCGCCGGCTTCACCTATTTCGACCGCAGGTGCCCACACAGCGGACCCATCCAGCCGCGCGTCGTAAAGAATACTGGATTCGGGCAACCGAAAGTTGGGTTGCGGATCGGGAGCTGTCTGATACGCCGGTAACACAGCAGCCTGCCAAGACCTATCGCTTACCAAGGAAAAACCGTCTGACACACAATCAAACAATAGCCCTGCGCGGCCACTGCTGTTATGCGAAAAGCCGTGTTTACCGAAAAACCACACATGGAGCCTCACCTGGTTACGGCCGGGCTTCAAGAACGGGGCGATGTCGACCTCGTCGTAATAGGTATCCATCGGGTTCGGACCCCGCTTCAGCCCTCCTTCAAACACCACTAGGGAGTCATTGACCCATAGCCAATACTTACTGTCCACAGCAATTTTGGCGATGGCCGTTTGTGGCACGGCAGTTGCAGAAAATTCTGTTCTAAAAGCCAGCCAGGTGTTTGCAGTGTCCTTACTAGCTCCGGCGGTAATCCACTGAGCACGCCACTCCTGTCCGCAGACGGACAGGCTGATTAGCGAAACAGCCAATAAGGCGACGAAAGCAGAACGGGTCATCAGTTTCTGACAATTTTTACCTCTTTTGGCCCTTCTATATCGGATTTGATCTGCCCGTTAGCTTGTTTGGTATGTTTCACCCTCACCACGCCGTAGGGCGTTGGGAATGTCCCTTCCGCAAACTCCAGGTCGCCCAGGTGCGGCTTGATGGTAAGCTCTCTGCATCCGGGTGCCGTTACCCGGATACCGAGGACGTGTTCGGTGAGCCAGGAGGTCGGTCCGGAGGCCCATCCATGGCAGAAGCTATGACGGAAACCGACGTAACAGTAGGCGCCGTAGTCGCCATGAATATCTTTCTTCCCTTCCGGGACGAGCTCATCGATCCGACTGGCATTGGGTAGCCAATCGAGGTTAAAATCTTCCCAGAATGTAGTGGCTCCGAGGTCCAGCATGGCACCCCAATAATTGCGGATAACGTCCAACGCTCCCTGGTAGTTTCCGGCTTTAGCCATTGCCTGCAGCATGTAATAACCATAGAATGTGGAGAAATTCTTTGCGCCGCCGGCCGCCAATACGGTATTGGCTTTTTCGGCGGTTGTCAGATCTGCCAGCGCCATCAATGCGGCGGCCTGTTTAGATTGACCCATTTCGGGTATGTATTTTTTTAGCCGGTTCACCCCTTCCTCTGCGATCCGTTGGGTTTCACCGTCATTCAGAATAGCGGCCAACTTTGCTGCCGTTGACAACGACCAGATGGTCATGGCCTGTAGCCCTGCATGAATGGCCTCTGGATCTTCACTGGAAGGCCAGTCAAGGAAGCGGTTTCCGTCCATCATTTCCTTCCCATCCGGGCCGATTTTGGAGACCATTTGTTTGACCAGGCCGGCGAGGTAGGGCTGCTGCTCCTTGAGGTACTGCAGGTCGGCATGATGCATATACCAGTCGTGATGCAGGATGATCCACCACATGGAGTAGGTGCTGATACCGCACATCCATCCGGGCAGAGGAGTTACATCACGTGCCAGGTCCAGGCTCTTGGGGACGACCTCGTTGTAACCAAAAACTGTGTTTACGGTTGAGACTTCGGGATGGAGGTCACCTACCCATACCAGCCGGTCCCGTTTGATTCCATCCCAAAGGTATTCCTGCATATTCAGGTGTACGGTATAAGCACCGGTCTGCCAAATTGTGTTAAGACGATCATCGCTGCTATTGAACGAACCCACGTAGGGAATGTCGCGGTATGTAAAGATAGCGCGCACCTCCCGGAGATGCAGCTCTGCATCCGCATCCAGCAGGTCGATCCGGACGAACCGGAAACCACTTTCGCCGACTTGTATTTTCCCAAGCCAGGGAAGCTGCAGCTGGAAGTCGCGGATAGCATGGTCGTTGGAGGCTCCCCGCTCTCCCAGCTCGGCCATTGCCTCGCTGGCCGACTCACCGAAACGCACCCGTATGTTGCGCGTGGTATTTCCCGGCGACCACATACCTGTCACGATCTCCAGACCACCATGTAACTCCTTACCGTAATCAAGCAGGATGCTGCTCGTTGTCTCTCCTTCGTTTTTCAGTACACAGATACTGGCGTTGGTCAGGTCGGCCTGACCTTTGCCCGGTTTAAGCAGTTCTTCCGTATTGGACACGTTGCCGGATTGCCATATAACCCGTACCGGCGAAATAAAATCACGGGTCAATGCACTCGTTTGGCTTATCGCCCGCGGTTGTTCAAGGATGAACGCTGCAAGAAATGATAATACTACACTAAAAAGTAACCTAGTCATGTTGAAACGGTTTATAATAGTGCGCAAGTTAGGGAGAATAAAGTAATCAGGTATCCTGTGCTTACATGGGCTTGCCGCGCAACCTAAACACATGGGTTCCCGACCCAACGTTGTCCAGCCGGATATACTTTCCCACCACGTTTCCCGTTTTCACTTTCCCGTTCTGGGAGACTTCGACGGAATCGGTCTCTTCCGGAATGGGCAGATATACCTCTCCCACCACATTGGCGGGCAATGATACGGTCAGCTGAAAATCATTTCGCTGCCGTTCAAACGCCACCTCGATGGGTCCGCGGATGGTGGGTAGTTTCGCTTTTGCCCAATCAAGCCCTGCAGGTTGCGGACGGATGCGCACCCGCCTGAAGCCGGGCTCGGTAGGTTCGATCCCGATCAGCTTTCTGGGAAGGATATGGGCCGGTGATGAACTCCAGGCATGGCTCCAGCCGTTATTGTTCTTATATTTGTTATCCCATGCCTCCGTGGTCATCGTTGCCCCTACGCGCAACATGTTGTACCAACTGCGGTCACCCGTTGATGTCAACAGCGACAATGCAGCGGCATCTTCGCCCGCATCAAACAGTCCTTCCAGTAAGTAGTTAGCACTGTATACGCCGCAGGCCATACCCTTCGATTTGATATACTCCAGTACTCCCGGCTTTTTATTTTCAGGCACCAATCCGAACACTAACGGATACAGATTGGCATGAAGGGAAGCATGCTCGGTTCCAACGCCGTCGGTATAAATACCCCGCTGGGAATCAAAAAACTGGCGCTGGAAAATGTCGTAAAACCGTACCCTCCGTTTTCGGTATTGCTCTGCTTCGTTCTTGTCCCCAATCGTCCGGGCCATTGTTTCCATAAGGATTAACGTATGGTAATGAAAGGCATTGACAACGGTATTATAGTCTGTGAACACATAGCCATCCGTTTCACCGCCTTCCGGCAGTGCTTCTGACCGCTGCGGCCAGTCAACGATATCGCGCAGGGCTTCGCCGTTAAAGAAAATCGACTTCCGGAAATCTTCGGTCACCAAACCGGTGGTGGTAGAGATCAACCCGTTGGGCATGGTCAATGCAGTCATCAATTTGGGCTGAAGCGCGCGGTAATTCTTGCGGATGACACTGGTATCACCGGTGTGCAGAAAATCCATCCATACCATCATGATGGAATGCGAAATCCATTCCGTAGGCCAAGTGGCATGGTAGATCATGTTTTCGAGGCTGTATCGTGCAGTGGCAAATTCGCGATCCACGGCATAGTGTCCCATTTGATGGATATACGCATCCGCCTCATACATCATCCGTTCGCGCTGGCTTGCTGCGTAGTCACCGTTAAACGTATTGGCTATGATCGAGTACCGGCACAGCTCATAAATCCGGTTCAATAACGTGTCACTGCTGACAAAGTACGACGCGTGCTCATCAGAAGGCACATGGAGTTTTAACTGCTCAGCGGAAATGACGGAAACCTGAAGGCCTGTACTCCGAATTTCGACAAAGCGAAAGGGGATCACCTCCATCATATGCTCCGGCATGACCTGACTGTGCGGATACTTCGCTTCAAAGCGGGGAATATCCAGATAATACGTGTGTGTACCTGCCCGGATAGGCAATGGATATTCCTGGTAGATTACCCCTCCCCCGGGATGGACATCGATCGAATCACCGACATTTTTTTCGCCGATACGAACCAAGATGGTTGTATCGTTACTCCCTTTGGGAGAGGCTTTCCAGTTTAAGGTAAGTGCCACGTTAGCAAATCCGGCACGCTCGAAGGCGACAAACCAGTTTCCGTCGGCGCGACGATTGATCCGTATTGGATAGGCAGGGTGGTATTGGATGGGCGGGCGGTCTTCGAACGTCCAAAAACCCGTCCCCTCCCCCGTGTCCAGTTGTACCCACCGACTTTCTCCGGGCCACTGTTTGCTGCGCATTGCGTCGCCAATGTGAAACGTTTGTCTTTCACTGTAGCCGGAAACACTATCGGTGCTGTTCCAGACACGCACCTTCCAGTGGTACGTTGTATGGGGTTGCAACGGCTTGCCCGCATAGGGCACGTGCAGCGAAGTAGATCCCATCACCTGTCCGCTGTTCCAAAGGTCGCCTTTATCCGCTTCCAGCAGCTCCGGAGTGGATGCCACCAGCAGCTGATAAGCTGTCTGATGGTCGTTATCCGATGCATGGGATAAGACCCAGGAGAAGGCTGGCTTCAAGGTAGTGATCAGCGACTTCTCCGGCTTCGTCAGCAGGTTGGTCATCAGACCGGTGGGGGGCGGCAGGGGTGCTGCCCCCGCCGTCTGGATAAAGAAGATAAAAATCCAAGTTCCTGTTATACGCAATATCGTCCGTTTCATGAATTCACCCCATACAACGTGCATAACCATTATCTATCCTCCCACCCTTCGTTTTGTGCCAGCGGCACGTCCTTGTTCGTATCGATGACGGTGGTCGGGATGGGCCATAGATTGTAATTAAACGTCAGTGTCGCTGCCGCTTCTGGCCAGAAGGCGTATTTACGAATCCGATCCACGGCTATGGTGCCGGCCATGCGCAATAAGGTGTTCCACCGGCTCTCCTCATAGATCAATTCACGTGCACGTTCGTCCAGTATCAAATTGAACTGGTCGTCCACGTCGGCGGCGGTGACCATGTAACTACATTGTGCACGTCCCCGCAGCAAGTTGATGTCAACTGCTGCCCCCGGCTTGTCCCCCAGCCGTTGTTTAGCTTCCGCCCGGAGGAGGATGGTTTCCGATAGCCGGATAAAATAATCGTCACGGAATAAATTGCTCATATTCTCCCCGTCTGCCAATCCGGTATACCGGTCCGTAGCAATTTTGCAGGACACTGGATAGCACAAGCTTTGGTTCGCTTTATTGGTTGTTGCATCGTTACTTCCATTATAAATCACCTCCCAGGGAACGGGTTGACCGTAATATGGCGACGAGGGGACATTGCCGATGAACGTCCGGCGGAAAACGATATCCGAATTTCTAAGGTCATTCTCCCATTTATCCGCATAGATTTCGTCGCGCGTGTACATCGTCGGAATCATTTGGGCTATACCCCTGCCACCCACATCTTCCAGTGTGCCGGTCAGGTGTTCCGGGGCACCGTCACGAAAAACAGGGCCATAGGTTCGGGAATACGGCAGCTTTGATTTTCCATCTTCCGCCCTGTAAGCGGCGTAATCAATCTGCAGCGCCCAGATACACTCCGTATTTCCATCCTGATAGTTTACATTGTCTTCCTGAAACAGATCCCAGTAGACATTCCCCTGTTCTTCATCTTTTCGCGACCCGAAACGCGATTTCATCAACGAGAACGTTCCGTCATTGATCACTTTGTCTGCACTGGCCACGGACTGGTTGAACGCCGATTGTGCCGCTGAAGTGTTTCCCTCCGCGGCCAGCTGTATCCCTTGTGCGAGGTAGGCCCGGGCCAGCATATGCTGAGCAGCCCCGCGAACCAGGCGTCCGCCAACGCTTGTAGTGATTGGCAAATCGTTTTCGATGGCTGACAGCTCGTCGATCACAAACTGATAGGTTTCCACCCTGGTGGAACGGACGAAATCGTATTTCGGTTGGGTTGTGATTTCCGTCACGATGGGCACGCCGCCGAACAGTTCGCCGAGATTGAGGTAGGCGAAAGCCCTGAAAAACCGGGCTTGTGCAAGGGCATAAGCCTTCTCTTCGGCATTTGCCCAAGCGATATGTTCCAGTTCGGACGAATAAATAGCGAGGTTTGCCTTGGAAATGATCTGATACCACGTGCTGTACGCATTGTAAAACGTGGAGTGGTCAGGGTTGATGGTTCCATAGTTGTTGAACGAGTTGCCACGTCGGATACTGGGCACGTCATACATATCCGTTCCGTTTCCACGTAATACAAAAATCCATCCCTCTTCGCTTGGGTTCGCCCACAGGTCGCGCAGCTGTGAATAGATAGACACTAGTGCCTGATCAATCTGTGCAGAGGTACTGAATGCGTTGTCCACCGTATAAAACGTAGGTGGGATTTCGGCAAGGAATTCCTTATCTGATTTACATCCTGCCGCACTTAGGAGGAGGCCAATGATTGCGCATACCCCATATAGATAAATCCTTTTCATATCTCTCATGTGATGATGATTAAAAACTCAAGTTGACACCCAATGAATACGTTGACGTTACGGGCATTACATTTTCCCGGATCCGTGCACCGGTTTCCGGATCCCCACCGAACCAATCCGTAAAGGTGGCCAAGTTTTTTGCGGTCGCAAAAACCTTCAGCGATCCGATATGAGCAGCAGAGAGCCATGGTTGATTAAATGTATACGACAACGTTACATCCTGTACGCGCACAAACCCACGACTTTGCAGACCCACGAACCGGCCATCGCCCGAAAATATAGCAGAAGGATACACATTACTGGGATTGCTTGAGGTCCAATAAGGTATATAGTGCAAATTGTCGTTGAATCGACCGGTTCCGCTGGTCATATATGCAGAGGGGTTTGACCGCAGAAACATATTGTTTCCTCCAAAGGTCCCGGTAACCATTACATACAACGCCCAGTTATTGTAGGTCAGGTGACTGCTGAAATTCAGGCGAAAGTTCTCTTTTTCGTAACCGAGAATTTTTCGATCCGCAGCGGTAATTCCCGGCTGTCCATCCAAATCCCGGTATTTCGGAGATCCCGGTGCAGCACCTGTCAACTCGATATATTCCGTATCGTCTTCCTGTACAATGCCGATCTGCTCGTAACCGAAAATCGCTCCCAATGATTTGCCTATAAACAAACTGTTTGCAATGTCGTCATCTTCGATTCCGTCACCGTCCAGATCCTCTCCATAAAGGGAGACAAGCTTATTGAAATTCTTCCAGAAGGTTACCGTGGTGCTCCACGTCAGATTTGATTTCTGCACATTTACAGTTCGCAGATTGAGTTCAGCCCCGGTATTATTTACTTGTCCCATGGAAGTCATCATCGTTTTAAATCCGGTCATGACCGGAATATTACGCGTAAAGATTTGGTCCGTCGTTTTGGCAAAATAGACATCCAGGTCGGCAAAAACACGGTTCCCTAGCCATGCCGATTCAAACCCGGCATTCCACGAGGAAGTCGTTTCCCATCCCAGAGAGGCATTTCCCAGCGAACTTTGGTATAGACCGTAATAAACTTTTCCGGGTGTATTGGAAAACTCGTACCGCACACCGCCGCTAGCCGCATTGGCAATGGCGGATAATGTCCCATAAGGCCCTAAACCCTGATTTCCGTTTTGTCCCCACGAGAACTTCAGCTTCATATCATCCAATATTCCAAACGAAGCCATAAACGGCTCACTTGTGATTCGCCAGGCAATCCCGGCGGCCCAAAAGTTTGCCCACTTGTTGTCTGTACCGAAGACGGACGCCCCATCGCGACGGTACGACCCGGTAAAAAAGTACTTATCATTGAACGCATAATTTATGCGCCCAAGGTACCCGATATTGGTTCGCTCCGTCCCATTTAAATCGATTCGCTGAACGGTTGCCTTGTGAAGGCCATGAATGCCGAGAATGGTATTCCCATTTGCGGTGAAGTCACTGCCTGTAGCAACCTCCTGCTCGTATTTTGAATAATCTCTCGTTGCAACCAGCGTCACATCCAGGGCATGTGCCCCAAAGCTTTTGTTATAATTAACAATATTATCAAACACATAACTAAAGGTCTTTCTACGATCGATGCTTCCGTTAGCGTTGGTTAAAAAGCCCTGGATGGTCGCGGGGGAATACCGGTTTGGGGATTCACCTTCCTGCACATAATTACTTTCGTAGTAAAAATTTCCATAATACGTTTGGTCCTGATTGAGCAGGTAGTTGATCCGGTAACTCAACCCATCCACCCACGGAACTTTTACTACCGCATGTGAATTCAGTCGATAGTTGTGTCGAAAATCTTCGTTGTCACGGGTATCATCGTCCACGCCCCACAGCGGGTTAATGCTGGACTGTGTGTAAGGATATTTCTCCAGATTACCCCGGTCATCCCGATACATCACTCCATACGGGGACATGGTCTGGGCCACGCCTACATTGGCGGCTACCCCCGAGTAATCACGGCGTGAAAAACCGGCGTCCACGCCGAGCTCGAGCCAGCGGGTTACCTGAGCGTTGATTTTTCCAAGGACAGCCAAACGATTAAATTGGTCACCGACGATGACGCTCTCATTATTGTCGTAGGAGGTTGACAGATAATAATTAATGTGTTCGGTGGCTCCTGAAATGGCTGCCTGATAATTTTGCATGGCTCCCGTGCGGGTGACCTCATCCAACCAAACCGTTTCACGCCCGGCTTCGCGGTTTGCAAGTTCGCCCGCCTTTAGCCATGTTGTGGTTCCCGGTGTATATTGGTTACGGGCATTTACCATTTCGATCCACTCTTCCGCTTTCAGCATCACGGGTTGATTTTGCCATTGCTGAAAACCTACGGACGAATTGAAACTGATTACGGGCTTGCCGGTACGGCCACGTTTGGTGGTAACCGCGATGACGCCATTTGCCGATCGTGAACCGTATGCTGCCGCAGAGGTTGCATCCTTGAGAACATCAATGGTGGCGATATCGCTTGGATTAATGTCGCTCAAACTCCCCATAAAAATGACCCCATCCAATACGATTAAGGGGGTATTCACCCCGTGGATCGAGTTTTGCCCCCGAATGAGAATGGAAGGCTCGCCTCCTGCTGAGTTGGTAGCTCCTATATTCAGTCCACTGACATTTCCTTTCAAAGACTCAAGCACGTTTAGATTCGGCGCCAGCGCAACAGGTGAAGTTTCAAGATTCAACGACCCTACTGAGCCCGTAAAATCTTTCCGCTTGGTGGTACCGTAACCTACCACTACCACTTCATCCAGATCTGATGCTTCCAGTTCCAACGTCACTTCTAGGGTGCGTTGGTTTCCCAACGTAAGGTCCTGCTGTACGTAGCCAACCGCGCTGAAAGAAATCACTTCCCCAGCGGATGTCTGTAACTGGAATTGTCCGTTCACATCGGTCGCTGTACCGCGCGACGTGCCGCGCACCTGCACAGACACCCCTTCCAACGGGGTACCATCGACGTCGCGGACCACACCGGTGATCGTACCCTGGCCGTACGACCGGGGTAGCGCGA
>Ga0164243_10012007_pt1 | contig 12307 bp, 20 predicted proteins | sample OricompcompostOP_FD_108781 | JGI IMG/M metagenome (GOLD analysis project Ga0164243, IMG submission 108781) | Organic Plus compost microbial communities from Emeryville, California, USA - Original compost - Organic plus compost (OP) | ecosystem: Engineered > Solid waste > Mixed feedstock >...
AGGTTCGGTGCAACCGATCGTCTGAGCTGGGGCGAAGCCTTCCTCAGGCCGGTGAGCGTCTCCCGCTCCGCCGGTGACAGCTGTGCCAGTGCCTGTTTTGCCATCGCCGGCAGCTGGGCCCAAGCCCGCCATTCCTCAGGCGGGGTACTGGCCAGTCTCTTCCTCTCCCCCGGTGGCGCTTGCGCCATCGCGGCCGCCAGCGCCTGGCTCCACTGGGTCAGTTGCGGGGCCCCATGTGTGAGTGCCGGCCGCTGCGCGGGAAAATCCGCCGGATACGCGCCGGAGGAAGCAGCGAATATGAGGCTCGTGGAAAGGGGCGCGGCCAGGGCTCCTATCCCAAGTAATCGCCTCCGCTGCGGAGTTATTTCTTTACGCTTCTTCCTATGCCGTGCCGTCATCGCACCCTCCCCTTGTCAATGGAGCGATGCCATGATGTGGTACGGACCGCCAATCAGCAAGGCATCATCGAACTAGGCTGAAGCAAAACTACCCCACTTCACACCGTTGCTCTGCGTGGCCGATCGGACACTATTGATATGCGGTAAAGATTCACCTGCACGTACAGTCCCGGTCTCGGCATTTCCCACATATCGCGTCTTTTGCAGTTGGATGAGGACTGGCACGGATGAGCGCACCGGTGGGTCAGGAGTGCCTAGCAGCACCGGCGGCAGGCCGGGGCCCTGAGCCAGTGTTCCACCGCCAAGCGTCCACCGTCCCAGGGCCTCGACTCATCTGTAAGAGAGGCTATCGCCCCCGATCATGACGGCTGACTGCGGTACAGGCGGCCGTTGGAAGGCATGTCAGCTGGAGTTGCTGCTGGCCGAGGTCTGGGTCTCGTGCCAGGCCGCCGCGGCGGAGGGCGGCTGGTCCGTCACCTGTGTCTGCGGGACAAGCATGAACTGCTGCGTCTCCTGACTCGTGACGCCGGGCTGCGGCACAGCGGACTGCGCTTGGTTCTCCGGGCTGTTCACCGCTACCTGCTGCTGCCCCTGGCCGAAGGTCTGCTGCCGCCGCTGTTGCAAGTAGTCCGGCGTAGCGGAGCCTGCCCCGTCCTCGACGGGCTTGGCGACGTTCTGCTGTCCAGTGGAGACATGGGAGGTATCTTGTGTCGGCGCGTCAGTCGTCTGCGACCCCGTCGGCATTGCCGGCTGCGTAGGGGGGTTCTTCCTGCCGGCCGGTGTGGCGCGGTACGGGGTTACGGCACCTGGACAAGGGCACTTGGATCACCGCTCCCGCCCCGCACTGCCGCTGGGGGGCTCGAGTCCGGCGCCCTTGGTGTGAAGCTTCCGTCAGCAAGTCCCGCGTGAGCGGGATGGCACCGCGGGCGGGCCGCAGTCGCGCGCCCCACCCCCGGACAACCCCGTTTCCCCAGTCTCTTCCGCCCAGCAGTACACCGGGGAACACGTTCACTCATGCACTCATACTGGCTAAATATGCCCTTTGCTCCATTTATGGAGTATTTATAGGATTTGCGCATGACAATCATCGATCGTCAGGAGGGCACCGTGAAATACATCCCCCGCCTATGGGTGACAGCGCTCGCGCTGGTAGGCCTCTCATTAGGAGCGGCAGCTCTGCCTTCCCAGGCCGTAGAGTCCAGCGCCGCGACAGCCTGCCCGACCGGATGGGGCAGCACGCCCAAGAGCCGAGCCGTCTCCACGACCGCGTCGCTGGCGAATGCCCGTACCGCTCGGCATGAGTGCTTCGACCGCATCGTCATAGACATTCCCGGTGTCCGCGCGAACGGCCTTGGTTACTCCGTCACTTATGTCGACCAGCTCCATCAGCACGGATCAGGAAGACCCATACCTTTGTCAGGCAGCGCCGTCATCGAAGTGGTCGTCAACGCTCCGGCATACGACGTCAGTTCTGGGAAACCCACGTATCACGCCACGCCGGGACTGCGTCTGCCGGGTGTGAGCCTCACCGGGTACCGCACCTTCCGGGACGCCCGGTACGCCGGCAGCTTTGAAGGGCAGACGCAGATAGGACTCGGTATCCGGGCACGCCTGCCCTTCCGTGTGCTGCCCTTGGACGGCCGCGTCGTGGTGGACGTCGCCCACAACTGGACGGGCAGCTGAGCCGGACGGCACGGCCGGCGTCTCACCGCTGATCCTTCCCAGCAGCTTGACCGCTGGGAAGGGCCAGCTGTCCGGGCGCGTCTCAGGACCGTGAGCACGTCTTCCACGCCAGGTGGTAGACCGTGCTGATCTCGCCGTCAGTCGAGTCCATGGTCATAAAGCTGACCTTGCTCGGGGAGGACGAACCGAGGTTCACCCGGAGCTCGGTGTTGATGTTGAAGTTGCGCTGGACCCCGCAGGGCGCCCAGACCAGCTGGGCCCAGTCGGTCTCGTCCGTGGCCTGCCAATTGTCATTGAGCGGCCCCCGGAGGGGATGGCTGCGTAACTGGGTACTCGGCGAGCCCTGGAAGTAGTACGAGGCCCGCTGGATAGCGCTGGCACCTCGCTGCAGGTACGCGAAGCCGCGGTAGTCGGCGCTGGCGATGGCATACGTGAACCCGCCGGGGACGTGCACGACCAGGCTGAGCTGGCAGTTCCTGCGGAACGCCGTGGGGTCGGAGTTGCCGCCGACCTGGGCGAGATAGTCGCTGTAGGTCACAGTGAACGCCGTGTTGTCCTCGGACACGGCGACCGCCGTGGTGCCCTGTCTACAGCCGGAGCCGTTCACGGTGGCGACCTTGATGACGATCTTGTCCGGTGGGGGCGGGGAAGCTTGGGCCGTCGCCCGGGCAGGCAGGGCGGCGGCGATGAGCCCGGTGAGCGCGGCGCCGCACAACAGGGATCCACGAACCATGGGCACTCCTCGATGGCGGGGGCGTGGTGCCGACACTTCAACAGAACCGTGAAGGTTCTGTGGAGGGTCCGGCGCCCGCATCGTAGGAAACCGTCCGTGCCGGCGTCAGCCCGAACTCCGGCCATTTCACAGCGCCTGCCGGACAGGGAGGCCCCCATCGGCAAGAATCAGCGCCAGGGGTGGATATTGTCAGCCGGCATCTTGGAGACAAAGCGAGGGGGCTGGAGAGGCTGCCCCAGCGACGGCCATGGCTGTGAGCCTTGTCATGGGGCCACTGTGCACATTCAGGCAGCGGAACGGCCTGCCGCACCCAGAAGGCTTACCGGACGCCGTACTGGCCGGGATGGGTCGGCGAGTGTCAGGCGGTGACGGCTGATGCGTAGCAGCCTCCGTAAGTGGTCCGGTACACGACACAACTGCAACCGGTGCCCGAAGCTTCTGGCGAGGTTGTCGGCGGCGATAAGCGCACCGATTCCGGAGCAGTCGCAGAACTCCAGACCGCCAAGGTCTACGGCGATTTCCTCGTAGACGGTCACCGCTGCGGTCAGTTCACGACGCAGCTCCGGGGCAGTGGCGATGTCCAGCTCCCCAGTGACAATGACCTGGGCCTGGCGCGTGTCCGGGTTGATGCTCAGCGTGATGTCCATTCCTGCCTACCTCCCCCGGCGGCGCCTGCAGCTGGTGACTCAGCCACAACGTTGCGCCGCACGACCGATCAATACAAATACAACAGATAGAAAATCCGGACAAGACCACCTTTTATATAGGATCCTCACATGAATGTCAGCTCCTGCACCGAGATCCATGGAAGGAGCGGGTGTCAGCCGCCCACCTGAGCATGCCCCCACTACTTTTCTGCAAGCCTGCGCCTCCTGGGCGGGTCCGGCCTAATTCCCGGGAGCCGCATCTGACTTGCCGATCCATTCCCGCGTGTTCGTGCAGGGCGGCCATACACTCCGAGACATGGAGGGATGGAAGTCTTGGTGGGGCATCGCAGCTTTTTTCCTGGTCCTTCACGCCATGGACGGCTGGAAGTTCGGCTGGAGCGTCGCAGTATTCCTTCTGGGCTGCCTGGCGACGCAAGTGAGCAGCTGGCTGGCGCACAAACTGCAGACCCGCGAGAAGGCCGCCGCGGCGGCCGCGGCGGCCGAGCAACGCCGCATTGACTTTGAGTTACAGCAACTCATCGAAACCAATTCGCGACTCCACGAGTACAGGGACCGATTCTTCGGATTCGTCGCGGCGGTCCGCAAGGTTCGAGAGGCTCAGGAACAGCACAGAACCGATACAGAGAGTGATATTCGTGCCGCGAACGCCACGCTGGAAGCGGCGGAAGGAGCCTTACACGGGATCGTAGGCTTCATCCTCGACACAGCCGTACGCGACCGTGTGTGGAAGGCGATGGACGCCATCGACGTAGCTGTGATCCATGCGCTCAACCAGGACGAGGTCGACTTCAAGGCCGTAGGATCAGCCGTCAACGAAGCCTGCGACGCGCTGAGCACTCGCGTACGGAGCCTCTACGCCGAGCAGCCGGTTTCCATGGCGGGCCAAGCCAAGTGACCGCCAACGTGAGGCGGGAGGCGGCGGGCACGAACAGGCCCCATCCCCGCCGCCCATGTCCCGTCAGCGGCATCAGTGAGCGTCGGCGCGCCTGAGCCCACGTGACAGCCGTCGGCCGGCCGGCCGACGCTCACTCCCGGGGCATCATGATGGGATTCCGCGCCACGGCCCCGTCACCGCGAATGAGGTGCCTGGCGTGTAGCAATTGACGTACATCGTCTCGCCATTTACCGAGAAGCAGACTCCGAAAAACTCCCCCCAAGCCGGTTCTTCCAAAGTCCCGATATTCTGGCGCCCACCGGCCATCGGATATACTTCACCCCTGCGGGTGACACCGAAGACGTGCTGCCCTCCATCACCGTCCTCACACACCATCAGGCCACCGCCGGGGGCGAGACAGATGTTGTCCGGAGACTCGCCGGGAAGTTGCACATCGGCCCCGGGCCCGAAGACCACGACCAGGGTCAGCCGGCCGCGTTCCGGGTCGTAGCGCCAGATTTGCCCGTAGTGGTCAGAAGCCGATCCCTCCGCGCTGCGGGCGAAGGAGGATACGAGGTAGACACAGCTGCCGCCCCAGTAGCAGCCCTCCAGCTTCTGCGCGTGCACTCCTGGAAACGTGTAGGGGTAGACGTGGCCAGGGGATCGGGTACGTCCACCCACTCCACGTGCTCGAAACTCGTGCCAATCTCCTGTACCGGCGACAAGTCTGGCACGCCGGGTACGCGCATCGCCTGCAGCCGCCCTCCGGCCTGAAGCGAACCGACGCCGCCCAACGGCTTGTTCGGCAGGAACCGGTAGAAGAGGCCGAAGGGCTTGTCGAAGGCGTCCTCCGTCTCGTAGACGACGCCGTTGTGCGGATCGATCGCAACAGCCTCATGCTGAAAGCGCCCCATGGCGGTGAGAGGGACGGCGCCGGTGCGGTGTGGGTCGGTCGGGTGGACTTCGAAGATGAAGCCATGGTCCTTGGCGTAACCGGCCGTGCCTGCTTTCTCCTCGGTCTCCTCACAGGTCAGCCAAGTTCCCCAGGGGGTGCGGCCGCCAGCGCAGTTGACGGCCGTACCCGCTATCGCGACCCGCTCGGACAGCACATTCTGCTGTGCGTCCAGCGTCAGCGCCGTACAGCCGCCCTTGGCCTCCGGGTCATAGGTGAGCCCCCTGACGGCAGGGACGGGGAAGTCCGCGGTCATGCGGCTTTCATGATTGCGGACGAGGTGGGTGCGGTCATCACTGCCGATGAAGGCCGCCATGCCGTCGTGACTGGATGGAACGAGGCCCTCACCGGAGCGCAGCGGCTGCCCCTCTCGGGAGAGCACTATGTAGCGGAAACCTTTCGGCAGATCGAGAAGACCATCAGGATCCGGCACCAGGGGCCCGTAGCCGGAATCACCCGGGGGCTGCGCGGCGGCCGTTCCGGCGAACAGCTCAGATAGAGCACCGCTGAAGGCGATCCCGGCCCCGAGGGCGCCCGCCTTCGCTAAGACCTGGCGACGTGTCGTGGACATGCAAAAGCGGCCCCCTTCTCGGTAGAAATGATCTCGACCTGTCTACCATCAGAGCCCTGCCAGCTGCCACATCGCCCATCAAGGACGAGTGTCATCTCGGCCGCACTCAAGTGAGCCCTTCAGCCGGCAGTAGCGCACCCACGGCACCGGATTCAACACGTTCACCGCCGCGACAGAGCAACCGCCTTCCCCGGCCGGCCTCATAGCCGCTCTACTGGTCACCATCGGCCAACAGCGCCGAAGGAGGGTGGGGTGGAACGCGCCAGAGGCGGACGGGCCACCCTGACAACCGGCCCCGGGGCTGCACACTCAGGGCCGTTGGTGCACCGCCACGCCCGTCCGACTCCCCGTAGGACGACCCCTCAGACGTGGCGGGGCACCGCCTCGTGGAACTACCCTTGAAATAGGCCGGCGTAAGTCTGGGCCCGCGTTGTCGCGGCTCTCGGACGCGGCACTCAGTTTCGGCGGACCGAAGTTGACTGTCATTCATTCACACCGGCACTCTGCCCTCGGAGTCAACACCGGCGTAACCCCCAGTGAACTGCCTCAGCAGAATCCGACCGTGGATGCACTTCGCTTCACCGGACGTTCCCGGGCATGCCGGTCCTTGCTACTTACGGCTATGTCCGCAGCACTGTGCTAAGTTCGCGAGGTTGCAGTCGTGGCACCCATGAACTCATGTGGCCCAGGCGGATGTTCCTCAATGGGGCACATTTCTTGTTCCCGGTATCTCCGTTTGGGCCTTTGCCTACCGAAGGAGATTGTCATGGTCCAGGGAACCGTGAAGTGGTTCAACTCCGAGAAGGGATTCGGATTTATCCAGCAGGACGGTGGGGGCCCCGACGTCTTCGCACACTATTCCAACATCACGGCTCAGGGTTTCCGTGAGCTACAGGAGGGCCAGCGAGTCACTTTCGAGGTCACGCAGGGCCAGAAGGGCCCGCAGGCGGAGAACATCCTGCCTGCCTGACCACGAGCCTTCTCCCAACGCAAGGGGTCCGCGCCGCTCCGGCACGGACCCCCTCTCGTGCCGGGCCCATCGCTAGCCATGCCAGGGCCCTGATGGATCACCTCAATCGCCTGCGCTTCGTCATATCAGGCTCCAGGCATCCTCTATTAGCCGTTGAAGGCATAGACAGCTGATGAGGCAGAGGTGGTATGGGACCGAGTAAGTGCGGCATCCTCGCGACGGCATTGACCGTGGTGTGCACGATCACCTTGGCGGCACCTGGCATGACCTATGCGAGCCCAATTCCGACACCGGTACCTCTTCCTTCCGAAAGCAGTGTGCCCGCGCTTCCGCAGCCGACGGACCTCAAGTCCGTCCGTGAGCAATTGGATCAGCTCTACCATGCTGCCGAAGTCGCCACCGACTCCTATAACGCTGCGGAAGAGGCGGCCGAGAAGCAGTGGGCGCGACTTGTGGAACTGGCCACGGAAAACGCAAAGGCGCAGCAGAAATTGACCGATCTGCGAGACCGGGCTGGTGCCGCGGCTCGGGCTCAGTACCGGAATGGCGGATTGCCTCCTGAGGCCCAGCTAGTGCTGAGCGATAGCCCGAAGGCGTTCCTTGCTAACAGTGACGTACTCCTGCAGGGAGAGCGCGCCCTCCAGGGGCTGATCGGAGAAATGACAACCGTTCAGCGGGAACTAGCAGAGCATACAAAATCCGCATCCGGCCAGTGGCAAAAACTAGAGGGGCAGCGCCGGGCAAGGGCGGCAGCCGAGAAGGAGATCAAACGGCAAATCGCAGCGGCGGAGAAACTCGAATCTCAGCTCGAAGAAGAGGAGAGAGAGCGGCTGGCCGAAATGGAGCGGCAGGCCGAACTCCAGGCCCAGACGGCTTGGCTGAACAGCGGCGTCTTGAACGATCTCAAGGGCCAGCCGTCCGAGGCCGGAGCCCGGGCCGTGGAATTCGCCATGGCTCAGCTGGGCAAACCGTATGTATGGGGCGCAGAAGGCCCGGACTCATACGACTGCTCAGGACTGACGTCGCAGGCATGGGCCGCGGCCGGTCGGCCTATCGTGCGTACTTCGCAGGAGCAGTGGCGACAGCTCAGGCACATCGACGTCAAGGACATGCGTCCGGGTGACCTCATCATCTACTTCGAGGATGCCAGCCATGTCGCGATGTACATCGGTGACGGCATGATGGTGCACGCTCCACGCCCCGGACGGACCGTGACGATCGCCGGCGCCGGTTCGATGCCCATCCTAGGAGCAGTGCGGCCGGACGCCTAGGTGAGGCGAAGGCCCTCGACGAGAATGGGACTCCATGCGCAAAGTCTCTAGGCTCGCCGAGGGCGCTATCCATGTTTTTACTGAGGTCTCCTGACTCTGTCGAGCGTCAGCCAGCACAGTGGGCTAGCTTTCTATCGCCAATCATGGAAAATCGCCTTTCCCAAAGACGGGCTCAGATGTCCGTGCAGTCCGCGCCAGGCCACAAGGTCGTCCGCGGTTCGGCCAGCGGAATCAGAGGGTGATGACTGGGAGTCGTTTTATGCCTGGATCGGATTTTTCTCCGCAGCCTGAAAAATCGGGCAGCCCACAGGTCCGGCGAACCACAGTTATCGGCATGCTTGAGAAACCCCCGCAAGGGTGACACCGCAGGTCGTCCAGGCGGCGCAGCATTCAACGCGCTCACGCCGCTCACGAACCAATCGTCTTCCCGTGGCACCCGCCAGCCGATCTACTGTCAGGGCCCAGCCGGAGTGCGAAGGGGAGCGGTCTGGGCGAGGCCGGGGTGGTGCGACTGGTGCGAGCGGCCCACCCCGGCCCCACTGTCTGGCACTGGCCGGCACCTACCGCCGGGTGGCCACGCGGAGCTCGCACGCGTGGCTCAGGTAGCGAAGTGAGACGTCGACCGGACACCCCATCGCGGGGAGAAGGCGCCTGAACGCTGCCTCCAACGGTGTGCCGTTCTCGATCAGGCAATATGTGCGTGGGGCCTGCCGCCGACAAGGCAGGGAGACGGCAGGCCCCACGCTCGGCCCAGGGCCCTCTGTTTGCCCAGGCTTGTATGTCAGAGTGACCTCACGGCTCATCATGACGGCGTCAGGCCGGCGTTCATCTAGGCCTGAGCGGCCGCGGCGGACTCGCCTCTGTCAATGAACCGCTCTGACGCCCTGACCGCGGTGACCGCCGCTTGCCGCCAGCGATACCCCTTCACCCTGCGTAACTGGGCACGGTGTAAGGCGATTCGCTCGGCGGTCATCATGAGGCTCCGGCGTTCTCGCTCCTCCACGTTTCTGAGGCTTGTCAGAATGCGGGCGGTGTCCTGGATGGTTGGAACACGGCGAGATGCCCTCTTATCGTCGAGGAGCTGTTCACGGCCGAGCAGCCAATACCCGAGGAGGGGCTTGTCGATCTTTGGGCTCGCCTCCCGCAACCGGTTGACGAGTCCCGAACGGGAGCACTGGGACCTCTCCATCGCCTTCTCAAGCCCTTCGCTCCATTCATCGAGAGATTGAACGAGCGCGCACGCAAGTGCCTCGAGGGGCTTCTCGTATTCCCTCACCCTGGCCCTCCTTATGAGCCATCCTGCTTCATGCTGGCGGACTAATGAACAGCAGTCAGAGCCTATGCAGTGTGTTTTGCGACCGCCTGCCGGCCATTAAGCGGCGCTTCTCCCCGGAAGCTGGCGGCACACTGCGTCGTGATCACGGCCTAAGCTCGTCCACCAGCGCTCACAGCAGGCGGCATCGAGTTCATCCCGCACCCAAGCGACGGCCGCCTTGCCGCGATCCTTCCGGCGAGCCTCGTCCACCAGATGACGCCGTTGTCCGCCGATCACGTTTTCGCGGATCACCGCAATGAGCGGAACAGTGCTGGCGGCGACGAACGAGCACGTCATCCAGACTGAGCCACGTCCGAATGTAATGGCCGCCGTGCAGGCCAGCCCGGCGCTGGTAGTGATGTAAAGGAGACAAAGGAAGCGGCTGGAAGCATTCATCGCCTCACCATTCGTAAGGGGGGTCCTCCTGTCCAACTACTCGGCGCCCGGTTGGATTCGGGTGATCTTCCGCTCACGCTTTGTGCTCGCGTGCGATATTCCAGTAGCGGCGCCGGAGCTACGCCATGGCGGCATGATTCATCTAGTTTTTACCGATTAGACACGTAACACGCATAGAGGCGATGCGTCCTATATATGAGGATTCACCGCACTCGAGAAGTGATCACGATGACAGACACTGATCTGGCTGACTGGCTCAGGAGCGCTCGCGTCTTAACGCAGGCGGAAGTCGATCAGCGGACTGCTGAGCGCCGCCGCTATGACCTCACAGCGGAAGAGCGCCGCGAAGGCATCGCGGCGGGTGGCTGGGGCCGCTGAACCAGCCACCGGGCACCCGCGGCAGCACGGAATCGTTGACTTCCGTATGAGCTCCGAATCTTTACAGCGGGGGCCCCACCCGGCTCCGGGTACCAAGATTGTTCTGCAGCGTCCGTTCCCTCTGGATGATCTGCGCCATGCCCAGCTCGCCGCACGGCGGGCAGGCAACCCGTTCTTCGTCCACGCCCGGGTCGACCCTGGCTACGCCAGAGCCGTGTTCTGCGGCCGGGGGCTGCTGTTCACGGCCCATCACACACGGCCCCGTCCCGCTTGGCGCGTCTACCTGGCTTACTTCGCGCCGATGCAGGGCAAGGCATGGTTCAATCTCCTGCCCCATGCCTATCAGCATGCCGATGCCATGTCGGCCCGGCTGCAGGCGGAGGAGCTCGCCGCGCAAATGCACCGGGGAACCTGGCAACAGGCAATCGGACTATTGGTGGCCCGGGCGAAGAAATCCTGAGCCAGGGCCCTCTCCCCGGGCGCAGGTCAGTCGGAAGCAGAGAGGGCCCTGGGGCACCAGGCCGCGAGCCGAGGCTCTAGCTCACGAGCGCAGAGAAGCGATGCCGTTCTGCTCAACGACGGCATCCGCTATTCGTTACGCCAATCGGACTACAAACGGCGGGTCCCCTGCCGCATCATCGGCCTCTCTCCCCCCGGCAAGGTCAACGACGCGAGCTGTTCCAGCCAGAAAGCCCTCCTCAAGGGCGAAGCGCGGGGTGGCACAGGCCTGGCGTTTGAGCAGAGAAAGGCTCATGAGACCTGCATGTGCCTCATAGTGAGGCAGGTCTGGCCCGATGGAGGCGGTCCCACCAGGCAGCCGCCTGATCGAGGCCAGGCTGATGGAGAATGTGCTTCTGATCTTCATAGTCGCCTTCCTGGTCATCAGCCTGATACTGGCGGCAGCGTACGAGTGACCAAAGAATCACAGGCCGATGGCCGGCCCTCCAGCACGTGCACTCGTTTTCATCCCTGCTGGTCACTCAATGCGGTGATCTGACTCTGATCACCGCTCAACCCGGTCTGGACTGCGCAGCATTGATCGCTGACGGGGCCCTCGTCCGGCACCCGTAGCTACAGAAGCAAGCTCGGATAGGGGACACATGAGGGAACCGATCGAGTCGGAACCACACACGGAGCGACCAGACTCGGGCTCGGCGAGCGCGCCACTAAGACGTCCCTCCCCCCGAGCCACCGGCAGTGGCCAGGTGCCTCGGACCTCCGTTCCCTCAGGACAGCCAGCCCTGCCCCCGCCACACACGGGGGCAGGCCGAACGCTTTGGTCGTATCAGGAGATCGCGGCGCACCTCCAGGTGCAGCCGGATACCGTGCGGTCCTACCGCAAATACGGATTGCTGCCGCCGCCAGATCTTGTCGCTGGAGGCAAGCCACTGTGGCACTCTGACACGATCCATACCTGGAACGCCTCACGGCCGCGCAATCGGAGCCGTAACCGGGGGCGGCTCACATGACCGTGTACTACATCAGTGGTAAGGCGGAGCGACCCAAGCGACTGAACAACGCGGATTCCCGGAGCCGCTGGCCTAGGCTCGGACATAACCGGCACGAGCACACGACGCGTCGTGTGCGGATACGAAACCGACCTGATGAGCTCAGCTGTCCCGGTTCCGGGCCGTCAGTGGTGGGCCACCCGGTGCAGTGACACCCGGGCAAGACTCATCGAAGTCACCGGGATCCCCATTCGGGCCCCCGGTGTCAGCCCGGGGGGCGTCACTCGGCACGTCGGGCGGGCAGTTGGTGCCGACCGCGGGGATCCTTCCATCGAGGAAGTATGCGTTCACAGTGTCGTTCACACAGGCACTGTGTCCGTAAGCGCCGTGTCCTTCGCCTTCATTGGTGAGCTCGACGGCGACCCCCTCACCGAGCCGCTCGGCCATGGCACGGGTCCACGTGCGCGGCGTGGCCGGGTCCCCGGTGGTACCGATGAGGAGCATTGGCGGCACATTCTTCCGCACTTAAAGAGCGTTTTGTCCCGACGGGGGTGCTTCATTGCAGTTCAGGTGACGGACCGCTTCGGGTCGGCTGAGGCGGTAGACGCTTGTTGTGGCAGATGGGACGGGTGACGGCCTTCGAGGGGTGG
>Ga0164243_10012008_pt1 | contig 12307 bp, 8 predicted proteins | sample OricompcompostOP_FD_108781 | JGI IMG/M metagenome (GOLD analysis project Ga0164243, IMG submission 108781) | Organic Plus compost microbial communities from Emeryville, California, USA - Original compost - Organic plus compost (OP) | ecosystem: Engineered > Solid waste > Mixed feedstock >...
ATCCAGGCCGGTCGTGACGACCTGGCCGCGCAGTACGCGACCAAGCTCCAGATCGAGAAGGACGCGCTCGAGCGCAACGAGGCGCAGCTGACCACCGCGCGCCAGGCGTACGAGAAGGCCCTGAACGTCAAGAAGGCGTTCATGCGCGAGAAGGACCGCAAGACGCAGGAGGCCATGACGGCCATCCGCGACGCGCGGCGCGCCAAGTGGCAGGCCAAGGTGGCCGACACGATGGAGTCCTTCACCGTCGCGGGCATCGACTCCACGCACGACGAGATGCTGCGCAAGGTGGAGGAGCGCACCGCCGTGAACGAGGCGCGCATGCAGATGGCGCTCGAGTCGGTGGACCACCAGGCCGCGCAGATCGAGGAGGAGGCCGAGAAGATCCAGGCCAACGAGCTCGTGAAGCAGTTCAAGATGGAGATGGGGCTGATGGACAGCCCCGCCCCGGTGTCCGACGTGAGCGGCGCGGCGGGGAAGACCATCGGCAAGAAGGTGGGGGTCGAGTAGTCCCCCGTCGGGTCGCCATGAGGAGACGAGGCCTGGGAACTGACGGATGAAGCTCCACCGTGGGCCAGGCCTCTTCCTCTTCTTGTCCCTGTGCGTGCTGGGCGCGGGCTGGGTGCTCGCGTCCCGCATGGGGTACCTGGACAAGCTCCAGGCGCGCTTCTTCCCGGCCACGCGCGAGGCGGTGCGCCTGTCGCCGGGCGACTTCCCGGCGGGCGTGTCCGCGCCGGTGGCGGACGTGGCGTCGGTGCCGCTCAGGCCGGTGCTCATCGGGTTCACCCCGCGCGGCTCGGCGGCGGGGCTGCTCGTCGCGGCGGGCGGGGCCACCACGCTGGACAACCCCACGGCGCCCGCGGGCGCGGCGCAGGGCTCCCTGAAGACGGCGTACGCGCTCGACGCGCGCGCGGTGCTCTTCGCGCGGGAGGAGGAGCTGCGGCAGGCGCTGGCCATCGGCGCGGAGAACGGCGGCGTGGACATGGCCATGCTGTCGGTGGACCGGCTGGCGTCGTGGGCGCCGGGCCTGCGGGACGCGGCGCCGCGCACGGTGCTGCTGGCGGGGCGCAGCCGGGGGCAGGAGGCGCTCGCGGCGGTGGGGGTGACGGACCTGGCGGGCCTGCGAGGCAAGCGCGTGGGCGTCTACCCCTTCAGCTCCACGCACTACTTCGCGCTGTGGGTGCTGGCGCGCGCGGGGCTGCGCACCTCCGACGTGCGCTGGGTGGACCTGCCCTCCACGCTGGACGCCGGGCGCGCGCTGCGCGAGGGCCGGGCGGACGCGGTGGTGGGGCTGTGGGGCGACGTGGAGCTGGCGGCCCGGGACAGGGGCGGCGCGGTGCTGGCGACGACGGCGGACGCGCCGCACCTGGTGGCCACGGTGCTGGTGGCGCGGGGCGACTTCGCGGCGCGCTACCCGGACGCGGTCCGCCGCGTGCTGCGCGGCATGCTGGACGCGGGGCAGAGCGTGCTCAAGGACCCCACGGCCGGGGCGCGGATGCTGGGCGAGGTGGCGCCGTACCTGGGCGACCCCATCGAGGCCATCCGCAGCGCGCCGCCCGCCACGCTGGCGGACAATCGGGCGTTCTTCGGTCTTTCCGGCGAGGCGCCAGTCACCTATGACGAGCTGTATCAGAGCGCCGCCGCGCTCTTCCAGAAGCTCAAGCAGGGCCCTCCGGTGCCCCTCGCGGAGGACACGCGGGACCTGGGGGCGTTGAAGTACGTGTCGGAGGCGCGAGGGCCCTGAGGCCCAGCCCGGGCGAGGCGCCGGGACGGGGAGGACGGACGTGGCGAAGAAGTCGCCGAACTACATCAAGGCCGCATTCCTGATGCCCGCCAACCTGGTGGGGCTGGGGACGGCGGTCGCCTCGGCGGCGATGACGGGCGAGCCGCTGCCCGCCCTGGTCGCGCTGGGGCTGGAGGGGCTGTACCTGGGGCTCTTCTCGTCCATGCCGCGCTTCCAGCGCGCCGTGCGCTCGCGGGAGCCGGCGGACCCGGAGGCCGCGCGCAAGGCGGTGGATTCGCTCCTGGCGGACCTGTCGCCCTCGCAGCGCGAGCACTACCAGCAGCTGGTCGGGCTGAAGGAGAAGATCCTCGCCAACTACCGCAAGCTGCCGGGCGGCAAGGTGCTGGAGTCGGACAGCGAGCCGAGGCTGGACGCGCTGCTCACGTCCTTCCTGCGGCTCATCTCCACGCTGAACCAGCACCGCTCGTTCCTCAACAGCTCCGACCGGGAGAACCTGGAGAAGGACGTGCGGGAGCTGGAGGAGGACATCGCGCGGGAGGCCAACCCGCGGCTGCGCGAGGTGAAGCAGAACCGGGTGGACATCCTGCGCAAGCGCCTGTCGCGCTTCGAGCAGGCGGGGGAGAGCCGCGAGGTGGTGAGCCACCAGCTGGCGGGCATCGAGGACCTCATGCGGCTGACGCACGAGCAATCCATCGCCATCCGCGACCCGGAGAGCGTCAACCGGCAGCTCACCGTGCTGAGCGCGGAGGCCGAGGCCACCGAGGAGTCCGTGCGGCAGATGGAGCAGTTCCTCGAGTTCACCGAGGAGACGCGCGGCCCCCTGCCGCATGGCTCGCGGGTGCGGTGAGGGCGGGCGCTCGGGGACTCCGCGGGTCGTCCCGTCCCTCCGGGCGCGGTCAGTTGCCTGGCCGTCATCCGGGCCCCTGGCCGGGTGGCGGATGTCCACCGCGCACACGAATAGATTGACTCTCCGCTCCAGCCGTCCTGTCCTGCCCTCATGTTCCGCCGAGCCTGGCTACCGACCCTCCTCCTCGTGCTCGCTGTCGCGGGTTGCTCGCGTTGTGGTGACAGGGACAAGGGGCCTGTCGCCGCCTCGGGGGCCTCGGGCCCCGCGCGCTTCCTCCCGCGCGACGCGCAGGCCTCCATCGTCATCGCCGACCTGGGGGCGCTGGGCGAGAAGCTGGCCCGCTTCCAGAAGCTGAAGGCCGCCTCCTTCGCCGCGCAGCTGCGCAACTTCTCCTCCGCGGAGGGGTACGTGAACGCGGTGATGCGGCAGGTGGGCGTGGACCTGCGCAGCCGTCAGGCCCTGGAGGCCGCGGGCATCGCCCCGGAGCGGGGCGCGGGCGCCGCGTTCCTGGGGAACGACCGCGCCGTCTCCGTCGTCGGCGTGAAGGACGCGGAGAAGCTGGAGACCACCTTCGCCGGCTTCGCGAGCACCCGCCTGGGCGCCTCCGAGAAGAAGGACGAGAAGGGCGCGGGCGGCAGGCTCGTCACCTTCAGCCGCCCCGGGGCCACCGCGCCCGCGCTGGGGCTGCTCTTCATCGACGGAGGGGCGTTCGCGCTGCTGGGCGCCGGGCCGTCCGTCGCCTCGCTGCGGGGGCTCGCCACCCAGCCCGAGGACCGCTCGCTCGCGAAGGAGCCGGTGCTCGCCGCGTCGCTCCAGCGCCTGCCCGCGCAGCGCGACTTCCACGTGTACCTCCCCGGCGGCGCGGGCCTGCTGCTGCCGGCGGGCACCGTGCAGGGCCTCACGCTGACGGGCCGCGTGGAGGACTCCGCCGTCACCGTGAACGCGGACGCGCCCTGGCCGGACACCCAGGCGTCGCTGGCCGCGCTGGACCGGGTGAAGGACACCCCGGACCTGCGCGGCTACCTGCCCCCGGACAGCTTCTTCGTGGCGCGCTTCAGCGGCGACCCGTCCCAGCTCGACGGCGCGTGGCCGTACCTCGTGGGGGACTACCTGACGCGCGCCATCCAGAAGAGCGGCCTCGACGTGAAGGCGGAGCTGCTCGACAACCTCAAGCCGGGCATGGTGCTGGGCCTGGCCCTCTCGCCGAAGGTGAACCTGGGGATGGGCATGCCGGCGCTCGACCTGCGCCGCACCAACCCGTTCCGCTTCGTCCACCTGGTCGCCGTCTCGGAGCTGGAGGACTCGGCCCGGACGCGGAGCCTGCTGGAGCGGGTGCCCCAGTTCTCGGAGAACTTCGGCGCGAAGGTGGAGGGCGCGGACCTGAAGGGCCAGCGCGTCTACCTCACGTCGTACCGGGCCGGGGAGGGCGCGCACTTCGCGCTCGCGCCCGACGGGCGGCTGCTCGTCGCCTCGCCGCGGTCTCAGCTGGAGGCGTCGCTGGCCGCGCTGGCGCAGAAGGCCGCCGAGGGGCCGCTGGGCGCCGACCTGCGCGACGCCGGCAAGGACGCGGCCTTCAGCGCGGTGCTCGACCTGCGCCGGCTGGCCGAGGCGGTGAAGAACCTCCCTTCGGAGGCGTGGGGCATCGGCGGCTTCGCCATCAAGGCCACCACCGTCCGCTGGCTCGAGGCCACCGACGACCTGCGCGCCGTGACGCTCGCCGTGACGCGCAAGGAGCGCGCGCTCCAGGCGGAGCTCTCCCTGCGACTGGCCCCCACCACCCCGACCTCCACCACGACCCAGCCGGCCACTCCGTGATTCACGCCCGAGACGTCACCAAGGAATACCTCGATGGAGATGGCACCCGGGTCCGGGTGCTCGACGGCATGTCCCTCGACGTGGACGCGGGGGACTTCGTCGCGGTGGTGGGCCCGTCCGGCAGCGGCAAGTCGACCCTGCTGCACCTGCTCGGCGGCCTCGACGTCGACTACCGGGGCGAGGTGGCGGTGGGCGGCGTGAAGCTGGGAGGCCTGGGCGACAAGGCCCTGGCCCGCTTCCGCAACACGCACGTGGGCTTCGTGTTCCAGTCCTTCCACCTCATCCCCAACCTGTCCGCGCTGGAGAACGTGCTGCTGCCCTCGCACTTCGGCGCCAAGCCCCAGGACGCCGTCAAGCGCGCCGAGGCGCTGCTGGAGCGCGTGGGCCTCGCCGCGAAGAAGGACCGCGCCCCGGTGCGGCTGTCGGGCGGAGAGCGCCAGCGGGTGGCCATCGCCCGGGCCCTCTTCGGCGGGCCGAGGCTGCTCCTGTGCGACGAGCCCACGGGCAACCTGGACGCGGCCACGGGCGCGGGGGTCATCCAGCTGTTCCAGGAGCTGCACCGCGAGGGCCTCACCGTGCTGGCCGTCACCCACGAGGAGCGGATGAGCGCCGCCGCGCGCCGCGTGCTGCGGCTCAAGGAGGGCAAGCTGGTGGAGGAGGGCGCCGCGTCCCAGGTGTCCTCGGGGGGCGCGCCATGAGGCTGGACGCGCTGTCGCGGCTGGTGCGGCTGAGCCTGGCGCGCGAGCGCAAGGGCGCCTTCTTCTCCGCCTTCGGCGTGGCCATGGGCGTGGGCACGCTCGTGTTCTTCATCGCCCTGGGGCTGGGCGTGGGGCGCGTCATCCGCGAGAAGATCTTCCCCAACGACGCGCGGCTGGTGGACGTGGTGCCCGCGTCGGTGTCGCTGGGCTCGCTCCTGGGCGGCGGCACGCTGGACGCCGCGGCGGTGGAGCGGCTGCGGGCGCTGCCCGGCGTGGAGGCCGCGCACCGGAAGATGAGCGTGCGGGTGCCGGCGGTGACGCGCTACGACGGCGTCTTCTTCGGCACGCGCCTGCGCATGGGCATGGAGGTGCTGGCCGTGGGCGTCGACCCGGACCTGGTGAAGGGCGACGTGCAGCTGGGCGAGTTCAAGGACGCGGGCGAGGGGCAGCCCATCCCCGCGCTGGTGTCCACGCGCCTGCTGGAGCTGTACAACAAGACGTTCGCGCCGGCGCGCAAGCTGCCGCAGCTCTCGTCGGGGATGATCGTCGGCTTCGGCTTCCCGGTGGAGTTCAACCGCTCCTACGTCTCCGCCTCCGCGACGGGGCCGAGCGTCCCGACGCAGACGCAGGTGGTGGGCGCGTCCGACCGGGCCATGTTCGCGGGCATCACCCTGCCGCTGGAGACGGCCGTGCGCATCAACCGGCAGGCGGGCGTGGACGCGGAGACCTATTCGGGCGTCACGTTGGTGGCCAGGGACCCATCGCACGTGCCGGCGCTGGTGGATGCGGTGAAGGCCATGGGACTGGAGATCGACGACCAGGAGCGGCGCATGGCGGAGAACTCGGGCGCGGCCGTCGCGCTCACCACCTCCGCGCTGGCGCTGCTGTCCATCCTCATCTGCGTCCTGGCGGCCGTGAACATCGCCCACGCGCTCTCCGCCTCCGTGCGCGCCCGCGCCAAGGAGATTGGGGTGATGCAGGCGGTGGGCGCCTCGCGCGCGGACATCCGCGCCATCGTCCTGGCCGAGTCCGCCGTGGTGGGGCTGGCGGGGGGCGTCATCGGCACCGGGGTGGCGCTCGCGGCGTCCCTCGGCGTGGACCGCTTCGCCGCGGGCTACCTGCCCAACTTCCCCTACAAGCCCGAAAGCTTCTTCTCCTTCCCCTGGCCGGTGGTGCTGGGCGGCGTGCTCCTGGGCCTCCTGGCGGCGCTCGCCGGGGCCTACTTCCCCAGCCGCCGCGCCGCCGCCACCGACCCCGCACGGACGCTCGCTGGATGACGCTCCCCTCACGCAAGACGCTGCTGGGCAACGTGCTCAGCGTGGCCGCCATCGCCTGGATCTACGGCGGTGACCTCGCAGACGCCCTCCGGGCCCGCACCGCGGACGTGTCCGCGCTGGTGGAGCTGCCCTCGCCCGTGCGGCCCTCGGTGGTGCTCGCCCTGACGGCCGTCGCCCTGGCCGTGGCCGTGGCCGGCGTCGCCCGGGGGCGGGGCGAGGGCTTCAAGGGCTTCCGGCTGCTGCCCATCCTGCTGGTGGGCGCGCTCTTCGCGGACCTCGTCCTGGCGGAGAGCCGCATCCCCATCGACTCGACGGACGTCGCGTCCATGTCCCTGCAGCGCTTCTCCAAGCTCGCCCAGGAGCTCTCCACGCAGGACGCGGTGGCGGAGGACCCCCGGGTGCTCCAGCCGCTCCTGGAGGAGCTGGGCCGGCCGCCGTACCTGGCCCGGGGCGAGCCCGTGCCGGCGTATGCCCTCCAGGTCCGCAAGGACTGCGAGGGCCCGGTGCGAGATGCACCCGGGGTGCGGGTGGGGACGTTGCTCTATTGCGTCGCCCCCGAGCGGAAGGGGGCCTGGGTGACGCTGGTGGGCCTGCCCGCGGAGCGGCGCTTCGGTGCCCCGGAGGTGCTGTCCGTGGGAGGGCAGGCGCGCTTCCTGCTGGTCACCCCCACGATTCCGGACGAAGCCCCCGAACCGGGCGCGGCCCCGGCCTTCCGGGACGCGCCGGTGGCGGAGGACGCGGGGACCTCCAGCCTCCAGCCTTGACAGGGGAGGCGACACAGACCTGTTGCTTGCCCGGCTGCCGGGCGCGGAGAGGGCCTCGTGTGGTTGACCCTGCGCTCGCGCGATCGCTAGGCTCCATGCGAACGGACCCTCCCCCACGTGACGACCTCTCAACCGAAGCGTCAGCCCATCCCTTTCGGGAAGTACCTCCTTCTGGACCGCATCAACATCGGCGGCATGGCGGAGGTGTGGCGCGGAAAGCAGTTTGGCGCCAGCGGCTTCGAGCGGCTCGTGGCCATCAAGCGCATCCTGCCGAACATCGCGGAGGACGAAGAGTTCATCTCGATGTTCATCGATGAGGCGAAGATCAGCGTCCAGCTGAGCCACGCCAACATCGCGCAGATCTACGAGCTGGGGCAGATCGCCAGCAGCTACTTCATCTCGATGGAGTACATCCCCGGCAAGGACATGCGGGCCATCTTCGACCGGTGCCGGAAGAAGGGGGAGCCCGCGCCCGTGCCGCTGGTGGCGTTCTGCATCTCCAAGATGTGCGAGGGCCTGGACTACGCCCACCGGAAGAAGGACGGGATGGGGCGGGACATGAACATCGTCCACCGCGACATCTCGCCGCAGAACGTCCTGCTGTCCTTCGAGGGCGAGGTCAAGGTCATCGACTTCGGCATCGCCAAGGCGGCGGGCAAGGCGACCAAGACGCAGGCGGGCATCCTCAAGGGCAAGTTCGGCTACATGAGCCCGGAGCAGATCCGCGGCCTGCCCCTGGACCGCCGCTCGGACGTGTTCGCCATTGGCGTGTGTCTCTACGAGATGCTCACCGGCGAGCGCCTGTTCGTGGGTGACAGCGACTTCAGCGTGCTGGAGAAGGTGCGCAAGGCGGAGGTGCCGCCGCCCTCCACGTACAACCGGCGCATCCCGGAGGCGCTGGAGAAGATCGTCATGCGCGCGCTCGCCAAGGACGTGGACGAGCGCTACCAGTACGCCAGCGAGCTGGGCGACGACCTGCAGCGCTTCCTCATCACCAGCGAGACCATCTTCGGCCGCAAGGACCTCATGCAGTACATGAAGTCCACCTTCGCGGAGGAAGTGGAGCGCGAGAAGCAGCGCCTGTCGGACTACGCGGACATCCGCCCGCCCGACGGCATGCTCGCCGCGCTGGAGGCCGCGCAGGGCTTCGGTGGAGGCGGCATGGCCGCGCCGCCGCCGCCCGCCGCGCCGCCGCCCGTGGCCGTGCCGGTGGTGCAGCCGGTGGCGCCCGCCGCGCCTCGCGCCACCGCCGCCATGGGCGCCGTCACCAACGCGCCGCCGCCCGCCGCCTCGGGCGTGCGTCGCTCGCCCACGCTGGCGGCGCTGCCGAAGCTGACCGCGGCCACGGCCGCGCCCGCGCCCAAGGAGGACGAGGTCCAGGCGACGCAGCTGGTCTCCAGCGACCACGTCTTCGACGACAGCCCGGAGCCCACCACGCAGCCGGGCGCCCAGGTGGGCCGCACCGTGACGCCGCTGGAGGCGCGCGCCCCCGCGGTCGACGAGGACGAGTCCCCGTCCGGCAAGACGGCGCTGATTCCGCCGCCCTCGCCGCCCCCGTCCGCGGCGCCCCCGCGCCTGTCTCAGACGAACATGCCGGTGCTCACGCCGTCCGGGGCCCCCGCGCGCCCGTCGACGACGGTGCCCACGCTGGTTCCCCCCGAGGTCGCCGCCCAGGCCCCCGGCAACCGCCCGAGCCGGGGTGGGGGAGACGGGCTGCCGCGCCTCGCGCGGGACGCGCCGCCGGACGTGTCGCAGGGCGTCTCCCGCAACGCGCTGCCGCCGGACGTGTCGCAGGGCGTCTCCCGCGCGGCGCTCCAGTCGGCGCAGTCCTCCCGGCCGCCTCCGGCGCTGGCGCCGGGCAACCCGGCGCGTCCGCCGCCGCGGCCCGAGCCCGTGGAGGAGGAGGCCCAGGACGAGGAGCTCCCGACGACATCGGTGCCCGCGCTCAACGGCCCCGGCAAGGGGCTCGACAAGCGCGTGCTCTACGGGCTCGGCGGCGTCGTGGCCCTGGTGCTCGTCGCCGTGCTGGGGTGGTTGGGGCTCGGCCCCGGGGCGGGCTACGTCATGCTGGACCTGCAGCGCGTCCCGCAGGAGGTGCGCTCGCGCGTGAGCGTCACGCTCGACGCCCAGCCGGTGCCGGTGGATGGGAGCACCACGCTGCTGCGGCAGGTGCCGGCCGGCCCGGTGATGGTCACCGTCAGCGCGGAGGGCTTCAAGCCCTTCACCAAGACGGTGCCCGTCAACAGCGGCAAGGAGGTCACCTCCGTCGAGGTCGTGCTGGAGAGCCTGGTGCGCACCGCGTCGCTGGTGCTCGTCACGACGCCGGCGGACGCCCAGGTGAAGGTGGACGGCAAGGTGGTCCGCGAGCAGGGCCGCTCGGATGCCTTCATCAAGGGCGTGCCCATTGGCGGCAGCGAGTGGGTGGTGGAGGTCAGCGCGCCGCAGCACAAGCCGGCGTCGAAGCGCGTGCCCGTCTCCGGCGAGGGGCCGGTGGAGGTGTCGCTGAAGCTCGAGCCCGTGGCGACGAAGGTGTCGGTGAAGGTCGACTCGCGTCCGGCGGGCGCCATCATCTTCGCGGGGGGCCAGGAGCTGGGCGAGACGCCCGCCACGGTGCAGGTGAACCCGTCGGTGCGCCAGCTCACGCTGCGCCTGAAGTGCCACAATGACGCGGCGGTGGACGTGCCGGCTTCCCAGGCCGGAGAATCCATCTCCACCGAGACGGTGACGCTCAAGCGGCAGTCGCGCTGTCGCTGAGCGGGTGTCCCGTTAAAGTGAAGGGTTTCGAGCCCCGCTGGCTCCCATGAGCGAGCAAGCGGGTGCGCCAGCTCCCCGTCCGGCGGAGCGACAGGAGGCGTGTGTCCGTGAGCAAGGTGCGCAAGGTCCAGAAGGCAGACCCATTGGCCGACCTCCCCCGGTGGGCGCAGCAGCTGGCCCGGAAGTACTACACGAAGACGGTGAACACCTTCCTGCTCTACGGAGCGGTGAGGGACCTCCAGCCCCTCCAGCTGGAGGACGGCGGGCGGGGCTTCGGCACGCTGAAGACGTTCCTGTCGGAGGAGCTGTTCGGCGGCCGGGACCACGTCCTGTTCTATGACCGCTCGTCCGGCATCCGCTCGGCCACGCCGGAGACGCAGAAGGACCTGTCCCGCGTCATGTCCGGCTACGACGCGATGTACGGCACGGACTACGCCAAGGTCATGCCGAGAGACCCGGGCCGGGCGCTCCAGGTCCTGGAGAACTTCCTGCGCATGCGCCTGAGCGAGGGGCGCTCGCTGGCGCTCATCATCGACTTCGCGGAGACGCTGGTGCCGGGCGGGGAGATTTCCCACCTGTCCTCCGAGGACCGCTTCGTGCTGGCCACGCTGGACAAGTGGGCGCACGACCCGCAGTTCCTGGCCGGTGACGTGTCCGTGGTGCTGCTGGCGGAGAACCTGGCGGACATCGCGCCGCGCATCTCCCGCAACCCCTACGTGTCGCCCATCGAGCTGCCCCTGCCCACGGAGGAGGAGCGGCTGGAGTACGTGCGCTACAAGCTGGAGGGCAAGCGGCTGCAGTCCGTGTCGGAGGTGCCGCTGGCGGGCCTGGCGAAGATGACCGCGGGCCTGTCGCGCATCAACCTGGACCGCGTGCTGACGGAGGCGCTGGAGCGCGAGGTCCGCATCACCTCCGACCTGCTCAAGGAGAAGAAGAAGGAGATCATCCAGGCCGAGTGTCACGGCCTGCTCGAGTTCATCGAGCCGACGCACACCCTGGACGCGGTGGCGGGGCACGCGAAGGCCAAGCAGATGCTCCGGCAGGCCGCCAGCGCGCTGAAGAAGGGGCGCCTGGAGGTCATGCCCATGGGCTACCTGCTGTCCGGGCCGGTGGGCACGGGCAAGACGTTCATGGTGAGCTGCTTCGCGGGGGAGATTGGCATCCCCGTGGTGAAGTTCCTCAACTTCCGCAGCCAGTGGCAGGGCGTCACCGAGGCCAACCTGGAGAAGATCTTCAACCTCCTCAAGGCCCTGTGGCCGGTGGCGGTGATGATCGACGAGGCGGACACCTTCCTCGGCAACCGCGACTCCGGCGGGGACTCCGGGACGAGCAGCCGCGTGTTCGGCTCCATCGCGTCCTTCATGGGCAACACGCAGTACCGCGGGAAGATCGTCTGGTTCCTGATGACGGCGCGGCCGGACCTGCTGCCCATCGACCTCAAGCGACAGGGCCGCGCCGAGGAGCACCTGGCGCTCTTCTATCCGCAGACGGACGCAGAGCGCGACGAGCTCTTCGAGGTGATGTCCAAGAAGACGGGCGTGGCCGTGGAGGACATCGGTTCGTTCTCCGCCATGATTCCTCCGGGCGTGCGCGCCTTCAGCGGCGCGGACATCGAGGCCGTCATGGTGCGCTCGAAGTTCCGCGCGCTGGCGGACGGCCGCGAGTCCGTCACGAAGGACGACGTGGCGGCGGTGCTGGCGGACTTCGTGCCGCCCAGCTACCCGCTGGAGATCGAACTCCAGAACCTGGTCGCGGTGCAGGAGTGCACCAGCCGGGAGCTGCTGCCGGAGAACTTCCGCGCGTTGGATCGGGACCTCATCACCCGCCGGGTGCGCGAGCTGAAGGCCCTGCTCGAGGAGCGGTAGCGCCACCTCAGGCGACCGGCACCGGCGTGCGCAGGTGCGGGTCGTCCACGTGCTCCACCACCGCCACGCGGTCGCCGACGGACAGGGCGTCGTGGAGCAGGACGATGGCCTCGTTCGAGTGGCGGATGCAGCCATGGGAGACGTTGCCCCCCAGCAGCGCGGGGGCATTCGTCCCGTGGAGCTCCTCCGCGGAGTGGCGTCCGTCCGCCCAGGACAGGTCCAGGATGCGCGCGCCGAAGACGTGCCTGTCGTTCCACAGCCGCGCGCCCGCGGCTTCCGCCGCCACCTGGTCCAGCTTCGTCCGGACGACCTTGAGCCCGGACCGCGTGGGCGTGCCGGAGGTGCCCGTGGCATTGGGGAAGATGTCCACCAGCTGGCCCCGCGTGTCGAAGAGGAAGGTGCGGTGCTCGCGCAGCGCCACCACCACGCGCACGGGTTGGCCGTCGTAGAGCGGGTTGGGCAGTCCTCGTGACTGGCCACGCGTCCCCGGGGCTGGCGCCAGCGTCTCCAGCGCGCGCAGCGTGGGGGCATCCAGCACGCCCG
>Ga0164243_10012010_pt1 | contig 12306 bp, 11 predicted proteins | sample OricompcompostOP_FD_108781 | JGI IMG/M metagenome (GOLD analysis project Ga0164243, IMG submission 108781) | Organic Plus compost microbial communities from Emeryville, California, USA - Original compost - Organic plus compost (OP) | ecosystem: Engineered > Solid waste > Mixed feedstock >...
CACGGCCGCGGCCGAGCCGGATGTACATCGCGCCCGGGTGGTCCAGCGACGCGCGCAGCACCGCGCGCAGGTGGTTGGCGTCGGTGGCGCAGACCACGGTGAGGTCGGCCAGCGTGCGCATGATGCCGATGTCCTCAAGGCTGTGGTGGCTGGTGCCGTAGAAGCCCATGGACATGCCGGAGTGGTGGCCGACCACCCGTACGGGCATCTGCGGGTACGCGCAGTCCGTACGGATCTGCTCGCAGCACAGCAGCGCGGCGAACGCGGAGAACGTCGCCGCGTACGGGACCAGCCCGGCCGACGCCATGCCCGCCGCCATCGTGATCATGTTCTTCTCGGCGATGCCGACGTTGACGAACCGGTCGGGGTGCCGCGCGGCGAAGTCCGACGCGCGGTTGGACCGGGCCAGGTCGGCGGTGAGCACGGTGACGCGCGGGTCGCGGTCGGCCAGGTCGGCCAGCTCCTCGCCGAACACGAACGCCGGGATGGCCCGGGTGTCGGTGCCGTCGGCGGACCGGGCGTCCTTCAGGCCGGTACCGGAGTTGCCGAAGATCTCGGCGGCGTCCTGCTGAGCGCTCACTTGGCAACCTCCTGAAGTCCGGCCTCGAGCTCGGCCAGCACGTCGTCGTAGTCGGCGCCGGCCAGGTTCCCGACGTGCCAGTCCGGGCTGAACTCCATCCGCCGTACGCCGCGGCCCTTCACCGTGTCGGCGACCAGCACGGTGGGCGCGCCCGTGCCCGGCTCGGGGAGGCCGGCGAACGCGTCGAGGACCGCGTCGAGGTCGTGGCCGTCGAGGCGCACCGTGCGCCAGCCGAACGAGGCGAACCGCTCCTCGATCGGCTCCACGGCCATCACGTCGGAGGTGAAGCCGTCGATGCAGAGCCGGTTGCGGTCCACGATCGCCACCAGCGAGGACAGCTCGTAGTGCCCGGCGGACATGGCCGCCTCCCACACCTGGCCCTCGTGCAGCTCGCCGTCGCCGAGCATGCAGAACGTCCGGTACGAGCGGCCGGTGAGCCGCGCCGCGTACGCCATGCCCACGGAGACGGACAGGCCGTGGCCCAGCGAGCCGGAGGAGAAGTCGACGCCGGGGATCTTCTTCATGTCCGGGTGGTCGCCGAACGGGCTGCCGAGGCGGGTGTAGCGGTCCAGCTCGGCCGGGTCGAAGAACCCGACGTCGGCCAGCAGCGGGTACAGCCCGATGGCGGCGTGGCCCTTGCTGAGCACGAACCGGTCGCGGTCCGGCCAGTCCGGGCGGGCCGGGTCGTAGCCGAGCCCGGCGTAGTACAGCGCGGCGAACAGCTCGGCCGCGGAGAAGGCGGCGGTGTAGTGGCCGGCGCCGGCGATGCGGGACAGCCGTACGGTCTCGGTTCGGACGAACTTGGCGCGGTCGGCGAGCCGCGCGACCAGCTCGGCGCGTTCGGGGGTACCGCGCGGGGGGATTGCCTGCACTCAAGCTCCTGCGGTGGTTCCGTATTATGAAATGCAATCTGTAATGCGGAATCAGCATCGCTCGTGGGCGAATGGGCTGTCAAGGCACGAGAAAATCCCCGGCCCCCGCCGAGCGGGGACCGGGGATCTGGGGAAGCTCGGGTCAGGACGCCTCGCGGCGGTCACCGCTGGTGACCTTCACGCCCTCCGGAGAGATCAGGAACACCTTGCGGTCGATGCGCGAGATGTCGCCGCGCAGCCCGAATATCAGGCCGGCGCCGAAGTCGACGAGGCGCTTGGCGTCGGCGTCCGCCATCGCCGTCAGGTCCATGATCACCGGCACGCCCTCGCGGAAGTAGTGCCCGACGATCAGCACGTCGTTGTACGCCTCAGGGTGCAGGGTGATCGGCACCGTGCTGACCGTGCGCCGCTCCCCGGGGAACGTGGTCACGGTGGACCGCACCTGCGGGTGGTCCTCCGGCACCTCGTACTTGCCGCCGTCGAGGCCGTCGGCCCACGACACCTCCGCCTCGGACTCGCCGTAGTCGTCGACGACGTCCTCGGCGACCAGGCCGAGATAGGCGGCCATTTTGCGAAGCGCGGTTGCCATGTGCGCGTCCTTACCTGAAAGGTCCGATAACCCGGACGATAGCGGCGATCCGTGCCCCGATCGCGGCGCAACGCCGAGAGCGCCGCATTCCCACAAGATCCGTGATCTTGGTGCGTACCGGCGGCCGGGCCGGTCCCGGACACCTCCGGTCACGTCCGGAACGGCGCATGGCAGGATCGCGGAACATGGAGACAGCCGAGCACATCGACGCGCTGCGCGCCGCGGGCCGGGACCTGGCGGAGGCCGCGCGCATCGCCGGCCCGGCGGCACCGGTGCCCGCGTGTCCGGGCTGGCACGTCCGCGACCTGGTGGCGCACATCGGCGGCGTGCACCGGTGGGCGACCGCGTACGTCGCCGAGCGCCGCGCCGAGGCGATGGACCAGGCCGAACGTGCCCGATACCGCGATGCCGTCCCCGACGACGCCGAGCTGGTCGACTGGTACGCCACCGCCCACGCCGCGCTCGTCGCCGCGCTCGAGACCGCCCCGCCCGACCTGGAGTGCTGGACGTTCCTGCCCGCGTCCAGCCCGCTGGCGTTCTGGGCGCGGCGCCAGGCGCACGAGACGCTCATCCACCGCATCGACGCCGAGGCCGCCGCCGGCAAGCCCGGCGCGCGCCCCGACACCGCCCTGGCCGCGGACGGCATCGACGAGCTGCTCACCTGCTTCCTCACCCGCCCGAAGAGCACCCTGCGCGCCGATCCGGCCCGCAGCCTCGGCGTACGGGCGAGCGACGTGGACGAGGAGTGGTACGTGCGCATCGGCCCGGACAAGGTGGAGGTCCTGCACGGCCCCGGTGGCTCCGCCGACTGCGTGATAACCGGCCCCGCCGCCGACCTGTACCTGTTCCTGTGGAACCGCGCCGGCACGGAGGACCTCCGCGTAACCGGCGACGCGTCCCTCCTCGCCCTGTGGCGCGAGTCGGCCCGCGTCTGAGGCACGCGTCCGTACGCGTCCGCGGCCCCGCGTCTGACGGACCCGGTCAGACGATGATCTGCCCGGGCGCGTACGCGGCCTCGTCCCCGGCGCCGGCCGCCAGCCGGTCGGCGACCTCGCGGGCCAGCGCGGCGGTGTCCGTACCGGAGTAGGCCGCGGCCAGCTCCCGGAGCAGCGCCGCCGCGACGAGCGCATCACCGGTGGAGACCGCCAGCGCCTGGTCGTCCCCGCTCAGCTCATCACGCAGCAGCATCGCGAAGAAGTCCAGATCCAGCTGCCTGCCGTCGCCGTTCACCCCGGCGGTCAACGTCGCCTTCTTCGTCTCGGCCATTACGGGACCGTATCGCGCGCGAAACCCCCATCGCACCGTGGATCGGACATCTGCTCCGCCCTTGTTACCGTCCGCGAGATGAACGCCGAACGGCGACGTCCCGTACGCCTACGAACAGTGGCGCGGGTCATCAACAGGATCGGTTGACTCGAACCCGTGTTCGAGTATCTTCGGGGTATGGGTGTTCCTTCGCGTCTGCCCGAGGGGTGGCCGGTCGAGGTGCCGCCGCCGGGTAGTGAGGACTTTGAGAGCACCGCCGTGGCCTGGCTGTTCGACCTGGTGCCCGCGGACTATCGGCTGCACCAGGTGCTGCGGCGGTACCCGGTGGTGCTGGCGCGCATGGCGCACCAGCATGTGGAGGCCTGCCTGAGCGCCGCCCGGGAGGGGTACCGCACGGCGCGGCACGACCTGCGCCGCTCCGTGCCGCAGCACGGCGTCGAGGCGGTGCTCGAGGCGTACCGCCACGAGGGCCGCCGGTTGTCGGCGGCCGCCCGCGGCGTCGTCCTGATCGAGCAGGCCCTGGAGTCCCAGGCGTCCGCCCCCGCGGCCTGACCCGTTACGCCCGCTCCTCGGCCGACCTCTCCACGCACAGCTCGTTGCCCTCGGGGTCGGTCATCACCACGAAACCCGTACCGTCCGGGTTGCGCCGGTCGTCGACGATCGTCGCGCCGAGCCCTTCGAGCCGTACGACCTCCGCGTCCCGTCCGCGGTCGCTGGGCTGCAGGTCCAGGTGCACGCGGTTCTTCACCGTCTTGCCCTCGGGCACGGGCAGGAACAGCAGGTGCGGGACCCCGTCGCCGCCCTCGATGACCGCCTCGGGGTCGCCGGGCGCGAAGTCCAGGTCCCGTCCGGTGACGGCGGCCCAGAACCGCCCGACGACTCCGGGGTCGGCGCAGTCGAACGTGATCGTGCGGATGAGTGACGTCATCCGGCGATCCTGTCAGTCCACCAGCGCCTGGTACACGAGCTGCCGGAACTCCGGACGGATCGGGTGCGTGCTCGACGGCAGGAGCTGGGTGAAGAACGTCGCGGTGATCTCCTCACGCGGGTCCACCCAGAACGCCGTACTGGCCGCGCCGCCCCACGCGAACTCGCCGTCCGAGCCGAGGCTCTTGCCCGCCGCCGCGTCGATCACCACGCTGAAACCGAGCCCGAAGCCGGTGCCGAAGAACGGCGCCTCGGCGAACAGCCGCCGCCCGAACTGCTCCAGGTCGGCCCCGCCGGGCAGGTGGTTGCGGGCCATGTACACGACCGTCCGCGAGCCGAGCACCCGCGCGCCGTCCAGCTCGCCGGCCGTGGAGTCCGGCCGGTGCAGCAGCATCTGCGTGAACCGGTGGTAGTCCGCGGCCGTGCCGATCAGCCCGCCGCCGCCGGACAGGCACTTCGGCCGGTACGTCTGCGGCTGCGCGGCCTCGTTGCGGGTCGCCTTGCCGGCCGCGTCCGGTACGTACAGGCCGGCCATCCGCCCGGCGTCGGCCTCGGCGATGTGGAAGCCGGTGTCGGTCATCTTCAGCGGCGCGAAGATCCGCTCGGCGAAGAACGCGTCGAGCGACATGCCGGACGCCACCTCGACGACCCGGCCGAGCACGTCGGTGGACACGGAGTAGTTCCACTCGCTGCCGGGCTGGAACGCCAGCGGCATCGAGGCGTACGCGTCGCAGATGGCCGCCAGGTCGTACCCCTTCGGCTGGCCCCACTCGAAGCCGTTGAGCCGGTAGATCGCGTCGGCCAGGCCGGCGCGGTGGAAGCCGTACGTCAGCCCGCTGGTGTGCGTGAGCAGGTGCCACACGCGTACGGGCTCGGTCGCGGGCACGGTGGCCGGCTTGAGGTCGCTGCCGCCGGTGAGCACCCGCACGTCGGCGAACGACGGGATGTACTTTTCCACCGGGTCGGTCAGGGAGAGCGCGCCCTCCTCGTACAGCATCATCGCGGCGACCGAGGTGACCGGCTTGGTCATCGAGTACCAGCGCCACAGGGTGTCGGTCTCGACCGGGAGATCGGCCTCGACGTCGCGCCGCCCGTACGTGGACACGTGCACCAGCCGGCCGCCGCGGCTGACGGTCAGCAGCCAGCCGGGCAGCCGGCCGTCGTCCACGTACCGCGCGAAGTGGCGGTCGATGCGGCTCAGCCGCTCGGCGTCGAAGCCGGCCTCGCCCGGTTCCACTTCGATCTTCAGTTCGCCCATTCATGGCCTCCGAGGCTCGCGGGGTCTGCCCGCGATCTTAGAACGCCATTCTGAATTCGGCACGGTGGCCGGATCCGGCCACCGTGCGGAGGCGGCGACGGTGGGTGACGAAGTGGTGTGGAGTGTCGGTAGGTACTAACGATCAGGACGAACGGGAAAAACTCCAACCGTGCCCCTCGAACTCATCCTCGGTGGCGACGAGGAACCGTCCCGGCCAGCCCATCCGCCGTCCGGCGCGCGCCCCGACCCCGCGCGCCTGCTCCGGGTCCGCGCGGGCCGGGTTCGGGCCGCCGAGCTCGAGCTGGTCCGCGCGCTGTTCGTACCGCCGCCCGGCTACTCCGCCGCGCGCCGGCTGCTCACCGCCGGGCGGCTGGTGGTGCTGTACGGCCCGCCGGGCACCGGGCGGCGTACCGCGGCGCTGCACCTGCTCGCCGAGCAGGGCTGCTCGGTGGTCCTCGCCGCCGAGCCGGCCGCGGCCCGCGAGCTGACCGACTCCGTCCTCGCCCCCGGGCACGGCTACCTCGTGCACGGCCCCGCCGCGCCGCGCATCGCCGCCGACCACCTCGGCACCCTGACCGACCGCCTGGCCCGCGCGGACGCCCGCCTCGTCGTCCTCGTCGACGCGCCCGCGCCGCTGCCGGAGTCCGTACGCCGGGTGCACGTCGTCCCGATCCGGCCGGCCGACCCATACCGGGTGCTGCGCCGCCACCTGACGTGGAGCCTCGGCCCCGCCGCCGCGGACGAACCGTCCCTGCGCGAGCTCACCCCGCCCGGCACCCCGCCGCCGCGCGCGGCCGCGACCGCCGCCGCGCTGATCACCCTGGCCCGGCGCCGCGCGACGGTCCCGGGCCGCGAACCGCCGTCCGACGGCCGGGCCGCCGCGCCCGGCGCCGACGACTCCCGCCCGGCGCCGCTCGGCAACTCGCGGCATGGCGCCGGCCCGGACGGCGCCGCGCGGGTCGACGCCGACATGGTCCGTACGCTGCGCGCCGACCCCGACGCCGAGCTGGACCGCTGGTTCGGCGAGCACGACGACCCCGCCGAGGCGGCCTTCCTCGTCGCCTGCGCGGCCTTCGAGGGCTTCGACTTCGAGGACGTCGCCACCGCCGCCGACCGGCTGCGGCCCGAGCTGCGCGGCGACGGCGACCCCCCGGACGACCCGCTGGGCCGGGCCCGCCGCCGGCTGATCGAGGTCGCCGGCGTCCGGCTGGTGCCCGACGTCGTACCGAGCCGGGCCGGCCGGCACCGCGTCGAGCGGGTGGTGTTCCCGCCCGGGCGGGCCACCGCCGTGCTGGCGTTCGTCTGGCGGGAGTACCGCGAACTGCGCCCGGTGCTGCTCGACTGGCTGCTCGACTCCTGCGCGGACGCCCCGCCGGCCGTGCACGCCCGCGTCGGCGCCGTCGTCGGCACGCTGGTCGGCGCGGCCACCGGCCAGGACGTCACCGCCACGTTCGACGACTGGGCCGCCGACGACCGCCCGTGGGTCCGGGCGCTGGCCGCCCGCGCGCTGGACGCCGCCGGCCGCGACGCGATCGTCGGCACGCAGGTCCGTACCCGCCTCGCCGCCTGGGACGTCGGCGACGACCCGTATCTCGCCGAGGTCGCCGTACGCGTCTACGGCGGGCTGTTCGGCCGCGTCCGCCCGTCCGTCGCCTTCGACCGGCTGCAGCGCGCGGCCCGCGCGCCCGACCGGGTCCCGCACGTCGCCGACAGCCTGGTCCGCCTGATGGAGGACGACGAGCTGCGCCCGTCCGTCCTGGCCATGCTGGCCCGCTGGTACGACGACCCGGACCTCACCGCGGCCACGGCGCACACGGTCACCCGCGCCCTCGGCCGTACGACCGGCACGACCACGCCGCCCTCCGGCCCGGACCCCGGCCCCGAAGCCCAGCCTGGCCCGCCCGGTCCGGGGGCGCCCCCCGATTCTCATTCTTCCGAAGTCCACAGGGGCGGATCCAGCCTTGACTTTCAGGCTGTGGATGAGCGGGTGGCCCGCGTCGCCGCCGCCCGGACCCGGCTCGCGTACTGGCAGCGCGGCGGGCACCAGGCCCGGTCGCTGCTCGTCCAGGTGCTCGAAGGTACCCGGTCGCACGTCGACGCGATGCGCGCCCTGTGGGACCTCTGCCTGCTCGCCCGCGCCGACTCCGCGCTCGCCGGGCAGGTCACCGCGCTGGTCACCGACCTGCTCCGCCCGCCCGCCACCGAAGGTCTGCGCTGGCTCGCCGACGACCTCGCCGACCGCATCGGCGCCGACCCGTCCGACGACTTCCAGCGCGGCCTCCTCCGCGTCGTCCGCGGCTTCCGGGCGCTGGACCGCGAGGGCCCGGTGCTGTACACCGCCGAGCAGCTGCCCGGCCAGCGCCTCCTCGGCATCCGGCTCGGCTGGGACCGCCGCCAGGCCCTGGTCCTGGTCGGCCACGACGGCCGCCTCACCGCCGAGGAACCGGGCCGCCGCGGCGTACGCCTCCTCGACGTCCTGACCCGCCGCTACGCCGCCGCCTACCGCGTCGAACTCGACGACCAGCCCCTCACGTTCCCCGTCGACCTGGCCGACCGCTCGGTGGACGTCCGGCTGACCTGGCGCGTCAGCGACCCGGCGCAGATCGTCAAGCGCCGCATGCGCGACGGCGCCGCGTACGTCCACCAGGTCGTCGACTCCCGCGTCCGCCGCCTCGCCGCCGACCACGACACCGACCTCCAGGCCGCCCTCGACGCCGAACTCTCCCGCCCCACCGAACTCCCCGAAGCCGGCCTCGCCTTCAAAGCCGGCCGCGCCTGGGTCCCCGACCGCCCGGGACCGCACCGCTAGGCGGGATGCCGCGACGACGCGTCCGGGCGACCACACCCGGCCGCACCCGGCCACGGCCGGCACGTCCATCGCGTGGCTCATCGAAGCGGCGTGCGAGCGCAAGCGATCCGGAACCTCGATCACGCCGTAATTTCCAGTACGCCTGCGCCATAAAGCGCACCGGTATCCGATCGGCCATTTGAATGGATCAGGAATGTGGATTAGCTTGCCGCGTGGCCGTTCGTATTGCACAACTGGAGGTCTCGATGGGCACATTACGTTCACGGCGCCGTCGTTTACGGGTAATCGCACTGGTCGCGCTGCCCGCGGCCGCCGTCATGACGCTGGCATCGACGGCGCACGCGGCGGCGGCGAATTCACCTGCCGCCAAACCGCGTTATGCGGGATTCGTCGTTATCGGCGGTCCCGCGCATGGCGCGGCCTGGAAGGCCGCGGTACGGGAATCCGCCCGTACCGGAACGACGGAGGTCTTCAACGCGAAGACCGGGAAGTACGCGCCGGAGAGCGCCCGGACGCTCAGCACCGCCTCCGGGTACCATCTTCCCGAAGGCACGCGGAGAACGGACTACCTCTGGGTCCAGAACACCCCGACCGCGCTCGGCGTGGTGGCACAGCCGGACGGGGACATCGTCGCCCAGGTGAACATCAAGATCCGCGAGTCGATCACCGGCAACACCTCCGACTACTGGAAGTACGACTTCACGCTCGACCAGGTCGTCGGTGACGACCTGTGGAAGCTCGACGTCGGATACGAATGCGCGGTCAACGAGACCGGCCGGCCGGACGACTACTGTCAGGACATCACCTATCCCGACGGCTCGCAGGAGACCGGCCTCACGCCACCGAGCACCCAGGAAGTGCACGATCTCGCCGTCGGGAACACCGTCAACGCCGCGGTCAGCGGCTTCTTCGGAACGCATTCCACGCCGCCGCCGTCCGGCTCCAAACGCGTCGTCAAATTCGCGATGCTGACCGAGTTCGCCGAGTTCCCCGATTACGGCGTCACCGATATCGGGCGGATCCGAATGTTCGATGTCTGCGTACCGAATAAGGTCACGTTCTCGAACGTGAAGTTGTGCCAGTACTCTGGCACCGGAAACTGAGTGCGCAGATCCGGGCTCGGCGACGACCTGGACGACGTGCCGAGGAGCAGTGCCAACGAACAGGTATCGCGCGCTGAACGATGACAATTCCCCCCAGAACAGGGGCCGGAATCCAGACCGCGACGAGCCCGCGGCCGCGGCGCCGGGACCGGAAACGGTCCCCGGCGCCGCGGCGATCATGGCCGACGGGTTCACCCCGATCGAGAATCTGACCGGAGTGTTCTGGATCGCGGAGGTGTGGCCGGAAGAACACCGCCGGTCGGTCCCCGAGACCCGCACCGAATGGGCCGGGCTCCAGCCCGGCGAGCGGGTGTGGTTCCTCCGGTCGCCCTGGGCCGGGCTCAGCGTCGGTGAGGCCCTCAGCGTCGTGTGGACCGTGCTGCGCCGGAACACCGATGTCCGTGAAGTGGACGACTCGGCGTGGCCGGCCATGGCGGCGCGCGTACTCGCCTGGCCCGCCGAACGGGCCCGTCAGGTACTCGGGGAACCGGGCTCGTAGCCGTCGTCGCCCGCCCCGTACGCCGGTGCCACCACGTCGGTCAGCGCCCGCCCGCCGATCTCCACCCGCGGCGGCTCCAGGGCGCGCAGTAGCAGGTCCGGGACCGTACGGGACGGGGCCGGGCGTTCGCGCAGCCGGGCCGGGCTCACCGACGGGTACCAGTAGTCGTCGAGCCGCTCCTCCAGTGGCGCGTCCTGCACCGCGACGTCGGGGCCCGCGGCGGCCGGCCCGGACGGGCCCGCGACGCCGGACAGCGCGCGCAGCCGCTCCATCAGCTCGTCGCGGTCCCGGCCGCGCAGCCGCAGCACCAGGAACGGGTCGCGGTCGAACGCCTCGGCCAGGAGGTAGAACGTGGCGGCCAGGTGCTTGCACGGCACCGTCTGGTCCGGGCACGAGCACAGCAGAACGAAGTCGCCCCACGAGCGGGGGAACAGCGGCGCGCCCGCCTCGTCGAACACCGCCTCGATCTCCGGCGGCATCTCCCCGGCCAGCAGCTTCGCGCGGAACAGCGCCTGCGCGGCCAGCGCCTCCTCCACCGCCTGCCACTGCCCGGCCGGCAGCTGCTTGATCCGCACGTCCACCTGGTACGGCTGCGGCCGCGACCCCTGCACCCGGGCGGAGATCCGGCCCTTGCCGATGTCCAGGTTCAGCACCTGGCCGACCCGCGCGTAGTTCCGGCCGCGGGTCAGCCGCCCCGAGCTGCCGTAGGACTCCAGTACCTCGATGAACCGCCGCGACCACCAGTTCGCGCCGATCTGCCCGCGCGCCGACTTCGCCCGGATGCCGCCCTCTACGCGGATCGGCGTCGTCGGCTCGCGCGCCCACCAGGCGTTCTCGGTCACGACGACACCGCCTCCGGCGCCAGCCGGATCACCTCGCGCAGCTCCCCGGTGGACAGGCCGGTCAGCCAGTCCTCACCGGTGCCGACGATCGCCTCCGCCAGCTTCTTCTTCCGCTCGATCATCTCGTCGATGCGCTCCTCGAGCGTGCCCACGCAGATGAACTTGCGCACCTGCACGTTGCGCCGCTGGCCGATGCGGAACGCGCGGTCGGTCGCCTGGTCCTCCACCGCAGGGTTCCACCACCGGTCGACGTGGATGACGTGGCTGGCCGCGGTCAGGTTCAGCCCGGTGCCGCCGGCCTTCAGCGACAGCAGGAAGATCGCCGGCTCGTCGGACTCGGAGAACCGCGCCACCAGCTCGTCCCGCTTGGCCTTGCCCAGACCGCCGTGCAGGAACAGCACCGGCCGCCCCGTACGCGCCGCCAGGTACGGCTGCAGCGCCGCGCCCCACTCCGCGTACTGCGTGAAGCACAGCGCCTTGTCGCCGTCCTCCACCACCTCGTCGACGATCTCCTCCAGCCGCGCCAGCTTCCCCGACCGCCCGGCCAGCCGCGAGCCGTCCTTGAGCAGGTGCGCCGGATGGTTGCAGACCTGCTTCAGCTTGGCCATCGTGGCCAGCACCAGCCCGCGGTACTCGATGCCCTCGCTGTTCTCCAGCCGGGCCATCATGTCGTCCACCGTGGCCTGGTACAGCGACGCCTGCTCCTGCGTCAGGTTGCACCAGACCTTGATCTCCTGCTTCTCCGGCAGGTCGGTGATGATCGACCGGTCGGTCTTCTCCCGCCGCAGTACGAACGGCCCGGTCGCCCGCTTCAGCCGCGCCGACGCGTCCTCGTCCCCGTCGGACTCGATCGGCTTCGCGAACCGCCGCCGGAACCCCGCCGCCGACCCCAGCAGCCCCGGATTCGCGAACTCCATGATCGACCACAGCTCGGTCAGATGGTTCTCCACCGGCGTCCCCGTCAACGCCAGCCGATGCCCGGCCGGCAACCCGCGTACGGCCCGCGCCTGCCGCGTCTGCGCGTTCTTGATCGCCTGCGCCTCGTCGACGACCACCCGCCGCCACGCGATCCCGCCCAGCTCCTCCTGATCCCGCGCCGCCGTCCCGTACGTCGTGATCACCAGATCGGCATCCCGCACGGCACCGGCCAGCCCGTCCCCCCGAGCCCGCTGCCCCCCGTGATGCACGTACACCCGCAACCCAGGCGTGAACCGCGCCGCCTCCCGCTGCCAGTTCCCCACCAGCGACATCGGACAGATCAGCAGCGTCGGACCCGGCGCCCCACGGTTCACGTCCCCCTGCACCAGCCCGAGCGTCTGGATGGTTTTCCCCAAGCCCATATCGTCCGCAAGTATCGTTCCGAGTCCCAAATCGGACATGAAGGTCAGCCAGGCCAGGCCTCTTTGCTGGTACGGGCGCAGTTCGCCGTCGAGGCCGTCCGGGGTGGGGACCGGGGCGAGGCGGTGGTCGGTTTCGCCGGAGAGGAGGTCGCCGAGGGGGCCGTCGGCGTCGATCTCCGTTACGGGGAGGGGGTCGTCCTCGTCGTCGAGGAGGGCGATGG
>Ga0164243_10012011_pt1 | contig 12306 bp, 8 predicted proteins | sample OricompcompostOP_FD_108781 | JGI IMG/M metagenome (GOLD analysis project Ga0164243, IMG submission 108781) | Organic Plus compost microbial communities from Emeryville, California, USA - Original compost - Organic plus compost (OP) | ecosystem: Engineered > Solid waste > Mixed feedstock >...
AACCAGCTCTTCGATCAGTTGGTGCGTCTCGACCTGGAAACGCTTGAAGTCAAGCCGAACCTGGTTCGGGAGTGGACGATCTCCGACGATGGCCTGGTCTACACCCTGGCGCTGGAGGAGGGAGTCACCTTCCACGACGGGGTTCCGCTGACCGCAGCCGATGTGGTCTTCACGATCGAGGGCCTGGTCAACAAGGAGGTCGCGAGCGTCTTCTTCAGCAACTTCACGGCCATTGCGGGCGCACAGGACTATCACGACGGAACAGCCGAATCGATCTCCGGACTGGAGGCCGTCGACGATCATACGATCGCCATCACGCTGGCCGAACCGAACGCCCCATTCCTTGCACTGCTCCGCAACGTTCGTCCGCTGCCGAAGCACCTGCTCGAAGGCAAGAGCCTTACCGATGACGCATTCTTTCAGGCGCCAATCGGGGCCGGGCCATTCCGGTTCGTGTCGTGGACATCCGGACAGGACTTTATCGCCGAGCGCAACGAGACCTACTGGAAGGCGAATCTCCCGTATCTTGACGGCTTCACCCATCGTACGATCGCCGACCTTCAGACGCTTGGCGTCGCCCTCCAGACCGGCGAAGTCAATGCGTCGGAGTACGCACTGCCAACCCAGGCCGAGCAGTTAAGCGCCGAATCACACCTCACCGTGCTGAACAAGCCGGAAGGCAAGGACATTAACGGCTTCTCCTTCGGCCAGAACAACAACACGCTCCTGAAGGACGTTCGCGTGCGCAAAGCGATCGCACTGGCGCTCGATGCGGAAGCCTTCGTTGAAGACTTCTTGCTTGGACTGGGGTCAACCGCCGTTGGCCCCGTCGCGGCCAGCAACTGGGCATTCGACTCCACGCTGCAAGCCATCCCGTACGATCCGGATCAGGCGGCATCCCTGTTGGACGAAGCGGGTGTCGGGGAGATCACGCTGAAGGCGACTACCAATGCCGGAAACCAGTTCCGAGAGGACTGGGTGACCTTCGCCCAGCAATCGCTCGCCGAATTCGGGATCACCATCGAGCCCGACATCAAGGAGTGGACGCAGGTCGTCGAGGACCTCACGAATGGGACCTTCGACCTGATCTCCCCGACCTACACCGGTGCCACGATCGACCCGGACGAGTTGTACGACACGTTGCATACCGATGGTTCCCGCAACGTGAAGGGCTACTCCAACCCCGATCTCGATGCGCTGCTCGAAGAGGGGCGAACGACGATCGATCCGGAAGCACGCAAGGCTATCTACGCCCAGGTGCAGGCGATCACCCTGGAGGATGTACCAGTCTACTGGGCCTGGAACCGCCCCTTCATCAGCGTCATCTCGAACGAGTTCGGCGGCTACACGAACACCGTGCTCTGGATCTACGACGAACTGGAGAATTGGTATACAACCGGCGCATGACGGGCGGTGGAGACTGACCGGGCGACCGGCATTCACCATGCGCATCGCGTCGTTCCTGCACACCTGGCCATGCCGGGATCGATTTCGTCGATCCCGGCAGCCCGGCACACTATCGGGGATGTTCGTTCTTATGTCTGGCAAAAACGGTGCCTATCTCGTGCGCCGGGCATTGATGCTGGTACCGATGACCGTTGGCGTGTCGGCCATCGTCTTCGCCCTGATCCATCTCTCCCCTGGCGATCCCGCCCTGGCCATGGTCTCCGAGCAAGGAAGCGACCCGGCAATTATCGCCCAGGTTCGCGCCAATCTCGGGTTGGACAAGCCGCTGCTCGTGCAGTTCGGGATCTGGCTGGGGAATATTGCGCGCCTGGACTTTGGGACTGCCTATTCGTTCAACAAGACTCCGGTCATGGATCTGATCGCCCAGCGGCTCGGTGCGACCCTCCTGTTGCAAGGGCTTGCGTTGGGGATCTCGGTCCTGATCGCCATCCCCCTCGGCGTCATGGCGGCCACCCGGCGCAATCGGCTCTTCGATCACCTCACCACCGGCGGATCGTTCCTGGGCCTCGCGTTGCCGACCTTCTGGCTGGCGCTGCTGCTGCAGCTGGTGTTCTCCGTCAGACTCGGATGGCTGCCCGCCGCCACCGCCGGCCAGGATGCAGCGGGGCTGGGCAAGCTTCCCTACTTCATCATGCCGGTGATCGTGCTGTCGTTGCCGACCATCGCGATCCTCAGCCGCTACGTGCGTTCGAGCATGATTGACGTGGTCGGGCAGGATTATGTGACTGCCGCCCGCGCTCGAGGGCTGGGTGAGCGGCCGATCCTCTACCGGCATGCCCTGAAGAACGCCGTGTTGCCGATGGTCACGATCCTGGGGTCGCAGGCGGCCCATCTGCTCAGCGGCTCCGTCGTGGTGGAAAACATCTTTGCTTGGCCCGGACTCGGAGCGCTGGCCTACGACTCGATCCTGCGACGCGACTATCCCGTCATCCTCGCGTTGACCGTACTCACAGGCTTCTTCATCCTGCTGATCAATCTGGCCGTCGATATCGTCTACGTGCTGATCGATCCACGTATTGCTTTTGACTAGCGGCTGGAGCGTGCGTCTTCTCATGACTACTCAGAGCCTCCCGTTGTCGGCCGCGCCAGGAGCCCGCGAACAGCCCGCGGCGACCAGTGATTCACCCTGGCGCCATGTGGTCGTCACATTTCGGGACAATCCGCTCTACCTTGCGGGCGCCCTGTTCGTGATCGCCATCATCCTGATCGCGATCCTCGCGCCGATCCTTGTTCCGTATGGTCCGGAGGCGTTCAATCGCCGCCAGCCTCTGAAGCCTCCCAGCACCACGTTCTGGTTCGGGACCGATCGCCAGACGCGCGACATCTTCAGCCGGGTGCTGGTTGGTGCGCGGGTGACCCTGTCCGTCGGGATCGTCGCGACGGCCATCATCATGGTGATCGGCGTCGTCCTGGGCGCGATCTCAGGCTACTTTGGCGGATGGATCGACAATGCGATCATGCGCTTCACCGATCTGGTCCTGGCGATCCCCCAGTTCTTCCTGCTGATCGCCATTGCGGCGCTCTTCTCGCCCAGCCTCACCACGACCATGATCGTGATCGGCCTCACCTCCTGGATGAGCACTGCTCGCCTCGTTCGGGGCGAGTTCCTCCGCCTCCGTGCGCAGGATTTCGTGCTCGCCGCTGGAGCCCTGGGTGCGACGAAAGGCCGTATCATCGCGCGTCACATCCTCCCGAACACCATTCCCATCATCCTCGTCCAGACGACGCTCTGGCTCTCCTCGGCAATGCTCCTGGAATCGAGCCTTTCCTTTCTGGGGCTTGGCGCGCAGCCGCCAACCCCGTCCTGGGGTTGCATGCTGGCCAATGGACGTACCGAGATGCAGACGGCCTGGTGGCAGACCGTCTTTCCCGGACTCGCCATCTTCCTGACCGTGATCGCATTCAACATGGTAGGTGAGGGGCTCCGCGCGGCGTTCGATCCCCGATCCCGCCGTCGCTGACGAACCAGAAGCGCCGTTCTTCGTTCATCTCTGGAGAGACCTATGAAGTTCTCGTTGTTCTACAACTTCGACGTGCTGCCGGAGACGGATGAATACACGTTGCTGGCCGAGGTGGAGGCGCAAGCCCTTGCGGCGGAACGACTGGGGTTCGACGGGATCTGGCTTGCGGAGCACCACTTTCAGGAGTACGGGAGGATGCCGGCACCGCTCGTCTTCCTGGCACGGATCAGCGGGCTTACCTCGCGCCTGAAGCTGGGCACCGCCGTGGTGGAAGCGCCGTATTATCATCCGCTGCGGCTGGCGGAGGATGCGGCGCTGCTCGACGTCATCTCGGGTGGGCGGGTGCACCTGGGGCTGGGCTCGGGGGCGGGGAACAAGGAGCTGGAGTTCGTGCGCTTCGGCATTGCCAAGGAAGAGAAATCTGCCCGCCTGCTGGAGATCGCCGAGATCCTGCGGCAAGCCTACGCCGAGCCGGAAGTGGCGTTCTCGGGCTCGTACTACCGGCACGAGGGGCTGGCGATCTCGCCACGGCCGCGCCAGGACGTGCAATCCCTGCTCTGGCTGGCCGCGAGCGCGACCACCGTCCCGTACGCCGCGAGGCACGGGCTGCCGATCCTGCTGCCCCGCCCAGTGGACGAGCAGAAGCTCCGCGACCTGATCGCCGACTATCGCGGGCAACTTCCGGCCGGGGTGCCGGGACACGTTGCATCGCTGCGCTTCGCGTTCGTCGCCGAAACGCGGGAGCTAGCGCACGAACGCACCCGCGCCACCTTCACCCGCTATGCCAAGTACGATGGCGGCATCGACTGGGACGGCCGCACGGATACGGACGAGTACAGGGAGCTCTGCGCGAAGTTGAAGTTCGTGGCCGGTACGCCGGATGACGTGATCGACCAGATCCGGCTCTGGCGGGACGACCTGGGGATGGACGAGATCCTGATCCAGACGTATGCCGCCGGCACCCGGCGGGACGACGCCATCCGATCGATGGAGCTGTTCTCCACCGAGGTTGTGCCGCAGTTCGCGTCGGAGACTTCGGCCCCGGCTGTGCCTCGGCTTCGGCCGGTTCCGCTCGAAGCGTAGTCCCCTCGCGCGGTCCGCCTGCCGTCGCCGAAGGTTTCTGGGCCTCGGTGGCTGTGCTTTCTTGGCGAGCAGTTCAGGAGGCGCTGTTCGCGCCAGGTGGGCGAGTTTCGCCACCTCCTCAGGTGTCGGAGGCAGCAGCATTGATGGTCGTCTACATCGTGCACCCACATCGACGATGATCCCGGTTTTCTGAGGATTCCGGCCCTTTTGCACCGCCGGCGTGAGCATTCGCGTGAGTATCCGCTGATCCTGGCCCGATTCTTGGGCGATGGTGTCGTCTCTGAACGCCAGGAGGACGGCAACCGACGTCGGTCACCGTCCTCCTGGCCACGCCCCGAATCCTCGCCAAGGGTGCTCCGTGGTCATCCCGGCCCTCCCTGGAACCGGGTCCAGGAGGGCGCCACCCGCGCGTGCCCGTAGGGGCAGACAGGACGGGCGCGGGGAGCGCCGTGAAGCCACCCCACTGCGTGCCGGATGACAGGGAGAGCGTCCTCCCGGCGGTGACGTTCCCGCTCAGGCCGTCGTCTGAAGGACCTGAGACGACGCCACAGGAGCGAGGCCCAGGTTCTCCCGCAGCGTGCTGCCCTCATACTCGGTCCGGTAGACCCCACGCTCCTGCAGCAAGGGCACCACCGTGTCGACGAACCGGTCGAGCCCGCCCGGGGTGATGTGCGGCACCAGAATGAAGCCATCGCTGGCATCCTCCTGCACCGCGCGATTGATGGCCGTGGCGATCGTGTCGGGCGACCCGACGAACGACTGGCGGCCCGTCACCTCCACCACCACCTCGCGGGCGGAGAGCTGCTTGGCCGCCGCGATCTCGCGCCACTGGTTCGCCAGCCCGATCGGGTCCTTGGCGAACTGGCGGACACTGGCCCGGCCCTTGGAGATGAGCCCCCCGACATCGCTCACCACCGGATCGAAATCCGGCAGCGGACCATCGGGGTCGAACCCGGAGAGGTCGGTGTTCCACAACTGCTCCAGGAAGGCGACCGCGGTCGCGGGGGAGACCTGCTGGAGGCGCACCTCGTGGGCGATCTCGGCAGCCTCGGCGTCGGTGTCGCCCAGCACGAAGGTCGCGGCGGGCAGGATCAGGAGCTGGTCCGGCGTGCGACCGAACTTCGCCAGCCGCCCCTTCACGTCGGCGTAGAAGGCCTGCCCATCCTCGAACTTCGCATGACCGGTGAAGATCGCGTCGGCCTCCGCTGCGGCGAAGTCGCGCCCCTCGTCGGAGTCGCCGGCCTGGAAGATCACCGGCCGCCCCTGCGGGCTGCGGGGCACGTTGAACTGGCCGGCGATATCGAAATGGGCGTCCTTGTGGGTGAAGCTCCCCGCCTCCGGCGTCGCGAGGAACTGCCCGGTCTCCTTGTCAGCGACGATCTCGTCGCCCTTCCACGAATCCCACAGCTCGATCGCAGTCTGCAGGAAGGTTTTGGCCCGCTCGTAGCGTTGCTCCTGCGGGAGGAAGCCCCCGCGACGGAAGTTCTCTCCGGTGAAGGCATCCCAGCTGGTGACCACGTTCCACGCAGCGCGACCGTTGGAGAGCCAGTCCAGGCTGGCGAATTGCCGGGCCACCTCGTACGGCTCGTTGAAGGTGGAGTTGATGGTGCCGGTGACGCCGAGATGGTCGGTGACGGCGGCGATCGCCGCCAGCACGGTGAAGGTATCGGGACGGCCCACGACATCGAGGTCGTAGATCTTGCCGCCCTGCTCGCGCAGGCGCAGCCCTTCGGCGAGGAAGAGGAAGTCGAACTTCCCGCGCTCGGCGGTCTGCGCGAAATGGGTGAAGGACGAGAACTCGATGTGACTGCCGCCGGCCGGATCGCTCCAGACCGTCGTGTTGTTCACGCCCGGAAAGTGCGCGGCGAGATGGACCTGCTTCTGTGGCCTGGACATGGCGTTCCTCTCAGGTGGCGCCCATCGGGGGGCGGGTTGGCTCAGGCCACGCGCTCGACGATGGCGGCGTAGCGGTTGGCTGGCCGGGGCAGCCCCAGGAGCCCGCGCAGGGTCGTCGCCTCGTAGGCCGTGCGGAAGGCGCCCCGGCGCTGCAACTCGGGGACGAGGGCATCGGTGATCTGCGCGAGGTCGTGCGGCACCGTTCCGGGGCGCAGCCGGAAGCCCGAGAGGCCGGCAGCGTGCCATTCCTGCAGCAGGTCGGCGAGTCCGGATGGGGTGCCGGTGAAGATCAGGGCGTCGCTGGTGGAATCCCCGCCGGCCTGCGCATCGAGCCGCTGTTTGCGGTTCGCCGCCTCCTCGTGGGTGGCGTCGAGGAAGACGACGAGATCGGCGAAGACATGGATCGTGTCGTTCGCGCGTCCGGCGGCCTCCTGTTCGGCCCGGATCTCCGCGAGGATCGCCGTCGCCTGGGTGGTGTCGTGGGGCGTCACGAAGCCGACATCGGTCGAGCGGGCGATGAGCTGGTAGGGCACGGTCGCGTGGCCGAGCGCGGCGACGATCGGCTGTCCCTGCGGGGGACGCGGGGTGATCGAGGGCCCCTTGACGGAGAACCAGCGGCTCTCGAAGTCGATGTAGTGCAGCTTGTCGCGGTCGATGAAGCGCCCGGTCGCCACATCGCGGATCTCCGCGTCGTCCTCCCAGCTGTCCCAGAGCCGGCGCAGCACCTCGACGTAGGCCTCCGCCTCCGCGAAGGACTCGCGCAAGCGCTGCTGGAGCTCGGGCGCATGGATGTTGGCGACGTCCTCGCGGCGCAGCGGCTGGATCTCGCGCCGGCCGAAGTGGCGGTTCGTGTCTGCCCGCGCGTCCAGCTGGACCCGGATGCCGGCGCGCCCGTTGCTCACGTAGTCGATCGTGGCGATCGCCTTCGAGAGATGGAATGGCTCCGTATGGGTGACGATCGCGGTCGGCACCAGGCCGATGTGACGCGTGACGGGGGCCACCCGCGCGGCGATGAGGGTGGCGTCGAGCCGGCCCCGCACCCGGTCGGTGCGCAGGTCCGGCTCCAGCGGATCGTCGGACTGGAGCCGGAGGCTGTCCTCGATCGTGACGAAGTCGATCAGGCCGCGTTCCGCCTGCTGCACCTGCTCGACCCAGTAGGCCGGCGTGAAGAGGTCGAGCGGGCGGGCATCGGGTTCACGCCAGGCGGCCGGGTGCCAGCCCGCGCCATCCAGGGCCACGGCCAGGTGGATGAGGTTCTGCGTGTCGGACATGAGGCATCGCTTTCAGGAGGGGAACGGCGGGCGGACGAAGGGCGCTTCCGGTCGAGGGCCGCCCGGTCAGGCGTGCGCGCTCCGCTCGTAGGGGATCTTCTCGCCGGCTTCCACGGCGATCGGCAGGCGATTCTCGGCGGGCGGCAGGGGGCAGGTGGCGAGGTCGGTGTAGGCACACGGCAGGTTCGTCGCGCGGTTGAAGTCCAGCACGATCGTGCCATCCTCGGCCGGCAGGCCGAGCTGCAGGCTGCGATTCGCGGGCCAGGTCGTGACCCCGGAGGTCGCATCGGTGAAGAGCACATGATAGCCGGCACCGTGCTCGCCGCCGAAGACGGTCAGCGCCAGGGGCTGGTCACCGATCTCGAACTCGACCCGGCCGGGCGCCTCGTAGACGTGGTGAAGCCCCTCGACCGCGCTGCCAACTTCGGTCGCGCGTGGCGCCTCGAAGGGCACGAACCTCCCGGTGACCACCCATTCCTCCGCCGGGTCGTAGGCCGGCGTGCCGCGGTAGGCGGTGACCAGCGGCGCATCGGGGTGGCGGGGGCGGAGGATGTCGAAGCCACCGCGGTTGGCGATTTCGAGCACCACGTCCTTGTCGCCGTCGCGCCAGCCGACATTCACACCGCCGCGTTCGGGGATCACGCCGAAGTCGTGGCTGCCGGAGACGGGCTGGCCGTCCACCACGATCGTCTCACCCTCCGCGAGGGTGACGTGCACGCCGCTGGCGTCGGTGCTCCACGCGCCGGGCGCGTCCGGGAAGCGCTGGGGCGTCTCGGTGAGCCAGTTGATGCTGGTGATGGCCAGGAAGCCGTGCCGATCGCCGATGCGGGCCTCGTGCTGGGCGTGCCATGCCCGCCACTGCTCGGTGAACTGCTCGACGTCGGTCTGGTGGGGGATGGTTGCGGACACGGTGGGTTCCTTTCCGGTAACGGTGGCTCCGGTGGCTCCGGCGGCGCTCGCCGCCAGGCGCTCGCGCTAGCTCGGGCTGGTGTAGACGGTGAAGATCGTCTCGCGCCGCACCTCGAATCCGAGGTGCTCGTAGAGGCGGATCGCGTTGGTGTTCGTGCCGGCGGCGTGAAGGAGCGCCTTGTCGCCCCGCGAGCGGATGGTATGTGCCACCGCCCGCACGAGCCGGCTCGCCAACCCCTGGCCCCGGTAGGCCTCATCGGTGCAGACCGCGCTGATCTCGGTCCACCCCGGCGGGTGAAGCCGCTCCCCCGCGACCGCAACCAGGCGGCCATCGCGCCGGATGCCAAGATAGGTGCCCAGTTCGTAGGTGCGTGGCCGCCAGGGACCGGGCTTCGTGCGCCCGACGAGATCGGCGAGCTCCTCCGCGTCGGCGGCGCCGAGGACGACGGCCTCATCGTCCGGGGCTGCATCGACGGCTACATCGATCATCTGCACGCCGTTGCCCCGGTACAGCACCTCCCAGGTTGGCGGTGCCACCTGGCCACCGCTGAGCGTCACCTGCGCGCCGGGGCCGACCAGCGTCGCCAGATCGGTCCACGCCTGCGCATCAGGGTCGGTGGGCATGCCGGTGAACACGGAAATGTCCGGGTGGTACCGATGGGCTTGCCCGATGGACTGCGCGAACCGCGCGTGCGGCCCTCTCAGTGCGTACCAGGCCGGGTTGTCCAGGATGGCGATCTCGTCCTGCGTCAGGGGCAGCGGCGTGTCGATCGGGCGCGTTCCGGCGGGGAATGCGGCAACGCGATCGCCTGCCGAATGATCGATGGGGATGGTGGTTGTTGGCATGGTCAGGCTCCTTGGGCGGCACGCCCGCCGGTCAGGCGGTGGCCGGGGCCGGGATCAGTTGCTGGTAGGGACGGACGGCCTTCGCGCTCTTGAGCGCCGCCGCCCACCATTCGAGCTGGCCGAGCAACTGGTGCGCTGCCGCGTTCACCAGCTCGGCCTGGACCGGCTGGCCGGTGGCATCGAAGCTGGCGGAGGTGCCGTGGAAGCTGACGGTGTCCCGGATGGTCGTCGCATGGATCTCCGCGAAGACGAGCCGCAAGGCCTCCACCGCGCGCAGCCCGCCGGAGAGTCCGCCGTAGGCGATGAATCCGACCGGCTTGGCCTCCCAGGCCGTCTTCGGGATGATGTCGATCGCCGCTTTCAGCGCCCCCGGGAACGAATGGTTGTACTCCGGCGTGATCACCACCACCGCGTCCGCCTGGGCGATCCGCTCGGCCAGCAGGTCCACGTCGGCATTGGTCGAGAAATCCCAGGGGATATCGAGCGTGGCGAGGTCGATGACCCCGACCTCCCAAGCGGGGTCCAACCGGGCGCGGGTCTCGAACCAGTCGAGCACGGTGGTGCCGAAGCGGCTCACCCGCGTGCTGCCAAGGATGATTTCCAGGTGAAGGGGTGTTCGATCGAGCGACATTCCGGGTTCCTCTCGCGTTGTCATGGCCGGGCTCGAAGCCTCTGATGGTCCAGCGGGTCGTCCGGGCAGGCTGCCTGCCTGGGGACGCGCCCGATCGTTAGCGTGCCGATAGCGCTACCCGGCGCAGATCGGCGTCGGTACACGCGTCGTCATCCGTTGGCGCCGGTCGCGCCGCCGGGTTGTCCAGGCGGACCGGGATCGGCGCGCGCCGCGTCCACGCCCGCGCAACGGCGTAATCCTGTCGCCAGCGCGTGGTGCGCTCGATGAACGTGTCGGCCGATCCTGGAACGACCGTCGGAACTCCCATCGCAGTGCGGCCCTTCACGATGCTCCACACGAACAATGTGACTATCATACGGGAAGCGGCTATGATTTCAAGAGCAGGAGTGATGGGTAAAGCGACTATCTCTGTGTGAATATCCGTCCGCTGGCCAGCCCCGAGGAACGATGCATGACTGAGGACGAACGCCCCATCTCGATCGGGTTCATCGGCGCCGGGCCGCGCGCGATCGGCATCATCGAGCGGATTGTCGCGAATGCGGCGGCCATCACCGGCGGTCGCCCGTTGGAGATCGTGACCATCGATCCCTATCCGGCCGGGCCGGGCCGCATCTGGCGCTACGACCAGTCCCCCTCCCTGCGCATGAACTCCCTGGCGGAGGATGTCGCGATCTTCGCGGACGAGACCTGCCGGATCGAGGGGCCACTGGTCACCGGGCCAACCCTTGCGGAATGGGCGGACCGCGTTCGCGCCGGGGAGATCGCGTTCACCCCGCCGGACGCGGCGGTGGCGGCGGAGCTTGCCGATTTCGGTCCCCAGAGCTTCGCCACCCGCCGCTTCTTCAGTTGCTACCTCCGCTGGTACTACGAGCATGTGTGCTCCCTGGCGCCGGAGACGATCGCCATCGCGGACGTGACGGGCATCGTGACGGCGGTCCGGGAACGGGGCGAGCGCTTCGACCTGATCGTGGCGGGCGCCGATGGCCGGCAGGAAATCCGGACGGTCGATCTGGTGGTCTACGCCGTGGGGCACACCGATGCCGAGCCCTCCCCGGAGGAGCGAGCGCTGCTGGAGCAGGCGGAGGCGCGGGGCCTCGCCTACTGGCCCTCCCACTACGCCTCGGAGGCGGATTTCGACGCCATCCCGCCGGGCGAGGCGGTGGTGCTGCGGGGGCTGGGCCTGAGCTTCATCGATATCGTGGTGCGCCTCACCCTCGATCGCGGCGGCCGGCAGACCTACGACCCTGCCGCGCCCGCCGGCTTTCGCTCAACGTATCTCCCGAGCGGGCGCGAGCCGCATCTCGTGGCGGGGTCGGGCCGGGGCGTGCCCTATCACGCCAAGATCACCAGCCACCTCCACGGCGAGCAACCCGGGTTCGCCACGACCTTCCTGACGCGGGAATCCCTGCAGGCCATCCTGGACGGCCATGGCGAGGTCGACTTCCTCCGCGATGTCTGGCCGGTCGTCGTCCGGGAGATGGCCTGGTGGCACTACCGCGAGATCTTCACCGGACATCCGGAGCGGGTGCGCTGGCCGTGGGCGCAGTTCTCGGCGGTCTTCCAGCGCGAACCCTACGGCAGCGATGTCTTGAATGACGCGATCCGGGATGCCGTTTCCCCGGAGGACATCTTCGACATCGACGCACTCGACCGCCCCCTCGCCGGTGTGCGGGAGCCATCGCTCGCGGCGTTGCAGGCGCGGCTGGCGGCCTACATCCAGCGCGACATCCACCTGCGGGAGACGGAGGAGCACAGCGAGACGCAGGCCGTCTTCATCGCGGTCCTCGCCTGCTACGGCGTGATCGCGGAGTCGCTCGATCATCCCGCCTGGTCGATCTCCTCGCGCCTGTGGGCCATTCCCCGCTGGTGGCACCACTTCTTCAGTTATGTCGACAGTGGGCCTCCGGCGATCCGGCTGGAACTGCTGCTCGCGCTCATGCGGGAGGGCCTCCTGACCTTCCTGGGAGCCGGCACGCAGGTGGCGGTCGATCCCGACGCGGGAACGTTCGTCGCGACCGGTGCCAATCATCCCGACCGGGTCGCTGCCCGCTTCCTGGTGGATGCCTTCCATCCGGAACGGGCGATCGCCCAGAGCGCGGATCCCGTCCTGCGCGACCTGGTCGAGAGCGGGGCGGGGGTCGAACACGTCCTGCCGGGGCCGGATGGACCCGTGTCGACGCGCCGGCTGGCGGTCGATTTCGCGCGTGGCAACGTGGTGCGCCCGGACGGCATGCCGCACGGA
>Ga0164243_10012012_pt1 | contig 12306 bp, 6 predicted proteins | sample OricompcompostOP_FD_108781 | JGI IMG/M metagenome (GOLD analysis project Ga0164243, IMG submission 108781) | Organic Plus compost microbial communities from Emeryville, California, USA - Original compost - Organic plus compost (OP) | ecosystem: Engineered > Solid waste > Mixed feedstock >...
CGAGCGCGGCCGCGAGCTTGGCGTGATCCTCCTCGGTCTCCGGCTCCACGGTGACGCCCATCACCGGGTTCGGGACGCTCATCGCGTCGAGGAGGATCGGGAACCGGGGATCGCACAGCGTGTCCCCGGTGGCGAGCCGCGAGGTCACCGGGACGGTCTGCGGCGACACGACCGCGCCGATCATGCCGGCCTCGACGCGGCGGATGTCCTCGCGGTGGTTCGCGAACATCCGCACGAGCTGGCCGACGTGCTCGAGGTGTCCCTTCGTCGCGTCGAGCACCGAGTCCCCGACCTGCAGCGTGCCCGAGTACACGCGCACGAACGACAGCTGGCTGCCCTGCTCGTCGTACTGGACCTTGAACACGAGCGCGGCGAGCGGCTCGCGATCGCCGACCTTCCGCACGAGCGTCGGCGCGCCGGCGGGGTCGCTGACGTCGCGGCCGCGGATCTCGCCGACGTCCTCCGGCGACGGCAGGTAGTCGATCACCGCGTCGAGGAGGTTGTGGATGCCCTGGTTCTTGAACGCCGCGCCGACGAGCGTCGGCACGCCGCGGCCCGCGAGCGTCACGCGGCGCAGCGCCTGCTGGATCAGCTCCGGCGACAGCTCCTGGCCCGACACCCAGGCCGCCATGAGCTCGTCGTCGAGCTCCGCGATCGCCTCGAGCATCGACTCGCGCGCGCGGCTCGCGTCGTCGGCGAGCACGTGGGGGATCGGCCCATCGGAGAACCGCGCGCCGAACGAGGCGGCGTCCCAGGTGCGCGCGCGCATCGTGATCAGGTCGATCACGCCCGCGAGCTCGGGGCCGAGCCCCATCGCGAGCTGGACGAGGATCGGGTGCGCGCCGAGGCGGCTCTTCATGTGCTCGCAGACGCGCACGGGATCGGCGCCCTCGCGATCGCACTTGTTGATGAACGCGAGCCGGGGCACGCCGTAGCGATCCGCCTGGCGCCACACCGTCTCGCTCTGCGACTCGACGCCGGCGACCGCGTCGAACACCGCGATCACGCCGTCGAGCACGCGCAGGGACCGCTCGACCTCCATCGTGAAGTCGACGTGTCCCGGGGTGTCGATCAGGTTCACGAGGTGGCCGCGCCACCCGAACGTCGTCGCGGCCGCGGTGATCGAGATCCCGCGCTCCTGCTCCTGGGTCATCCAGTCGGTGACCGTGGAGCCCTCGTCGACCTCGCCGATCCGGGAGGTCGAGCCCGTGTAGAACAGGATCCGCTCCGTCGTCGTGGTCTTCCCAGCGTCGACGTGCGCCATGATCCCGATGTTGCGGGTCCTGGCGAGCGGTACCTTTCGAGCCTCGTTCTGCACGGCGGTTCCGAGGAAGCAACGCCGCGGGGCACGGGCCCGAAGTGACAGGTCTGGCGGCCTGCGCGGCCAGCGGTGTCACTTGTTGAGCTCGGTGGTTTGGCGAGCTGCCACCTTCCGAGCCCCGCGAGATGTTCGCGTCAGTTCGTTCTCGTCTCCAGAGTTACCAGCGGTAGTGCGCGAACGCCTTGTTCGCGTCCGCCATCTTGTGCACGTCCTCGCGCTTCTTGACCGCGTTGCCGCGGTTCTGCGCGGCGTCGACGATCTCGTTCGCGAGACGGTCCATCATCGTCTTCTCGTTCCGGCCACGAGCGTACTCGACGAGCCAGCGCATGCCGAGCGCGAGCGAGCGGTCCGGGCGGACGTCCACGGGGACCTGGTAGGTCGAGCCACCGACGCGGCGGCTCTTGACCTCGACGCGCGGACGCACGTTGGCGAGCGCGCGCTCCCAGACCTTCAACGGATCGTCCTTGGCGCGCTCGGCGACCATGTCGAACGCCTTGTAGACGATACCCTCGGCGACCGCCTTCTTGCCGTCACGCATGACGACGTTGACGAACTTCGTCAGCCGGCGGCGCACGTCCGGCGGAGCATCGGTGTACTTCGGGTCCGGCAGGACCTTGCGCTTGGGAACTTCACCTTTACGCGGCATCGTCGTCGTTCCTGTCGTTGCTTACTTCGGACGCTTCGCGCCGTACTTGCTGCGCGACTGCTTGCGGTTCTGCACGCCCGTGGTGTCGAGCGTGCCGCGAATGATGTGGTAGCGGACGCCCGGGAGATCCTTCACACGGCCGCCACGGATGAGGACGACCGAGTGCTCCTGCAGGTTGTGTCCCTCACCCGGGATGTACGACGTGACTTCCATCTGGTTGGTCAGACGGACGCGGGCCACCTTGCGCAGCGCCGAGTTCGGCTTCTTGGGCGTGGTGGTGTAGACGCGGGTGCAAACACCCCGCTTCTGCGGGCACTGCTTGAGGGCCGGAGACGCGCTCTTCGTGCGCATCTTCTCGCGGCCCTTGCGAACGAGCTGATTGATGGTCGGCATCTCTGTAACTTTCCCGGGGGGAATCCGGGGGGAGCCCCCCGGATGTGGGCGTTCGAACGGAGCGCGTGACTTTACGGAATCGCCCCGGACTGTCAAGGCCATAGAAGACGCATCGGAGCCTCGGGGCAGATCGCCAACTCAGCGAATCTGTTTGGCGAGGGCCGCGGCCCGTTTGCGGACGGTCGCGTTCTCGTGGCTCTTGGCCGCGGAACGCAGGTAGGGAAGCGCCGCGCGGCCCACCGTCCAGCGCAGGAATCCCTGTGCCTTGCGGACCGTCTTGGAGCTCCCGAGCATCTTGATGACGTTCTTGTTCAGGACCGAGTTCTTCTTGTACTCGGCGTTCTTCGCGATCGCGGCCTTGTAGTGGTCCAGGGCGACGCCCCACCACAGGCGGTCGAAGTACAGGTTTCCGAGCAAGAACGGGATGTAGGCGCTCTTGGGCGTCTTCTTCCAGAGATCGTGCAGGCTCGCGAGCGCCAGGTCGCGCTTGCCGGCCTTGATCATCTGGACCGCCTCGGCCACCGTCCGGGCGCGGACCGGGGCCTTGGGGATCTTCTTCTCGACGTCGGCCGCGGTCCTCGGGGCGTCGGGCGCCTCGTCCTCGGCCGTGTTCGAGTCGGCCTCCGGATCGGGGTTCACCGCCGCCGACGGGTCGATCTCGATCTCGTCCGCGTGCACCTCCCCTACCCCCGCGTCCGCGCCCGCCGGGACGATCCCGGCGTCCCCGCTCGCGCTCAGCGTCGCGACGAGGGTCCCCGGGACCAGGTTCGCGTCCCCGAGCGCCGCGGCATCGGAGAGCGCGCTGGCGTCCAGCGGGGCGGCGCCCGCGTCCAGCAGCGCGACCGCGGCGTCGGGGACCAGCACCTGCGCACCGGGCCCCGCGTCGAGCGGGACGCGCGCGGCGAGGCTCGACCGCGCGTCCGCCGGCGCGGCGACGGGCGCGCCGCTCCGGGCGCTCGTCGCGCCTCCCTTCGCCAGCTCGCCGGTGGGCCTGCGCGCGCCGGAGGGGTTGTCGCGCAGCTTGAAGTGCCAGACCGCGGCGCCCGCTCCGCCGAGCAGGACGAGCAGCAACAGGAACGTGCCCACGCCGCCTCGGCGCGCAGGCGGCTCGTCGAGGGTCTCGTGGTGCCGGCGTGTCGCGCCGCTCGAGAGGTCGACGACGGTCGGGGCGACGGCGGCGGGATCGGTGCGGAGCCGGCGCGGCGACACGATCTCGTGCTCGCCGGAGACGCGCGGGCCGAGGATCTCGTCGATCGCGTTCGCGAGCTCCACCGCGCTCTGGAACCGATCGTCGGGCGACTTCGCCATCGCCTTCTCGATCAGCGCCTGGACGCCGAGCGGCAGCACGATGCTGTGGTCGATGCGATCGGAGAGCTTGGGGATCGGCGCGGCGCGGTGCATCCCGAGCAGCGTCATCGTGTCCTCCGACGAGTACGGCCGCTCGCCGGAGATCATCTCGAACAGGACCACGCCGACCGCGTAGATGTCGGTGCGCGCGTCGATCAAGCCGCCGCCGATCGTCTGCTCCGGCGCCATGTAGTTCGGCGTGCCGACGACGACGTTGATCTGCGTCGCGTCGCGGCCGACGTTGCCGCGCAGCCGCGCGAGCCCGAAGTCGAGGATACGCACGTGCTCGCCCGTCCCGATCGCCTCGCTGATCATGATGTTCGCGGGCTTCACGTCGCGGTGGACGATGTCCTGCGCGTGCGCGTGCGCGAGCCCCGCCGCGATCTGCCGCGCGAGCAGGAGCGCGCGCTGCGGGGGGATCGGCTCCTTGTCGATCATCGCGCGGAGCGTCGTGCCCGCGACGTACTCCATCACGAGGTACGGCGAGCCGTCCCACACGCCGAAGTCGACGACGGAGACGCAGTTGGGGTGCGCGAGCTTGCTCATGACCCGGGTCTCGCGCTCGAACCGCGCGATGAACTCCGAGTCCTTGGCGAACGAGGCGTGGAGGAACTTGATCGCGACCAGCTTGCCGACGGGGACGCGCTCGGCCTTGTAGACCACGCCCATCGACCCCGACGCCATCGCCTCGAGGATCTTGTAGCGGCCGTCGACGATGCCGCCGATCCGCGCGTCGGGTTCGATGCCCTGGTCGTTCAGTGAGTCCACTTCTCTTCGCGCCGGTGCTCGCCGTCCTCGTACTCGTGCGCCATGACGAAATGGTACGCGACCTCGCGCGCCTTTTCGGACTCCACGATGCACTCGAACAGCCATTCACCGTCGACTTCGCCGGGCTCGACCTGCACGTAGGCGATCTCCGCCGGGAACACCAGGAGCTCCCCGACCAGGTCCTTGGCGCGCGCGAGCTGGACGACGTACGTGTGCTCGTCCTCGGTGATCAGGGTCCAGTGGAAGTCGTCGTGATCGAGCAGGACGGCCTCGGGAGTGCCGGCGCGCAGGATGCAGTTCGCGTGACCGGCGAGCCATCGCCAGAACTTCTCGAAGCTCAGCGTCGTGGCCAGCGCTGCCAGTCTCTTTCCCGTCGAACCCATATCGCCGCGGAGCATAGCCACCGGAGATCTTTGTGCAAGGCTCAGAAGCGTCCGCCGACGGTCAGCGTGGTCGTCAGCGCGCGATGAGGCGATCTGCTCCACCTCCGGACGGAGCGTTTCGGAGACGTACAGGAGCGTACCCGTCCACACGAAGACGACGGTCGGCGTCCCGTCGGCGCGGCTCGTCGTCGTATCGTCGTCGGCGACGGCGCGCGCGGCGGCGATCTCGCGCACGAGGGGGGCGCGCTCGAAAAATCAAAACGGCCAGGACGGCGAGCGCCCTGGCCGGCTTCGCGGCTCTCCGCGAGCGTACGAGCTACTCGACGCCCGCCGTCGCGTCCGCGACCTCGGGCCGCTCCTCGTGCGGCTCGATCATCCCGGTGGTCCCGGTGGCTGCGCCGTAGCCGTCGCCGGTCTCGGTCTCCGCGCCCTCCTCCTCGTGCGGCTCGCCGTCGATGGCGACATCGACGGTGAGGCGCTTGTAGGCGCCGAGGCCGGTGCCCGCGGGGATCAGGCGACCCATGATGACGTTCTCCTTGAGGCCACGGAGGTAGTCGACGCGCCCGTTGATCGACGCCTCGGTCAGCACCTTCGTGGTCTCCTGGAACGACGACGCCGAGATGAACGACTCGGTCGACAGCGACGCCTTCGTGATGCCGAGCAGCAGCGCGTCGCCCTTCGCCGGCTGACCACCGGCGACGATCACGCGCTCGTTCTCCTCCTCGAAGATGTGCTTCTCGACCTGCTCGTCGAGCAGGAAGTTCGTGTCGCCCGGATCCGTGACGGTCACGCGACGCAGCATCTGGCGAACGATCACCTCGATGTGCTTGTCGTTGATGCGAACGCCCTGGAGCCGGTAGACCTCCTGGATCTCGTCCACGAGGTACTTCGCGAGCGCGCGCTCGCCGAGCACCTTGAGGATGTCGTGCGGGTTCGCCGGACCGTCCATCAGCGCCTCGCCGGCGCGGACGCGGTCACCCTCGCGCACCGAGAGGTGCTTGCCCTTCGGGATCAGGTACTCGCTCGGATCGCCGACCTCGGGGACGACGAGCACCTTGCGCTTGCCCTTCGTGTCCTTGCCGAAGTGCACGACGCCGTCGATCTCGCAGATGACCGCGTGATCCTTCGGCTTGCGCGCCTCGAACAGCTCGGCCACGCGGGGCAGACCGCCGGTGATGTCCTTCGTCTTCGTGGTCTCGCGCGAGACCTTGGCGAGCACGTCGCCGGCCTCGATGAAGTCGCCGTCGTTGACGTAGATGTTCGCGCCGACCGGCAGGAAGTACCGGGCCTCGCCGTCACCGCTCGGGAGCTTGACGGTGTTGCCGTCGGCGTCCTTGATGGTGATGCGCGGGCGCGCCTCCGCGTCCTTCGACTCGACGATCGTCTTGCGCGACAGACCGGTGATCTCGTCGAGCGACTCCTGCATCGTGACGCCGTCGATGACGTCGCCGTACTTCACGTAGCCGGAGACCTCGGTGACGATCGGCATCGCGAACGGATCCCACTCGGCCATCAGCTGACCGGCCTTGACCTTCGCGCCGTCCTCGACGTTGAGGCGAGCACCGTACTGCAGGCCGTACCGCTCGCGCTCGCGGCCGATGTCGTCGACCAGAACGAGCTCGCCCTGGCGATTCATCACGACCCAGTGGTCCTTCTTCTTGACCAGCTGGACGCCGTTGAGGCGAACCGTGCCCTCGTTGCGCGCCTCGAGCGAGCTCTGCTCGGTGCGGATCTGACCGACGCCACCGATGTGGAAGGTACGCATCGTGAGCTGCGTACCCGGCTCGCCGATCGACTGCGCCGCGATGACACCGACGGCCTCGCCGATGTTGACCATGTGGCCACGCGCGAGGTCACGGCCGTAGCACAGCGAGCAGATGCCGCGGCGGGTCTCGCAGGCGAGCACCGAGCGGATCTTCACGCGGTCGATGCCGGCGTTGTCGAAGATCTTGACGTGATCCTCGGTGATCTCCGCGTTCGCGGGGCACAGGACCTCGCCCGTGTACGGATCGACGACGTCCTCGAGCACGACGCGGCCGAGGATGCGGTCGCCGAGGCGCTCGATGATCTCGCCACCCTCGATCAGCGGCATCATCTCGACGCCCTGGCGGGTGCCGCAGTCGAACTCGCTGATGATCGTGTCCTGCGAGACGTCGACGAGGCGGCGGGTCAGGTAACCCGAGTTCGCCGTCTTCAGCGCGGTGTCCGCGAGACCCTTGCGGGCGCCGTGGGTCGAGATGAAGTACTGGTGAACCGAGAGGCCCTCGCGGAAGTTCGTGGTGATCGGGGTCTCGATGATCTCGCCCGACGGCTTGGCCATGAGGCCACGCATACCGGCGAGCTGCCGCATCTGCTGCTGCGAGCCACGCGCACCGGAGTCCGCCATGATGAAGATCGAGTTGAACGACGGCGCCTTCTTGATCTCCCCGTTCGTGGGATCCTTGAACTCGTCCGTCGAGATCTCCTTCATCATGTCCTTGGCGATCGCCTCGGCGACCTGCGCCCAGATGTCGACCACCTTGTTGTAGCGCTCACCGTCGGTGATGAGACCCTCGGTGTACTGCTCCTCGATCTCGTTGACTTCCTTCTTCGCCTCGTCGAGCAGCGTCTCCTTCGACGGAGGGATGACCATGTCGTCGAGACAGATCGAGATGCCCGCGCGCGTCGCGAACGTGTAGCCGGTCGTGCGCAGGGCGTCGGCGAGGAGCACCGTCGCCTTCTGGCCGGCCTCGCGATAGACGAGGTCGATCAGCTCGGCGAGCTGCTTCTTGCCCATGACCTTGTTGATCGCCTCGAACGGGATCTCGGGCGGGCAGATGTCCTTGAGGAGCGCGCGGCCGACGGTCGTGTCGACGAGCTCGGTCGTGCCGTCCTCCTTCGGGAGGCGCAGCTTGATCGCGGCCTGGAGGTGGACCTGGCCGTGGTCGTACGCCATGCGGACTTCGTCGATCGAGCTGAACACGCCGCGCGTCGGGCGACCGTCCGGGCCCTCCATGTAGCAGCCCTTCGCGAACGGACGCTCGCGCGTGAGGTTGTACAGGCCGAGGACGATGTCCTGCGACGGGACGATGATCGGCTTGCCGTTCGCGGGCGAGAGGATGTTGTTCGTGCTCATCATGAGCACGCGCGCCTCCATCTGCGCCTCGATCGAGAGCGGCACGTGGACGGCCATCTGATCGCCGTCGAAGTCGGCGTTGAACGCCGCGCAGACCAGCGGGTGCAGCTGGATCGCCTTGCCCTCGGTCAGCACCGGCTCGAACGCCTGGATGCCGAGGCGGTGGAGCGTCGGTGCGCGGTTGAGCAGCACCGGGTGCTCCTTGATGACCTCCTCGAGGATGTCCCAGACCTCGGGCCGCTCCTTCTCGACGAGCTTCTTGGCCGACTTGATCGTCGTGACCAGGTGGCGCTCCTCGAGCTTGTTGTAGATGAACGGCGTGAACAGCTCGAGCGCCATCTTCTTCGGCAGACCGCACTGGTGCAGCTTGAGCTCGGGACCGATGACGATCACCGAACGGCCGGAGTAGTCGACGCGCTTGCCGAGCAGGTTCTGACGGAACCGGCCCTGCTTGCCCTTGAGCATGTCGCTGAGCGACTTGAGCGGGCGCTTGTTCGGACCGGTGATCGTCTTGCCGCGGCGGCCGTTGTCGAACAGCGCGTCGACGGCCTCCTGCAGCATCCGCTTCTCGTTGCGGATGATGATCTCCGGGGCGTTGAGCTCCTGGAGGCGGCGCAGACGGTTGTTACGGTTGATGACGCGACGGTAGAGGTCGTTGAGATCCGACGTCGCGAACCGGCCGCCGTCGAGCGGGACCAGCGGGCGCAGGTCGGGCGGGATCACGGGGATGATCGTGAGCATCATCCACTCGGGCTTGTTGCCGCTCTCGCGGAACGCCTCGACGACCTTGAGCCGCTTCGCGATCTTCTTGCGCTTCGCCTCCGAGGTGATCTCGCGCATCTCCTGCCGCAGCGTCTCCGCGAGCGAGACGATGTCGAGGTCCTTGAGGAGCTGGAGGATCGCCTCGGCGCCCATGCCGGCGTCGAACGCGTCGAAGCCCATCTCGTCGAGGAGCTTCGCGTAGCGCTCCTCGGTGAGGAGCTCGGCCTGCTGGAGGCCCGACTGCTTCGGGTTCGTGACGATGTACGCCTCGCAGTACAGGACCTTCTCGAGATCCTTCAGCGGGATGTCGAGCAGGTTACCGATGCGCGACGGCAGGCTCTTGAGGAACCAGATGTGCGCGACCGGCGTGGCCAGCGAGATGTGGCCCATGCGCTCGCGGCGGACCTTCGCCTGGATCACCTCGACGCCGCACTTCTCGCACACGACGCCACGGTGCTTCATGCGCTTGTACTTGCCGCAGTTGCACTCGTAGTCCTTGACCGGTCCGAAGATCTTCGCGCAGAAGAGCCCGTCACGCTCCGGCTTGAACGTCCGGTAGTTGATCGTCTCGGGCTTCTTGACCTCGCCATGGCTCCACTCGCGGATCTTCTCCGGCGAGGCGAGCATGATGCGGATGGCGCTGAACGAACGCGGGTCTTTCGGCTTCTCGAAGAAGTTGAAGATGTCCTTCACGGTTGGGCTTCCTTCTGCTGTTCAGCGGCGGGGGTATCGGCGTTTGCGGGCGGACCGGCGGTCTCGGAGCCGACACCGGCGGCGTCCATGAACCAGACTTTGCGCTCGGTGGCCCAGATGTACGTGGCGCGCTGACCGCAGCCTTCCACGCCGGCCATGCGCATGTAGGGATTGGCTTCCTGATAGTTCGTGAGATCGGTGACGACGAGGTCACCCGCGCTGCACTTCAAGTCGAAGGCAGCGCGCGTCTTGAGCTCGTCGAGGCGTGCCGTGTTGATCTGCGCCTTGGTGCGGCAACCAGCGAGCGCGAGCACTGCGATGACGAGCCACTTCATCCTGCGCTCCCCATCTTGTCGGCGACCTCGCGTGCGAGCGCCGCGAGGCCGGCCGGGATGCCCGGGGCCTGCGACTCCGCGCGGCGCGGGGCCGTGGGGTCTTCGATCAGCTCGACGTCGAGGCAGAGCGCCTGGAGCTCCTTGAGGAGCACGTTGAACGACTCCGGCAGGCCGGCCTCGAGCACGTGCTCGCCCTTGACGATCGACTCGTACATGCGGGTACGGCCCAGCACGTCGTCCGACTTGACCGTCAGGAACTCCTGCAGCGCGTACGCGGCGCCGTAGGCCTCCATCGCCCAGACTTCCATCTCGCCGAGGCGCTGACCGCCGAACTGCGCCTTGCCACCGAGCGGCTGCTGGGTGACGAGCGAGTACGGTCCGATGCTCCGGGCGTGGATCTTGTCGTCGACGAGGTGGTGGAGCTTGAGCATGTACATCACGCCCACCGTGACCGGGTTGTCGAATGGCTCGCCGGTCTTGCCGTCGATGAGCCGCGACTGACCGGTCTCCGAGAGGCCCGCCATGCGGAGCGCCGCCTTGATCTCGTGCTCCTCGGCGCCGTCGAACACCGGCGTCGCGAGGTGGATGCCGCTCGTGAGCGTCTTCGCGAACCGGCCGACGTCGTCCCCGGACAGGTCCTTGATCATCTCCGCCTTCTCGGGGAAGAGCTTGACCAGCTTGTCCTTGAGGACCTCGGGCGACCAGTTCGTCTCGAGGTACGCCTGGATCTGGTTACCGAGCGACTTCGCCGCCCAGCCGAGGTGCACCTCGAGGATCTGGCCGATGTTCATGCGGCTCGGCACGCCGAGCGGGTTCAGCACGATGTCGACCGGGGTGCCGTCCTCCAGGTACGGCATGTCCTCCTCGGGGAGCAGCCGCGAGACGACGCCCTTGTTGCCGTGACGGCCGGCCATCTTGTCACCGACGGACAGCTTGCGCTTGATCGCCAGGTAGACCTTGACCAGCTTGATCACGCCCGGAGGCAGCTCGTCGCCCTTGGTGAGCTTCGAGATCTTCTCCGAGTACTGCTGCTCGATGTTGAAGACGTCCTCTTCGCGCTTCGCGGCGAGCTGCTCGAGCTGCTCCTCGATCTTGCCCTCGCCGCTGTCGAGCTGGATCTCGTGCCAGTAGCGCTGCGGGACCTCGCTCAGCATCTCGTTGGTGATCTTCTCGCCCTTGGGGAGAAGCACCTTGCCCTTGTCGTCGACGAGCCGCGACGCCGTCGTCTTGCCGACGAGCAGCTCGCGCATCTTGTTGTAGTAGGCCTCCGAGATGATCTTGATCTCGTCGCGCTTGTTGACGAGCAGGAGCTCCTTCTCGGCGTCCTCGATCGCCTGCGCGCGCTCGTCCTTCTCGGTGCCCTTGCGCGCGAACACGCGGGCGCCGATCACGACGCCGGTGACGCCCGGCGGCACGCGGAGCGAGGTGTCGCGCACGTCGCCGGCGCGTTCGCCGAAGATCGCGCGGAGCAGCTTCTCCTCGGGAGACAGCTGGGTCTCGCCCTTCGGCGTGATCTTGCCGACGAGGATGTCGCCGGCCTTGACCTCGGCGCCGATGCGCACGATGCCCGACTCGTCGAGATCCTTGAGCGCTTCCTCACCGACGTTCGGGATGTCGCGCGTGATCTCTTCCTTGCCGAGCTTGGTGTCGCGGGCGACGCACTCGAACTCCTCGATGTGGATCGACGTGAAGACGTCGTTCTTGACGAGCTTCTCGTTGATGAGGATCGAGTCCTCGAAGTTGTAGCCACCCCACGGCATGAACGCGACGACCACGTTCTGGCCGAGCGCGAGCTCGCCCGTCTCGGTCGCCGGACCGTCCGCGATCACGTCGCCGGCCTTCACCCGATCGCCCGGCTGGACGATCGGCTTCTGGTTCATGCACGTGTTCTGGTTGGAGCGCTGGAACTTGACGAGCGTGTAGATGTCCGGGCGGACCGAGTTCGGGTCCTTCGGATCGACCGTCGTCGGGCGGACGACGATGCGGTTCGCGTCGACCCAGTCGACGATGCCGTCGCGCTTGGCGACGACGGTGACGCCGGAGTCACGCGCGACGATGCCCTCCATCCCCGTGCCGATGAGCGGCGACGTGGTGCGGATCAGCGGCACCGCCTGGCGCTGCATGTTCGAGCCCATGAGCGCGCGGTTCGCGTCGTCGTGCTCGAGGAACGGGATCAGCGACGCGGCGACCGACACCAGCTGGTTCGGCGACACCTCCATCAGCGTCACGTCCTCGGGCTTGGACATCACGACGTCGGAGCCCTTGCGGCTCGACACGAGGTCCGCCGCGAGCCGGCCGCCGTTCTGCTCGGCGTTGGCGTGCGTGATGATCTGGCCCTCCTCCTGGAGCGCCGAGAAGAACTGCACCTCCTCGGCGATCTGGCCGCCCTCGACCTGGCGGTACGGCGTCTCGATGAAGCCGTACTCGTTGACGCGGGCGAACGTGGAGAGCGACGCGATGAGACCGATGTTCGGACCTTCCGGCGTCTCGATCGGGCAGATGCGGCCGTAGTGCGTCGGGTGGACGTCGCGGACCTCGAAGCC
>Ga0164243_10012014_pt1 | contig 12305 bp, 8 predicted proteins | sample OricompcompostOP_FD_108781 | JGI IMG/M metagenome (GOLD analysis project Ga0164243, IMG submission 108781) | Organic Plus compost microbial communities from Emeryville, California, USA - Original compost - Organic plus compost (OP) | ecosystem: Engineered > Solid waste > Mixed feedstock >...
AGGAGCGGTTCGCGGCCGCGCATTTGTTCGGCGACGACGACGATCACGCCTTCACGCCGTCGAGATGGTACTAAGCGAGAGACTTGGCGTGCGGGCCGATGGCGAATGATTTCCGGTCGTGCTAAAGCGATGACGGTATTTCTTACGCTGGCGTGCAATGCGTTGCGTGATCGACGAAGCGAAAAATCGACCGATCGTTGTCGATAGTCGCTGAAACCTCGTTGAGCCTGAATCGCGCGATTTTCTGTTGAAAATCAGCACCAAGAAATTTTGTCGGTTCGCAGTTCGGATCGCGACGCGCGATCGAAAAAAATTGCGCTGAAAAATCAGCGCATTAACATAGCCAAAAATAGATGAGTGGGCGTGACGGGTACAAAACGGCGGCTAGATCGTAGGTTGGAGTAGTTTCGATCGATTTTCTCCTTCACGCACATCATCGACAACCTCTCGGTGGTTCATTTCTCTGTCTCGCGCTTCATGTGAGCGCCGAGCAACCGGCAAGTAAAGAGAAGTCTGGTCGGTGGCGAGCTGTAGCGTACCGTGGAGTGTAATTCGGCGGGTCCCCTGAGACCGATCAGATCACTATCAGTGCGCTCGTGGCCAGCGCTGACGCCTGCTGCGGGTTCTTTGTCCAAAAGGCGAACCCGAACCAGCTAAACCTCTCGCCGCGCGTCTTGATGCTGACCAGGCCAAGGTTAAAGCCATGCGCGGTCACGGGATGGATGCCAACAGCGGCGTCGCCAATCAGGGCGAAGCGGCCTGCTGTGCTCTCGTCGAGACGAACATTCGCCGATCTTGTACGGGACCTGCGCCCTCTCGGTCCGACGCGCTAAGGCATACGCGACTTGAAATGAATCGTCTCGCCGTCCACCGAAAAGGCGCCGTAGCCCTGATGGTGGATGGTCTTCGCGTGGGACTGTTTCGGATCGGTCCAGGCTTTGACCACCTCCAGGACGAAGAGGTTGTACTTGTTCACGAGGCGGGTATCGACCACGCGGCAATCGAGGTTGGCGAAGCATTCCGCGACCAGCGGCGCCGCCACGCATTCGCCGTGTAGCGGCGTCAGGGCGAAGGCCGCGAACTTGCCAGTGTCACTTCCGGAGCAATTGCCGATCTTCGTCACCTTCTCGGCCAGATGCACAGCGGGGATTGCGATCGCGCACTCGCTCGTGGTCTTCAGCCCGGCAAAGCTGAAATCGCCGCTCGAGACGATGCAAGCGATCAGTGGGGGCGTGAAGTCCACCATCATGTGCCATGACATCGTCATGACGTTCCGTCGGCCTTTGTGGTAGGTCGTCAGCAGGACCACGGGGCCGGGCTCGATAAGCCGGTAGACCTCCTCGAGCGACAGCTCCTTCATCGTCACGTCTCCTGAGCAAGGCAGCTGCGGCACGTTGGTCACAGGCGCCGGCGCACGCCTTGACCCGTGTCAAAGCAGGCTCATCTGTCTCGGGCTAGGGAGGCTCACTGGCAAGGAGAACCCGATGAAAGCTCTCGTCTATGACGGACCTGGGAAGAAGTCCCTCGAACAGCGGCCTGTCCCAAAGATCAGTGCTCCGACCGACGCGATCGTAAGGGTAACCAAGACCACGATCTGCGGCACCGACCTGCATATCCTGAAAGGGGATGTGCCAACCTGCACGCCCGGGCGGATCCTCGGACACGAGGGTGTGGGCATAATCGAAGAGACGGGAGCAGGAGTCACTCAGTTCAAGAAGGGCGATCGGGTCCTGATCTCCTGCATCTCGTCATGCGGCAAATGCGAATATTGTCGCAAAGGCATGTACTCGCATTGCACGACCGGCGGCTGGATCCTCGGCAACACGATCGATGGTACGCAGGCCGAATACGTTCGCATCCCGCATGCCGACACCAGCCTCTATCCTATCCCGGAAGGGGCAGATGAAGAGGCGCTCGTCATGCTGAGTGATATCCTGCCGACCGGCTTCGAGTGCGGCGTGCTGAACGGTAAAGTTCAGCCCGGTGGCACGGTCGCCATCGTCGGCTCCGGACCCATCGGGCTCGCGGCCTTGCTGACGGCACAGTTCTATTCGCCGGCCGAAATCATCATGGTTGACCTTGACGAGAAACGGCTGGAGGTGGCCAAGCGTTTCGGCGCGACTGCAACGGTCAAGGGCAGCGGTGAGGAGGCCGCCCGGCAGACCATGTCATTTACCGATGGGCGCGGCGTGGATACCGCCATCGAGGCAGTTGGCATTCCCGCCACTTTCGAACTCTGCCAGGAGATCGTGGCGCCCGGCGGCGTCATCGCCAATGTAGGCGTCCATGGTGTCAAGGCCGACCTGCACCTGGAAAAGCTCTGGTCGCAGAATATCGCGATCACGACCCGGCTGGTGGATACGGTCAGCACATCAATGCTTTTGAAAACAGTCCAGTCGGGAAAGATCGATCCAAAGAAGCTGATCACTCATCATTTCCCGTTAGATGAGATCCTGGATGCCTACGACACATTCGGACGCGCCGCCAGCACCCAAGCGCTGAAGGTCATCATCGAGGCGGGAGCCGCATAAGACGGGCGCGCGGCTGCGCACGAGCAGAGCATGACGGTGGCGATGGGTGTGTGGCTCGGTTGGGGGATCGTCGGCTCGTGCGCATGCTGGTGATGCGCGTCATGAACGTGTCGGGGCTCGTGCTCCATCGTCTCATGCCATGGAGCAAAGTTCTTTTTGGGCGAAGAGTTGGCAAGAGACGAACTCGATGCGTATGTCCGGGAACGGCGAATAGCCGCTCAAGCGGCATGCGGGCTCTCAACAAGACGGGGCTCGATGTCGCGGCTCTGTTGTCCGGAGATCCCATTGAACGACGCGCCCGATCAAACCGCTTATGTCTCTCCCTATCAGGGCCTCGGCGAGGATGAGGCTGCGAAAAGGCTGAAGGCCGAGGGATTCAACGAGCTCGCGCGGCAGGAACATCGGACGGCGTTCGCCATCGTATTGGAAGTTCTGCGCGAGCCGATGCTGATGCTGCTGCTCGCCGGCGGCGCAATTTATCTCTTGTTGGGCAGCTTGCAGGAGGCTCTTATCCTCCTCGTTTTCGCGAGCTTGTCGGTGGTCATCACCGTGGTCCAGGAAACGCGCACCGAGCGTGTCCTGGAGGCGTTGCGCGATCTGACCAGCCCGCGCGCGCTGGTGATCCGGGGCGGTGCTCATAGCCGCATTCCGGGCCGCGAGGTGGTTCGAGGCGATATCATCGTCCTCGCCGAGGGAGACCGCGTTCCGGCCGACGCTACACTTCTGCGAAGCCGGGATTTGCAAGCCGACGAGTCGCTCCTGACGGGCGAGTCGGTGCCGGTGCGCAAGGCCGTGATGCCGAACCAACCGCCGTCGGGCGTGAGGCCCGGAGGCGACGATCTTCCCTACGTCTACTCGGGCTCGCTGGTCGTGCGCGGCAGCGGCATTGCCGAGGTCTTCGCCACCGGGCCGCGGAGCGAGATCGGCAAGATCGGTCAGTCGCTCCGTAACCTCGAGACGGAACCGCCGCGCCTGCGCGCCCAAACCGCACGCCTCGTGCGTCTCGCGGCCTTAGGTGGCGGACTGGTCAGCCTGATTGCCTTGGTGCTCTACGGGCTGCTCCGCGGCGGTTGGCTCGACGGCGTGCTCGCCGCGATCACCATCGGCATGGCGATGCTGCCGGAGGAGTTTCCGGTCGTGCTGACGGTGTTCATGGCCATGGGTGCCTGGCGGATTTCGCGTGCCCGCGTGTTGACGCGCCGCGCCGCAGCGATCGAGACGCTCGGGTCGGCGACGGTGTTGTGCACCGACAAGACCGGCACCCTGACCGAGAACCGGATGTCGATCGCTGAACTGCGGCCGCAGAGCGGCGACACGTTTTCCCGGCACGAAGCCTCGGATGTGACCCTGCCTGAGGACGCGCAGGCTTTGGCGTTTTACGGCCTCCTGGCCAGCGCGCCCGTACCGTTTGATCCGATGGAGAAGGCCTTCCATGACTTCGCACGGCGGCCGGCGGTGGCCGGAGCGCTACCGTCGAGAGCCGGCTGGACGCTTGCGCGCAGCTATGGGCTGCGGCCCGATCTTCTTGCCGTCACCCAGGCATGGCGGTCGGACGCCCAAAAGGCGGCTTTCACCGTCGCGACCAAGGGTGCGCCGGAAGCCATCGTCGACCTCTGTCGCCTCGGCGAGGCGGATCGTGCCGCTGTCAAGGAGGCCGTCGATGCGATGGCCGCAGAGGGGCTTCGCGTCCTCGGCGTCGCGAAGGCGTGCCATGAAGGCGACACGCTTCCAGAGACGCCACGTGGCTTCGCCTTCGCGTTTCTGGGGCTCGTCGGTCTCGCCGATCCCCTGAGGGCAAGCGTGCCGCAGGCCGTAAGCGATTGCCGTTCCGCGGGCATCCGCGTCGTCATGATCACCGGCGATTACCCGGCGACGGCCCGCGCGATCGCGCAGCGGGCCGGCCTCGATGATGGCACCGCCGTGCTGAGCGGCGAGGACTTGGAAAAGCTCAGGGAGGGGGAGCTGCAGGAGCGTGTGCGGACCGCGACAGTTTTCGCGCGCATCATGCCGGAGCAGAAGCTCCGTATCGTCCAGGCGCTAAAAGCCGACAGTGAGATTGTCGCGATGACGGGCGACGGCGTCAATGACGCGCCATCGCTGAAGGCGGCTCACATCGGTATCGCCATGGGCGGCCGCGGCACCGACGTCGCGCGTGAAGCGTCCGCAATCGTGCTGCTCGACGACGATTTTGGCTCCATTGTAACAGCCGTCCGGCTTGGACGGCGCATCTACGACAACCTCCGCAAGGCGATGGGCTTCATCGTCGCCGTGCATGTGCCCATCGCCGGGCTGGCGCTGCTCCCGTTGATCCTCGGCCTGCCGATCATCTTCAGCCCGATCCATATCGCCTTTCTGGAGATGGTCATCGATCCGGTCTGCACGCTGGTTTTCGAGGCCGAGACCGAGGAGGAGGATGTCATGCGCCGCCCGCCGCGCCCGCCGGAAGAACCATTGTTCTCCTGGCCGCTCGTCCTCTGGAGCGTCCTGCAGGGCTCGCTGGTGCTTCTGCTGGTCGGCGCGATCTTTATCGTCGCTTCGCGCCGGGGCATGCCGGCGGATGAGGTGCGCGCGTTGACCTTCTTCTCGCTGGTGCTGTCCGTCGGCAGTCTAATATTCGTGAACAGGTCCTTCAGCAGCTCCCTCATCACCGCGATCGGTCGGCCCAATTCCATGCTCGCGTGGATTGTCGCCGCGGTCGGCGCCATTCTCGCGCTCAGCCTTCTGGTGCCGGCTGTGCGGGACCTGTTCCGTTTCGGCCCGCTCCACTGGGACGATCTTAGCCTGACGCTCGGCGCCGCTGCGGCCATCCTCATCGCGCTTGAGCTCGCCAAGACATTCTGGCGCGACCAGCTTCGGTTCTGATCTGTCGGCACCTGTGAAGCCGGCCGTCAGTGCGGCGCCGAGAACAATTCTAGCTTAGCGAACTTCGGCAATCGCCTTACGGAAACGCAATAGGGCTAAGGAAAATAACATCGTGCCGATTGTGCCGAGCGCCACGAACTGAGGCCACACCACCCCGAAGTCCGCGCCGCGGAACAGAACCGACTGGGCCAGCATGATGAAGTGCGTGGTCGGCGCCGCCAGCATGATGTCCTGCACGATCTGCGGCATGCTCTCGCGCGGCGTCATCCCGCCCGACAGCATTTCCAACGGCACGATCACCAGGATCGTGAGCAGCGCGAATTGAGGCATCGAACGCGCGACGGTCGCGAGCACGATGCCGAGCGAAGTCGTGGCGAAGAGGTTGACCGCCGCGCCGGCGAGGAACAGCGTCACCGAGCCCTCGATCGGCACGCGCAACAGGCCCTGCACCACCAGCGTCAGCGCCGCGGCGCAGGCGACGACGACGACCAGCGCCATGGCAAGGATCTTGCTCGCCATGATCTCGAACGGCGTCACAGGCATCACCAGCAGGTGCTCGATCGTACCGTGCTCGCGCTCGCGGATGAGCGCCGCGCCGGTCAAAATGATCGACAGCAGCGTGACCTGGTTGATGACTTCGATGATCGCGCCGAACCAGGACTTGTTCAATGTCGTGTTGAAGCGCGCGCGCAGCGCCAGATCGACCGGCAGCACCGTGGTGGCGCGATAGCGCTGCAGGAATGCGGCGACTTCGGTGGCGACGATGGTCTGGATATAGCCGGCGCCGGTGAAGGCCTGGCTCACCCGCGTCGCATCAACGTTGAGCTGTACCTCGGGCGTGCGCTTGGCCAGCAGGTCGCGCTGGAAGTTGGGCGGAATGTCAAGCGCGAAGGTGATCGAGCCGTCGTCCATGCCGGCATCCATCTGCGCCGACGTGATCATCTTCGGCGCGTTGAAGTACGGCGGATAGAATACGCTGATGAGGCGCGTCGACAAGGCCGATCCGTCCTCGTCGACGATGCCGATCGAGGCCTTGTTGAGCGTCTCCGGGATGGCCGACGCCGCTGTATAGACTGCGGCGGTGAAGGAATAGATGATCAGCACCAGCATGATGCGGTCGCGCGCCAGGCTGCGCAATTCCTTGAGGCCGAGGTTGAGAATGTTGGACAGGCGCATGACGTCAACGCTCCTGCTTCTTCAGGAGGACCGTGCACAGGCCGATCAGCACGGGAATCGCCAGCAGCAGCGGGATGAATGACGGCTGCAGATTGTCGAAGCTCAGGGCTTTGGCGAAGGTGCCGCGCGAGATCGTCAGGAAATGCGTGGTCGGATAGATTTGGCCGATGAAGGCCCCGAAGCCCTGTAAGGAGGACACCGGCTCGATGAAGCCGGAATATTGCGAGGCCGGGATCAGCGTCACGATGGCGGTGCCGAAAACCGCCGCCACCTGGCTGCGCATGAAGGAGGACATCACCAGCCCCATGGCGGTCGCCGAGATGACGTAGAGAAACGCGCCGGTCGTGAGCGCGAGAAAGCTGCCCTTCAGTGGCACGCCGAACACCGTCACGGCGCACAGTGTCAACAAGAGGAAGTTCAGGAGCGCGAGCAGAATGTAGGGCACCTGTTTGCCAAGCAGGAATTCGAGCCGGGTTGTGGGCGTCACGTAAAGGTTGACGATCGAGCCGAGCTCCTTCTCGCGCACCACGCTGAGCGCCGTGAGCATCGCCGGGATGAGCAGGAGCAACATCGGGATCACTGCCGGCACCATGGCGACGATGCTCTTGACGTCGGGGTTGTAGCGGTAACGAAGCGCGATGTTGACGGGGCTCGAGAGGCCGCCCATCTCCGTCAGCCACTGCATATGCAAGCCTTGCACGTAGCCTTGTACGGTCTCGGCCCGCATCGGCATGGCGCCGTCGATCCAGGCGCCGATCTCGACCGCCTTGCTTCGCGCGACGTCGCGGCCGAAATTCGGCGGGATCTCGATCGCCAGCGTCAGCTTGCCGCTGCGCATGCGTCGGTCGAGATCGGCATAATCGACAATTGGCTCGGTTTCCGTGAAATAGCGCGATCCGGCGATGTTGAGCACGTAGTTTTGGCTGGTTGCGGTCTGGTCGCGATCGAGCACCGCGAAGGATAGGTTCTCTACGTCCATGGTGATGCCGTAGGCCATCACGAACATCAGGATGATGCTGCCGAGCAGCGCCAATGTCGCTCGGATGGGATCGCGTTGCAGTTCGAGCGCTTCGCGACGCGCATAACTGAGCATGCGTCGCGGCTCGAAGAACTTTGCTGGTGGCCGCTTTCCGGAAGGCGGGGCGAGGGCGGCCTGCACGCCTGACGCGTCTGCCTTGGCCGCCTGTGGTGCGTCCGCCTCTTCGAGGTAGCTGATGAAGGCGTCTTCGAGATCTTTCGCGCCGCGCTTGGCGATCAACGCCGCCGGCCTGTCGCTGACCAGCACACGGCCCGCATGCATCAGCGAGATGCGGTCGCAGCGTTCGGCCTCGTTCATGAAATGCGTGGAGATGAAGATGGTGACGCCGTCGCGCCGCGACAGATCGATAAGCGTCTGCCAGAAGGCGTCGCGTGCGATCGGATCGACGCCGGAGGTCGGCTCGTCGAGGATCAGGATGGCCGGCTTGTGCACCATCGCAACGGCGAGCGACAGGCGCTGGCGCTGGCCGAGCGGCAGCGCATCCGGCAGCACGTCCAGAATCGCCGTGAGCTCGAAGCGTTCGGCCACTTTGCCGATACGCTCAGCGATCCGGTCGGCCGGCAGTTGGAACAGCCGAGCATGCAGTTCGAGGTTCTGCTGTACGGTGAGCTCGCTGTAGAGCGAAAAACCCTGCGACATGTAGCCGACGCGCCGACGTGTCTCCAGATCGCGCGGATCGACCATCTGGCCGAACAACCGCGCCTCGCCCGCGCTTTGCTGCAAGAGGCCGGTGATCATCTTCATCGGCGTTGTCTTGCCGCAGCCGTTCGAGCCGAGGAATCCGAAAATCTCGCCTTGGTGGATGCGGAAGCTGACATCGTCGACCGCGACGAAGTCGCCGAAGCGCATGGTCAGGTTGTTGGCCTCAATGGCGCCGGTCGTATCGCCGTTGCGCCGCGGCGGCAGTGCGACCGGGCGATGATGGCGCCGTCGCTCCTCAGGCAGCAGGCCGATGAACGCCGCTTCCAGCGTCGTCGCGTTACTGCGCGCGAGCAGATCGCGCACGGTGCCGCTCGCCAGCACGCGCCCGGCATCCATCGCCACCAGCCAATCAAAGCGCGCCGCTTCTTCCATGTAGGCGGTCGCTACAAGCACGGTCATGCCTGGCCGGCCGGCATGGATGCGGTCGATCAGCTCCCAGAATTGCCGGCGTGAAAGCGGATCGATGCCCGTGGTCGGCTCATCGAGGATCAGAAGGTCGGGGTCGTGGACCAGTGCGCAGCACAGGCCGAGCTTCTGCTTCATGCCGCCGGACAGCTTGCCCGCCGGGCGATCGACGAAAGGCGCAAGCCCGGTGCTCTCTACCAGCGCGGCGATGCGCCGCCGGCGCTCGTCGCGCTCTTGCCCGAACAGGCTGGCAAAGAAATCGATGTTCTCAAAGACGGAGAGTGTCGGATAAAGGTTCTTGCCGAGGCCCTGCGGCATATAGGCGATGCGCGGACAGACCGTCTGGCGATGCAAGGCGTTGCTCATGTCGCCTCCGAGCACGGCGATCGTGCCCCTCTGGATGGCGCGCGCCCCGGCGGTCAACGCGAGCAGGCTCGATTTGCCGACGCCATCAGGACCGATCAGCCCAACCGTGCCGCCCGCCGCCAGGTCGAGCGTCACACCCTCCAGTGCTCGCACCTTGCCGTAGCTGAGCGCGACGTGTCGCAAGCTCACGACGGGAGTTGGCGCGCTCACTGCGGCAACTTGACTTGCAGATTCGCGGGCCATGGCGCGTTCGCGTCCAGTTGCACATAGGCGACGCCCGGTACGCCGGTCTTCACGTGCCGGATGTATTTCTTCAAAAGTTCCGGCGGGATCTTCGCTTTAATGCGGAACATCAATTTTTGGCGCTCTTCCGCCGTTTCGACCGTTTTCGGCGTGAACTGCGCGACATCGGCCACGAACGTCGCGCGCGCCGGTACGACATATTGCGGCAACGCGTCGAAGACGAGATGCACCTCCGCGCCCATCGCAACCCGACCAGCCTGCTCCGTCGGCAGAAAGAAGGTCATGTAGACGTCGCCGAGATCGACGATATTCAACACCTTGCCGCCGGCGCCGAGCACTTCGCCCGGCTGTGCCACACGGTATTGCACGCGGCCGTCGCGCGGCGCTGTCAGCGTCGAGTCGTCGATATCGGCCTGGATGCGTTCGATTGTCGCCTTCACTGCTTCGGTCGCCGCCTGCGCGTTGATGACTTCAGACTCTGCCGCGTTGATGGCGGAATCGGCCGCGGCCACCTACGCTTGTGCCGCGGCAACCGCGGCCTTGGCGCCCTCGTAGCGCGCGCGGTCGTTGTCGAGATTTTCGAGCGAACCGGAGCCGCTCTTGGCGAGGCGATCAGAGCGATCAAAGCGCTTCTGTGCCGCGTCGAGCTCGGCTTGGCGCTGCGCGACGATGGCGCTGGCCGCCTGCTTCTCGGCCTTGCGTTGGATGACCTGCGCCTGCGCCGTATCGACCGCGATCACCGCGCGGCGCAGTTGCGCATCGGCTTCGCGGCGCTGTGCCTCCAGCACTTGCGTATCCATCTTGACGAGGACCTGGCCGGCGGTGACGAAGTTGCCTTCATCGACCATGATCTCCTTGATGCGGCCGGCGGTCTTGGCGGCAATGTCGACCTCGGTCGCCTCGATGCGGCCATTGGCATGGGCGATCCCGACGGGCAGAGCTGGCTGCTCGAGCCATTTCCACGCGAGATAGGACAGGCCCATGACGAGGAAAACAAACACAACCCTGACAAGCCATTTAAGCGACTGAGTCATAATCGAGCGTCTCACTCGTGCCGGAGTTTGGGTCGAACGCGAGCTACACTTATCTGCTGCACTCTACCGGCAGACACCTTGAGCTATCGCAATAGCGGAGTTGGTCACCGACGGGTGCTGCCGTGAGGCTTGGTCGAATCTCGCGTGATCAGACTCCCGGCCGCGCCATTGAGAATATCCAGCGCATCGGTAAGGCGCCCGATGCCTGCAGCCCCGTCGGTCTTTTCAACAAAAGCGCATGCCGCGGCGACCTTCGGGCGCATCGATCCTTCGGCAAAGGCGAGCTTTCGCAATTTCTGCGGCGAGGTATGTCTGATTGCCGTTTTTTGAGGAGTGCCCCAGCCCTCATATACGGCATCTGTGTCCGTCAAGAGCAACAGAAAGTCGGCGTGAAGTTCCTCGGCAAGAAGCGCACTCGCCCAATCCTTGTCGATCACGGCTTCGATGCCGGTCAGGCCGCCGTCCGGCTTGCGAACGACCGGAATTCCGCCGCCGCCCGCGCATACCACGATCACGGAGTGACCGAGAAGAATGCGGATCACGCCGATGTCGGGGATATGTAGCGGCTTTGGCGAAGGGACGACACGGCGATATTTGTCAGCATCGGGCTTGAAGACCCACGAAGTCGAGACCGCGATCGTGTCGGCCTCTGCCTTGCTGTAGAGCGGGCCGATCGGCTTGGTCGGATTTTGAAAAGCGATGTCGTGTGGATCGACCTCGATCTGGGTCAACAAGACCGCGACCTGGCGCTGATTTCTTAAGGTGTTCTCGAGCTCCTGCTCGATCATGTACCCGATGCCGCCTTGGGTCTCGGCCCCCAGCACATCGAGCGGGTAAGTTTCGTTGGGACGAAATGCAGCCGACTGCAATGCGAGCAAGCCGATCTGTGGGCCGTTCCCATGCGAAATCACGACGTTCCAGCCGGCATTGATGACGTCAAAAATGGCTGAAACGGCGAGCCGCACGTTTGCGCGCTGATTCTCGGCCGTCATGGCCTGGCCGCGCGTGAGGAGAGCGTTGCCGCCGAGGGAAATGACAGCGAGCATCGTCACCTGCCTTGCGACGCGGGCCGATCAGGAAGCGTCTTGCCGATCGCAAGGATGGCCTGCGCGAAGCACGCGATCGGAGCGTTGCTGATGCCGGCGCCGATCTGGCCGATACCGGCGGCGCGATGCGCAATGCCGGTATCCATGACAGGGGCGATTCCGCGGTCGACCACCTTGCGAGCATCGATCCCGGTAGGAGTACCGGCGAAACCCAGAAAGGGGATCGTGAATGCCGTATTGGCGGTCAGCGTGATCCGCCGCATGCGGCGAGTGTACGCCTCGGCGTCGGATGGAGCGCCGCCGACGAACTGCACGATGGCGGGCGCAGCTGCCATCGCAAACCCACCAAGCCCGGAGGTCTCGGTGATCGCGCTGTCGCCGAGATCGGGCGCCGCATCCTCCGGACCATACTTGGGAAAATACAGGCCGTTCACTTGAGGAGCGGGTGCCGTGAACCATTCATCTGCCGCCCCACTCACGCGGATTCCGAATTCGACCCCATTTCTCGCCATCGCGGTGACGAGCGTGCTGTGCTGCACACCATGCGCAGCGTCGAGCCTTGCCTTGCAGGCCGCCATAGAGACATTGAGGAAGAAGTGATCGTTCCCGGCGATGAAGCGTATGACTTCGGTGATCTCATCGAGTGACCGTCCGCTTTGCAGCAATCCGGGAAGCAGCCGTTTCAGAAACAGCGCGGAGGTGGCCGTGTTGCGATTGTGCAGTTCGTCTCCCATGTGAAGGCCTTGCGCCGTCAGCGGATTGATCTCGATTCCACCGACTGACCTGAGAGCACTGGACAATGTCGGTCCGAGGACGGTTTTCATCCACTCGAGACGTTTCAGCACCTCGGGGCTGTTGGCGCCGAATCGAAGGACTTTCCCAAGACCCTCGTTCAGGTTCG
>Ga0164243_10012015_pt1 | contig 12304 bp, 9 predicted proteins | sample OricompcompostOP_FD_108781 | JGI IMG/M metagenome (GOLD analysis project Ga0164243, IMG submission 108781) | Organic Plus compost microbial communities from Emeryville, California, USA - Original compost - Organic plus compost (OP) | ecosystem: Engineered > Solid waste > Mixed feedstock >...
AAATGCGGCGGGTGCATGGCGCCGACCTGTGCAAAGCCGTGGCCGTTGCGGATGCTGCGCTGCCACCATTGGCCAAAGCGGGTCATGTCGGCATCGTGCCGTGTCATCGGCACCGGCAGGCGCAGAAGTTTCCAGCCCGCCTTGCCCAGGCGCAGGCAGAATTCGTCGTCCTCGGCGGCGATCACGGTCGGGTCGAAGCCGCCGATCTGGCGAAACGCCGCGGTGCGCACCATCATGTCGCCGCCGCAGGTGGTGATCGGCCCGGCCGGGCGGTGCCAGTCCACCTCGCACATCTGGTTATAGACCGAGGCCGCGGGGTGGATCTCGGAGCGCCAGCCGGTGACAAGGCCCAGCCCCGGATCGGCCTGCATGGCGGCGGTGCCGGCTTCCAGCCAGCCCGGCTGGACCCGGCAATCGCCATCGACGAATTGCACCAGATCCAGCCCGTCCCCGGCCAGCAGCGCCTGAAAGCCGGCATTGCGGGCGCGGGCTGCGGTAAAGGGAACCGACGGGTCAAGTTCCACCACCGCGACGCCAAGGCTGCGGGCAAACTTTACGCTGTCATCGCGCGAGCCGCTGTCGACATAGACCACCCGGTCGCAAAGCGGCACCAGCGAGCGCAGGCAGGCTTTCAGCCGCTCGCCCTCGTTGCGGCCGATGGCGACGGCGCCCAGCGTCGGACGGGTCATGATTCCCTCGTGGTTGATCCCGGCGCGGAAAGCCTAGCCCTGCCGCCCGGCGTCCTGCAATGCGCGCCGGCCTGTCGTTATGGGCATGTTCGGCGGGCCGCGGCCGGCTCAGCCCAGCCGGGCAAAGGCTTCCAGCACGGCGCGTTCGGACTGGTTCAGGTAATCCTCCAGCAACCGCGAGGCGCCGGCCGGATCGCCCGCCTCCAGCCTGCCCAGTATCTCGGCATTGCGCGGAATATAGGGGGCGTGCAGCAATTCGGGACTGTCCAGCAACCCGAAGGCCAGCCGCAGCTCGGCGATGACCTGCGCAAAGAACCGGGTCAGCCGCGGGCTGTCGGTCAGGGCGACGATGGCGGCGTGGAACTCCATATTGGCGCTGCCGACGCCGCGCCAGTCGGGGATGGGCCGCAATTCCCGGGCGCGGACGACGGCCGCGCGCATGCGGGCGACGGCGGCATGGCCGGTCCAGGCTTGCGCCAGGGCCGGCACCTCGATCAGCCGGCGCACCCGGTAGATGTCCAGGATCGAGGCCATCGAGGGCACGGCGACAAAGACGCCCCGGTTCGGCTCGTGCCGCAGGATGCCTTCGCGGGTCAGCAGGCGGAACACCTCGCGCAGCGTATTGCGCGAGATTTCCAGCTCGGCCGCCAGCCGCGCCTCGGACAGCCGCTGGCCGGGCACCAGCGCGCCCCCGGTAACCTGCTCGCGCAGCCGGGCGGCGATTTCCTCGGCAAGGCCCGAGGCGGGGTCGCGGGGTTCCGCCGTCGCGGCGGGGGCTTTCGTCATCGGCGTGCCATCATCGGGGCCTTTCGGATTCGCGCGATCTTGGCCGAGAGCCGGGGGGCAGGCAAGGCGGCCGGACAGGATTCCTCGGCTTTTCCGGCGGCCTGGATGGACCATATGCGGCCCAAGACCGGGCAGGGGGCAGGGGAATTGCCCAAGATCCAGGCAAATCACCCCTGCTTTGTGAGCTAATCGTTCAACAATACATATAAACATGTCAAATTATCGTTGACGGATTGTCTTGCCGAATTCACAGTCGATCCATTCTCAGGACGCACTTCACCCTTGCAGCAGGAGCAGAGCGATGGCCGGACCCGTCACCTCCCCCTCTGCCGCCTCGACCGTCGCGCGCGGCGGTTTCATGGCGGCGATCTTCCTGATGGCGACCTCGGCCATCGGGCCGGGCTTCATCACCCAGACCGCGACCTTCACGGCAAAGCTGGGCGCCGCCTTCGCCTTTGCCATCCTGGCCTCGATCGTCATAGACTTCGTGGTGCAGCTCAATATCTGGCGCATCACCGCGCTGACGCGGCGCAATGCCTCGGACACGGCGAACGCGGCGATTCCCGGCGCCGGCTATCTGCTGGCGGTGCTGGTGCTGGTCGGCGGGCTGGCCTTCAACATCGGCAATATCGCCGGGGCCGGGCTGGGGCTGAACGCCATGCTCGGGCTCGACCCCAAGATCGGCGGCGCGCTTTCGGCGGCCCTGGCCATCGGCATCTTCCTGTCGCGCCGCGCCGGGCTTTTGCTGGACCGGGCGCTGATCGGGCTGGGCCTGCTGATGATCGTCATGACGGTGATCGTCGCGCTGGTCTCGAACCCGCCGGCGGGCGAGGCGCTGCGCCAGATGGTGCTGCCCGAGATCGTCGATTTCGCCACCATCACTACCATCGTCGGCGGCACGGTCGGCGGCTATATCACCTATTCCGGCGCGCATCGGCTGCTGGACAAGGGGCTGGTGGGCGAACAGAACCTGGCCGCCGTCACCCGCGCCTCGCTGACCGGGATCGCGGTCACGGGGGTCATGCGCTTCATCCTGTTCCTGGCCATCCTGGGCGTCGTCGCGTCGGGCGTGACGCTGGACCTGTCGGGCCAGGCTGCGAACCCGGCGGCGCAGGCATTCGCGGTGGTGCTGGGCGAATGGGGCATGCGCATCTTTGGCCTGGTATTCTGGGCGGCCGCCGTCACCTCGGTCATCGGCGCGGCCTATACCTCGGTCAGCTTCCTGGTCGCCTTTCGCACCATGGGCGACCGCGACCGCAACATCGCCACGGTGATCTTCATTGCCGTCTCGCTGGCGGTCTATCTGTCGCTGGGCACGGCGCCGGCCGCCATCCTGGTCTTTGTCGGCGGCTTCAACGGGCTGATCCTGCCCATCGGCCTGACCATCTTTACCTATGTCGGATTTGCGCGGTCCGACCTGATGGGCGGGCATGTCTATAACCGTCCGCTGCTGGTCGCCAGCGCGGCGATCTGTGCGCTGACCTGGTATATGGGCTACAGGTCCATCGGCCCGATCTTTGCCTTCCTGGGCGCCTGAGCCATGATGGCGGCGGCCCCCCTGCGGGCCCGCCGCCCCAAATCCCGGAGGAACACATGACCCGCAATATCGACCTGAACAGCGACCTGGGCGAAGGCTATGGCGCCTGGAAGATGGGCGACGACGACGCCATGCTGGGCATCGTCAGTTCGGCCAATGTCGCCTGCGGCTTTCACGCGGGCGACCCGCTGAGCATCCTGGCCACCGTGCGCGAGGCGGCGGCCCGCGGCGTCGCGGTGGGGGCGCATGTGTCCTATCCCGACCGGGTGGGCTTTGGGCGCCGGCCCATGGACGTCACCCATGCCGAACTGGTCGGGGACGTGATCTATCAGATCGGCGCCTTGCAGGGCATCTGCACCGCCGCCGGCACCCGTGTCAGCTATGTCAAGCCGCATGGCGCGCTTTACAACACCATCGCCGTGGACCCGAAACAGGGCGCGGCGGTGATCGAGGGCATCCGCGCCGTCGATCCCTCGCTTGCCATGATGGGCCTGGCCGGGACGCAGATCCTGGCCCAGGCGGACGATGCAGGCCTGCCCGTCATCGCCGAGGCCTTTGCCGACCGCGCCTATCGCCCCGACGGGCAGCTGGTTTCGCGCCGCGAACCGGGCGCGGTGCTGCATGATGCCGAAGCCGTCGCCGCCCGCATGCTGCGCCTTGCGATCGAGGGCGAGATCGAGGCGGCGGATGGCTCCATCCTGCGCCTTCAGGCCGACAGCATCTGCGTGCATGGCGACAGCCCCGGCGCGGTGGCCATGGCCGCCCGCATCCGCGAGGTGCTGCTGGGGGGCGGCGTCTCCATCGCCCCGGCCGTGCCGCGGGCGGCGGGATGAGCGGGTCCCCCGCCCCGCCCCCGGCGGCCATGCGCTTTCTGCCCATCGGGCCCCGCACCCTGCTGGCGGAACTGGACGACCTGGACCGGACGCTGGCGCTGTTCGACGCTTTGCTGGCCGATCCGGTGCCCGGCGTGGCCGAGATCGTGCCCGCCGCGCGCACGCTGATGATCCGCACCCAGCCGGGTGTCGCCGCCGACGGCCGGCTGGCCGGCGCGATCCTGGCCCGCCAGCCCGCCCCCGGCATCCGGCCCGACCCCCGCGCCAGCGAGACGGTCGAACTGCCCGTGACCTATGACGGCGAGGACCTGGCCGATGTCGCCGCCCATATGGGCCTGACCCAGGCCCAGGTGATCGCCGCCCATCAGGCGACCACCTGGCAGGTGGCCTTTTGCGGCTTTGCGCCCGGTTTCGCCTATATGACCTGCGACGACGCGCGGTTCGAGCTGCCGCGCCGCCCGGCGCCGCGCACCCGCATCCCGGCGGGATCGGTGGCGCTGGCCGGGCGCTTTTGCGGCGTCTATCCGCAGGAAACGCCGGGCGGCTGGCAGCTGATCGGCCGGACCGAGGTGCCGATGTGGGACCTGTCCCGCGACCCGCCGGCGCTGCTGCGCCCCGGTGTGCGTTGCCGTTTCGTGGCGCGCGGGTCCAAGGTCCACGCCTCGGCCGCCATCCCGCAGCCGCAACCCAGGCAGGGGTTGCGCGTGCTTTCCACCGCCTTTCCCATCACCTTCCAGGACGAGGGGCGGCCGGGACAGGGCGGGCAGGGCATCTCGGCCTCGGGTGCGCTGGACATGGGCGCGGCGCGGCGGGCCAATCGCGCCGTCGGAAACCCCTCGGACGCGCCGGTGCTGGAGATCACGCTGGGTCCCGTCCGGCTGCGGGCCGACCGGCCGATGACCCTGGCCCTGACCGGCGCGGCCCAGGCCAGCATCGCCGGCCACGCCGTCCCGCGCGGCGCGGCCTTCGCGGCGGATGCGGGCGACGAGATCGCCATCGACCCGCCCGGCGCGGGGATGCGCAGCTATCTGGCGCTGCGCGGCGGCTTCCGGGTGGCGCCGGTGCTGGGCTCGGCCGCCACCGATACGCTGGCCCATGTCGGGCCCGAGCCGATCACCGCGGGCGCCGTGCTGGCCGCCGCGCACCGTCCCGCCGCCGCCGTGGCTGCGGCCGAACCCGAACCGGCGCTGCCGAAACCCGGCGATCTGGTGGAACTGCCGGTGACGCTGGGCCCCCGCACCGACTGGTTCACGCCGGACATGGTCCAGCATTTCCTGACCCAGGAATGGCTGGTGACGCCGCAAAGCTCGCGCGTCGGCATCCGCCTGCAAGGCGAGCCGGTGACGCGCGAGGATGCGGCCGAGCTGCCCTCGGAAGGGACCGAGACCGGCGCCGTCCAGATCCCGCATTCCGGCCAGCCGGTGCTGTTTCTGGCCGACCATCCGCTGACCGGCGGCTATCCGGTCATCGCCACCTTGCACCCGCGGGCGCTGGACCTGGCCGGGCAGGTCCCGCCCGGCGCCCGCATCCGTTTCACCGCCAGCGCCGATTTCGCACCCATCACGCCAGAGAGGCCCGCATGACCATTTTCGCCACCGGCCCCAGCCGTCCGATCCGCCGCCTGCTGATCGCCAACCGGGGCGAGATTGCCGTGCGCGTGATCCGCGCCTGCCGCGACGAGGGCATCGAAAGCGTCGCCGTCTATGCCGATGCCGACCGCGACGCGATCTTCGTGCGCATGGCCGATCAGGCGCACGCCCTGGGGGGCGACAGCCCGGCCGAGACCTATCTGGATGCCGGCAAGATCATCGCCATCGCCCAGGCTGCCGGGGCCGATGCCGTCCATCCCGGCTATGGTTTCCTGTCCGAACGCGCCGAATTCGCTCAGGCGGTGCGGGATGCGGGGCTGATCTGGATCGGCCCCGACGCATCGGTGATCCGGGCGCTTGGCGACAAGATCGAGGCGCGCCGCATCGCCCAGGCCGTGGGCGCGCCGCTGGTCGCCGGCACCCCCGGCCCGGTCGAAAGCGCCGCCGAGGCGCTGGCTTTCGCCCGTCAGCACGGCCTGCCCATCGCCATAAAGGCCGCTTTCGGCGGCGGCGGCCGCGGCATGAAGGTCGCCTGGCGGCTGGAAGAGGTCGAAGAGCTGTTCCATTCCGCCCGGCGCGAAGCTCTGGCCGCCTTTGGCCGCGGCGAATGCTTCATCGAGCAGTTCCTGGACCGCCCCCGCCATGTCGAGGCGCAGGTGCTGGCCGACCGGCATGGCACCGTCAAGGTGATCGGCACCCGCGACTGTTCCCTGCAACGCCGCAACCAGAAGCTGGTCGAAGAGGCGCCGGCCCCCTTCCTGACCGCCGAGCAGCGCGCCCGCATCCACGATTCCGCCCGCGCCATCTGCGCCCATGCCGGCTATTCGGGCGCCGGGACGGTGGAATACCTGCTTTCGGCCAATGGCACGATCTCCTTTCTCGAAGTGAATACCCGTCTCCAGGTCGAGCATCCCGTGACCGAGGAAACCACCGGCATCGACCTGGTGCGCGCCATGATCCGCGTGGCGCAGGGGGCAAGGCTGGCCGACGAGACGGTGCCCGAGCCGCGCGGCCACGCCATCGAGTTCCGCATCAATGCGGAAGACCCTGCGCGCGGCTTCCTGCCCACGCCCGGCCCGGTCGAGGTCTTCGACGCGCCTTCGGGGCCGGGCATCCGGCTGGACAGCGGCGTGGTCCAGGGCTCGGTGGTGCCGGGCAGCTTCGATTCGCTGATGGCCAAGCTGATCGTGACCGGCGCCACGCGCACCGAGGCGCTGGACCGCGCCGCCCGCGCGCTGCGCGAGTTTCGCATCGAGGGCGTGGCCTCGGTGCTGCCCTTTGCCCGCGCGGTGCTGGACCAGGCGGATTTCCGCGCCGAGGACGGGAATTTCCGCGTCCATACCCGCTGGATCGAGACCGATTTCGCCGAACCGCTGGCCGAGGCCGTCGCCCCCCATGCCCGCGTCGCGCCCGCCGTGCAGGCGCCGCTGCTGCGCCTGGCTGTCGAGATCGACGGCAGGCGGCACGAGCTGGGCCTGCCCGCGAACCTGCTTGCGGCCCTGCCATCGGGCGCCGCCCCGGCGGAGGCTGTGCCCGAGCCCGACGAGGCGGTGCTGGCCGCCCCGGTGCCCGGCACGCTGACCCTGTGGCAGGCCGAGGACGGCGCCGAGGTCGAACCGGGCCAGGTCGTCGCCGTCATCGAGGCGATGAAGATGGAAACCCGCGTCGAGGCGCATCGCGCCGGCAAGCTGGCCCGCATCGCCGCCGAGGGCGAGGTGCTGGCCCATGGCGCGGCATTGGCACGGATTGGCTGATGCGCTTTGACATTTCCCGGCGGGCCGTGCCAATTCGGCCCGCCGGTGCCTGGCCGCCGGCGCATTGCCGGGAAAGACGATGAGCCTGCTGAACCGCCGTATCCTGACCTTTGCGCTGGCCACCCTGGGCGGTGCGGCCTTTCTGCTGCTGCACTTGCCGCTGCCCATGCTGCTGGGGCCGATGCTGGCCTGCCTGGTCGCGGCGCTGGCCGGTGCGCCGCTGGCCGGGGCCGGGCAGTTCGGCATCTTCATGCGCACCATCCTGGGGGTGGCGGTCGGCGCCTCGATCACGCCCGGCGTGCTGGCCGAGCTGCCGGATGTGGCGGCCTCGCTGGCCCTTGTGCCCGGCTTCATCGTCGTGATCGCGCTGGTCGGCTATCCGCTGTTCCGCCGGAGCTTCGGCTTCGACCATGCGACGGCCTGGTATGGCGCCATGCCCGGCGGGTTGCAGGACATGCTGGTCTTTGGCGAAGAGGCGGGCGGCGATGTCCGGGCGCTGTCGCTGATCCATGCGACGCGGGTGCTGGTGATCGTCACCGTCGCGCCGCTGATCATGAGCAGCTGGTGGGGCGTGGACCTGTCGCAGCCGCCCGGCGCGCCGATGCGCGCCACCGGCGCCGGCGAGATCGCCCTGATGATCGCCGCCGGTCTGCTCGGCTGGAAGGGGGCCGAGCGGCTGGGCATCTTTGGCGCCTCGATCCTGGGGCCGATGGTGTTGACCGCGGCGCTGTCGCTGTCGGGGCTGATCACCCATCGCCCGCCGGCCGAGATGATCCAGGCCGCGCAATTCTTCATCGGCATCGCGGTCGGGGTGAAATATGCCGGCATCACCTTGCGCGAATTGCGCCTGTATGTGACGGCGGGCATGGTCTATGCGCTGCTCTTGGCCGGGATCAGCCTGGCCTTCATCGAGGTGATCGTGCATCTGGGACTGGCCCCTGCGCTGGACGCCTTTCTTGCCTTTCTGCCGGGCGGGCAGGCCGAGATGGTGGTGATCGCGCTGATCGCCGGGGCGGACCTGGCCTATGTGGTCAGCCACCACCTGCTGCGCATGATCATCGTCATCGTGCTGGGCCCGCTGGTCGGCAAGGTGCTGGGCCGGACCGGCTAGCTGCCCGGCGGCGGGCACAGCCGCACTTCGGTTCCCCATTCGGCGCAATGCCGGGACAGTTCCTCGGGCAGGGGCTGATCGGTAAAGATCGCGTCCATTTCCGACAGGCTGGCGATGCGGGCGGGGGCGGCGCGGCCGATCTTGGAATGATCGGTGACCAGATAGCTGCGGCGCGACTGGCGCAGGATGGCGCGGCTGACCCGGACCTCGGCCAGGTCGAAATCCAGCAGATCGCCGTCATGGTCCAGTGCCGAGGTGCCGATGATCGCGTAATCCACCTTGAACTGCTCGAAGAACTGGGTGGTGAGTTCCCCGACCAAGCCGCCGTCCGACCGGCGCAGCGCGCCACCCGCCACCATGATCTCGCAGCCCGGATTGGCCAGCAGGATATTGGCGACGTTCATGTTGTTGGTGACGACGGTGATGTTGGAATGCTGCATCAGCGCCCGGGCCACCGCCTCGGTCGTGGTGCCCAGATTCAGGATCAGGCTGCAATTGTCGGGGATTTCCGCGGCGCAGGCCGCGCCGATCGCCGCCTTGGCCGCAGCGTTCATGCGCCGCCGTGCCTCATAGCCCAGGTTGACCGCGCCGGCGCGCGTCACCGCGCCGCCATGGACGCGGTCCAGCAGGCCCGCCTCTGCCATCTCGCCCAGGTCGCGGCGGATGGTCTGCAACGTCACCTCGAAACGCTGGGCCAGGTCCTCGACCAGCACCCGCCCTTCGGCGCGGGCAAGTTCAAGGATTTCGTTCTGGCGCAGGCTGAGGGCCAAGGGCATGCTCCGAGGATATGGAACCGGGGTGGAGGAACGCGACCACTCTAGGCGATGCGGTCCTGCGCGCAAGCGTTCCTTGCGGGGTGCCGTGCCGGCGCAGATGTTCGGATCATGGCGGTTCCGCCGGGAAACGAAAGCCGCTTGACCGGCTGCCGGCCGCGGTGCAGCCTGCGCATCATCCGAAAGCCAGCAGGTTGCCGATGACCCATATCCTTGCCATCGACCAGGGCACCACGTCTTCGCGCGCGATCCTGTTCGATGCCGGCCTGAAGGTGGTGTCAAGCGCCCGGCACGAATTCCCGCAGCATTACCCCCGCTCCGGCTGGGTCGAACACGACCCGTCGGACCTTTGGGTCAGCGTGGCGGGCGTCGCGCGCGCCGCGGTGGAAAAGGCGGGGATCGGCCCGTCCGCCATCGCCGCCATCGGCATCACCAACCAGCGCGAGACGACGCTGATCTGGGACCGCAAGACCGGCCGGCCGCTGCATCGCGCCATCGTCTGGCAGGACCGGCGCACCGCCGGGCTGTGCGACAGGCTTCGCTCCGACGGCCACGAGCCGATGATTTCCGCCCGCACCGGGTTGTTGCTGGACCCCTATTTCTCGGGCAGCAAGCTGAAATGGCTGCTCGACGATATCGACGGCGCGCGCGCCCGCGCCCGGCGCGGCGAACTGGCCTTTGGCACGGTCGACAGCTGGCTGATCTGGAACCTGACCGGCGGCCGCGTCCATGCCACCGATGCGACCAACGCCGCCCGGACCCTGCTTTACAACATCGCCGAGAATCGCTGGGACGCAGAGATCTGCGGGCTTCTCGACATCCCGATGGCGCTTTTGCCCGAGGTCAGGGATTGCGCCGCCGATTACGGCACCGCGCGGGCGGACCTGTTCGGGCGCGAGATCCCCATTCTCGGCTTGGCCGGCGACCAGCAGGCGGCGACGATAGGCCAGGCCTGTTTTCGGCCGGGCATGATGAAGGCGACCTATGGCACCGGCTGCTTCGCGGTCCTGAATACCGGCGCGCAGATGGTGCCCTCGGGCAACCGGCTGCTGACCACCATCGCCTATCGGTTGCAGGGGCGGACGACCTATGCGCTGGAGGGTTCGATCTTCATTGCCGGCGCCGTGGTGCAGTGGCTGCGCGACGGCCTGGGGCTGATCCGGCACGCGGCCGAAACGCAGGCCCTGGCCGAGGCGGCGGACCCGGCCCAGGAACTGGTCCTGGTCCCCGCCTTCACCGGGCTGGGTGCGCCCTATTGGAGGCCGGATTGCCGCGGCGCGGTCTTTGGCCTGACGCGGAATTCGGGCCCGGCGGAATTCGCCCGCGCGGCGCTGGAAAGCGTGGGTTTCCAGACCCGCGACCTTTGGCAGGCGATGCGGTCGGATTGGCCGGCGGCGGCGGCGGGCGTGCTGCGGGTCGATGGCGGCATGGCGGCAAGCGACTGGACGATGCAATTCCTGGCGGACATCCTGGGGGCGCCGGTGGACCGGCCCCGGATCACCGAGACGACGGCGCTTGGCGCGGCCTACCTGGCCGGGCTGCAGGCCGGGCTATGCCCGCCGCCAGAGGATTTCGCCGGCGCCTGGGCGTTGGAGCGCCGCTTCCAGCCGGCCCGGACGCAGGACTGGCGCGAAGCCCGCTATGCGGGCTGGAAAAAGGCCGTGGCGGCGACGATGGCCGCGGCATGAGCGCGTTTTCCTTTGCCCTGCCCGGGCGCGTGGTCTTTGGCCGCGGCGAGGCGCGCATGGCTGCGGCAGAGATCCGCCGCCATGGCCGGCGCGGCGTGCTGGTCCATGGCGCGAACCGGGCCCGGGCCGCATGGCTGCTGGACGCGTTGCGGGAACAGGGCGCCGAAGTCCTGGGCATCGCCTGCGCGGCAGAGCCGACCCTGCCGATGCTGGAACAGGCGCTGGACCAGGCCGGCGGCTTCGGCGCCGACTGGGTGGCGGGGCTTGGCGGCGGCGCCGTGCTCGACCTGGGCAAGGCGCTGGCGGCGCTGATCCCGGCACCCGGCGGGATCGTGGATCACCTCGAGGTCGTCGGCCGCGGCCTGCCCCTGGCCGCTCCGCCCCTGCCCTATGTCGCCTTGCCGACCACCGCGGGCACGGGGGCCGAGGCGACCCGCAATGCGGTCATCGGCCTGCCGGAGCATGGCCGCAAGGTCTCGATCCGCGACGAGCGCATGTTGCCGCGCCTGGCCATCGTCGATCCGGCGCTGACCGATGGCTGCCCGCGAGACGTTACGCTGGCCTCGGGCCTCGATGCGCTTGCGCAGGTCATCGAGCCCTATCTGTCCTGCAAGGCGACGCCCTTCACCGATGCGCTGGCGCGTCCCGCGATCCTGCCGGGCCTGCGGGCGCTGAAGCGGCTGGCAGAGGCCGAGGATCCCGATTCGCGCGACGTGATGGCCTGGGTCGGCCTGTGCGGCGGGATGGCGCTGGCCAATGGCGGCCTTGGCGCGGTCCACGGCCTTGCCGGGGTGATCGGAGGCGTGACCTCGGCCCCGCATGGCGCCATCTGCGGCGCGCTGCTGGGGCCCGTTCTGGACATGAATGCCCAGGCCGATTCCGGCTCGGCACGGATGGCCGAAATCCGCCAGGCGATCTGCACCGCGCTTGGCGGGTCCGAGGCCGAGGCGCCGCGAACGCTGGCCCGCTGGGCGCGCGATGCCGGCCTGCCGGGCCTGGCGGCGCTGGGACTGGCCCCGGCGCAGCATCCGGCGGTGGCCGAGGCCGCCCTGGCCAGTTCCTCGATGAAGGGCAATCCCTTCACCCCGTCGATCCCGCAACTTTGCCAGGTTCTGCATGCCGCAAGCTAGGGCCGGCGCGGGCCCGGTCGCCGTCTCTTTCGCCACTCCTTCCGCCGCGGGCCGCCTGCCGATTCGGCCCGGATGCGACCCGGCCTCTCGGCCCGCCTTGCCCATACCGGGCAGATGCCGCATGCCAGCCCCGGCCCCGGGGTCGCAAACCGATCTCCTCCTGTCGCAATAGAGCCGGGGATTCGCGCCGGGTGGTTGGAAAAAGACCCCGGGAAGGATAGAGGCGAAGCCGGATGGACGGTCCCCGGGAACGGGGCTTGCACATGCCGGCGCCTGCGCTATCCGCGGCAGGGCGCGGGGCCTGCGCCGTTCGCGGCATGGTGCGGAATGCAAAGGAGATTGTCATGACTGGTTCGATCCTAGACGGGCGGGGGCTTGCGGCTTTGGTGCGGGGTCGTGTTGGGGCGCATGTGG
>Ga0164243_10012016_pt1 | contig 12304 bp, 11 predicted proteins | sample OricompcompostOP_FD_108781 | JGI IMG/M metagenome (GOLD analysis project Ga0164243, IMG submission 108781) | Organic Plus compost microbial communities from Emeryville, California, USA - Original compost - Organic plus compost (OP) | ecosystem: Engineered > Solid waste > Mixed feedstock >...
ATTACCAACGAGCCTGTAGGAAAGCCGTCCATACTTGCTACCGAGGTGTACCAGGTGATGTGGAATCATTTGGTGGGTTAAGTATCCGGAACCAGGGAAGTTGGTCAATAGCCGGAATCATTCATCCGGCAACTCCTGCATCGCTATCAATATCATCCGCCTCGCCGCCGGTCATAAAAAATCCCGGACAGCAGATTATTTGTATATTTTCAAGCAACCGATTGCCGAAATAAAAAATACACTGTCGTTATGAAAAGAAGGGATTTCGTTAAAACCGGCGCTGCTGCCGGCATTGGCGCAGGGCTTACCTATCTCAATTTTCCCGTCTTCGGGAAGCAGGCCCCCAGCAACAAAATCGTGGTAGGCGTAATGGGCGTCAACTCACGGGGCAACTGGCTGGCGCAACTGATCACCAAACAACCCAATGCGGAAGTAGGCTACATCTGCGATGTGGAGGACGGCGCCATTGCCAAAGGCCTCAAAGCCGTCGCAGGCGGGCAACAGCGTGTGCCCACGGTCGAAAAGGACATCCGCCGGCTTTTGCAACGAAAGGATTTTGACGCCCTGATGGTAGCCGCGCCGGACCACTGGCATGCGCCTGCTGGCATCATGGCCGCCGCTGCGGGCAAGCACGTTTATGTGGAAAAGCCCTGTGCCCACAATCCCCGGGAAGGCGAGCTGCTGGTAGCCGCCGGCGTTAAGTACGGCCGCCACATCCAAATGGGGAACCAGCGCCGTTCCTGGCCTAATATGCAACAGGCTGCGGCAGATGTTAAAGCCGGTATGATCGGCAACGTGTATTACGGGCGCGCATGGTATGTGAATAACCGTAAGCCCATCGGCATTGGTAAAAAAACGCCTGTTCCCGCTACGCTCAACTGGGACCTCTGGCAGGGGCCCGCGCCGCGCCGGGATTTCCTGGATAATATCGTGCATTACGACTGGCATTGGCGCTGGCACTGGGGCACCTCCGAAACCTGCAACAACGCCACGCACGAACTGGATTGCCTCCGCTGGATGATGGACCTCGGCTATCCGACAAAAGTAACTTCCGCCGGCGGGCGCTACGCCTATCCGCCGGACGACTGGGAAACCCCCGATACCCAAACCGTGAATTTCGAATTTGAAGGCGGTAAATCCATTACCTGGGAAGGCCGGAGCTGTCACCACTTCAACCTGGAAGGAAGCGGCCGCGGATTCGCCGTATTTGGCAGCAAAGGGGCCTTGTACTGCAACGGCAGCGATGCCTACAAAATCCTGGACAATGATAACAAGGTAGTGAAGGAAGTAAAACAACAGGAACCGCCTACCCGTAACGTCACCAATACAGTCAGCCCGGCCGGGGAATACCTGGATGGCCTGCATGTGCATAACTTCCTGTCTGCCATCCGCGGGGAAGGGAATTTAAACTCGCCCATCACCGAAGGCTACCGCAGTACGCTGCTATGCCTGCTGGCCAATATCGCACAGCGCGCCGGCCGCGTTTTACACACCGATCCGGCCAATGGCCATATCCTCGCGGACGATGCCGCGATGAAACTATGGTCCCGCGATTATGAAAAAGGCTGGGCGCCGAAAGTATAGCGCTTTACCCATGTTACCTGCCATCGCAGGATGGCAGTTTTTTTACCCCCGCAATCCGATAAAACCCTTATCCCTATTCTGTTTATAGACTAAAAATAAATATAATAAATAGTTATTGGCCATAACTTTTAGTTATTGCTTTTATTTCTTTAAGGAATGTGGTTGGCCTACATTTGTGGTACCTGTAATTTTATTTTTAAGCGAACCAACCACCATATTTTGGAATTTTTGTTACAACAAACGCAGTACCTGCCGGTATTGGTCATTGGCCTTATTGTAGGCTACCTTTCCGGCTTGCTTGGCAAAGGAGGCAGCGCCATCAGTACGCCGGCGCTGCAGATCTTCGCGGGCGTTAATCCGTTCTTTGCGCTGGCATCCCCGCTGCCGGCTTCTATCACCAGCACGCTTTCTGCCACAGCGGTATATCGGAAAGAAAAATTATTCAATGCGCGGGTCATTTTGCTCAGCGCCGTAATGGCGGTGCCTGCCACTATCGCGGGCTCGTGGTGCAGTAGTTTTCTGCCCGGGAAAACGCTGATGATACTGACCGCAGTATTCATCATGGGCATTGGCGTCTCCCTGTTATACTCTTTTATGAAAAAGACAAAAATGGAAGAGGGTACGGTAGCGGCTGCGGAAGAGGCGCCTGCGGTAAAACTGTTGGGAGCAGCAATGGGCATAGGTTTGCTGGCAGGACTGCTGGCCAATGCCGGCGGTATATTATTCAGCACTTTCTTCATTAAAAAGCTGAAAATGCCTATCAAGCAGGCATTGGCCTGTGCAGTAGTATTGTCGGCCATCCTTTCCGTACCGGGTGCGCTCACGCACTGGTGGCTGGGGCATATCGACTGGAACATCGCGCTGCTGCTGTCGCTAACGGCATTCCCTGCTTCTTATCTGGGCGCAAAAACGGCGGTGAAAATGAAAACACCCACGCTGGAAAAACTATTCGCGGTCACACTGATCATCTTCGGTGTGTACGATATATTTTTTACCATCTTCGGGAAATAACCATTACGCGCTCGCGTGATGATTCTGAATACTTTGCTTTTCCGCTTCTGTTAAGGTATTAAACACCAGTTCATACGCCTTTTGCAGGTATTCCTCCAACTCGGAATCCGGCAGGGTATCATTCTGTTTCAACTGTACCCAGTGATAACGGGCCAGGTGCGGCGCCGGCACAATGCCCGGCTTGCAGATCAGCTTGTGAAACTGCGCAGGCACGCATTTGAAGGATATCCTGTGCGGCTCCTCCATGGATAGCATAGCAAATAATTTTTCTCCTACGAATAAACGCAGTTCATTGTCCCACTTTACTTCGGTGGTTACGGCTGGTAGTGATTGGCAGAATGCCAGGGTGTTGTCAAACATAGCAGCAGGTTTTATACGCCATAAAATAGTTAATCAATCAGTCATAACGGACTTAAAGGCTAACGAAAGAACACATATGCAAACACTTTACATATGTGCATGACTCCCCCTGAACGGATTCATCAGGAGCGTGCTGTCAAGTTATATAGGTAAATAAATTGGAACTGCGTTATAAAAATACGAAATAAAATCTCTAAAAATCATAGGTAATAAAATCTTCAGAAATTTTTAATAAGGTAACCCCGGCGCCCTCAAAAACAAAGGGACCAGCGTTGTGACCGCTGATCCCCTGCTGAATATGCTGTTTACAATTTGATTAGTGCCCGTGGCCATGGCCTTTCCCATTCCCGTGGTTGCCCTTATTGCCTTTCCCCGGGTTGCCGTGATTCCCGTTATTTCCCTTGTTGCCCCTGCCATTCACTTTGTAATACTTCGGATCGTCACTGTCCCGGATGATTACCTGCTTACCGAAATGATTTTTGTATTTGCCATATTTACTGCGGTAATAGTCAGGTCTCAACCATGGATCCCGGTCGTTTACCACCACTTTGTACCCCCTGTATATGTCGTAGTGGTAGCTGGGCGGCAGGGCATTGGCAAACACCCACTTGTTGCCCTGCAAATAAATATACTGACGTTGCGGAATGGAGTAGTAGGCATCTATATCCGGAAAATAATAGTAATTCACATAATCATAACCTACCGGCCCCCAAAGCGGCTGACTTCCTATGTTCACGTTAATATTTACCTGTGCATTGGCAGTGCGGGTAGTAAACACGCCCAATGAAAAAAACATGACCAGGAAGAATAATCCCTTTTTCATAAGTTTTTCGTTTAAATGAACTTATGCCAAAACAATGCCAGCCATTTACCCCCGGATAAGCCATGCATGAACATGAATTTTAATGTTATATGGAAAGAAGATAGTTTTATATTAAATTTGTTCGCCATGTAAAAGGGGCATACATTTTGTTAAAATTATTAAAAAATTAACCGTACACGTGAGAAATCGAATCACGGCCGCGCTGACGGCCTCGCCGCAACTGTTCTATTGTTTTCCTCCTGCTCAAAAAATGAGGATACCAAATCAGGCACATCAAAATTCAGCGTATATCTTACCGATGCGCCTTCTCCTTACGACAAAGTGAATGTGGATATCCAGGACGTAATGGTGAACACCACTACAGATACCGCTAAAGGCTGGGTATCCCTCCACATGATCAAACCGGGCGTTTATAACCTGCTCGACTTTGCCAATGGCATTGATACCCTGCTTGCTTCCTATGATATTCCTGCCGGTAAAATTTCACAGGTTCGCCTCGTACTTGGCAGCAACAACAGCGTAGTAATCGGCGCTAACACCTATCCGCTGGAAACGCCTTCCGCACAGCAATCCGGCCTGAAACTGAACGTAAACGCCGACCTGGTTGCCGGCGTGGAATACCGCCTCTGGCTGGATTTTGACGCTAACAGGTCAGTTGTAACGACCGGCAACGGCAAATACATCCTGAAACCGGTTATCCGCACTTATACGGAAGCTACCAGCGGTTCCATCGCAGGTATCGTGCTGCCGCCTTTATCCTCCAAAGGCGTTTTCATCTTACAGAATACAGATACCGTGGCTGCCGCCATTCCTGACGCTACCGGCGCATTCCTCGTAGCTGGTCTGAACGCAGGCGCCTACAACGTAGCCGTAGCCGGCAATGGCATCCTGAAAGATACCACCCTGCTCAATGTAAATGTGACTGTAGGAAAAGTGACCACCGTTGGCACTGTGACCCTCCACTAACCATAATGCATAAACGATAAAAAACAGAAAAGCCGCTTCCGGTTGGAGGCGGCTTTTACTGTTTATGTCAGCATGGTACTTTTTTATTTATCCCTGCGACGGTCATGATCCCTGTCCCTGCGGTCAAAATCCCTTCTGTCGCGGCGGTCATTCCACCTGTTACGGTCATCATCCCATCTGTCGCGGCGGTCGTCCCGGTTATCCCTGCCGGGGTTGATGCGCCAGCTGCTGTTGTTGCGGTCATCTCCGTAATAACGTCTGTCGTTATCCCGGTAATCCCGGCGCACCTGCACATAACGCACGTCCCTCGTGTTGCGGATCAGCGGCTGCCTGTCGTAATAACCCCGGTACCTGCCGTAGGTATTGCGGTAATAATCGGCGCGGCGGAAAGGATCCCGCTCATTTACCACCACCTTGTAACACCGGTCGATGTCGCAATGGTAGTAGGCCGGTAAGGCCGGGCCATACACCCACCTGTTACGTTCCAGGTAAATGAACTGCTGCGCAGCTACATCGTAATAGGCATCCGCATCCGGAATGTAATAATACTGCACATAGTCATACCCTACAGGGCCCCATAACGGCTGGCTGCCAATGTTTATATTCACTCGCACCTGGGCAAAACTTTTATTGATGCTCACTCCTGCTATCATTGCTGCTATAAGTAAAATTGTTGCCTTCTTCATATGCTTTCGGTTTGACTTACTTAATACCAAACGAATGCCAGTAATTGCTACACCAACCGTTAAAGGTTAAACGTTTTTGCTGTTGTAAGTTATTGATTTGTAGAAAGATCTAATGTCGCGTCCGGCAAAAATTCCCGTCCTCGCTTTATCTAAAATTCTGTTAAATTCCATGGGCCCACCGTTCCATTTTCAGGTCCAGGACCTGGAGTGGCAGGCATCCATCCTGCAGCAGTGCATCGTGGAAAGAAGATAACCGGAACTTATTTCCCAATTCCTTTGTGTATTTGTTGCGCAGCTCCCGGATCCTGATCTCCCCGATTTTGTAGGATAGCGCCTGCCCCGGAATCGCCATGTAGCGCTCGATTTCAGCGGTTGCCTCCATTTCGGAAAGCGGCTCGTTATCCAGCATGTATTTGATCGCCTGTTCGCGGGTCCAGCCCTTGGTATGGAGCCCAACGTCTACGACTAAACGAATAGCGCGGTGTATTTCGTCGCTGAGCCGGCCGAAGTACATATACGGATTGGTGTACAGGCCCAGCTCTTTTCCCAGGCTTTCGCAATACAGCGCGTATCCTTCGCCATAGGAGCCGATCCACGCAAAGCGGCGGAACTTAGGCAGGGAATCATTTTCCTGTTGCAGCGAAAACTGGAAGTGATGACCGGGAATCGCTTCATGTAAGAAGAGGCATTCCATGCCGGTATAGTTGAATGTCGTTGCATCGAGGATGGGTGCGTAGAATACGCCCGGCCGGCTGCCATCCGGGCTGCCTGGCTGGTATTCCGCGCTGGCAGAGGCGGCGCGGAAGGCTTCCGTCTGCCGTATTTCGAATTTTGTTTTAGGCAGGTGGCCGTACATCTTCTTCACCCCTGGCATAATTTTATTTTCAATCGCCCTGAAGGAATCCAGGATGGCCTGCGGCGTCTGGAAGATGCGGAATTGCTTGTCATTCCTTACGAATGCAAAGAACGCGGGGAGGTCGCCCTGGAACCCGGCGCCGCTCTTGATCTGCTCCATTTCCCCGCGGATCCTCGCTACCTCCTGCTGCCCCAGCGCAAAAATTTCATCCGGGGTTTTGGCGGTGGTGGTCCAGTATTTTATAAGGTAGTTATAATAAGCCTTACCGTCTGGCAGCGCGCTGATGCCGCTGGTAGTACGGGCTTTGGGCAGGTATTCGGTTTCCAGGAACTGTTGCAGTTTGGCGTAGGAAGGAATGATGTAGTTATTTACAGCAGCCGTATAATCCAACACCAGCTGCGCTCGGTCCGTGCCGGCGATGGAATCCGGAATGGCTTTGAGCGGCGCAAAGTAAATGTTGGAAGAATCCTTCACGGCCAGCGCCGCCATCTGCGGGATAGTCTTCGTTACCAGCGCCTGCGGCAGCACATACCCGGTGGCCATGCCCCGTTTCATATTCGCTATAGCCGTATCCGTCCATACCGCGAAGCGCTGCATGCGGCGTATGAAATTTTGATAGTCCTTCAGGGATTTAAACGGTTGCGCGGCGCTGCCGGAGCCTAACTGCGCCAGGGTAAGCGGCAGGCAGGTAAATTGTTGTACCGGCATCAGGTTATCGTGAAAGGTAAAGCCCTCCCGGGTGATGGCCAGCTCCCGGTGCAGCATTTCGTACGTAATGCGGTCGTTGCTGCTGAGTACGGAAGTATCCACTTCCGCCAGCTCCTTTTGATAACGCTGGCAAAAGGAATCAGCCCGGCGCCGCCATTCATCGCTGATGTCGATGGCGAGTTCGCCGTTGTATTTATCTTCTCCGTTGAAGGTAGACTGAATAGGATTTAAGGCCATGTTTTCCTCATAATAGCGGCCGGCGATGTCTTTTAGTTTGGCGGCCGTTTCCTCCCGGCTGGCGCGCTTACAGGCGGCGGCGCATAGCAGGGCAAGGGCGATGAGGCCTGCCTTGTACTTGGATAAGAGCATAAGTTGTATTTAGACGGGAATAAATCTAACTAAAAAAAGAAAGCATTCCGAAGAATCGGAATGCTTATTTAGAACAGTGAACAATGAAAAAAAAGATAAATATTTTTATTTGAGTGTTTTTATCCGGATGCTCCTGTAGGATACTTCGTTACCGTGATCCTGGAGGAGAAGGCGGCCTTCCGGCCACAACCCAAAGTTATTCCAATTTTTGTATTTGCTGATAGCTACCAGGTCTTTAAATTCCTGGGAGCCTCTTTCATATTCCAGCACCTTAAAACCGTTCAGCCAATGCTCAACGTGGTTATTTGGATACACAATTATACGACCTTTGTTCCATTCTCCAATGGGTAGGATGGCACGTTTTTCCTGTTTTCTTGTCATGAGATCGTAAAGTGACGCCAGGGTGCGGTTTCCGTCCCTTCCCAATTTAGCGTCAGGATGGGTTTCGTCGTCCAGTACCTGGTATTCCAGCCCGATGGCAGATTTACCCTTGGTGTCGTATGATTCCTTTACGAAATATTTCACCCCGGAGTTGGCTCCTTTGGTCAGTTTAAATTCAAATTCCAGTTCAAAAGCGCTGTATTCCTTTTCGGTCACGATATCGCCGCCGCTGCCCATTTCGTCGCCATTGCTGCTGTGGATGGTGAGGGTGCCGTCGTTATAAGTCCACCCTTTATCCGGGAATCCTTTCTGGTTATAGCCTCTCCAGCCTTTGGTGGTCTTCCCGTCCCAGAGGAGCTGGAAGCCATTTTTTTTCTGCTGGGCAGATACGGTGTTTACCACATTGTTCACCACGTAGATGTTATCATACGGGGAATATTGGGAAGGAGAAGGATTTTCGATGATACGTACATTACGCCACCTGATATCCTTGCCGGCATCGGCGCCGTCCTTACCGATGGAGTGAACCTGCAGGGCAATAAAGCCTTTGGGCAGGGCGGTATCCACGAGGTGGGCGGTGGCCACGCCGTTTACCCAGGTACGGATTTCGTTGCCGCGGCACTCAATCCGGTATTTGTTCCAATCGTTCTTTTTAAAGGCATTCTGTCCGCCGGGATTGTATTCCATCGGGTACTGCCATCCGCGGCGTCCTTCTTCATAAATGCCCCCGCTCCATTTACGGTCGGATGGGTCAATTTCCATCTGGTAGCCGAAAACGCGGCCATTCTGGTAATCCGGGCGGCTCTGGCTACGGAACTGGATACCGGAATTAAATTCCTTGTCCAGCTTAAATTCCAGCTCAAGGATGAAATCGCCATAATCTTTTTCAGTGGCCAGGAAAGAATTCGGGGTATTCACCACCGTGGTACCAACGATTTCACCGTTGCGCGCGGTGTAAATAGCCTTACCACCCAGCTGTTTCCAGCCTTTGAGATCCTTTCCGTTAAAGAGGTCCTGCCATCCGGATTTCGAGGCTTTCTGAGCCTGCAGCGCTCCCGACATCAGGAATACACTGCCACATACAAGTAGTATCTTTTTCATAACTAATACTGGAATAAGAGACCCAAAATATAAAATGATCCTGATTTATACAACCGATTGCATCCGGCTTTTTTATAAAGATGTTAAATCTCCTGCTGAACGGAAAATCGGCTGGGCGAAATTTACTATCTTCAGAAGGTCATTTTAAAAATCCTAAAAAAACTCGATAACCATGGCACAAAAGAAAATATTGCTGCTTACCGGCGACTATGCAGAGGATTATGAAACAATGGTACCTTTCCAGATGCTGCAAATGGTAGGGCATGAAGTGCATGCCGTTTGCCCGGATAAGGCGGCTGGTGACAAGATTAAAACGGCGATACACGATTTTGAAGGGGACCAGACGTACAGCGAGAAGCCGGGGCACGGGTTTGTGCTGAATGCGACGTTTAATGACGTAGCCGGGAGCGATTATGACGCCCTGGTGATTGCCGGCGGGCGCGCGCCGGAGTACCTGCGCCTGAACAAAAACGTCCTGGAGCTGGTGAAGCACTTTTTTACGAACGATAAACCGGTGGCGGCCGTATGCCACGGGATACAGATACTGACAGCGGCGGACGTGGTACGTGGCCGCAAGCTCACTGCCTACCCGGCCGTAGCGCCGGAAGTAACGGCGGCTGGGGGTACTTACGTGAATGTGAATGTAACGGAAACGGTGGTCGACGGGAAGCTGGTCACAGCGCCCGCCTGGCCGGCGCATCATACCTGGATCGCAGCATTTTTACAGGTCCTCGGTACAACCATCACCCTTTAATAAAATTTTATTTGCAAAACGCTGGTTTTCAATAGCGTAAATAAAATTTAAATAATCTCTTTACGGATTTTCAAATTAAGGTTGCAATGCTTACCTTTGCAGCCAAATTCGGGGGTTGAGCCTGAATTTATTCATTTGTAATTCGTAATTGATTTTAATTATATGTCCGGACAACTTAAAGAAGTTCGTAACCGAATCAAATCCATTCAATCTGGTCAGCAGATCACCAAAGCCATGAAAATGGTAAGTGCTGCGAAGTTGAAACGTGCCCAGGATGCCATTTTATTAATGCGCCCCTATGCACTGAAACTGCAGGAAATGTTGCAAAATATTGTAACCAACAGCGAGGGTAACATCAACACTCCGCTGGCGGCTCAACGTGAGATTGAAAAGGTGCTGATCGTTGTAATTACTTCCGACAGGGGTCTGTGCGGCGCTTTCAACTCCAACCTGATCAAAGCGGCAAAACGTACCATTCGTGAGAAGTACGCTGAACAATTTGAGAAAGGAAATGTTGAAATCATGCCTATCGGTAAGAAAGGTTATGAGCACTTCCTGAATAACGGTTATAAAGTAGATAGCCGTTTCTGGCAGATGTTTGGCAATCTGACTTTCGATCACGTGAAAGAAGCGGCTGAAGTAGCAATGGCTGGCTTTATTGATGGCACTTACGATGCGGTGGAAATTGTGTATAGCCAGTTCAAAAACGCTGCTGTACAGGAATATGTGGCCGAGCAGTTCCTGCCGATCGCTAAAATCGAAAACCAGGATGATAACGGGCTGAAAGCAGACTATATCTTCGAACCGGAAAAAGATGTGCTGATTGCAGAGCTGATGCCTAAAATCCTGAACACACAGTTCTTTAAAGCAATCCTGGATTCGCACGCGTCCGAACACGGCGCCCGTATGACTGCCATGGATAAGGCAACTGAAAACGCCGCTGAATTGCTGCGTAACCTGAAAATCTCCTACAACCGCGCACGTCAGGCTGCTATTACCACCGAGCTCACCGAGATCGTTAGTGGCGCTGCCGCACTCGCCGGTTAATAAGATATCAGCGTTATTCAAAGTTTATCAGCAACTGAATAATAAATTTTTCAGAAAAGGGTCAAAGACGGTATTTTCGGTCTTTGACCTTTTTCTTGTAACCGCCACCGTACAATAATTTTATGGAAATATCTCAGATCATTCCGCACGTGGAAGCGCTTATTTTTGCTGCCGACAGGCCACTGCCCGCGCCGGAAATCCTGGATTTATTGAACAATGCACTGGCATTCCTGGAAGACCGGGCTACGCTCGACCAGGTGGAAGCCGCCATTGAAGCCATTAAAGAAAAGTATAGCTCGGAGTTTTACGCGTTCGAAGTGAGAAGCAGTGGCGGTGGCTACCAGTTTCTTACCAAAAGGGATTATTACCAAACCGTTGCCCAGCTGAATGGGGACAAGTTCCTGAAACGCTTGTCTACCGCAGCGCTGGAAACGCTCGCGATCATCGCTTACCGGCAGCCGATTTCCAAAGGTGAAATCGAATATATCCGCGGAGTAAGTACGGATTACTCTATCCAGAAACTCCTGGAAAAGGAACTGATCGTGATCAGCGGCCGCAGCGAAGACCTGCCGGGAAAACCCCTGCTGTATGCAGTTTCCCGCTCCTTTATGGACTATTTCGGCATCAACTCTCCCGCCGACCTGCCCAAACTCAAAGAACTCTTCGATGAGGATATGGTACAGCCTACCCTCATCAACGATGATACCGCCACCATCGGCCGGGGCGATCAGGCAGAAGCCGTCGTTAACGGCCATACCATGATGGTATCCGAAGATGGCGAGCTGCTCGATCCGGATCATCAGCTGGATGACCTCCAAACCGGCGATCCCCGTTCGGATTTCCACCTCATGTCCAATGAAGAGCCACACCTGCCCGCCTCCGAAGACGAAGAGGCCGAACCGGATGATGAAATCATTCATTTCGACAGCTTCCTCCACCAGGATGAAGCGCCACGCGAAGGCGCAGCTGAAGATGAAGAGGCCGAGCCGGATGATGAAATAATCCGGGATGATTTTGATGGCGAAGAAGGCGCTGGCGGGGAGGAAGGAAATGATGATGAGGAGTCAGATGAGGACGAAGATGCAGACGAGGATGAGGAAGAGGATGAGCGTGATAATGATGAAGAGGAAGAGGATGATGAGGAGGAAGAAGAAGATGATGACGAAGACGACGAAGAAGAAGATGAAGATGATGATGAGGAGGAGGAAGAAGATTTTGATGAAGAAGAAGACGATGAGGACGATGAAGCAGACGAAGACGACGACGAAGACGAAGAACAAGGTCTTGAAGACGATCAGGATGAACTGGATGACTTCCCCGGCACTGATTCAGACGATTCAGATGAAAACGACCTTGATAAGAAATAATATACCAGGCTGCCTGGATAAACCATTACAAAAGGGTATCTCTACTTGCGGAGATGCCCTTTTTGTTTACATGAAGTACAGGCATGGCGGGCCGCTTCCAAACAGCCGTTGAAAAGCCTCAATTCCGAATAGCCGGCAGCCTACTGCTTTAAGGTTTCAATGGCTTGCTTTAAGGCCGCTGCAGCCAGGTGCACGGCTACGGACCAGTCTTCCGCGGCGGCGCCATCGGCCCCATCGGAAATATATTTCAGGCAAAGCAGGGGGATGTTTTCCTGTTTGGCAATCCAGGCA
>Ga0164243_10012017_pt1 | contig 12304 bp, 11 predicted proteins | sample OricompcompostOP_FD_108781 | JGI IMG/M metagenome (GOLD analysis project Ga0164243, IMG submission 108781) | Organic Plus compost microbial communities from Emeryville, California, USA - Original compost - Organic plus compost (OP) | ecosystem: Engineered > Solid waste > Mixed feedstock >...
CGCGGGGCGCATGTCACCGACCTGGACGGACACTCCTATGTGGACCTGTGTCTGGGCGACACCGGGGCGATGGCCGGCCACTCACCGGCCCCCGTCGTGGCGGCGGTGCGCCGGCGCATCGAGGACGACGGTGGCCTGACCGCGATGATGCCGACCGAGGACGCGGCCTGGGTCGGTGCCGAGCTGGCTCGCCGCTTCGGGTTGCCGGTCTGGAGCTTCTCGCTGACCGCGACCGACGCCAACCGGTGGGCCATGCGGCTGGCGCGTGCCCTGACCGGGCGAAGCAAGATCCTCTTCCACAGCTACTGCTACCACGGCAGCGTCGACGAGTCGCTGATCGTGCTGGACGGCGGGGTTCCCACCACGCGCTGGGGCAACGTCGGGGCGCCGGTCGACGTGCTGACCACGAGCCGGGTCGCCGAGATCAACGACCTGGACGGCCTGGAACGGGAACTGGCCCACGGCGACACGGCCGCCGTGCTCATCGAGCCGGCCCTGACCAACATCGGCATCGTGCTGCCCGAGCCCGGCTATCTGCAGGGCGTGCGCGAACTGACCAACCGGTACGGCAGCCTGCTCATCCACGACGAGACGCACACGTTCTCGGCGGGGCCGGGTGGGGTGACCGCGCGCGACGGGCTGCACCCGGACGTCGTCACCATCGGGAAGGCGATCGCGGGTGGCGTGCCGTGCGGCGCCTACGGGCTCTCCGCCGAGCTGGCCGACCGCCTGCTCGGCCGCGGCGACCTGGACCTCGTCGACATGGGCGGGGTGGGCGGCACGCTCGCCGGCAACCCCGTCTCGATGGCGGCGGCCCGGGCCTGCCTCGGCGAGGTGCTCACCGACAGCGCCTTCGACAGCATGATCGCCCTGACCACCGGGCTCACCGACGCCCTCCGATCGTCCATTGTGGAGGCTGGTCTGCCCTGGTCGGTCTCCCAGCTCGGCGCCCGGGTCGAGTTCCGGTTCGCCGACCCGGCACCGCGCACCGGTACGCAGTCCCACGCCGCCGCGGATGGCGAACTCGACGACTACCTGCACGTCTTCTGCGCCAACCGGGGCGTGCTGCTCACCCCGTTCCACAACATGGCGTTGACCTGTCCGGCCACCACACAGTCCGATGTGGACACCTACGCCACGGTCTTCGCCGAGGCGCTGGCCCAGCTCGTGGGTTGAGCCGGGCCAGCGCCGGACTGGCGTCGTCGGCGGCGCCGTCAGGAGGTGGCGGTCAGGCCGAGGCCGGTGCCGTCACGAGCGTCCAACCGCAGGTTCTTCGCGGTGATCCCGTAGGTCATCGGTTGGGCGAACACCAACCGGACGGCCAGGTCGACGATGTTGGCGGTGCCGGCGGAGCAGGGCGTGTCGCTGGTGACGGTGAGCGAGAGCTGGCGGACCACGTTCTGGGTGGTCCACGTCCCGCGCAGTTCACCGCCGGGACAGCCCGTGGTCGCCTGGAACGTGCCGGCGGGGTCGAGCAGCAGCGTCGCCAGTGCGCCGGGGGGCACGGACGAGGCGGTGCCGGCGTAGACGAGGGTGTGGACCGTCCAGCGGGTGCCGGCGAGCGGGCGGTCGGGGTCGGCCACCTCCCGGTCGAGGAACGTGATGACGGTGGCGCCACGGGTCAGGGTCAGTTCATCGCCGGTGAGGGTCAGCGTCGGCCGCCCCATCAGCAGGTCGGCGAGCCAGGCATCCTGCGCCCCGCGCCCGTCCGGGCAGCCCATGTCGGTCTGGCTCAGGTCGCCGAGCACCAGGGTCGAGCCGTCGAGGCGCCCCTGGCCCACCAACGTGTTGCAGCCGCCCCGGGCGAGGAGGCTGCCCCGCTCGCCGAAGTCGAGGCTGATGCGGGTGCCGGCGACGAGGTCGCGCGGCACACCGTTCTCGGTCACGGAGGTCGACAGGAAGACGCGGCCCTGGGGCCAGCCAGCGCCGCCCGAGCCCAGGCCGGAAGCGCAGGCGGACGCGACGACGACGAGGCCGACCAGGGTGGCGGCCAGAACAGTGATTCGACGAACAGTCACGGCTTCTCCGACGCACCGCGCCGGCCGCCGGTTCCCGGGTAGCGGAGACCGTACGGGTGGGGTGACCGTACGGGCGCAGACGCACCGGTGGGGTGACCGTACGGGCGCGGTGACCGTACCGGTGGAGTCTACTGTGGACGGTTGGGGGTGGCGCCGTGCAGGATCAGGTCGATGAAGCCGTGCGCGTCGTCGCTGCGAATGGGGGCACCGAAGAGCAGGCGGGCGATGAGCATGCCGACGATGGCGTCGACGAGCTGCTCCACCGAGACGCCGGCGCGCAGTTGTCCCGCCGCCTGCGCCACCCGCAGCCGTTCGGCGAGCACCTCGGGTGAGGCGCCCAGTCGCTCGTAGAGCCGCTGGCCGACCTCCTCGTTCTCGACCGCGGCGCCGATGAGCGAGTGCAGCAGTGAGTGGTGCGTCGAGACGAAACCCAGTGCCCGTTCCAGCCATTCGCTGAGGTCGGCGGCCAGATCACCGGTGTCCTGCGGTTCGAAGGTCTCCGGGATGAGGGCGCCCTCCAGCAGGCACTCCGCGACGACCGCGCTCTTCGACGGCCACCAGCGGTAGATCGTCTGCTTGCCGACGCCCGCCTCGCTGGCGATGCCCTCGATCGTCACCCGGTCGTAGCCGAGGCGCTCGATCAGCGACGAGGTCGCGGTCAGGATGGCGGTGCGGGCGGCCTCGCTGCGCACGGCACCGCGCCTTCCCTCAGACATGGCGGGATTCTACGGCCACCTCCCAGGTTAACGAGACAAGACGTCTCGTATAGTTGCGGGCCGGGGTAGTGGGGGAACGAAAGGGACGATCATGGCTGAACTGCTCTACCGTGTCGGACACTGGTCGGCTCGGCACTCGTGGCGCGTGATCGGAGCCTGGCTGCTGGCCCTCGTGGCCGCGACGCTGGCCTTCCTCTTCGGCCATGGCACGCTCGCCACCGGCTTCGACATCCCGGGCACGCGCACCGCCGAGGTGACGCGGACCCTGGACGAGAAGATCCCCGGCCTGTCGGGCGGCAACGGGACTGTGGTGTTGCGCACCCTCGACGGCTCGCCGATCGATGCCGAGCAGCGCGCGGCGATCAGCCAGCTCGTGCAGGGCGCCCAGGGCCTGCCCCACGTCGCCGCCGTCGTGGACCCGTTCGCCACCGAGGAGCAGCGGGCACAGCAGGCCGCGCAGCTCGTCGGCGCGCGCCAGCAGGTGCAGGCTGCCCTGGCGAACCTGCCGGAGGGGCCGGCGGGCGAGCTGGCCCGGCAGAGCCTGCTCGTCCAGCAGCAGGAGCTGGACGCCGGCGAGCAGCTGCTGCGGCTCGCCGAGGACGTACGCATGGTCTCCGCCGACGGCAGTGCCGCGATGGTGGCGGTCAGCTTCGACCAGGACCGGCTCACGCTGGCGCCGGAGGCGAAGAAAGCCGCCAAGGAGTACTTCCTCGGCCACCCCATCGACGGACTGGTGACGGACGTCTCGGTGGAACTCGCCGAGTCGGTGCCCTCGATCGTCGGACCCGGCGAGATCGTCGGCGTCGTGGTCGCGGGCATCGTGCTCGTCGTCATGCTGGGCACGCTCATCGGTGCCGGGCTGCCGATCGTCACGGCGCTGCTCGGTCTCGGCATCGGCGCGCTCATCACGCTGTCCCTGTCGAGCGTGCTGCAGGTGGCCTCGGTGACCCCCGTGCTCGGCGTCATGCTGGGCCTGGCGGTGGGCATCGACTACGCCCTGTTCATCGTCAACCGCCACCGCCGCCAACTCGCCCGATCCCTGACGCCCGACGGCTCGCTGACCGAGGCCAGCGCCCTGCCCGAATCGATCGGCCTGGCCAACGGCACCGCCGGCAACGCGGTCGTCTTCGCCGGATCGACGGTGCTCGTGGCGCTGCTGGCGCTGAACATCACCGGCATCCCCTTCCTGGGGCTGATGGGCAGCGTCGGCGCCCTCTGCGTCGCCCTCGCCGTGCTCGTCTCGGTGACGCTGACCCCCGCGCTGCTCGGGCTGATCGGCCCCCGCATCGTCGGTCGCCGTCTGCGTCGGCGGATGCGCGCCAACGGCCACGCCACCAAGCCGGCGCGAGCCATCCCCACCGCGCTGGCCATCCTCGGCGTCGTGGTCGGTGCCGTCGGGCTGGCCGTGGTCGCCGTGCCCTACCAGTCGCTGCGGCTGGGCATCCCCGACGGCTCCGCCGAGGCGCAGGACTCGACGCAGTACCGCACCTACCGCGCGGTCGCCGACCACTTCGGTGCCGGCGTCAACGGGCCGCTGCTGGTGACGGCCACGGTGCCCGGCCGGGCGCGGGAGGCGACCGTGGTGCAGACACAGGCGAGTGTCGCGTCGCGGCTTGCCGAGTTTCCCTCCGTTGTCGCGGTGGCTCCCGTCGGGGCCACGAGCGACGGCACCTTCCTGGCCTTCCAGATCGTCCCGGCCGAGGGCCCGACCAGCGAGTCGACCGAGGCACTGGTGCGCGACCTGCGCGCCGCCTCCCCGCTGGCCGACGGCACCGTGCTCGGTGTCGCCGGACAGGCCACGGGCAACATCGACATCTCCGACAAGCTCAGTGACGTGCTGCCCACCTATCTGGCGCTGGTGATCGGTCTGTCGGCGCTGATCATGGTCTTCGTCTTCCGGTCTCTCCTGCTGCCCGTCATCGCCACCGCCGGCTTCCTGCTGACCATCTTCGCGACCTACGGCGCGCTCGTCGCCATCTACCAATGGGGATGGCTCAGCGGCATCTTCGGCGTGCACGATCCCGGGCCGCTCATGAACTTCCTGCCGATCATCCTGGTCGGCGTGCTGTTCGGGCTCGCCATGGACTACCAGCTCTTCCTGGGCTCGGGCATGCGCGAGGCCTACGTGCACGGCACGCCCGCCCGCGTCGCCGTCGTCTCGGGCCTGCGCGCCGGCCGGGCCGTGGTGACCGCGGCGGGCATCATCATGGTCGCGGTCTTCAGCGGCTTCATCGCGGCGGAGACCGTGGTGGTGCGCCCGCTCGGCTTCGGTCTCGCCTTCGGCGTGCTGGTCGACGCCTTCGTGGTGCGCATGGTGATCGTGCCGGGGCTGCTGCACCTGCTCGGCCGCGCCGCGTGGTGGCTGCCCCGGTGGTTGGACCGGATCCTGCCCAACGTGGACATCGAGGGCGCCGCGTTGGAGCGCCGCCACGAGCACGCCCCGACCCCCACGTTCGCCGTGGTGGACCGGCCCCGCGTCCCCGTGCCCTGACGCCCGTCTTTCGCGCCGATCTTGGGGTTTTCCGCGTGACTTGATCTCCAATCACGCGGAAAACCCCAAGATCGGCGATGGGGATGTGGCACACGCTGCCTATTGACCAAGCGCTTGATTGGTCGGTTAACTGGTGCGTACCCCCGTCCGTCCCCCGGGGCTCCCGTCTCCAGGTGAGGCTGCCATGGCGCTGTCCGCTGATTACGTCGTCGTCGGTGCCGGAAGCTCCGGTGGCGTGCTGGCCGCGCGCCTGGCCGAGTCCGGGGCGAGTGTGATCCTGGTGGAGGCGGGGGGCCGGGATCGGTCGATGTGGGTCCGTCGACCCGGCCTCATCGCGGTCATGCACAGCGTGCCCGAGCTGAAGAAGGCGTTCGACTGGGGCTACTACTCGGCCCCGCAGGCCGCCGCCCTGGACCGCCGGATCCCGCAGGTGCGCGGCAAGCTCCTGGGTGGATCGAGTTCCATCAACGGCATGGTCTTCGTGCGCGGCAACCGGAAGAACTACGACGACTGGGCGGCCGAAGGCTGTACGGGCTGGAGTTACGCCGACGTGCTGCCCAGCTTCAAGCGGTTCGAAGACTGGGAAGGCGGCGAGTCGGAGTACCGCGGCGAGGGTGGGCCGATCAAGGTGACCCGGGCCCGGGACGTCACCGGCGCCACGTGGGCCTTCATGACCGCGCTCAACGAGACCGCCGATATCAAGATTATCGATGACTATAACGGCGAGTCGCAGGAGGGCGTGTCGCTGCTGCAGCAGAACAACGCGTACGGCCTGCGGTACAGCTCGACGATCGGCTATCTCGACGAGCCGCTGCCGAACCTGACCGTGCTCACCCAGGCGCTGGTGACCGGCATCCGGCTGAAGAACCACCGGGCGACCGGCATCACCGTGCGCGGCAAGGGCGGCATCGTGCAGGACGTGCGCGCCACCCGGGAGGTCATCCTCTCAGCGGGTGTCTACGGCTCGGCGCAGTTGCTGATGCTGTCGGGCATCGGGCCGGCCGACCACCTCTCGTCGCTGGGCATCAAGACGGTCGTCGACCTGCCGGTCGGGGACAACCTGCACGACCACCTCTTCGTGCCGATGACCTACCTCATGCCCTCGGCCCGCCACCACGGGTCGGCGCCCTACTTCGCCAGCGGCCTGGCGCGGGAGATGATGCGCCGCGGCACCACCTGGGTGGCCCGCAGTGTCTTCGAAGCGCTCGCCTTCGTGCGCAGCTCCCAGGCCGGCGCGATCCCCGACATCCAGCTCCACGCCCTGCCCTGGGGCTATCCCGGGCCCAACCAGGACGCGCCGATCCGGCACAAGGTCGATCCGCGTCCATCACTGACCCTGCTCGCCACCCTGATCTACCCCAAGAGCCGGGGCACGGTGCGGCTCGCGTCGACCGACCCGACCGCCGCGCCGATCATCGACCCCGCCTACCTCTGCGACCCGGACGACACCCGACTGCTGCTGGACGCCATGGAGATCGTGCGGGAAGCCATGAACAGCAAGCTGATCGCGGCCGAGATGGGTGGGGAGACCTCGCCGGGCCCGGACTACCCGCACCGCGACGACCTGGCGAAGGAGATCCCCAACCGGGCCACCACGGTCTACCACCCCGTCGGCACCTGCCGGATGGGCGTGGACGAGCGGGCGGTCGTCGACCCGCAGTTGCGGGTGAGGGGCATCGAAGGATTGCGGGTTGCGGATGCTTCGATCATGCCGTCGATCACGGGCGGCAACACCAACGCCCCGGCGTTCATGATCGGCGAGCACGCCGCGCGCCTCATCCTGGGCCGCTGACGCCGCCGACCCGGCCGGGTCCGCGTGGCCGCGCCGTGCTCGCCCGCCCGCCCGGCGGAGTGTGAACATCGGCAATCGCTGGACCTGTACGTTTCCTCGATCCACGGTTCACGCTCGTGGGGCGGGCGGGCGAGTGTGAACCGTCCTGGCGGCGTTTCCTCGGCGTGCCGCTCACACTCGTACGGGGCGGCGTGCCGCGCACACGCGTACGGGCGGCGTGCCGCGCACACGCGTACGGGCGGCGTGCCGCGCACACGCGTACGGGGCGGCGTGCCGCGCACACGCGTACGGGGCGGCGTGCCGCGCACCCGCTGGCGTCCGGCGGCTGCGGGGTCAGGCGCTCGGGGCGGTGCTGCCGGCCAGGGGTATCGGATCCAGCCCGAGCTTGCGGTGGTCCCAGGAGCGCACGCGGTGCGCGTCGAACCGCACCGCCACCCGCTTGGTGAGCATCGCCTGCACGAAGGGGCGCGCGTCTTCGGTGTAGGGCCCGGTGTAACGTTCCCACACGCTGACCCCGACCGCCCACAACGCGTCGGGGTCGTCGACGATCACCGCGTGCCCCTCCATCGAGACGCCGCGGAGGGTGTCGTAGGTGAGGCCGTCCTCCAGCAACACCGTCGCCCGCGGGTCCCGACGCAGGTTCACGGCCTTCTGCGACTTCGCCTTCGTCTCGAACCAGAGGACTCCGTCGATGACGGCGTACCACATGGCGACCACGTGCGGGTGCCCGTTCGGTCCGAGGGTGGCCAGATTGGCCGTACGGTGGCCGGCGACGAAGGCGGCGATCTCCTCGTCGGTCATCGTGATCTGCGCGCGTTGGTTGACACCCATCCCCGGTTTCTATCACCTGGCCGGGACCCGCGACAGAGCCCAGTGTCCACAGTGGCCGGTGGGGTGCCGGCCGCGGTGGCGGGACCCGTACGGGCGGTCCTGTCGACGGTGAGCGGCACGCCGCGACAAGCCGTACGGCTGGTTCACACGCGTTTCGTCGAGGTGCGACCGTGAACAGTGGATCATGGGGGTGCCCAGCTCGCCGAGCCGATCCGCTCACACTCGCGGGGTGGGGGTGTGCCGGGTCGCGTGCAGGGAGGCCAGCAGGTGGAGGCGGTCGGCGTCGGGACTGCCCGGCTCGGCGGTATAGACGAGCATCACCGGTCCGGGGTCGCCGGGCAGGGGATAGGTGTCCCAGTCGAGGACGATCTCGCCGACCTCCGGGACCCGGAACGTCTTGCGGCCGCTCACCGACCCGCGCACGTCGTGGCGTGACCACAACCGCCGGAACTCGGCGCTGCGGATGCTCAGCTCGCCGACGATCGCGGTCGCGCGTGGGTGCGTCGGGTCGGTGGCGACCGCCGCGCGCATCATGCCGATGTAGTCCAGCGCCTGCTGTTCCCAGTCCTGGCACCGCCGGTCGTCGGTGCGGGCGTCGTCGAACATCAGCAACAGCATGTTGAGCCGGTCGGGCGGGTAGCCGCTCGGGTCGCCCAGCAGCGCCTCGGCCAACGAGTTCCAGGCGAGCACGTCGAGGTGGCGGCTGAGCACGACCGCCGGGGTGTTCAACACACCGAGCAGCCGCCGGGTGCTGTCGGGCACCCGTTCGGGCTCACGGCGCACCGGGCTCGCCACGGGTCGGCGGGCGGCGCGGGCCAACGTGAACAGGTGGCGTCGCTCCTCGTCGTCGAGGTCGAGTGCGGCGGCGAGGGCGTCCAGGACGTCATCGGACGGGCGTACCTCGCGGCCCTGCTCCATCCGCTGGTAGTAGTCGGTGCTCAGCCCGGCCAGCAGCGCCAGCTCCTCGCGCCGCAGCCCGGTCACGCGCCGCCGCCCGCCCGGCTCCAGACCGACGTCCTGCGGGCGCAACCGACTGCGGCGGGCACGGAGGAACTCGCCCAGTTCCCGTGCGTAGGGATGGTTCGCGGCCATGCGGACAGTGTGCCCGGCGACGCCCCGCGCAGGGTAGGTGTGGCAGTCCTAGGCAGGTCCGTACGACGGGACCTGGCCGACGCGCCCGTACGGTCCTCGCATGACCATGAATATCCCTGACCAGCACGGCCGGCTCGCGGTCGTGACCGGAGCGAACTCCGGCCTTGGCCTGATCACCGCGACCGCACTGGCCCGGGCCGGCGCCCGCGTGGTGCTCGCGGTCCGCGACGTGGCGGCCGGCGAGGCGGCTGCCCGGGGCATGGGAGGTGCGGTGGAGGTCCGGAAACTGGACCTCGCCTCGCTCGCCTCCGTGCGCACGTTCGCCGCCGCGCTGGCCGCCGACCACGCCGCGATCGACCTGCTCGTCAACAACGCCGGCCTGGTGCTGCTCGGCGCGCGTCGCACCACTGTGGACGGTTTCGAGCTGCATCTGGGCACCAACATGCTGGGCCACTTCGCCCTGACCGGGTTGCTGCTGGATCGCCTCGCCGCCGGCCGCGAGCCGCGGGTGGTCAACCTCAGCTCCATCACCCACAAGCGGGCCCGGCTGGACTTCGACGACCTGATGTCGCAGCGCGCCTACGGCGCGTCCCGCGCGTACGGCGTCTCCAAACTCGCCTGTACGGTCTTCGGCCTGGAACTGCACCGTCGGCTGCGGGCCGCGGGCTCGCCGATCGTCAGCGTGCTCGCCCATCCGGGGATGTCCCGCACGAACCTGACGCCCCGCGCGTGGCAGGATCGTGGCCCGGTCGGGCGCCTCGTCGCCCGTGGGGGCCTGATGTTCACGCAGCCGGTGGAGCGGGGAGCGCTGCCGCAGCTGTACGCCGCGACCGCGCCCGGCCTGCGGGGTGGCGAGTTCTTCGGACCGTCGGGCTTCCTGGAGATGCGGGGAAGCGTGGTCGAGGTTCGGCCGAGCACCGAGGCCCGCGACGAGGCGGTCGGCCGGCGACTGTGGTCCATCGCCGAAGACCTGACCGGCGTGTGCTTTCTGTGATCGTTGTCGATTAATCGGTGTCGATCAGGCGTGGGCGACTCGCGCGTCGCGCAGGTGCAGGGCGGCGATCGTGGCCAGCCAGGCCCACGCGGCCACGGCGGCGAGGTAGAACGCCACGCCGGTGGGCACGACGGCCGTGAATCCGAGCACGATGAGGACGGGGATGCCCACCCCGGCGACCAGGCATCCGTTGGCCGCCCCGGGTCGGCCGAGTCGCCGGTACCGGACGGCGAGGACGAAGCAGGCCGCGATGAGGCAGCCGAAGGCGAGGTTGAACCCGACGCTGTGCAGGATCGCCGCCGGCGTCATCTCGGGCTCCAGGTCCAGCGGGGTGCCCGCCGGGAAGCCCTGGCCGCGGGGGGCGGGGAAGAAGCCGGCGATCACGAGTCCCACCCCGAAGCCACCGATGAGTAGGGACGCGGCGCGACCCGGCTGCAGGCGGCGGAGGGCGAGTGCCATCGCGACGACGAGCGCGCCCGTGACGAGGAAGGTCGCGACCATGGTCCAGCCCCGCTCACCGAGGCTCAGCATGCTGATCGCGTGGCGGGAGAGGTCGAACGCGGGTCGGGTGAGTGCCTCGACGGTCGAGACGGCGACGAACAGGGCGGCGGCGGCGATACCGGCGACGAGGCCAGTTCGGTTGGCGGGCATGGGAAGTCTCCTCGTGGTGGTGGCAATGCCGAGGGAGTCTGCGTCTCGACAGTTTGATCTGTCAAGACAACTTTTCTTGTCTTGACAAGACGACTGTTCTGGACCATCCTCGAACCATGCTCGACGTGGACGTGATCGAGGACCCGGCCGTCGCGGAGGTCGCGCTGGCGCCGATGCGCACCCGGTTGCTGGCCGAACTGGTGACCCCCGCGTCGGCGAGCATGCTCGCCGCCCGGGTCGGGTTGCCGCGGCAGAAGGTCAACTACCACCTGCACGCGCTGGAGCAGTGCGGCCTCGTCACGCTCGTCGAGGAGCGCCCGAAGGGCAACATGACCGAGCGGCTGTATCAGGCGAGTGCGGCCAGTTACGTCATCTCACCCGCCGCGCTGCCGGCCCTGGCGCCTGATCCTGAGCTTCGGCGCGATCATCTCTCCGCGGCCTGGCTGCTCGCCGTGGGTGCTCGGCTGGTCCGTGACATCGGCCAGCTCATCCTCGGCGCGCGGCGGGCGAACAAACGACTGGCGACGTTCGCCATCGACAGCGAGGTCCGTTTCGCCGATGCCCAGTCCCGGGCGCGGTTCGCGGCCGAGCTTGCCGAGTTGATGGCCGAGCTCGTACGGCGGTACCACGACGAGTCGGCCACCGGCGGTCGCCGGCACCGGGTCGTCGTCGCCCTTCATCCCTCGGTGAAGACGGAGTCTGCCGCGGCGCTGGAGTCCTGACCCGGCCCGAGACACTCCACCGGGATGTTCGCGTGTTTCCAGTTATCCATGCCCATGTAACGACCTCACAGGAAGACGAGACAATGAGCAAAGAGTTCCGCATCGAGCACGAAGGCCCACTCCCGGCCAGCATCGAGCAGGTCTGGACCGCGGTGACCCGAGACCAGGGGGCCTGGCTCATGCCCTCCGAGCCGATCAACGACACCGCCATCGTCTGGGACCCGCCCCACCGCTGCGTGGTGCGGGAACAGGACGGCGAGTGGTTCAACCAGCTCGAGTTCACCATCGAGAAGCACGAGTCCGGCTCCTACATCCGGTACGTCCACAGTGGAATCTTCGTGGACGACTGGGACAACCAGTACGACGGCGCAAGCCGGCACACCGTCTTCTACATGCACACCCTGGGTCAGTACCTGGCCTACTTCGACGGCAAGCCGTACCGGCACGTCGAGGTCGCCGCACCGCCGTCGTCGCTGCAGACCGACGGCCCGTCGCTGGTCCGCCGGGCCCTGGGGATCGCCGACGACCAGCCGGTCGACTCCGTGCTCGACGTGGACCTCCCCGCGGTGGGCAAGACCCGGGCGACCCTGGACTTCAGCAACGACACCTTCTTCGGGCTGCGCACCGACGATGCGCTCTACCGCGTCTTCGGTCGCAACCGCTTCGGCATGCCGGTCGCGGTCGGCGTCTACCAGTACGGCGAGCAGTCCCTGCCGCTGTCCGACGTCGAGGCCGCCTGGGACCGTTGGCTCACCGAGGTGTACGGCTCCTGACCTCCGCCTTGTCGGCTGGCACCCCGGACGCACGGGGGCTGGGGTGCCACGCCGTCGCGGCGTGCGTCGATCGGCTTGCCCGTACGGTCTGCCGTGCCCGCCACGCGAGCCTGCCCGGGTCGGGTGCCGAAACCGGGGTGCCGGGGTAGGTAAGCTGACCAGGCCGGGGCGGTAGCTCAGCCGGTCAGAGCAGGGGACTCATAATCCCTCGGTCGCGGGTTCGA
>Ga0164243_10012018_pt1 | contig 12303 bp, 9 predicted proteins | sample OricompcompostOP_FD_108781 | JGI IMG/M metagenome (GOLD analysis project Ga0164243, IMG submission 108781) | Organic Plus compost microbial communities from Emeryville, California, USA - Original compost - Organic plus compost (OP) | ecosystem: Engineered > Solid waste > Mixed feedstock >...
ACGGGCCGGAGCTCGACGTCGACTTCGTCATCCACGGCTCGCCCGACCACGGCGACGCCGGCCCGGCCGCGACGTGGGCCCTGCGCTGCGCCGCCGGCGACCCGGTCGCGATCCTCGACGAGGGCATCATGTTCAACCCGCCCCCGCCCGTCGACCGGGTGCGCCTGGTCGCCGACGAGAGCGCGCTGCCCGCGGTCGCCGGGGTGCTCGCGTCGCTGCCCGCCCGGGCCACCGGACACGCCGTGGTCGAGGTGCCGACCGACGGCGACCGCCGCGACCTCCGTGCTCCGGCGGGCGTCGAGGTGACGTGGGTCGTCCGCCGCGACCACGCGGCGGTCCCCGGTCGCGAGGCGATGGCCGCCGCCGAGGCGCTCACGCCGACGGAGACGTTCTACGGCTGGGTCGCCGGCGAGCAGGGCCTCGTCACCGCCGTGCGGCGGCACTGGATCGCCACCGGCGTACCCAAAAGCTCGATCATGTTCTGTGGTTATTGGAAGGCCCCTCGCTGACGGCGCGCGGGACGTGGCGCACGGCGAAGTCCATCACCGGCCCCAACGCGGTGACCAGCTCGTGCCCGACCGGGGTGAGCTCGTAGCGGATCTGCACCGGCGTGGTGGGGATGACCGTCCGCTCGATGAGGTCGCCGGCCTCCAGCTCCTTGAGCCGCTGGGTGAGCAGCCGGTCGGAAATCCCGACGACCATCGTGCGATATTCGGTGAACCGGCGCGCCCCGCGCGCGGCGGCGAGGAGCACCGCCCCGGTCCAGCGCTGCCCGACCAGCTCCACCACGCACTGGATGTGGTGACAGTCGCGTTCGTCGATGTGCTTGATGCCGTCGGTCACTAATCGATAGTAAGTAGCTAATGCGGGGTTTGCCAACCGGGCGCGGCCGGCCGACGCTGGATCCATGAACGCTCACCTGACGTCGACGGCCCGGACCGTGGACCGCGTCGTCGACAAGGTCCACAACGGCCCGACGGCACAGTCCGACGACAACTCGATCCTCATCGCGCCGGGCCGTCCCGAGCTGACCGACCCGTTCCTCGTCATGGGGGAGGAGCGGTTCTCGATGCCGGGCTTCGACTGGCACCCCCACCGCGGCATGGAGACGGTGACGATCGTTCTCGACGGCGTGCTCGAACACGGCGACAGCCTCGGCCACGCCGGGGTGCTCGAGCCGGGCGACGTGCAGTGGATGACGGCCGGCCGGGGCGTCATCCACCGCGAGCTGGCCTTCCGCGACGAGCGCGCCCACGTCTTGCAGCTCTGGATCAACCTGCCCGCGGCCCGCAAGCTCGTCGAGACCCGCTACCAGGACCTCCGCGCCGGCGTGCAGGCCACCGTCGTCGAGCCCGGCGTCACCGTCCGCGTGATCTCCGGCAGCGTCGGCGCGGTGACGGGCCCCGCCCTCAACCACCGGCCGATCCTGGGCCTCGACCTGACGCTCGACCCACGGACCACCTACCGCCAGGCACTGCCGGCGACCTTCCGCGCGTTCGCGCACGTCGTCTCGGGCCGGGCGACGATCGGCGGCCACCGGGTACGGGCCGGGCAGACGGCCTGGTCGGACCCGGCGACGTCGGCGTCCACACTGGACTTCGCCACCCCGGACGGCGACGAGCGCACGCGGATCGTCCTCTACGCGGGCCAGCCCCTGGGCGAGCCGGTCGTCGCCGGCGGCCCGTTCGTCATGACGACCCGGGCCGAGATCGAGCAGGCGTTCCGCGACTACCACGCGGGCGCGTTCGGCCCGGTCCCCCGCCTCGCCCGCATCCGCGACCGCTGACACGGGAATGCCGGGCCGCGGCGACCTGTGTGAATGTCAGCCAAACCCCACCAGTGTATGGGTCACGGTTACACATGGCTATCGAACGATTGCGGGTTGTATCGATCGATTCGACGCCTGCATCCTGAGGGGCCAGACCCGCAGCTGCAGGGGGTCTCATGGCTCACCCCGCCCGTCGTCGACCCGTGAGTCAGCGTGGTCCCGCGCTGCGGATTGTCGCTGACCCCGTCAGTGACGCTGTTGCAGCGTTCGGGGCGGAGGTTGCCGAGAAACTCGGCCGCGGCGGCGAAGACGAGGAGCAACTGCGTGGTCCACTTGAGGGTTTGCTCCGGAAGATAGCTCGTCATCTTGGCCTGCACGCCGTTCCGTACGGCGAGGTTCGGTTGAAGGCCGTCCGAGCCCGCCCTGACTTCGCGGTGGATGTCGCGGGCACACGCGTCGGCTATGTCGAACTGAAAGCGCCCGGGCATGAAGTGCCGTCGACGTGGCGGCGGCCCAGCAAGGCGGACAAGGTCCAATGGGAGAAGCTCAAGGCGCTGCCCAATGTGATCTATTCAGACGGGACGACGTGGGCGCGCTACTCATACGGAGAACTCGCATCCCCGGTGGTTCGCCTTGAGGGTGATCTCCACGACAGGCGTACGCCGCTCACCGTTTCGGAGTCCGCGTTCGAAGCCCTGCTCGCCGACTTTCTCACGTGGGAGCCCGAGCAGCCCCGCACCCTCGCGCAGTTGATCGGCATGGTCGCCGGGCTGTGCCGGCTCCTGCGCGACGAGGTGTCAGCCATTCTGGCTGATCCTGCGCGCGACGTGGCTCATGAGGAACTGGCCCTACTGGCCGCTGATTGGCGCGACCTCCTCTTCCCCGAGCTGGATGACGCCGGCTTCGCCGACGCCTACTCGCAAACGGTGACCTTCGCGCTCCTCCTTGCCAGTGTCGACGGGATCCCCTTCGACGAGACACCTCTGCATGAAATCGCCCGGTTGCTTGGCAAGAAGCACTCCCTGATGGGCCGGGCCCTCGCAGTCCTCACCGACAACGAGGCGGCCGAGGACCTTCGTATGATCGGAACGCTGAGCCGCGTCATCGGCCGGGTCAACTGGAACGTTCTCGACTCGGCCGGCGCGGACGTCCACGCTGACCTCTACGAACGTTTCCTGGCTACCTATGACCCTGCCCTTCGGCGGCGTAGCGGGTCTTACTACACCCCACAGGCGGTCGCCGGCTCGCTCGTCGACTTCGTCGATGAGATCCTACGCACGCGGTTCGACCGATCATGGGGGTTGGCCGCCGATGACGTGGTGATCGTCGACCCCGCGATGGGCACCGGGACGTTCCTGGTCGAGGTGCTGCGATGTGTCGCCGAGACGATCGAGGCCAAGCAGGGTCGCGGGGCACGCGCGCCACGACTGCGGCAATTCTTCCAGGACCGCTTGGTCGGCTTCGAGATCCAGGCCGCGCCCTACGCGGTCGCCGAGCTCCGACTTCACCAAGCGATGAAGACGCGGTTCCGGACAGAGCTGCCGCCGTCGGAGCTGCGGTTCCTCACCGACGCGTTGGAGGACCCGGTTCGTCAGCAAGGCCGCTTGCGCGCCGGGTACCGGGTGATCGAGCGCTCCCGCCAGGAAGCCAACAGGATCAAACGCGACGTGCCGGTAATGGTCGTGATCGGCAACCCACCTCATGTTGAGAACACGATGGGGCGCGCACCGTGGATCGAAAGTAGGCGCAAGATACCGCTCCAGGCCGGCGCCGCCGCCACGAGGCCGTCCCTCGACGAGTTCCGCACGCCGGGCGGGAGCCGCTACGAGTCCGACCTTTACGGACTGCCATGGTGCTTTTGGCGTTGGGCGCTGTGGAAAGCGTTCGAGGCGCATCCGGCCGAACCACAGGGCATCGTGGCCTTCGTAACCCCGGCGAGCTTCATCAAAGGCAGGTCTTTCGAAGGTATGCGCGAATACTTGCGCCGCACCTGCGATGAGGGATGGATCATCGAACTTTCCCCCGAAGGCAACCGACCACCGCAAGAGACGAGGCTGTTCGGGCCCGAGGTCGGTCGCCAACTGTGCATCGCCGTCTTCGCACGCTACGGCGCCGGTGACCCGGGCACGCCCGCCACCGTCCATCGTGTCGCGCTCACCGGCAACCGACTGGCCAAGCTCGCCCAACTTCAGAACCTCCACCCTTCCGGACAAGGTTGGTCAATCTGTCGCACAGACTGGACGGCTCCCTTTCTGGCGGGAGGCAACACGGCCTGGGATGAATACCCAGGCCTCAAAGACCTCTTCCCGGAGTCTTCTCGGGGCGTGACTGCCGGCCGCACCTGGGTCTACGCACCGGATGTGGGTACGCTGCGACGTCGTTGGCGTAGGTTCACACGCGCCAGCGCACGCGCACGCAGGGAGATGCTCCCGGAGTCGCGGGATCGAACGGTTGATTCCGTCGTCCAACCACTGCCGGGCTACCCCGCCGCGGATACGAGCCTCGCCAACGAGACAGGCCCGCCCTGTGCGCCGGTGCAGGTTGCCTATCGCGCCTTCGACCGACAATGGGTGATCCCCGACAGTCGCCTCATGGTGATGCCTAGACCGCCGCTGTGGGCGGTCCGTTCCGTTGACCAGATCTATCTCACAGAACAGAACAGCCATCCCATCGAAAGCGGCCCCGGAGTCGTCTTCGCCCAGTTCATTCCGGACCTCCACCATTACAACGGGCGCAGCGGCAGAGTGTTTCCGCTCTATTGCGACGCCTCCACAGACGCGCCCAACATCAGCCCCGGCCTCCGCGACGTGCTCGGCAACGCTCACGGACGACGCCCCGAACCGTCTGAGCTCTTTGCATACGTCGCCGCCGTGGTGGCTCACAAGGGATTCACGCAGCGGTTCACGCGCCAACTCGAACAGCCCGGGATCAGGGTGCCGTTGACCGCCGACCGCCGACTATGGCGCGAAGCAGTGGCCATCGGTCACGAAATTCTCTGGCTGCACACGTTCGGTCGGAGCACTGCCGACCGCCAAACGCCTCGACCAGCGTTCCGCGATTTCGTCGACGCTCACGGCCCGAAACTCGTCACCGAGATCCCTGACAATCCAGGGCAACTGCCGGCAGCCATAAGCCACGATCCTGAAAGCCGCACTCTGCTCGTCGGCGATGGACGGATCCATCCTGTTAGCCAGGCAGTCTGGAGCTACGACGTAGGCGGCATGCGCATCATCCGACACTGGTTCAACTACCGCTCCGCCGACCAACGGTATCGGCGCCGATCCTCACCTCTCGACGACGAGACCATCGGCTCGTGGAGCCCGGACGTTACGGACGAGCTGTTGGAGATAGTCACGGTTCTCGACCGACTCGTGGTGCTCGAGCCTTACCTCTCAGACCTCCTGGATCGGATCTGTAGCGGACCGCAGATCAGCACATCGACGCTGGCCGACGCAGCAGTCCTGCCGGTGTCACCGCGTGCCCACAAGCTCAGTGCACGAGTCGGACCGCTACCGACACCCCTGTTCTAGGACAGGGTAGGTACGTGTTTTGCTTGTACCGCGGAAGGGGCTTTCCCGCCGAGTCACGCGTCTCGGGAGGCCGCTCGGAGGGTGGCGGCCGCCGGTAGGACCGCGCCGGCGACCGCGAGGAGCGTGGCGGTCGCCGCGATGGCGGCCACGACGGCCACCGGCACGACGACCGGGGTCGTGCCGAACAGGGTGGTGAGCGCGATGCCCAGGCCGGCCAGGTTGAGGGCCGACGCCAGCAGGGCCAGGATCACCCCGATGCCCGCCACCAGCAGCGACTCCGCCGCGAAGACCGCCAGGACCTGGCGTGGAGTCGCGCCGGCCAGGCGGAGTACGGCGAGGTCGCGGCGGCGGTCGGCGGTCGCCATCACCAGCGTGTTGACGATCGCGATGAAGCAGAACACCACCACGATGACGGCGACCGAGCGCTGGCGGGTGGCGGTGAGCTGGCGGGCGGCGGCGCTCTCCGTGGCGACCAGTTCGCCCGCGCTCCGGACCCGTACGCCCAGGCCCGCCACGGCCGCCCGGACGTCAGCCAGCGCGGCCTCCTGATCGGTGCCCGGACCCAGGGACAGGTACGCCCGGCGGGCCAGCCCCTCGTAGCCGCCGGACCGGGTGACGTAGGCCGCGTCCTGACCGCGCAGCGCGGTGTAAACGGCGGCGACCCGCAGCGTGGCCGTCCCGCCCTCGGGCAGCAGCGTCTCGATCCGTTGCCCCTGCCCGTGTCCCCACGACTTCGGCACCACGATCGTGCCGTCGCGCAGGTCGTCGAGCGAGCCCGCGACCACCGTCAGGTCGAGCGTGCGGGCGAGGGCGTCGGGCTCGACCACGTACGCGTCGTCGACCTGGATCCGGTCCTCGTCCTTCGTGTAGAGCGTCGTGGGGACCGGCGCCACGACGGCGACGCCGGGCACGGCGGCGGCCCGCTCGACGGCCGCCCGGCCGACGCCCGGCGTGCCGTCGGGAACGAGCACGTACCCGGTGCGGACCTGGTTGCGCAGGCCGCTGTCGCGGGCCGCGTCGATGGAGTCCGTGGCGCCCAGCAGCGAGACGGCCAGCCCCACGGTCAGCAGGACCGGCACGGCGGTCGCGGCGGTGCGGCGGCGGGCGGCCAGCGCGCTCTCCCGCACGAGCATGGCGGCCGCGCCTCTCGTGCCGCGGAACGGCGCCGTCAGCAGGCGGGTCAGCGGGCCGACCGCCACCGGGGCCAGCAGGGCGACCGCGAGGATCGGCACGAGCAGCGTCGGCACGTACCGGTCCGGTACGAGGGTCGTCTCCGGCGCGGCGAAGGCGACGTGGCCGACCATGCCGAGGCCCGCCGCGAGACCGGCGACGCCGAGCAGCCAGCGGCCGGCGGTCATCGGGCGGTCGACCACGGCGTCTCGCAACGCCTCCAGCGGGCGTACCCGGCCCGCCCGCCACGACGCCGACGCCGCGCCGGCCAGGGCGACCACCACACCGGTCGCGAACGCGACGGCCAGCGGCAGCAGCACGGCCGGGTCGAGCGACGGGTCGACGTCGAACCACGGCGGGGAGATGCCGAGGTCGACCAGCCAGCGGGCGAGCAGGTGGGCGCCGGGCAGGCCGAGCGCCGCTCCCGCCGCCGCGCTCAGCGCACCGACCAGGAGGGCCTCGGTGCATACCAGGCGGCGTACCTGGCGGGGCGTGGCGCCGACCGTCCGCAGGAGGGCGACCTCGCGGCGGCGCTGCACCACCGCGAACGCGAACGTCGACGCCACCACGAAGACGGCGGTGAAGCCCGTGACGCTGACCGTGACCGGGAGCAGCGTGACGGTGTTGTCGAGCGCCTCCCGGTCGCGGTCGTCGCCGGCGTCGACGCGTCGCCGGTCGTCGCCGGTCAGCACGTCGACGGACGTGCCGGCCGCGGCGCGGACCGCGGGCAGCGGTCCGAGCGCGACCAGGGCCTCGATCCGCGGCGAGAGGCGCGCGGCCTCGGCGTCGGCGAAGAAGACGGCGTTCTCGTAGCCGACCGGGGCGGTGACGCCGACGACCCGGTAGGGCCGCGCCTCGCCGGTGGTCAGCACCGTCACCCGCTCGCCGACGGCAGCGCCCGCGACCACGATCTCGTCGGCGCCGGTGGGCGCGCGGCCCGCCACGAGCGCGTACCCGCCGAAGCGGGCGACCGACCACGGATGGCCGACCTGGTCGGCGGGGCCGCCGGCGACCTGGGCGTAGAACGCCCGGTCGACGACCACGTCGCCGGTGGCCGCCACCCGCTCGACCACGTCGGCGGGGACGCCCCGGGCCTCGGCGAGCGGCCGCACGCCCGGGTCGTGGTGGGCCGGGTTCCACGCCGCGTCGGTGGAGAAGACGACGGCGGGCGCGGCGGCGAGGCGCTGCGGCGGCCGGTCGGGCAGGTCGGCGAGCGCGCCGAGCAGCAGGCCCATCGCGGCGATCTGGGCGACGCCGAGCACCAGCGCGACGACGGTGCCGGCGAAGGAGACCCACCGGGCCCGCAGGGTCTGCGCGGCCACGCGCATCATGCCGCCACCGCCAGCGCGACCATGCGGCCCGCGACCGCGTCGGCCGTCGGGTCGGCCAGGGCGCCGGCCACGCGGCCGTCGGCGAGGAAGACGACCCGGTGGGCGTACGCGGCGACGACGGGATCGTGGGTGACCATGACGATCGTGGCGAGGCCGCCGGCGTCGACCAGCCCGCGCAGCGTGCGCAGGAGATCCCGGCTCGTCACCGTGTCGAGCGCGCCGGTCGGCTCGTCGGCGAAGAGGACCGCCGGCCGGGTCACCAGCGCGCGGGCGATCGCGACCCGCTGCTGCTGGCCGCCGGAGAGCTCGCCGGGGCGGTGGCGCGCCCGGCCGGCGAGCCCGACCTGCTCCAGCGCCGCGGCGACGACGGCCCGGTCCGGGCGTACGCCGGCGAGGCGGAGGGGCAGCGCCACGTTCTGGGCGGCGGTCAGCGAGGGCAGCAGGTTGAACGACTGGAAGACGAACCCGATCCGGTCGCGCCGCAGCAGGGTCAGCGCGGTCTCGTCGAGCCCGGCCAGGTCGGTGCCGGCGACGACGACCCGGCCGCCGCTGGGCCGGTCGAGGCCGGCGGCGCACTGCAGCAGCGTGGACTTGCCCGACCCGGACGGCCCCATGACGGCCGTGAAGCTTCCGGGAGGGAAGTCGAGGGTCACGCCGCGTAGCGCCACCACGGCGTTGTCGCCGGTCCCATAGGTCTTGCGGAGCGCTTCGAGGCGCACGGTCTCGGACATCGATCCTCCAAGGACCCGACGTTGACGGAGTGTGACGGTGGGTCGGTCAGCCGGCATACCGGACGTGGACGTCGCCGGCGCCGGTACGCGCCGTGACGCGGGAAGGTGCGGCCGGGTCCTGGCGGACCTCGACGGTGTCGTCGCCGGACGCGGCGTCGGCGGCGACGTCGTAGGCGCCGGCCGGCAGCCCGACGACGACGTCGCCGTGGCCGGCGACCGCGGTCGCGGTGGCGGGCGGCTCGGCGAAGGTGAGCGCGACGTCGCCCGAGCCGATCTCGATGTCGACGGCGTCGGAGCGCAGGCCGCTGCCGGTGACCCGGCCGGTGTCGGCGCGCACCCGGAGCGGGCCGGTCACGTCGTCGGCGGTGACGTCGCCGGCCGCCGCGGCCAGCCGCACGTCGCCGGTGAGGTCGCGGGCCCGGACGGCCCCGGCCCCGGTACGCAGGTCGAGGGCGACGCCGGGCGGCACCACGAGCACGTAGTCGACCACGCAGGCGCTGCCCGGGTGGGTCCGCGGGCAGCGGCCGGCGATCGTCAGGGTGTCGCCGTCCCAGCTCTCCTCGGTGGTCGGCCGGCCCAGCGTGGTCCAGGACAGGCGGGACGCCACGGTGACGGCGCCGGGCGGGCCCGCGTGCACCGTGATGTCGCCGTCGTCGTTGTCGAGGTGGACGCTGGTGACCGGCTGGCGGTAGGTGTGGCTCCGCGCCTCGCCGCGGTCGGGGGCGAGCCAGGTCCAGGCCGCGACGCCGGCGACGACGAGCACGACCACCGTCAGGGCCGTGCCGAGCGCCCGCCCGAGTGTCGACACCGACGGCCTCCTCACGGCTTCAGGAACCGCAGGACGGCGAGGACCCGGCGGTGGTCGTTGTCTTCGACGGCGATGTCGAGCTTGGTGAAGATGGCGTTGACGTGTTTGGCGACCGCGCTCTCGCTGACCCGCAGCGCGGCGGCGACACCGCCGTTGGACCGGCCCTCGGCCATGAGCGCGAGCACCTGCGACTCGCGCGGGGTCAGCCGCTCCAGCGGGTCGCTACGGTGTCGCACGAGCAGTTGCGCGACGACCTCCGGGTCGAGGACGGTCGCCCCGCCGGCCACCCGGCGCAGCGCGTCGACGAACTCGGCCACGTCGGCGACGCGGTCCTTGAGGAGGTAGCCGACGCGGCCGTCGGGGCGGGACAGCAGGTCGGTGGCGTAGCGCTCCTCGACGAACTGGGACAGGACCAGCACCGCGACGGACGGCCACCGGCGGCGCAGCGCGAGCGCGGCCCGCAGCCCCTCGTCGGTGAAGGTCGGCGGCATCCGTACGTCGGCGACGACGACGTCGGGCGGGTCGGCCGCCACGGCCGCGAGCAGCGCGTCGGCGTCGGCGACCGCGGCGACGACCCGCATGCCCGAGGCTTCCAGCAGGCGGGCCAGGCCCTCCCGCAGCAGCACGGAGTCTTCGGCGATCATGACCCGCATGGCAGCTCCACCGCGATCGTCGTCGGTCCGCCCGCCGGGCTGTCGACCGCGAGCGTGCCGTCGACCGAGGCCACCCGTTGGGCCAGCCCGCGCAGCCCGGTGCCGCGGTCGGCGCGGGCCCCGCCACGCCCGTCGTCGGCGACGACCACGCGGAGCCGGGCGCCGTCGGCCACGAGGGCGGCGGTTACCTCGACCCGGGAGGCCCGCGCGTGCTTGGCGACGTTGGCGAGCGCCTCGGAGACGACGAAGTACGCGACCGCCTCGATCGCCGCGGGTGGGCGGCGCGGCAGGTCGGCCCGGAGCCGCGCAGGGACGGGCGAGCGGGCCACGATGCCGGACAGCGCGGCGTCGAGCCCGAGGTCGTCGAGGACCGCGGGGTGCAGGCCGCGTACGACGTCACGCAGCTCGGTCAGGGCCAGCTTGGCGTCGTCGTGGGAACGGGCGATCGCCTCGCGCAACGGGTCGGGCGTGCCGGGCGCGTCTGCCGGGTCCGGGTACGACGCGCGGGCCAGGCCGAGGTTCATGGCGAGGGAGACCAGCCGCTGCTGCATGCCGTCGTGGAGGTCGCGCTCGATGCGCCGCCGTTCGGCGTCGGCGGCCTCGACCAGGTCGGCGCGGCTACGGGAGAGGGCGGCGACCCGGCGCGTCAGCTCGGCGCGTTCGCTCGGGCCGAGCAGCGCCCGTGCCACCCGCAGGTCGACCGCCGCGAGCCCGCGCGCCAGCCACGGCGCGGCGAGCAGCAGCGCGATCCCGGCCAGGGTGTCGCCCGCCGGGCCGAGTGGTCCGGCCGCCGCGCCGTCGACCAGCCAGCCGTGCAGCGGCGCGGTGGCCAGCAGGAGACCGCCCGACCAGGCGAGCGCCACGACGCAGCCGCCGGCGCCGTCGACGACCAGGGCGAAGAGGTGGTACGCGACCTGACGGCGGAAGGACTCGTCGCGCACCTCGCCGGCCAGCCGGCGCGTCCAGCCGTCGTACGCCGGCCGGGCCGGGGCGGCGATCGGCTCGCCGAGCAGCGCCGCGAAGCGGGCCCGCTGCACCGCGGCGAACGCCCGCACGCCGCCGACGAGGGCGACCAGCGCGACGAGGGCGAAGACGACGGTGACGGAGAGCAGGACGGTGGTGACGGCGAGGCCGAGGACCACCCCGCCGGCCGCGACACCGAGGACCCCGCCGGCGAGCACGTGCCGGGTCGACCGCCAGGCGCCGACCGACCACGGTGCCTGCCGCAGCAGGGCCGCGGCCGCGGTGCGGGGCAGCGCCCGGTTCGAGGTCATGCCATGACGGTAGGCAGGACGACCGGCACAAGCCAGGACGCGGGTACCCGGATCCTTCCTGTACCTGGCTCCACCCCGGGCACACGGGAACGCCGGGCCGCGGTTGCGGCCCGGCGTGTTTCCCGGAGGTGGGGGTCAGAGCATCCAGCGGTTGCGCTGGACGAAGGGGAGGCGGGCCCAGACGCGGCCGAGGCCCCAGGTGTGTCCGGCGTACGCGGCGGCGAGGACGACCAGGACGACCGCGTAGATGAGGTGGTAGTCGGTGATCGGGTTGGTGGAGCCGCTGGCCTCACCGGCCGCGGTGAACCGGTCGAGGGGGAACTCGCCGAGCCACATCATGGCCATGATCAGGGCGCCGGAGGCGGCGGCGACGCGGAGGCCGATGCCGGCGATCAGGGCGAGGCCGACGGCGGCCATGCCGACCATGAACAGGGTGTCGGCCCACCAGGTGCCGGCCATGGAGTGGAACAGGGACTGGAAGGGTCCGACCTCGACGTTGGAGAGGAAGCCGCGGGTCGGGGAGCCGCCGTTGATCCAGGCGCGGGCGCTCGGGGTCGAGTAGCCGAGGCCGAAGAGCTTGTCGAGGAAGGCCCACAGGAACACGAACCCGGTGGCGATCCGCAGCACGGCCAGGGCGCGGGCGGCGGTGGTGGAGAGCATCGGGCCGGGGGAGACGGCGTGTTCGATGCCGTGGGCGGGGATCTTGGTGGTGGTCTTGGTGGTCATCGTTGCCTCCGGGGTGGTGATCGCTTGACATCACTACCTTCGCCCGGAGGCGGGTGCTGCCGCTCGGGCCGGAACACCCGACTCCGGCAGGACCAAGGTCCCGACCTCTTAGGACGCCCGCGCCCGCTCGGCCACGGCGGCCCGTAGCTCCGGGTCGCCCATCACCAGCCAGACGAGGCCGCAGTCCTGCGGCCCGGTCACGCTCGGCTGACACAACGTGCAGGGCTCCCCGGGCCGTACCGGACACCGCGGTTCGGGCTTCCTGGCCGGACGCTCACCCATGCTCCGAGCATCGCTCGCGCGGCAGGCGGC
>Ga0164243_10012021_pt1 | contig 12302 bp, 11 predicted proteins | sample OricompcompostOP_FD_108781 | JGI IMG/M metagenome (GOLD analysis project Ga0164243, IMG submission 108781) | Organic Plus compost microbial communities from Emeryville, California, USA - Original compost - Organic plus compost (OP) | ecosystem: Engineered > Solid waste > Mixed feedstock >...
ATTCGCTCGCGGAACGCGTCGTCCACGAGCTGGCGGCGTTCGACGTGGAGGAAGTTCTTCGGGTCGTCGAGGAACTCCTGCTCCTCGAGGCCGCCGACCATCAGGTGGATGCGATTGACGACCCTGTCGAACGCATTCGACGAGAGGTGAACCAGCTCGGCGTCTCGGACCGAGAGCTCGTACTGCGAGAGGTGGCGCGTGTCGCGATGGAACAGGCCGAGCTCACGCGCTGCCGCGGGCGCGATGTCGCCGTGGCGATCCGTGACGACGAACGTGCTCCCCTTCGCGCGCACGAGCGTCTCCGACTCGCCGGCAGACGTCAGCCGGAGCGGCGTACCCTGGTCCGGCGCGTGCTCCGATCGTTGCATCGCTCTCTCTCCGACGGTCGTCGGAGGACCTGGCTGCATCGCATGCGCCAGCGATGCGGGCTCAGGTGGCGTGATGCTCGGCGCTGGCAGCGGCGCCGGTGCGCCGCCGGCGCTCGGCGGCAGCGACCCGCCGCGCCGACTCACCGAGCCATGCCGCGAAGAGCCCGAGCGACGCGAGCCCGAACACCATGCCGGCGGGGATCCACATGATGAGCCCGGCGAGCTGCTGGTCCTCGGCGGCGTCGATCGCGTACGGAGCGCCGCGCTCCGCATAGAGCGGGTAGACGACCCGCTCGGCCACGGCGAGCAGAGCTCCGAGCACGCTCGTGTGCGCGGCGGTCGCGAAGACGAACAGGACCGCCAGACCGTACCCGGCGCGGCCGTAACGGCCCCTCACGATGGACCACCAGAAGAGCGCGGCCGTCGCGAAGAAGCTCGCGTGCTGCACGGCATGAACGGCCTCGCTCCGAAGCGCCATCTCGAACAGAGCAGGCACGTGCCAGACCCACATCACGAGCCCGTGGACGAGCAGCACCGGCAGCGGCGCGCTCACGGCCCGCCAGGCGCGGCGGACGTCCGAGCGTGCGAGCAGCTCGCCCGTGCGTGCCCGGAGCTCGCCCGGCAGCGCCCACATCAGCGCGACGACGGGGCGACCTAGGACGACGAGCGGCGGCGCCACGACGAGGATGACCTCGTGCTGCGTCATGTGCGCGGAGAAGAGCAGATCGCTCAGGCGGTCCACCGGCGAGACGAGCGCGATGAGCAGCGACAGCTCTCCCAGCGCGAAGGCGAGCGCCTCCCAGCGCGCGATCCCGTGGCCGACGCCGCTCTGACGCCACAGGCGGCTCGTGCCGCGGGCGTACACCGCGGACGAGAGCGTGACGGTCCCGATCGCGAGCGGGTCCGCCGTCCACCATCCGAGCGCTTCGCGGGCGTCGATGCACATCTCGTTCAGTCCCTCGGGGAGAGCAACGCGGCGGGGACCTCGAACGCGATGATCAGCAGGAGGAAGAACGCGCCGAGGGCGGCGCCGAGCGTCGCGAGGAAGTGGTCCTCACGCATCACGTCGCGCCGTCGCGTCCGGTACGCGTACAGCGCCCCGGCCAGCGCAACCGCCAGCGCGATCACGCTGGCGACGTGGAGCGAGACCTTCGTGCCGGTCTCTTGCGCCCGATAGACGAGCGCGTAGAGGATGACGAGGTCGGCGGCCGCGGCGGCAGGACCGGCGAGGAGCGCGAGCACGAGCCGCGTGCGCAGGCTCATCGGAGCGCTCCGTCGACGTAGAACAACGCCGCGAACGGCAGCCAGACGAGGTTCGCGAACCACCAGAAGAGGGCCGTCACTTCGACGTCCTCGAAGTGCTTCTCCTCGAGAGGGCCCCGATACAAGACCGCGGCCATGACGAGCGTCTCGAGCACGCTCGCGCCGAGCTCGATCGTGTGCATCCCGTACGTCGTCCAGAGCACCGATGCATAGGCGTTGTCGGTCCATGCGAATGGGATCGAAGCGATCTCCCAGGCGCGGAGCCCGCAGGCGGCGAACCCGAGCGCGACGCCGACGACGAGCAAGCGGCGCGTCGGCCTGAGCGCCATCTCGTGGCACGGCTTCAGGCTGAGCTGCATCGGCACGCAGCTCCCGAGCATCATCACGGTCGTGAGGATGCCCGGCGTCACCTGGAGTCGCTCGCTCGGCGGCCACTCGTTGAAGTTCCCGCGCACGTAGAGATACGACCCGAACATGATCGCGAGCGCGGTCGTCTCGATCATGATGAACACGAGCACGCCCCAGAACAGCGCCGACTTCCTGCCGAACCCGTGGCGTGGGAGATCGGTGACGTCGATCGTCGGGCCGTCGTCGGACACCACGATGTCCGTGCCGGGGAGCACGTGCTCCGTCATGGCTGCTCCTCGCTGAGATGGTGCTCGTCGACCTCGGACCGTCGCGGCCAGTACCAGAGCGTCAGGACGAGCGCGATCACGACGGCGCCCCAGACGAGGCCCCACGGCGTGAAGATGCAGGCGATGATCGTCCCGCTCGTGGCGAGCGCGAGGAAGAAGGGCGACAGCGACGGTCCCGGGTTCTTCTCCTTGTGCGACGGCTCGGCGTCGATCACGTTCGTGATGAGCTCTTCTCGCGGCTCGAGGCCGACGACCTTGCCGACGGGCGCCGTCCAGAGCGGATACCGCGCAGCGACGATCGCGACGTCGCGCTCCTCCATCCGCGGAGGCGGCGAAGCGTAGTGCCACTCGAGCGACGGGCCCTGCCAGGGGTCGTTGCCGGCCGCCATCCCGGAGCGGTACGACCGCGCCAGGTTGATCAGCACGACGAGGAGGCCGGCGCCGATGAGGAACGCGCCGATCGTCGACACGAGGTTCAGCGTGCCCCAGCCGGTCGTCGCCGCGTAGGTGTAGATGCGTCTCGTCATCCCGTGGAGCCCGAGGATGTGCTGCGGGAAGAACGTCAAGTGGAAGCCGGCGAACACGAGGGCGCACGAGATCCACCCGAGCCGCTCGTCGGAGAGCCGCCCGGTTACCTTCGGGAACCAGTAGTGCAGCGCTCCGAGGAGCGGGAAGACGGCCCCGCCGATGAGCGTGTAGTGGAAGTGGGCGACGACGAAGAACGTGTCGTGCACCTGCGTGTCGATCGGGACGGACGCCTGCATCACGCCCGTGAGCCCGCCGATGATGAACGTCGCCAGGAAGGCGAGGACGTAGAGGAACGGCGCCGCGTAGCGCGGGCCGCTCCCCCATATCGTCGCGATCCAGCAGAAGAACTGCACCCCGGTCGGGACCGCGATGACGATGCTCGCGGCCGTGAAGAAGCTCGCGCCGAGCTGCGGGATCCCGGTCGCGAACATGTGGTGGACCCACAACCCGAACGCGAGGATGGCCGTCGCGACGTTCGCGAGGACGACCGGTGTGTAACCGAAGAGCGGCCTCCGCGTGAACGTCGTGACGATCTCGGAGACGAAGCCGAGCGCGGGGAGGAAGATGATGTAGACCTCGGGGTGGCCGAAGAACCAGAACACGTGCTGCCAGAGGAGCGGGTCACCGCCTTCCGCCGGATTGAAGAAGTGCGTCCCGACGAGACGGTCGAGGGCGAGCATCGTGCTCGCGACCATGACCGCGGGCATCGCGAAGACGACCATGAACGCCGTGACGAGGCTCGCCCATACGAACACCGGCATCCGGTCGAGCGACATGCCCGGCGAACGTTGCTTGAAGATCGTCGCGATGAGGTTCACGGCGATCGCGAGCGCGGAGAGCTCGGTGAACGTGATGAGCTGCGCCCAGACGTCCGCGCGCTTGCCGGCGGCGTACTCCGGTCCGGCGAGCGGCGGATACGAGAACCATCCGACGTCCGGCCCGGTGTTCATGAAGAACGACAGCCAGAGGAAGATGCCTCCGAAGAGGTACGTCCAGTAGGCGAACGCCGACAGGCGCGGGAACGCGAGGCTCTTCGCGCCGATCATGAGCGGCACGAGATAGACCCCCATCCCCTGCATCACGGGCACGGCGAAGAGGAACATCATCGTCGAGCCGTGCATCGTGAACGCCTGGTTGTAGAGATCCGGCCCGACGACGTGCAGCCCCGGTCGAGCGAGCTGGAGCCGCATCAACAGAGCGAGCGCGCCGGCCATCGCGAAGAACACGAGCGCCGTGACGACGAAGCGGAGACCGATCGCTTGATGTTCCGTCTCGGAGATGAAGCGAAGCACCCGCGACCGTTCGATGACGCGCTCGCGGCGGGCCTTCGCGGTGGGCAGAGCACGGGGCAGGGTGGGGGAGGCCTCGGCGGTCATCGGAGGCTCGACAGGTAGAGGGCGAGGTCGTCGAGGTCGCCGTCGGAGATGCCTCCCTCGGGCATGATCACGCCGGCCTTCGCGTGCTGCGGATCCTCGATCCAGCTCCGGATGCTCCGGACGTCGTTCGGCAGCGTGCCCATCGCGATCGCGGACCGGCTCCCGACGTGCGTGAGGTCAGGACCCACGGCAGCGAACGCGGTCGTGCCGACGATCGCGTGGCACGCGACGCAGCGCCCGGCGAGGAAGACGGACCGGCCGTGCTCCTCGCGTTCGGTCTGTGGCTCACGGGCAGGTGCACGCATCTGCGTGAGCCACGCCTGGAACTCGCGCTCAGGCTCCACGACGACGCGGAGGCGCATGTTGGCGTGCTGCAGGCCGCAATACTCGGCGCACAGTCCATCGAACGTGCCCGGCCGATCCGCGCGCAAGACGAGGGTGCTCGGCTTGCCGGGGATGAGATCGCGCTTCGGACCGAGGCTCGGCACCCAGAACGAATGAATGACGTCGTGCGAGACGAGTCGGAGCTCGACGGGGCGGCCCAGCGGCACGTGGATCTCGTATGCCGTGCGGACCGCGTTCGAGCTGATCGCGTCGGGGTACTTGACGTCCCACCACCACCGATGACCGGTGATCTCGATCGCGAGCGCGTCGCGCGGCGTCAGCGACGCGAGCGCTCGGCCGGTGACGACGCTCATGACGAGGAGCACCACCAAGGTCACGACGGTCACGGCGGTCGCGCTGCCGACGACGCGGGCCTTCCGCTTCATGACGTCCGGAGGCGACTCCTCGTGCGGCGGCTCGTCCTCGCGGCGCTCGCGGCGGAGGCCGACGACGAGCGCTCCCATGACGAGGATGAACACGAGGATCGACACCCCGAGATAGCCGTCGAAAAGCCTGCGGATCTGCTCGGCCTGCGTTCCGGCCGGCTCGAGCGCCGAGATCGCGCCAGGATCGCTCATGGCATGGGCTCCTTCACGGGCGGTAGTCGCGGGCGGCGCGACGTCGGGGCCCCGACCGCCATTTGATCGTTGCGTCCGGGAGCAACGTCCTTTCGGAGCTGCCCGCTGAGGGAGCGAACGTAGGCGACGAGCTGCCAGGCCTGCTGCTCGGAGAGCCGCGAGCGGAACGCCGGCATGCCGTTCGGCCGGCCGTCCATGATCGACTTGAACACCTCGGGGCCGTCCGCGCCGTAGCGCCACCCACCGTCCATGAGCGGCGGGCCCATGCCACCGCCGCCGTGCTGGTGGCAGCCGGAGCAGTTCATCTGCGTGAAGAGGCGCGCTCCTTCACCCGTCGCCCATGCGTTGTCGGAATACGGGCCGTCGGGCGGTCTCATGCGCGCGCTCGGATCCGGATCATCGAAGCGCCTCGCCTCGCGCTCGCAGCCCGCGAACGTCAGCGCGGCGACGGCGCAGACTACGAGCTCACGGCGCATGAGCGGCTCCCGGGGCTTGCGCCGATGCAGCCGGCAACGTCGGCACGCCGGCGCGCGCGAGGATCTGGTCGAGCGCGTCCCTCCGGCGATCGATGAATGCGTCGAGCTCGCTCGCGAGCGCGGCGTCCGAGCGCCGGGTCGCCATCGCGATCGAGAACGCGAACGGCTGCTCGCCGTCGCGCCCTTCCGCCAGCGGCGTGACGACGAGCGGAACGCCCGCGCGCTTGGCGCCCGCGCCTGCGATCGGGCCCCAGAGGATCGCGACGTCGATCTCGGACTTCGCGACCGCCTCCACTGCCGCGGGGACGTCTCGGCCGAGCTCGTCGTAGAGATGGAACCCGCGGACCTGATCGATGATCCCGCGCCTCGCGAGCGCATGGAGCGGCGGCGGGTTCGCGCCGTCGTCGCCCGCGAGCGGGACGCCGATGCGGAGCTCGCGGAGGCGGGGATCGTCGATCGAGCGCAGGTCTCCGAGATGCTGGTCCTGTCGCGAGACGAAGGCGTAGGTCGATCGGTACCAGGGCTTCGTCGTGCGCGCGAGGTCGAGCCCTCTCGGCGCGCCGACCACGACGTCGCAGCGTGATGCGTTCAGCGTGTTGCGGAAGAATCCGCGCCGCTGGACCCACCACGTGTACTCGAGCCGTGCACCGAGGTCGCGCGCGAGGAGCTCTGCGACCTCGTTCTCGAACCCGTCTCTGCGCTCGCTCGAGAACGGCATCCCCGCCGGATCGGCACACACGCGCAGCACGCGCTCGGCCGGCGGTGCATTCCCGTTCGAGGCCTCTGGCGACCGCGTGGTGACGCCACGAGCATCGGCGGCGAGCAGCGCGGGGAAGAGCGCGACGAGCGCGAACGCCCGGACTCTCATCGAGCGCCTCCCGCCGACGGGAGCGCGAAGACGTAGAGCGCGCCGCCCTTCTTCGTCGCTTTTTTGAGATCGGCGAGCGCGTGACCCCAACCGTTCGCGGCGGTCGGATCGCTCGTGTCGAGATCGGCGGCGACGATCGCGCCTGGCCACCCGCCGACGCCGTCGAGGACCGCGATGTATTGTTCGCCGTCCGGTCCGCGAAACGAGACCGGCTGCGAGACGACGCCGGACTCGGTCTTGTACTGCCAGAGGTGCTCGCCCGTCCGCGCGTCGAGCGCCTTGAACCAACCGTCCATCGTTCCGTAGAAGACGACGTCGCCGGCGGTGACGAGGGTGCCGCTCCACACGGGGAACGACTCCTTCACGACCCAGCGCGCCTCGGCGCGCACCGGATCCCACGCCGTGAGCTGGCCGCGATGACCGCCCGGTCCGGCCTTGTAACGGACGTTCGCGGCGACGTACGGCGTGCCTGCGATGTAGTTGGCCTCGAGCGCCTCCTCGTCCTGACAGAGGTTCTGGTGCGGAACGTAGACGAGCCCGGTCCTCGGCGAGAACGACATCGGCTGCCAGTCCTTCGCGCCGGGCGCCGCCGGACAGATGTTGCGTATGACCTTGCCGGTCACCGGCGCGACGGCTTTCACGTGCTTCGGACGGCTCGTCGCCAGGTCGATGCCGGTGCTCGACGTGATGTACGCGAACGGCGCGGCGGAGAGCATCTCTCCGGTCGCGCGATCCATCACGTACATGTATCCGTTGCGATCGGGGTGGATCGCGACCTTGCGCTTGTTGCCGCCAAAATCGAGATCGACGAGCACGTGCTCGTTCACGCCGTCGTGGTCGTAGAGATCGTGCGGGCTGTACTGATCGAACCAGATCGCGTGCCCGTCGTCGGGACGGCGTGCGAACACGCCCGCGGTCCACTTGTTGTCGCCCGGACGCGTCTCTGGGTTCCACGGACCGGGGTTCGCCGTTCCGTAGTAGACGAGGTCGAGCTCGGGATCGTACGAGAGGAATCCCCACACCGTGCCGCCGCCGATCTTCCAGTGGTCCGGCGGCCATGTCGTGACCCCGAGGTCCTTGCCCTTGTCGGACGCATAGAACGGCCGGAAGTCGGGGCCGATGAGGACGTCGCTGTCCGGGCCCGTGCTGTACGCGCGCCACGCGACGGCGCCGGTCTTCGCGTCGAGCGCCGTCAGCCAGCCGCGCACGCCCATCTCGCCGCCGCTGTTCCCGACGAGTACCTTCCCCTTCACGACGAGCGGCGCCATCGTCATCGTCTCGCCGCGCGAGATCTCGCCGAGCTTCGTCCGCCAGACCTCCTTGCCGGTCGTGGCATCGACCGCGATCGTCTGCGCATCGAGCGTGTTGAAGTAGAGCCGTCCGCCGTCGAACATCGCCCCGCGATTGACGACGTCGCAGCACGCGACGCCCTGCGCGGCCGGCGAGGGCGCGGGCTCGAACGTCCACTTCGGCGGAGAGCCGGGCTTGTTCAGATCGAACGCGAGCAGCTTGTTCGGGTACGGCGTGACGACGTACATCGTGTCGCCGACGACGAGCGGCGCCGCCTCGTGCCCGCGCTCGAGACCCGTCTTGTACGACCACGCGAGGCGGAGGTCCTTGACGTTCGCGGTCGTGATCCGAGCGAGCTTCGAGAAACGCGTGTTCGCGTAGTCTTTGGCGGGCATCGTCCACTGCCCGTCTTCCTCCGCGCCCGCGGCCGTCGTCGTGGTCACCCCGGTCGCGCCCGCGAGGCCTTCGCGCGAAGGGTGCGGCGCCACGTCGACGTGCTTGCGGCAGCCCGAAATCGAGAGCACGCCGGCCACCATCACCGAGAGGAAGCGGCCGTGGGCGCTCATATCGCCACCATCGTCGGGACGCGCTGGGACCGCGCTCCTCCCGCAGAGGCTCGGTCGCCGAGCCCGATCGAGATGAGACGGATTCGTCGCCGCGTCATGAATGTGGAGGCGAGAGCAAGTCGTGTACCGCTCGAGCCAGCTCGATTTCTCGGTCAGCACGGCGCGTTCCGCTGCACGTCGCGGCGAAAGACTTGGGGCGATCCTGCGCGCCGCGCGTTTCGGCCTCATGGAAGGCCGTTGGCGCGTGCGCTCGGTCCTCGGCGTGCGCGGTCGCGTCGACAGCGGCGCGAGCACCCGCGGGTCGATCGTGCGCACTACGACCAGTGAAGCGGTCGTCTCACGGAGCGCGCTTCGCCACGACGACGCCCCACGGGCCCTTGCCGACGCGGATGCGCTTGATGACCGCTGCTCGTGCGGGATCCACGACGGCGAGGTCGGGGCCGGCCGCGACGTAGAGCTTCTTGCCGTCGGGCGTGAGGGCGACGCCCCATGGCCGGGACCCGACGTGCTCGATCGTGCGGACGACGCTGCGCGAGGGGACGTCGACGACGGCGATGCTGCCCGCCCGCCCGTTCGCGACGTACGCATGCACGCCGTCGGGCGAGAGCGCGATTCCCATCGGCTTCGCGTCGGTCCCTCCGGTCCGGACCTCTCCGATCGGCGCGCGGCTCCGTGTTTCGATCATGTGCAGCTTGCCGCCGAGCTCGGCGGTGACGTAGGCCTGCGCGCCGTCGGCGCTGAGGGCAACGGCGCGTGGCCGGGCCGACGTGGGGATGCGCGCGATGACGCGCTGCTCGGCGGTGGAGATCACGTCGACCGCGTTCTCCCTCTCGCTCGTCACGTAAACGGTCTTGCCGTCGGGCGACATCGTCACGCCTTCGGGCTCGGCGCCGACGCGGATCGTCCGGAGGACTCCGCCGGATGCGACGTCGACCACGCTCACCGTCGCGCTCTCCTCGTTCGAGACGTAGAGCTGGCGTCCGTCCGGCGTGATGTCGAACGTCTCCGGGTCACGCCCTGCGGCGATGGTACGGACGAGGGCGCCGCGATCGAGGTCGACGACCCCGATCGCGTCGGCGGTGTCGTCGCGCGGGCCCTTGTCGTCGTCGTCCGCCGGGCCGTTCTTCGGAGGGCCCGCCTTTGCCGAGCCGCTGAGGGCGACGAACAGGAGCTTCCCGTCCGGAGAGACGCGCATCCCGCGTGGCCTCTTGCCGACGGCAACCGTCCGCACGACCTCGTCGTGCGCGGGGTCGACGATCGAGACATCGCCGGAGTCTTCGTTCGAGACGACGACCACCACCCGCTCCGTGCTCCTCGTCGAGCAGCTCAGGGCCAGGGTGAGGCCGCACGCAAGCAAGCTCGGTCGCCGGGCCATGCATGCGGACGCATGAGCAAACGGCATTCCGTCGCGACGGGAGCAGAACATGGCTCGAGCCCGGTCCACCTGTGGCGTCGTGGCAGCGCTTGCGACGGATGTGGTGGGGCAGTCTTGCGGGCGTCGCGCAGCCGGTGCTTCGAAGCAAGGTCCGCGGGAGTCGAGGCGTCGTGCTCGAGATCGCGGTGATCTGCGGCGACCGTCGAGACGCGCGTGGCCGGTCTCGCCGCCCGTGACGACCGAGCCCGCTCGCGGCGTCATCCTTGCTCCGCTGCGTGCTCCGCGATGTTGCGCTCGACCGTCTTCGTCTCGCTCGTCGTCGTGTTCGGGGCGATCCTCCTCGCGAAGCCTGCGTCCGCGCAGCCGGGTGCAGAGCGCGCCGAAAGCGAGCTTCGCCGCGAACGGCGTTCGCTCGCACGGGATGCCGCGGCGCGAGACACGGTCCTGAACACGGCGGCGGCGGTGCCGGAGGCGGGCACGCTCCGCGTCACCGCGAACGGAGGAGCAGATCGCTCGCGCGAGGACGGACGGCTCGCAGGCGTCTTCGGAGCCGGCCTCTTGTGGTCGATCGGCGGCGGGTTCGCGACCGAAGCTGCGGCCACGGTCCACGGCGGTGGCGCTCATCCGGACGTCGCGCTCCGATGGCAAGGTCTCCGCCAGGCGACGGCCGGGATCGACCTGACGACGGTCCTCCGTTACGGGACGTTCGGCTCGGAGCTCCGGACCGTGTCGGGCGGCGAGATCGGAGCGCAGATCGCGATCGGCCGCTCGCTCGGACGGCTTCGGCTTCTCGGCAATGCGATGATCGCGCGCGGTGTGATCGTCCGGACGGACGTCGATGCGATGGGTGGAGCGGCCGCGCTGTTCGACGTCATCGACGGCTGGCGGCTCGGCCTCGACGGACGCGCTCGGACCGAGGTCGAGGACACGTACAAGACGGCTGAGGACATCGGGCGCCCGATGCAGCTCGAGGGCGGGCTCGTCAGCGCGCATCGCTACGGTCCCGCGTACATCCAGGTCTTCGGCGGTTGGCAGGTCCCGCGTGGCCTCGCTGCACCCGGTCCGGTCGTGCTCGCCACGGCGAGCGTGGATTTCTGACGCGCCGCTTCGGGTCCTTGCGATCGGCGGCCGCGCAGGCATCGGCGATGCATCTGCATCGGTGGCGATGACCAAGAACGAGGCAAGCCGGATGGCGACGAAATCAGCGGACGTCGAAGCCGAAGAGGGCGGGCTCGGGCTCGAAGCGACGGTCGACCTCGCAGGGTTGGAGTCCTTCCCCGCCAGCGATCCGCCCGCATGGACGGCCACGCATGCGGGCGGGCCGGCGAGCACGCCGGCGGACGGTCCGGAGCTGCTCCACGACGTCGTGCAGCGCATCCACGACGACGTGCATCTGCTGAGCGCAGCGATCGGAGAGCGCAACGAGCGCAGCGGACGAGCGCGAGAGAACCTCGGTCGCGCCGCGAGCCTGATCGAGGAGCGCCTCCGGTCCGCCGGCCTTCCGGTGAAGAGCCGCCCTCCGGTCGGCAACGGAGGGCCGTCGAACCTGGAGGCGGTCATCGTCGGCGCCGAGAAGCCAGGCGAGAGCATCGTCGTCGGGGCGCACTACGACACCGCGCGCGGTTCCCCGGGCGCCGACGACAACGCGTCGGGCGTCGCGGCGCTCCTTGCGCTCGCGCATGCCCTGCCTCGCGCACCGCTCCCTCGCACCGTGCGTCTCGTCGCGTTCGTCGACGAGGAGCCGCCGCACACGCGCAAGCCGAGCATGGGCAGCGTCCGGTACGTCGACGCGCTGCTTCGCGAAGGCCCGACCGTCACCGCGATGGTGAGCCTCGAGATGCTCGGGGTCTACAAGAGCGAGCTCCCGTGGCCGCTCGATCGGATCCACCCGTTCCGGTCCGACGTGCTCGCGCTCGTCGGCGGCAGGCGCTCGCGTCACGTCATCCACCGCGCAAAGCGCGCGTTCGAGCATGCTGCGTGCGGAATCGACGTGAGCGCGCTGAGCCTCCCGCTGCTGTTGCCCGGCGTGCGCTCGTCGGATCACTGGGCGTTCGCGCGTCGCGGGATCCCTGCGTTCATGGTCACCGACACCGGTCCGCTTCGCTCCCTTCGCTACCACTCGCGCCGCGACAAACCTCGCGGACTCGACTACGACCGGATCGGCAGAGCCGTTCGCGCGATCGAGGCGGTCGTCCGCGACCTCGCCGCGATGGAGCCCGAGCATGCCCGTCGGGGCTGGCGGTCGGGCTCGGACCGACGCTCGCGCGTGCTGCGGAGCTCGGCTTGACGGCCACGACCCCATCCGTCGTGAAGCTCGGCCTCGCGGTCCTCAGCCAGCCGACGCGCCGGGCCCTCGTGGGTCGTGATCATCAGAGGAGGGGCGCAGAGGCGACCGGATCGGGCGCCGACTCGGCTGCCGTGCTTGCATTGCACAGCCGGGGCTTCTAAGGCTCCTGCCGGATTAGCGTTCGGAATTCCGCGCTCTTTTGGCCGTGCGGACGAGGTGCGCCTACCCTCCGAGGAGGGTTGATCGCATTCGCGGTGCGCGCTATGGTCCGCGCCCCAGTTGGTGGCTGTCGCATTGCGGACCCCAAT
>Ga0164243_10012023_pt1 | contig 12301 bp, 9 predicted proteins | sample OricompcompostOP_FD_108781 | JGI IMG/M metagenome (GOLD analysis project Ga0164243, IMG submission 108781) | Organic Plus compost microbial communities from Emeryville, California, USA - Original compost - Organic plus compost (OP) | ecosystem: Engineered > Solid waste > Mixed feedstock >...
GGCCTCGAGGCGCACGGGCTGCTGCCCGTCCTCCACGACGACCACGCCGCGGCCGCTGTCGACGGACTGCACGCGCCCCTCGACCTCCTCGATGCCGAGCCCGGACACGTCCACGGGCGAGGGATCGCGGTTCATGCCGGTGTGGCGCGGCGCGCGTCCCGCCGCCTGCATGGCGCAGCCCGTCGCGGAGAGGGCCAGGATCGCCGCTACCATCCATCTCGCCGCCGCCATCCGCACCTCCGTCCCGATCAACTTGTGACCGCCCGGCTCGACCTGCCCACCCCGGGCACCACGGCGGGTGGCGGCGGCGCGGGCGCACGGCGGCCTGCCCGGGTCGCGGCGCGGCGGCGGGTTGGGCTATGGTGCGGCGGTCATTTGGCCGGAGACGTTGGAGATGGCGCGGCAGCGGGCGAGCTGGGACGAATACTTCATGGGCCTCGCGCGGGTGGTGGCCACCCGCGCCACGTGCGATCGCAAGCACGTCGGGGCGGTGCTGGTGCGCGAGCGCACGGTGCTCTCGACGGGCTACAACGGATCGATCCGCGGCCTGCCCCATTGCGACGACGAGGGCCACATGATGGAGAACGGCCACTGCGTCGCCACGGTGCACGCGGAGGCGAACGCCATCGTGCAGGCGGCGAAGAACGGCGTCTCGATCGAGGGCGCCACCATCTACACGACCGCTTCGCCGTGCTGGCCGTGCTTCAAGCTGATCGCCAACAGCGGCTGCAAGCGCATCGTGTTCGGCGAGTTCTACCGGGACGAGCGCATCTTCGAATTCGCGCAGCGGCTCGGCATCGAGCTCACGCAGGTCGTCGTCGGCGACGCCTCCGCGCTGCCCCCGGACGACGCGCCCGTGGTCCCCATGGCCAAAGCCGGCGGCTGATCCACCCAGCCGGTCGACCTCCCTCCGCTCGCTCCGCCGGGGCCGCGGCCGGGCGCGCGCGCGCTGCGGCGACCGCAGCGGGCGGGCGTTACGGCTCCACCCTGCTTCGGGGGGACCCGCGGCGGGCCCCAACCTCCATCGGCGTGCAAGCTTTGCCCGGATGTGCGTGCGTAGCTTTCATCTGGGACGGGACCAGGGATGCCGAGGGGGGAGACTGGAGCGTGAGGGTGGAGACCGTCATCATCCATGGCCAGAACCGGAAGGAGGAGCTTTGCGCGCTCATGGCGGAGTTCTTCCGGCTCGAAGGCTGTCATGACGTCCGAGCCGAGGCTCCGGGCTTCTTGCCGCCGGAAAAGATCGTGGGTTCGATCAAGGATCACGCGCCCGCATTGACGTGCCGGCGCAACGACGCCCGCGGGACCGCGGTGATCATGGACACCCTGCTGGTCGAGGGTGGCGCCGTGGATCTCGCGGAGGTGGTCAGCAGGCTGCAGCTCTTTTCGTCTGCCGTGCAGGCGATCAACGGCGAGCTGCACCTGGTGGTGCCCGAGCGGGTCGGCGGCTGCGAGGGCGAGGAGCTCGCGAAAGCCCTGCTCAAACGCCTGGGGTTGAAAGCGAATCGGATCTGGCCGCTCTGATCGGTCGTTTCGGCGATCGATCGGGGCAATGCCGCGGGGTCGTACCCCGCGGCACTTTTTTTACGGCAGGTTCTCGCGGACCCGATCGAGCAGCTCGTCCAGATCGAACGGCTTCTCCACCGCGGGGAGCGAGAGCTCCTGCGACACGCGGCGCAGGTCGCGGCCCGCCGAGAGGAGCACCACGGGCACGTCGATCGCGCGGCGGCGCATCTCCTCGACCATCTGCCTGCCGTCCATCACCGGCATCATCAGATCGAGCAGGATCACGTCGATCTTGCGCTGTTCGAGGATGCGGAGCGCTTCTTCGCCGTTGGCGGCGACGGCGGCGTCGAGCCCGTCGGAGCGCAGCAGCTCCTCGATCGATTCTCGGATGTCGGGGTCGTCGTCGACCACCAGCACCGTGTGCTCCGCCATGGGCCGGAGTCCATAGCAGACCGGACCTCGGACGGTGAACTGCAAAGTGGGATGGCGTGCAGATCTTCTACTCGGCGTGTGGGTCGGCCGTGCGCTTCACGGGACGATCTCCTCGCCGACGATCTGCGCGGCGATGGCCCGCCGGGCCTCCAGCAGCTCGATCTGCTTCTGCAGGGAGAGCAGCTGCGCTCCCGCTGCACTGCCGAGCTGCGCGCGGGCGCGGGCCAGCTCCGTGTCGGTGTGAACCACGCGGATGTACGAGGGCAGCTTGCCGTCGCGCTGCCGGGCGAGCGCGTTGTTCTCCGTCCACAGCGGCTCGGCCCGCAGGTCGGCGAGCTCGGTGCGGACCGTGCCGTCGGCGTAGGCCTTGCGCACGGCGGAGAACCGCAGGAGCAGGCCGTCGCGCGTGTTGCCCACCTTGGCCGGCTGCACGCCGTGCGCGTAGGTGCGCGACTGGTTCGAGATGAAGTTGCCGAGCGAGTAGGCCACGAAGGTGAGGCGGCCGTCGCTCGCCTCGTAGATCTCCACCGGCTGCAGCACGTGCGGGTGGTGGCCGAGGATGGCGTCGAAGCCGCCGTCGAGCAGGCGGTGCGCCAGGTCGACCTCGGCCTTGCGCGGCTGGGTCTCGTACTCCACGCCCCAGTGGGCCGAGAGGAACACGAGCTCGGCGCCCGCTTCGCGCGCGGCCTTCGCCTCGGCCAGGGCGCGCTTCTCCTCGAGGCGGAACGCGCAGGGCTTGTTCGGGCCGGCGTTCTTGTCGTCGTTGAACACGAGCGTGCCGCCGACGAACGCGACCTTGACGCCCTTCACCTCGAGGAGGCGGAAGCGCGAGGCGTCGTCGCAGGTGCGGCCCGCGCCCACGTGCGGCAGGCCCGCCGACTCGAGCTGCCCGACGGTCTCGACCAGGCCGGCCACGCCCTGGTCGTACACGTGGTTGTTGGCGAAGGAGACGATGCCGATGCCGGCGTCCTCGAGCGCACCCAGGAGCGCGGGCGGGGCGTTGAACACGAACGCGCGCGAGCCGCGGTCGGCCCTCGGCGCCACGGGCGTCTCCAGGTTGGCGAAGCCGAGATCGGCCTCGCGCAGCATCGGTGCGACGCCCGCGAAGAGCGCCCCGTAGCCGTCGTGGTTGGTGCTTCGTCCGTCGGGGCCGCGCTCGTCCGCGGCTTTGGCCGCGTCCTTCACGGCGCCGTGCATGAGGACGTCGCCCACGGCGGCGAAACGCGCGACGGCGAGCACGCGCGGGGCGGCGATTTCCTGCGCGGGGGCGGGGGCCGGCGTGGCGACCAGCGGCGCAGGGGCCGCGGTGGCTCCGGGTTCGTGCCCGGAGACGGGCGAAGCGCTCGCACAGGCGCAGGCGACGAAGAGGACGGGCAGTAGAGAACGCAGCCGAATCAACGAAGTTCCTCCGGTGGCGTCCACCATACATCACGACGCGCGGGCGGCCAGCAGGCGGGGGAGGGGGTGATTGACACCCGGCGGGAGGGTCCCTACTTCTGCGGCAACCTGACGCGGAGGAAGGTCGAGATGGGCGCCCTGGGGGACGCGGTCGCTGCGCGCGATCGCCGGGACCGCAGCGAAAACGACGACGAGCTCCTGGTCGGCGCCGCGCGGGCCCACCTGTTCGAGCGCCTCTCCGCGGGGTTCGTGCACGAGGCGCGCAACCCGCTCAACGCGATGGCCATCCATCTCGAGGTGCTGGCGGACAAGCTCCGCGACGCCGAGACCGGCGAGCTCCCGCCGCAACTGGCCCGCAACCTCGACGCGGCCCGCAACCAGGTGCGCCGCCTCGACGATCTGCTCCGCCGCTGGGGCGAGTTCTCCTGCGAACGGAGCGACGTCGAGGATCTCGCTGCGTGCGTGCGTCGCGCCGCCGGACTCTGCGAGTATCACGTCCGTCGCGCGGGCCTCGAGCTGTCGGTCGAGGTCGAGCGGGGGCTGGCCGTGGAGCGGGCCGGCCTGGTCTGCCAGGCGCTCACCGAATTGCTGCTCCTGTCCGCCCGGCGTGCAGCGCCGGGCTCCACCATCCGTCTCGCGGCCGCGGGCCACGAGGACGACCTCAGCGTCTCGTTCCGGGGGGAAGGCGCGGAGGACGTCGCAACGAAGGAGGGCGAGGACCCGGCCGTGGAAGCGGTCCGGGCGATCGCCCGCCGGCTCGGCGGGGAGCTCACGCATGCGTCCGGCCCGACGTGGGGCTGGAGCCTGCGCCTCCCGCGCGCCGCAGCGCCACATTCCATCGTCGCCTGACGCCCCCGGGGAAGAACGTGCCGAACGCCCGCATCCTCATCGCCGACGACGAAGCGGCCAGCCGCGAGGCCCTGGCGGAGATGCTCGCCCGCTGGAACCACGCAGTGACCGAAGCTTCGGACGGCAACGAGGCGCTGAAGAAGGCCATCGAGTCGCCGCCCGACGTCGTCGTGAGCGACCTCGTGATGCCCACGCTCAACGGCCTGTCGCTGCTGCGTGCGCTGCGCGAGGAGCTGCCCGAGGTGCCGGTGATCCTGCTCACGGGCAAGGGCACCATCGACTCGGCGGTCTCGGCCATCCGCCAGGGCGCGTACGATTTCCTCGAGAAGCCGGTCGAGGGGCAGCGCCTGCGCATGGTCGTGGAGCGCGCGCTCGAGAAGAAGGCCACGCTGCAGGTGGTGGCGGCGCTGCAGCACAACCTGCGGCAGACCGGCGGCGGCAACCGCGGCTTCGTCGGCCAGTCGGCGGCGATGCAGCAGGTGTTCAAGCTCATCGACAAGGTCGCGGGCGCGAAGACCTCGGTCGTGATCACCGGCGAGTCGGGCACCGGCAAGGAGATGGTGGCCCGTGCGATCCACGGCGCCTCCACGCGCGCCGATCGGCCGTTCATCGCGGTGAACTGCTCGGCGATCCCCGCCACGCTCATGGAGTCGGAGATCTTCGGCCACGAGCGCGGCGCGTTCACCGGCGCCGACCAGCGCCGCCAGGGCTGCTTCGAGCTCGCGCACGGCGGCACGCTCTTCCTCGACGAAATCGGCGAGCTGCCGGTGGAGCTGCAGGCGAAGCTGCTGCGCGTGCTCGAGGAGGGGACGCTGCGCAGGCTCGGCGGGCGCTCGGAGATCCGCGTCGATTGCCGCGTGGTCTGCGCCACCAACCGCGACCTCAAGGCGATGATCAAGGACGGGACGTTCCGCGAGGATCTCTACTTCCGCCTGAACGTCTTCCACATCGAGCTGCCCTCGCTCAAGGAGCGGCGCGAGGACATCCCGCTGCTGGTGCAGCACTTCGTCGACCGGTTCCGCGCCGACTCGGGCAAGAAGGTGCGCGGCGCGTCGCAGGACGCGCTGCAGGCGCTCTCGGCCTACCACTGGCCCGGCAACATCCGCGAGCTGCGCAACACGGTGGAGCGCGCGGTGATCCTGTGCGACGGCGAGCTCATCGAGCGCGAGCACCTGCCGCGCGAGATCGCCGGGAGCGTGCAGACGGGCAGCATGCTGAAGATCTCGGTGGGCATGCCGCTGCGCGAGGTGGAGAAGGAGTACATCCTCTTCAGCCTGCAGGAGCACGGCGGCAACAAGGCGCGCACCGCCGAGGTGCTGCAGATCAGCGAGAAGACGCTCTACAACAAGCTCAACCGCTACGCGGCGAACGCGCGTGCGCGGGACCGCGGCGGCGACGCCGACGACCTGGTGATCGCCGACGTCGCGGTGGCGGGCGCGGGCAACCACGCCATCGCCGTCGAGCGCGAGTAGGGCGCACGCGGCGACAGCGCTGCTGCGCCTGCCCGAACCCGCTTCATGCGGGCGGCTGGGCCGCGTCGGCAGGGCCGGAGGCGGCGCGGAGCATCGTGCGCGGCTCCCCGGGCGGGCCCACCGGCACGTAGGCCTGCAGCCGCAGCGCGAGCCCCGCGAGATCGAGCGGCTTCGCCAGCACAGCGGTGGCGCCCGCGGCGTCGCCCTCGGGGCGCGCGAGCGAGAGCGGGAGCGCGGTCGCCAGGAACACCGGCACGTTCGCGTGCGCGCGCAGGGTCCGGCAGACGGCCGAGCCGTCGAGCCACGGCAGGGCCACGTCGAGTACCACCGCCGCAGGCCGCTCGCGCGCCGCTGCCGCCACCGCCGCCATGCCGTCGAGGAACGGGACGCACGGCACGCCGCGGCTCTCGAGGTATTCGCACACGAGGGCGGCCTGGTCGGCGTCGTCGTCGACCACGAAGACGCGGCCGCCGGGCGGGGGCGGCCGGCGCGCGCCGCCGCCCCGCAGGCGATCGGTCGCGAGCAGCACCCACGCGATGGCGAAGGCGACGAGCGCCCAGAGCGCGAGCAGCAGGTCGCGCGGGCCGGACTCGGCGGGAGCGGCGCTCGCGGCGAGGGCCCGGCGCACCGGCTGCCACGCGGGCGGGCGGCCCTGCTCGCGGGCCGCGGCGCGCTCCACCAGCGCGTCGGGACGGGCCTTCCACCGGCGCATGCCCCGCAGCGCGCGGCGCACCTCGGCGTCGAGGCGCAGCGCGTCGGCGCGGCAGCAGTCGAGCATCGCCTGGGGACCGCCGTCGAAGAACGCCGCGGCGAGCGCGTGCGCCTGCGCGGACGCGCGGGCGAGGCGCCAGGCCACCGGCGCGCCGCCGAGCGCGTCGCCCACCGCGGGGAGCGTGGGGCGGGCCACGCCCGCCGGCAGGAACACGCGGCGCGGATCGCGCGGGCGCACGGCGGGCACGCGGCCGGAGGCCACGGCGGCGAGGAGCGCCTCGGCGAGACGCGCGGGCGCCACGTCCTCGCCCACCGCGAGCGCCTGCTCGGCGGCTGCTCCATCCCCGCCTACGAGCCACAGGTCGGCCGTGCCGTCGGCGCCGTGCACCCGCGTCGCCCAGGGGCCCACGCCGGGAGCGTCGGGCTCGCGGTCGAGGCCGGCGGCGCACGCGCGCCACACGGGCGGCGGCTGGTGCCCCTCGATGCGCAGCGGCAGCGGCGAGCCCGCGCCGCACGCGAGCACCACCGCCTCGGCGCGCATCGAGGCGCCGGCTGCGCGCACCGTCCAGCCGCCGTCGCCCGCGGGGTGGACCGTGTCGACCGCGCGCTCGAGGAGCTGCGCCCCGCGCTCCTGCGCCGCAGCCCGCAGGCGCTCGAGCAACGTGGCCCGCGGGACGAGGTGGACGGCGGCGGTCGCCTCGGACTGGGCGCGGCCCTTGATCGCCCGGACGCCGTGCAGCTTCGTGTCCGCGAAGTCGGGCAGCTGCACGCCGCAGGCGCCCAGCCGCGCGATCGCCGCCGCGTCGAGCAGCACGCTTCCGCGGGCCCGACCGCCGCCGTGGAACAGGATCACCTGCAGCGGGCGCCTGCGCACCTGCGCCGCGTCGAGCAGCGCGATGGCGAGCAGGCAGCCTGCCGGTCCCGCGCCCACGATCGCGACGCGAGCGCCCTCGGGGATCTGCCGGATCTTTTCGTCGACACCCACGCCGCCTCCCATCTCTCCGGTCAGACGTTCGCGCCCGCCTCCGCCCGCGCATCTTCCTCGCCGGCCACGCACACGCGGTCGCGCCCCGTCCGCTTGGCGCGGTAGAGCGCCGCGTCGGCGGCGCGGACCAGCGCGTCGGCGCTCGCCTCCGTCCCGGCCGCCAGCGCCGCGACGCCGAGCGAGGCGCGCAGCGGCATGCGCGTGCCGTCGATCTCCACCCGGCGGATCGCCCGGCGGAGGCGCTCGGCCAGCGCCCGTGCCTCGTCGCTGCTGGTGTGGGGCAGGATCACCACGAATTCGTCGCCGCCGTAGCGGGCGGCGAAGTCGGTCTCGCGCAGCTGGCCGGTCACCGCTTCGGCCAGCGCAACGATCGCGCGGTTGCCCGCCGCGTGGCCGAGCTGGTCGTTGATCGGCTTGAGGTTGTCCATGTCGATCATCACCGCGGCGAGCGGCGTGTGGTAGCGGCGGGCGCGTTTGAGCTCCTCGTCCAGCCGCGCGCGGAACGCGCGGTAGTTCGGCAGGCCGGTGAGCGCGTCGGTCTGCGCGATCGCGCGCAGCTGTTCCTGCTGCTGGGCGGCGCGCAGCGTGCGGGCGATGCGCGCGCGCAGCTCCACCGCCGAGAACGGCTTCACCACGAAGTCGGCGGCGCCGAGCTCGAGCGCGCGCACGCGCGCCGCCTCGTCCCGTTCGGCCGAGAGGAAGATCACCGGGACCTCTGCCGTGGACGCGTCCCGTTTGATCTCCTCGAGCGCACCGAAGCCGTCCAGCCGCGGCAGGAAGAGATCCATGAGCACCACGTCGGGCAGCTCCATGCGCGTCGTGCGCACGCCTTCCACGCCGTCGGTCGCCTGCAGCACCTCGTGGTCGTCCTCGAGGAGATCGACCAGGAGCTGCCGCACGTCCTCGTCGTCCTCCACGAGCAGCACGCGCGGCAGGTCCGCGGCGCGGTGCGTGCGGCCGGCAGGCGCGGGCGCGCGCACCGGCGCAGGTCGCTCGACGGCGCCGGCCCGCCGCGGCAGATCGAGCACGAACGTGGAGCCCGCGCCCACCTCGCTCTCCGCGTCGAGCCTGCCGCCGTGGAGCATGGTGATTTCGCGAGCGATCGCCAGGCCGAGGCCGCGCCCGGGCAGCGCCTCGCGCGCGTCGTCGCCGCCGCGGGGGACGGGGCCCCCGGAGACCAGCTGCGCCAGCATGTCCGGTGGGATGCCCGGGCCCCGGTCGGCCACGATCACGCGCCCGCCGCCGCCCTCCAGCGCTTCCACCCGCACGTCCACCGGCTCGCCCGGCGGAGAGAATTTGATGGCGTTGCCCACCAGGTTGGCGACTACCTCGCGCAGCTTCGAGGCGTCGCCGCTCAGCCGTGGCCCCGGCTCCGGCACGCGCACGTCGAGCCGCACGCCGCGCTCGGCCGCCTGCACGCGCAGCGCGTTGCAGACCTCGCGCGTGAGCGCGCCGAGGTCGAGCGGCTGCGTCTTGAGCTCCATGCGGCCGGTCTCGAGCGCGTGCACGTCGAGCAGATCGTCGAGGATCTCGAGCGTGCGATCGGCGAGCGCGCGCATCTCCTCGACGCTCGCGTGCACGCCTTCGCCGAGCGGCCCCTGCGCGCCCTCGAGCAGCAGCCGCGCGTGGCCGTGCAGCTCGCGCAGGGGCACCCGCAGGTCGTGCGCGCAGATGCCGAGGAGCTCCTCCTTCTGGTGCGCCAGCTTGCGGAGCCGGTGGTTGGCCTCGAGCAGCTCGCGGTAGCGATCGGCGTACGCACCCTCGAGCCGCTGGCGCTCGCGCGCCGTGGCGTCGTACGTGCGCGCGTTGAGCAGCGCGCGCGAGGAGAGCGCTGCCGCCGCGCGCACGAGCGCGATGTCGCTCTCCGAGAGCGGCGAGCGGCTCCGCACCACGAGCGCGCTGGCGGGCTCGCCGCCGTCCTGCAGCGAGAGGAGCGCCGCGTCGGCCCAGCCCTCGCGCAGCAGGCGCTCGCGCACTGCGTGCATCTCCGGGTCGGCGGCGTCGCGCACGTGCAGGAAGCGGTCGCCGTCGAAGATGCGGCGCAGCTCGGGCCGGCGTTCGAGCTCCGTGTGGCCGAACGACAGGCTGGCGCCGGGGCCCGGACGCACGAGGCGGAGGCGGCCGCCCGGCGCAGGGGGCGCGATCACGACCTCGGGGTCGGAGCCGGGCAGGGCGCGGAAGAGCCAGCCGAGGATCGCACGGACCACGGCGGTGGGTTCGAGGTTCTCGCCTGCGGCCGCGGCCAGCTCGACGAGCGCGCTCTCGGTGCGACGCCCGCTCGCCGCAGCCCGGCGCGCGGCGAGCACGCGCTCCACGCGCAACGCGAGCTCCGCCCGTCCCTGCATGGCGAAATCGTCCGCGCCGGCTTCGACGGCGGCGCGCAGCGCCGGCAGATCGCTGCGGCTGCCGACCGCGACGACGGCGCCGCTGCCAACCAGGCGCTCGACCGATTGACGGGCGCGGGCCGCCGGCACGTCGGTCACGTCGAGGACCGACAGGGCGCATCGCTCGGGCGGCACCCCGTCGACCGCGGGCACGACCCGGAAGCCCTCGTCCTCGAGCGCCCGCGCCAGGCCTTCTCGTCGGGTTGGCAGGCTGGCCACTACGGCGATTGCTTCGTCCACGCACACCCTCTCGGCGAGAAGGTACGCAGAGGCGACCCGACCCGCAGGATGGCGCGCCCGAAGCAGGGGATGGACTTGCGCGGCGCGGATCCGGTGCGGGGGTCCGCTGCCCGAAGCTTCAGCGGCGCTGGTAGACGACGCGGCGGCCGCCACCGAACTCCGGCGGCGGGGCCTCGAGGTGGAACTGGTAGAACTGCGGCGCGAACGCCCGCATCTTGAGCTTCTTGTTGTTCTGCAGCGCGAGCAGGTTGCTCTTGAGGCGCTCGTCGGTGGGGTTGGCCTCGACGCCGCGGCCGAGCACCTTCATGGCTTCGTCGCGCTTGCCGAGGCGATCGAGGCAGTACGCATAGACCGCCCAGGCGAGCGCGTCTTTCTTGCCGTGCTTCACCGCCGTCTCGAACTCCTTGCGCATCCGCTCCACGTCGCCGCCGGTCTTGAAGATGTACGCGCCGAGCATCGCCTTCGCGAGATAGTTGCGCGAGAAGCCCTGCTCGAGGTGCGGGCGGGCGGCCTCGAAGTCGCGCTTCACGTAGAGCAGCGTGCCGATGTTCGCGTGGAGGATGGGCCCGACGAGGAACTGCTTCTTCGCGAGCGGCAGCCCGGACTTGAAGGTCTCGATCGCGCGGTCGACCCGCTGCGCCATCATCTCCTTCTGCGCCTGCTCGGAGATCCGGTTGATCTCCTTCATCGCGCGCTGCGCGAGCACGACGTAGGTGCCCAGCGCGACGAGCAGGCCGGGGAGGATGGCGGCCACGGGGCTGAAGATGGCCGCGAAAATCGCGAAAACGCCGAGGCCGACGAGGAGGGAGATGCCGAGGTTGATCATCGCGTTCCCGCTGGTGTTGGCGCGCGCAGGGGCCGGGCGCCGGGCGGCGCTTCTATACACAGCGAATGTAGGCATCGCAAGGCGCGTGCCCGTGGCGAAATCGGCCCGTTTCCCGGCGCGATCGCGCACGCGCTCCTTGACCTCGGACGCGCGGGCCGTAGACTGCGCGCCTTCCCGGCATTGGCCCGCTGGCGAAATCGGTAGACGCACTCGACTCAAAATCGAGCGGGGCAACCCCCCATCCCGGTTCGAGTCCGGGGCGGGCCACCACCCGATCCTCCCTCGCCGGGGGATTCTCCGACCCCTTGAACGGCAGCCCGGCGGCTTGTCAACCGCTCGGTGCAGGGCCTTATTGCCCGTCGGGAGGTCGTCATGCCGAAAAAGGAAACGGTGGAGCGGGCGCGGCGCGACAAGCGGCAGGGCAAGGCGCCCACGACGCAGGCGGGGGAGTTCGTCCGCGAGGAGATCGAGCACGTGAAGGAGGGCCGGCACGGCGTCCGCAGCCGCCGGCAGGCCGTCGCGATCGGGCTGTCGAAGGCCCGCCGCGCGGGCGTGGCGCTGCAGCCGCCGAAAGCGGGGCGGGCGCGGCCCGCCACCCGGCGCAAGGCCGAGCGCGACTACGAGCGGGGGCAGGAGGCGGGCGAGCTGGCCGGCGGCAAGCGCAGCAGCTCGACTTCGCGCGGCGGCACGCGGGCCAGGGCGGGGACGCGCAGCACGGGCACCGCGTCGCGGAGCAAGCGCACCAGCGCCTCGGCGCGCGGCACCGGCAGCACTTCGCGCAGCTCGCGGACGGGCGCAACGGCGCGCGGCACGGGCACGACCTCGCGCAGCGGGCGCAATGGCACTGCTGCACACGGAACCGGGAGCACTTCGCGCAGCGGGCGCACGGGCACTGCTGCACGCGGAACCGGCAGCACTTCGCGCACGGGCGCAACGGCGCGCGGCACGGGCAGCACCTCGCGCAGCACGCGCACGGGCGCAACGGCGCGCGGCACGGGCAGCTCCTCGCGCAGCACGCGCACGGGCGCAACGGCGCGCGGCACGGGCAGCACCTCGCGCAGCACGCGCACGGGCGCAACGGCGCGCGGCACGGGCGCCACCTCGCGCAGCACGCGCACGGGCACCACGGCGCGCGGCACCGGCAGCACCTCGCGCGGCACGCGCACGGGCGCCACCTCGCGCAGCACGCGCACGGGCACCACGGCGCGCGGCACCGGCAGCACCTCGCGCGGCACGCCCACGGGCGCAACGGCGCGCGGCACGGGCACCACCTCGCGCAGCACGCGCACGAGCACCACGGCGCGCGGCACCGGTAGCACCTCGCGCGGCACGCGCACGGGCGCAACGTCCCGCCGGACCACCACCGCGTCAGGGGGCGCACGCAGCGGCTCGCCGCGCAGCTCCGGCCCTCGCGCCGGCACCGCACGGCGGCCGGGCAAGGCCGGCGCGAAGACGACGACCATCCGCGGCGGCCGGTCGATCGCCACCACCTCCGCGA
>Ga0164243_10012025_pt1 | contig 12300 bp, 14 predicted proteins | sample OricompcompostOP_FD_108781 | JGI IMG/M metagenome (GOLD analysis project Ga0164243, IMG submission 108781) | Organic Plus compost microbial communities from Emeryville, California, USA - Original compost - Organic plus compost (OP) | ecosystem: Engineered > Solid waste > Mixed feedstock >...
ACAGAAAACGGCCCTCTTACATATAAGTCGCCGCCACCTTTGGTTGAACCGGCTTCATCTTTGTGAAACTGCAGTTTTAGCAAGGTTTCAGGAGTCAGGTGTATCGGAACCAGGTTGTCCAGGTCGTACCAATACTCGTTGTCGCCTTCCGTTGCTACTAACACTTTTTTTTCGAAATGATCCACCTGTACAATGGTTCCTTCTTTCTCTGCTCCTCCATAGTTTGTGATAACGGTATCACCAGATTTTAAATCGTGAATGTTAATCATAGTGAGCTGGATTTAGTGCACTATGAATTTACAGAAAAGAAGGTAAAGCAGCAAAAAAGGAGTCGTTAACTAGCGAACTACCTTCCTGATCTCTACCAGTTTCTCCAGCAGCTCTTCCAGCAGATCCAGGTGCAGCATATTGGCGCCATCAGATTTTGCTTTGGAAGGATCAGGATGTGTTTCTATGAATAAACCATCAGCGCCTGTTGCAATAGCTGCTTTCGCTATAGTGCCTATCAGGTGAGGGTTACCGCCGGTAACGCCGCTGCTTTGGTTAGGTTGTTGCAAGGAGTGCGTACAATCCATGATCACCGGTTCTCCGAACTGTTTCATGATAGGAATATTCCTGTAATCCACCACCAGGTCCTGGTAGCCGAACGTTGTACCGCGCTCTGTGAGCATAATGCGATCGTTGCCCGCTCCCTTTATCTTTTCAACAGCAAATTTCATTGCTTCCCCGCTCAGGAACTGGCCTTTCTTTACATTAACGAATTTGCCTGTTTCCGCTGCGGCGATCAGTATATCCGTCTGGCGACATAAGAACGCCGGGATCTGCAATACATCCACGTATGCAGCAGCCATTGCAGCTTCTGCAGCAGAGTGGATATCTGAAGTCACCGGAACATTAAAGTGCTTGCCTATCTTGTTTACCAGCTCCAGTCCTTCCACATCTCCTATACCTGTAAAAGAATGTACACTGGTACGGTTAGCCTTACGGTAAGATGCTTTGAATATATAAGGAATGGATAAACGTTTACAAATAGCCGTCACACGTTCTGCTACTGTCATCAATATCGATTCTTCCTCCACCACACAAGGACCTGCAATCAGGAAGAAATTTTCCGGGTTATACTGCTCCTGGAACAATGATTTTAAATGCTTCATTTTATATGGGTCTTTGTTAGAAGGTGCAAAGATAAGCCTTTTTAAAGGCTAATCCCTATTATCAGCGCCTATATCACGGCCTGAAATGCTAATATTGTCATAAAATTGTAATCTGACGAGGTTGTCTCATCATCTCATTTGCTTTCATTGTTATAGCATTGTCATGCTGCGAAGGGGACTGAATGTAAATACAGCGGAAGCAGTTAATATTACGGTCCGATTTAAAAAGTTACAACCATAATTTGTTATGAAGAAAGATAAGATCCTGGTAATTGGCGCCTGTGGCCAGATTGGCGTAGAGTTGACACTAGCGTTAAGGAAGATGTATGGAGATGCTAACGTAGTAGCTTCAGACCTGAGGGAGGAACACGAACTGCTGAAAGGCACAGGACCTTATGTGTCGCTGGATGTGATGAACAAAGAAATGTTGCACGTACTGGTGATCCGACATAACATTACCCAGATCTACCTGCTGGCGGCTATCCTTTCTGCCACCGGCGAAAAGAACCCCTTACTGGCATGGCATATCAATATGCAAAGCCTGCTGAACGTACTGGATATTGCGAAAGAAGAGAACCTGGATAAAGTTTACTGGCCAAGCTCCATCGCAGTATTTGGTCCTAACTCTCCTGCTAAGGAAACGCCTCAGCATACGATCATCGAACCAACTACCATCTATGGTATCAGCAAATTTGCAGGCGAACGCTGGTGCGAATACTACAACCACCGTTTCGGCGTAGATGTACGCAGTCTTCGTTACCCGGGTCTCATTAGTTATAAATCTGCACCCGGCGGAGGAACGACCGATTACGCAGTTGAAATTTTCCATGAAGCGAAAGAACATCAGAAATACACCAGCTTCCTGTCGGAGAATACTTACCTGCCTATGATGTACATGCCGGATGCCATCAGGGCTACCATAGAACTGATGGAAGCAGATGCCGCCAAGATCACTGTCCGTTCTGCCTATAACTTGTCTGCCATGAGTTTCTCGCCAAAAGAAATAGGTGCAGAGATCAGGAAGCATATACCTTCGTTTGAACTCAGTTACCAGCCGGATTACCGTCAGCAGATCGCCGATGGCTGGCCGGATAGCATGGACGATTCACAGGCCCGCAAAGACTGGGGTTGGAAACCGGAATATGACCTGGAAAAGATGACGGTAGATATGTTGAAAAATATTTAATCACTGCAGGTTACACAAAATAGCAAAAGGGCTGACTCACATTACAGGTCAGCCCTTATTATCTATGATAGTTATCGTTTGCCCATCTCCGGGATACATCTACTCAATAACAAACTGCTTCAGTTTATTCGGGTCTACCACGTTATTGATGCGCAGGATCGTATTTCCATCTTCGCTGACATCAAAGATCTGGCAGGTAACAACGCGTCCCTTGTACGTATAAACGAAAGCCGGTTGATGATTCACCCACCTGAAAGTAACTTCCGCTTTGGATAAATACCTGGTATAAATAATCTGCAATATTTCCAGGACATCCGTAACGCCTTCCGTGATCTTGCGAACCACTTTCAGTTGGCCGCCATCCGCTACCATCGTCACTTCCGAATATAACATACTTTCCAGCCGCTTTACATCTCCCTGCCTGATCGCATCTATGTAATCAGCTAACAGCCTGGATGTCTGTTGTTGCTGCGCCGCCGTTCTCACAGCCGGTCCCGGCTTAAATAGCCTTGTTTTTGCACGGCTTAACAGTTTCCTGGAGTATTCTTCCGAAATGGAAAGCACAGCTGCTATTTCCTTATGGTCGTAGTCGAAGCTCTCGCGAAGTATAAATACCGCCCGCTCCATGGTGCTCAAACGCTCCATTAGTACCATCAGCGAATACGAAAGGATGTCTTTCATATTGATGTTTTTATCTGCGTTATCGTCTGTTGCCACAGGCTCCGGCAGCCATTCGGGTGTTGCAGCGCTAACCTGTTTGTTCCTGTTCTTGGTATTAATAGCCAGGTTGATGACACTTCTTATCAGGTAATTCTTTTCGTCGTTCACCCCTTCGCGGGAAGTGGTGTAATACTTCGATACTACTTCCTGTACTACGTCCTTTGCATCTTCTACCGAGCCAAGGATATTATAGGCGTAAGGAAAGAGCAACTGTTGATAGGCTTCCATAATCCGGTGCTTTTGAATTTAAATTTAGGCAAATTGTCCAACCTGGTAACCTCCCGGAACTGTAAGGAAGGCGCGGTTAAGCCTGTTCCAGGTGTTGATAGCCGCTACTGCAAGGGTAATATCGGCAATTTGCTGTTTGTTGAAAAAACGGCTTATTTCTTCATATGTTTCGTCTGTTACGTGCAGGGCGTTCACTTCTTCTGCATAAGCCAGTACCGCTCTTTCTGCGTCTGTGTAGTAAGGGCATTCTCTCCAGGCGCTTAAAGAATATAAACGTTGAGGATCTTCTCCTAACGCGATGGCGTCTTTATAGTGCATATCCAGGCAAAATGCGCAGCCATTGATAGTAGATATGCGGAAGTTGATCAGCTCCAGTAAAATAGGGTCTAACCCGCTTTTCTTTACATAACCGCCTAACCTGAAAAGACCGTCTGAAAATGCTTTAGGAAGTTCCATGAAATTAATTCTTGCTTGCATGACTGTTAGTTTTTAAAATGATTGTTTGCGTTTAACAGTAATAAGACCAAACAGGAAATCAAAACGTGACAACTTCCGGAAAAAAATTTCAAAAAAAATTCCCAGCCTGTTTAAAGGGCTGGGAATTAAGTAGTTATAAAAAGAAATCGTTAGATCACGAATCCTACCCCTACGGTAGTATTGTTGAATTCATCGATTAAGATAAAAGCGCCGTTAGCCGGGTTATCAGCATATTTATCTGCAAAAACGGGAGCGGCTGTTCGCAGGGTGATCCTGCCAATATCGTTCAGTCCCATTTCCATTTTGTTATCACGCTGGGTGAGAGTCGTTACATCCGTTACGAAGTTGATCTGTGAAACTTTGGCTTTAACGCGGTTAACGCCATGTTGCAACAGGTAGGTTTTACCCGCCGCCAGTTTTTGCTGATCCATCCAGCAGATATCGGCAGTGAGTTCTTTCAGCGGTTCGGCAACGGCGTCGGATTTCACCAGCATATTGCCCCTGCTGCTGTCGATCTCGTCTTCCAGGGTGATCACCACGCTTTCTTTGGCATGGGCTACCTCCAGTTGTTTCTCGAACTGTTCGATGGTTTTGATCCTGCTTTTCTGACCGCTGGGGAGCGAAATAACTTCATCGCCTACACGGAACTGCCCGCTGGCCACTTTACCGGCGAATCCGCGGAAATCGTGGTATTCGGTGGTCCGTGGGCGGATCACGCTTTGTATAGGAAACCTTGCGGGGTGTTGCTTGTCTGCATGATCGAAAGATACGCCTTCCAGGTACTCGAGCAGGGAAGGACCCTCGTACCAGTCGATAGCCCCGGTACGGGAAGCTACGTTTTCGCCATACAGGGAAGAGATCGGGATGAACTGTACCGATTGGCCTTTATAGCCTGCATTGTCCAATACCTGCTGGAAGTCTTCCACTATCTGGTTGAAGCGGGCCTGGTTGTATTCTACCAGGTCCATTTTATTCACACATACTACCAGGTAGGGGATACGCAGCAGGTTGGCGATAAAGAAGTGACGATGCGTTTGTTCCACGATTCCTTTGCGGGCGTCGATAAGGATCAGGGATACCTGGGCGTTGGAAGCGCCGGTAACCATGTTCCGGGTATATTCGATATGCCCCGGGGTATCGGCAATAATATATTTACGGGTAGGGGTAGAGAAGTAGATATGCGCCACATCGATGGTGATACCCTGTTCTCTTTCAGCTACCAGGCCGTCTGTTAATAAGGAAAGATCAGTATAATCAAGCCCTTTGCGTTTGCTGGCTGCATGTAATGCTTCCATTTTATCCTGGGGGATGGAATTGGTGTCGTAAAGTAAACGACCAATGAGCGTACTTTTTCCATCATCTACACTACCTGAAGTGGCTATACGTAAAACCTCCATATATGTTGCTGGGTTTTGAATTAAAGTTGATTAGAAGTATCCTGCCTGTTTTCTTTTTTCCATGGCGGCTTCGGAGCGTTTGTCGTCTATCCTTGCGCCACGTTCGGAGATCTTGGCTTCCATGATCTCTGCAATGATATCTTCCAGTTTATCGGCTTCTGAAAGTACGGCAGCGGTACAGGTCATGTCTCCGACCGTACGGAAACGGACTTTGCTGCGGAAAGGCACTTCGTCGGCAGTTGTATTGAGGAAAGAGGAGTAAGGCCAGTAAAGTCCGTCTCTTTCGATGATCTCTCTTTCGTGTGAGAAATAGATGGATGGGATGCGCAGGTTTTCCCTTACGATGTAATTCCATACATCTAACTCCGTCCAGTTGGAGATAGGGAATACTCTAACGTTTTCGCCTATATTAATTTTGCCGTTCAGGATATCGAAGAGTTCAGGGCGCTGCATTTTTGCGTTCCACTGCCCAAATTCGTCCCGTACGCTGAAGATTCTTTCCTTGGCGCGGGCTTTTTCTTCATCACGGCGGGCGCCGCCGATGCAGGCGTCGAATTTGCCTTCTTCGATTGCATCCAGGAGGGTTACAGTCTGAAGGGCATTACGGCTTGCGTATTTACCTGTTTCTTCCTGTACTTTTCCCTGGTCTATGCTATCCTGTACTTTACGTATAATGATATCCAGTCCCAGCTCGTTTACCAGCCAGTCGCGGAATTCGATGGTTTCAGGGAAGTTATGGCCTGTATCCACGTGTAATAACGGGAAAGGGATCTTACCCGGGTAAAATGCTTTTTGTGCTAACCTGACAAGGGTGATAGAATCTTTTCCACCTGAAAAAAGTAATACAGGCTTCTCAAATTGCGCTACTGTTTCACGAAGAATATAAATTGCTTCATCTTCCAGTGCCTGCGGGAATTCCCAATTTATTTTATTAGTCATAGACTCTGCTGATTTAACGCTTAAAGAATGATTAACCGTGCAATCCACATTCCTTGTGTGACTGCTCCCACCACCAACGGCCGGCGCGGGGATGTTCACCGGGTTCGATGGCGCGTGTACACGGTGCGCAGCCGATACTGATAAACCCTTTATCGTGAAGTTTATTATAAGGAACCTTGTGTTTTTCGAGGTACGCTAAAACTTCGTCGTAGCCCCAGTGAATGAGGGGGTTGTATTTGTACATGCGGCGTTGTTCGTCCCACTCGAGGATTTCCATACCCTGGCGGTTTTCAGACTGTTCGGCGCGCAGGCCGGTGATCCAAACCTTTACGCCTTCCAACGCCCTGTTTAAAGGAACGATCTTGCGGATGCGACAACACTCTTTACGGTTGTCTATTGATTCATAAAAGCTGTTGGGGCCTTTTTCTGATACCAGTTTCTCTACGGCGGCAGTTTCCGGGTAATAAACGGCAATAGGTTGGTTGTAACGGGCCATGGTCAGGTCCATTACATCGTATGTCTCCTGGAAAAGTCGGCCAGTGTCAAGGGTAAATACTTTCACTGGTAAATGATTCCGCCAGATAATATCTGATATTACCTGGTCTTCCTGGCCAAAGGAGGTGGAAAAGGCTACGCCTCCGGGAAATTGTTCCAGCAGGTAGCTGATGGCTTCCTCAACCGGTTTGTTGGCCAGTGCGGTGGTAATGTCTGTCATTTAAGTACGATTGATTGATAGTGCCAGCGAAGTAGAAATTAATCACTTCATCGACAAAAATACATAAATCCTATAAAAAAGATAGACTAATTTTTACCGGCGGTCCTGAAATTTTTAAGCGGTGGATGTGAATTTTTTCGCAAGTGTTGGTTGGTCGTTAGTTGGCCCAATTCTGAAAATAAAAAGGCTGACCATTTTCCAATGGCCAGCCTCAATAATCAAAAGTAATTCGATTACCTTGTCAGGATATCTTTTAAACTCTTGTTTTCCAATATTTTAAGTGTGGAGTCCCTTACTTTTCCCATCACTTCGTTGAGCCCACAGGTGGCCTCATCTCTGCAGTTTTCGCAGCGTTCATAGTAATTCAGACTCACACAAGGTAATAAGGCAATGGGTCCGTCCAGCAGGCGGATAATTTTAGCCAGGGCGATCTCCTTGGGAGGACGCATCAGGTAATAGCCGCCGCCTTTTCCCTTTTTACTACCCAGGATTCCGGCATTTTTCAGCTCCAGCAGGATATTTTCCAGGAATTTGATGGAAATATTTTTTTCCTGGGCAATCTCGGATATCAGGATTGGTCCTTTATCTACATTCTCTGCCAGGTGAATCAATGCGTGAAATGCGTATTGTGTTTTCTTTGATAACATAATCCCTCCAGGATGTTCTTTAAGTGGTGGTGAGCACTAAAAATCTGGCTGCAAAGATAAGCAGTTTTTCCCGTCTGCAGTCGGAGCGGCGCCAGATATTGATTTTCAATCCGTTAGCCCAGGTTCAATACATCACGCATGGTAAATACACCTTTTTTATCGTGTATATACTCGGCGGCTACAACAGCGCCGGCGGCAAAGCCCTGGCGGGAGTGAGCGGTATGAGTGATAGTGATATCGTCGATCTCTGAGGTATAAGTAACTGTGTGGGTACCCGGAGCCGGATCTATCCGTTTGGAGACGATGCCGAGGTTGGCTGCCTGGTCTGTATCTTCATTTACCCAGCCTGATTTGCGTGGCACCACTTCCAGGATCTGTTCGGCCAGGGAAATAGCGGTTCCGCTGGGCGCGTCTTTCTTCTGGGTATGATGGATCTCTTCCATCTTGATATTGTACTGCGGCTGGCTCGCCATAAGAGCTGCCAGTTTTTTATTTACCTCGAAGAAGATATTTACACCAATACTGAAGTTGGTAGTATGGAGAAAAGACTGGTTCTTTTCTTTGCAAAGCGCCTTGATCTCCGGAAGTTTCTCTAACCAGCCGGTGGTGCCGCTTACTACCGGTACATTTGCATCGAAGCACTTGAGGATATTGTGGTAGGCGGTTTCAGGAGTGGTGAATTCAATTGCAACATCGGCCTTGCTAAGGTGTTCCTTTTCGAGCAGGTGCTGGCTGTTGATATCAATTTTGAGGATCACCTCATGTCCTTTTGCCGTAGCAATAGCATCTATTGCCTGGCCCATTTTCCCATATCCTATAAGTGCAATTTTCATGACTTTATCGATGTTGTATGTTAGGTTGATTAAATGTGATTAGCGATCAGCGACCAGCGAAGTACTTGCTGCGGGTCGATTTTTTACCGCCACCGATGGAGAGGGTTATCCCAACGCCCAGTGTACGGTTATTGATGAGGGTAGGAGAGATCCTCATACTCAGGTCGTCTGACATATCAAAGTTCTTCAGGTGCGCAAACACCGTTGCATCCACGATATTCAGACCATAAGCCAGGATGAAGAACAATACGGAATAGTCGACATACTGCCTGAACTGATCCCGGTTCAGTTTTAAATACTCGGTATCATAAGGTACAGTTTCGCCTGTATCATTGGTGTCGGGGTTGCCGTCCATTCTCAGGCGGTAGGCATCCCTGAACATTTTGTAAACTTTCATATTGTCTATGAAGAAATAGGTACAGGTACCCAGTGCTGCATAAACAAGCGGCATTTTCCAATATTCCCTGTTATAGGCTTGTCCAAGACCTGGAAAAACAGCCGAGTAAAGCGCTGCTTTCCTGGGGCTGTGAGGCAGTTTGGAGTTGGGCACATAAGCCGAATCTGTAAACAGGCTGTTGTTAGCCTTTTTTACTGTATCAGCGGGGCGGATTGGAGTAGTAGTAATGCTGATCGTGGTGTCGGCGCCTGTGGTGTGTACAGGCCGCAGGGTATCCTGTTGCGCCTGCAATGGTACCACGAGCACTACAACCAGCAAAAACAATAAGAAATAACGTAATGATCGAGTTATATATCCAGCCAGATTAGCCACCGTATAAGTCTATTTTTTCGAGAATACTATTCAGTTCTTCGTCCGAATAGAATTCGATTAGAATACTTCCCTTACCATTTTTCCCTCTGTCCAGTTTCACTTTTGTGGAGAAGTGAGAAGCCAGCTGGTCTTGAATCTTTTGAAATGATGGAGGTAATTTGACTTTAGCCTGTTGAGGAGCGGCTTTTACAGCCTGATTGATCTTACGGGCCAGTTCTTCGGTCTGACGAACGGAGAGGCCTGTTTTTATGATCTCGTTATACAGGAAAAGCTGGTTTTCTATATTATCCACGCCTGTTAAAACCCTGGCATGGCCCATACTCAGATGTCCGTTCCGGACAGCGACCTGGATATCAGGGGGCAGTTTCAGCAAACGGATATAGTTGGTAACAGTACTTCTTTCTTTACCCATGCGGTCGGCCACCTGTTCCTGTGTCAGGTTGCATTCATCCATCAGTCGTTTATAACTGAGGCCTACCTCGATGGCGTTAAGGTTTTCCCTTTGCAGGTTTTCGAGCAGGGCTAATTCCAGGAGTTCCTGGTCGTTGGCCTGTCGTACATACGCGGGAATATCTTTTAATCCGGCTAATTTGCTGGCCCTGAGACGTCTTTCACCTGCGATAAGCTGGTATTTTTTACCGTTTATCTTGGCAACAGTGATAGGCTGAATGATGTCGTGTAATTTGATCGACTGGCTCAGTTCCTGCAAAGATACCTCATCAAAGTCGCGGCGCGGCTGTTTGGGATTGGTTACAATCTGTTCCAGCGGAATGCGTTCAATACCGGTAGCGGTGGCCACTACCTCTTTTCCCAGGGCATTGGTAGTATGCTTCAGATCTGTATCGATATTTTGAAGCAATGAGCGAATACCTTTGCCCAACGCCTCTTTCTTACTTGGATTGGTCATCGTTGATAGCTAGGATTTTATCTTTGGTTTTAATTTTCGTGTAGTCGTGTTTCTGCAGGATCTCTTTGGCCAGGTTCAGGTAGTTGATAGCCCCGGTGCTGGCAGCGTCGTACATAATTACGGACTTGCCAAAGCTGGGCGCTTCCCCGAGTTTGGTGTTGCGGTGAATGATAGTATCAAACACGCTCTCTTCGAAGTGTTGTTTTACTTCATCTACCACCTGGTTGCTGAGTCGTAAACGGCCATCATACATGGTCATCAGGATCCCTTCTATTTCCAGTTCAATATTCAGGCGGCTTTGAACGATCTTGATGGTATTGAGCAATTTACCTAATCCTTCCAGTGCGAAGAATTCGCATTGTACGGGAATAATAACGGAATTAGAAGCTACCAGGGCGTTTACGGTGATCAGACCCAGGGAAGGAGAGCAGTCTACGATGACGAAATCGTAATCTCCTTCTACTGATTCTATCACTTGTTTCATTACCCTTTCCCTGTTAGGATGGTTGATCAGCTCCAGTTCTGCACCTACCAGGTCGATATGCGATGGTAACACCTTTAAATTAGGCGTATCAGATTCTAATATAACGTCTTTGGCCTGCACATCGTTTACCATACAATCATACAGGCTCTGTTGCACATTGCGCAGGTCGAAACCCAGCCCCGTAGTACTGTTAGCCTGGGGATCGGCATCTACTAACAACGTCTTGTATTCCAAGACAGCCAGGCTGCTTGCGAGGTTGATAGCACTTGTTGTTTTTCCTACGCCACCTTTCTGGTTAGCGATTGCGATTATTCTTGCCATTGTGTAATTTAAAAATTCAAAGGTTATTTATAGGATAAAGGATAAATTATATAACATCACTTCTTCCTCAAACCTCGATTGTACTTCCGATTTCCGGAAGGATCAATTCAACCCCGGCGTCGTCAAACAGCTTAACTGCTTCTTCAGTATCTATTTTCACATAGCCAAAGGTGTTATAATGTACGCCGATGATCTTATCACATTCGATCAGTTCAGCGGCGGCAATAGCATCTTCAATACCCATTGTAAAGTTGTCGCCGATGGGTAAAATGGCGAAATCCAGCGTCGTGATCGCCGGAACAAGTTCCATATCCAATGTCAGCGCAGTATCCCCGGAATAATAGAAATTGCCTTCATCTGTCATGAATACAAAGCCTAGCGGATTTCCTCCGTAAGAGCCATCCGGCAGGCCGCTCGAATGCTGAGCCACCACGCATTTCACAGTACCGAAAGAGAATTTCCACTTGCCGCCCGTATTCATTGGGTGCAGGTTTTCTACTCCCTTGCTTTTCGCCCACATCACTATCTCATAATTAGAAACCACTTTGGCGCCGGTACGCTTTGCCAGGTCTATCAGGTCGGCGGTATGGTCTTCATGCCCGTGCGACACAAAAATATAATCCGCTTCTATCTTGCTGATATCCACACTCTTTGCCAGCTCATTATGTGTAATGAACGGGTCGAAAAGCACTTTTTTTCCCTGAATTTCTACCGCAAAGCAGGAATGGCCGTAACAAGTATACTTCATGCGTGTCGTTTTTTGACTCCCGGATTCTCAAGAAAATTAGCGCTTTTCCAAGAATTGCCGGCATTTCGGTTCAATAATCCCTAATTTCCGGAATAAAAATAGCTTAATCGGCCAAAAATACAACGAATAGACAAAAATCAGGAGTTACCTTATATTTATTTATACACAAAGTGTCCGCAAAGTTGTGTCCTGCTTTTTTAAAACGGGTTAATTTTTAGCCGGTTCGGTTATTTATATGATGAAATTATTAAATGTTTTTACTGGCCTGCCGGGTAGCAAAAGTACTGTTTATCCCCTCGCCAAAAAAAAATTAAAAACATACAATTCTTCTTATTGTTATTCGTCTGTATACCAGGTACAAACCTGTTTTAACTTTTTCGAGCAATTTGGTTATAGTAAATTGCTAAATTATTATATAGCTATATTAAATTTTGATAATGCGACCCGGCTTGAACTCAATAGTACTGATACTTTTCCTGATAATACTTGACATTTATGTATTCCAGGCGCTCCGGGCGCTGGTATATATGTCCAGCCCCCGAGTAAGAACCATCACTTATTCCTCCTATTGGGCCGTTTCCGGGATCTGCATCCTTATGGTGGCCATACTGCCCTATATCAACTGGGCGCACTGGCCTAACACGGTAAAGTCGTACCTGCTGGCCGTATTCATCGGGCTGGTACTGGCAAAACTGTTCGTAGTTGTATTTTTACTGATAGATGATATCCGCCGTGCCATCGTATTCCTGGTCCGCAAGTTTGGCAGCGCTTCCGC
>Ga0164243_10012027_pt1 | contig 12298 bp, 10 predicted proteins | sample OricompcompostOP_FD_108781 | JGI IMG/M metagenome (GOLD analysis project Ga0164243, IMG submission 108781) | Organic Plus compost microbial communities from Emeryville, California, USA - Original compost - Organic plus compost (OP) | ecosystem: Engineered > Solid waste > Mixed feedstock >...
CGCCCCGGCCAGACGGTCACGGTCCACGTCTACCGCGACGGCAAGCCGCGGGACGTCCGGCTGACCCTCGGCGAGCGCCCGCGCCAGGTACCGCGCGGCTGATCGCAGCGTGGCCCCGCGCCGCCGCGCGCGTCAGGGTCAGCCTGAATCCGCCGATTGGCGGTCGAGCCTCGGCGTGGAGGACCAAGGCTGGGTGGATCCACCGCGTGAGGACGGTCGGTGACCATCTGATCGTGGTGGATCCGGTCGGGCGCCGGTCGTCCGCGGCGAGGCGACCCGAGAATCGGTGGATTCAGGGTTCGACGACGGCCAGTCGCAGTCGGGGATCGATCGCGCGCAGGTCCCCGGGATCGGACGTCACGACGGTCCGGTCGTGCTGCCGCGCGTGCAACGCGACCTGGACGTCGACGACGTCTGGATGACCGCCTCGCCCGCACAGCAGGCCGACCGCGCGCGCCGTCACGTCGTCGAGGGGCGGCACGTCGACCGCCGGGTCGCCGAGGAGCCGGGCGATCCGTGCCTGCCGGGGTCCGCCCCGCCACGCCTGGGCCACCGCGCCCGCGGGCACGGCCAGGGGCAAGCCGTGCTCGTGAGCGCGCCGCAGCAGCGCCCGCACCCGCGGATCGCCGCGCTCGAGCGCCACGAGCGCCCCGGCGTCCAGGGTCAGCCCCGGCGTCGCGACGTCCCCGGTCGTTCGAGGCCGAGCGCCTTGTCGGCCCACGCGAGATCCTCCGCGCTGACCGGTCCCAGCTCGCGATCCAGGTCGTCGAGCAGCCGCGCGAGCCCGTCCTCCTGCTCGGCACGCGCGACGGCGGCGCTGATGTAGCCCGACACCGACGCCGCGCGTCCCTGCTCGACCGCACGGCGGATCGCGACCACCTGCTCGTCCGGCAGGCTCACCCCGATCTTCTGGGTCATACCGCGAGCATACCGTGGGCGGCGCCGGGCGTCGGGGCGGTGCACGGGAGGTTGACGGCTCGTCGCGGGACGCCCGATAGGGTCGTGCGTCCGATGCCCGAGTCCGAGCAGCCGCTGGTCCTCGTCTCCAACCGCGGGCCCGTGACCTTCGACGTCGACGGCACGATCAGCCGCGGCACCGGCGGACTGGTGACCGCCCTGACCGGCCTGGCGTCGCACCGCCGCGCGACGTGGATCGCCTCGGCGATGGGGCGCGGCGACGCCGACCGCGCCCGCGAGGCCGGCGGCCGCGCGTTCACCGTCGACTCGCCGGCCGGCGGCTCCTACGACGTGCGGCTGGTCGTCTCCGACGACGTCGCCTACGAGCGCTTCTACTCGATCATCGCCAACCCGATGCTCTGGTTCATCCAGCACTACCTGTGGGACCAGAGCAACGCGCCGGACATCCGCTCGCACGAGGTCGAGGCGTACGAGTACGGCTACAAGATCGTCAACCAGGACCTGGCCGACGCCGTCGTCGAGGAGATCGAGGGCACCAGCGAGCCGGTGGTGATGGTCCACGACTACCACCTGTACCTGCTGCCGCGGTTGGTCCGCGAGCGCCGCCCCGACGCGTTCCTGCACCACTTCGTCCACATCCCCTGGTCGCAGTCCGACAGCTGGCGCGTGCTGCCGACGAAGATCCGCGACGAGCTCTACCGGGGGATCCTGGCCAACGACATCGTCGGCTTCCACACCCGGAACTACCGGCGGAACTTCCTGCAGTGCTGCGAGGACCTGCTCGACCTGGAGGTCGACCACCACCGCGGGACCGTGCGGATCGACGACCGCGAGGTGTGGGTGCGCGCCTACCCGCTGCCGATCGACGCGAAGGCCACCCGCGAGGTCTCGCGCCGCGCGCGCGTCCGCGAGTTCGAGGACGAGCTGCTGCGCCGCCGCCGCGACTTCCTGATCCTCCGCGTCGACCGCGCGGACCTGTCGAAGAACGTCCTGCGCGGCTTCACCGCCTTCGATCTCTTCCTCGAGCAGCACCCGGAGTTCCACGAGCGGGTGACGTTCGTGGCGCAGCTGATGCCGTCGCGGACCGACGTCCCCGAGTACCGCGAGTACCTGGAGCGGATCGAGGCGCTGGTCGCCGTCGTCAACCACCGCCACGGCACCCCGGACTGGATGCCGATCCAGCTGAAGCTCCGCGACGACGTCGAGGAGGCGATGGCCTCCTACCGCCACTACGACGTCCACATCGTCAACGCGATGTTCGACGGCATGAACCTCGTGGCGAAGGAGGGGCCGATCGTCAACGAGCGCGACGGCGTCTCGATCCTGTCGGAGAACACCGGCGCCCACGAGGAGCTCGGCGAGTTCTCGCTGACCGTCAACCCGTTCGACGTCCAGGCGCTCGCCAACGCGATCCACCGCGCGCTGACGATGAGCGGCGAGGAGCGACGCCACCGCGCCGAGGGGCTGCGCGAGATCATCACCGCCCGCGACCCCGGCGACTGGATCGACGAGCAGCTCGCCGACATCCGGCGCAAGGCGGCCGGGGCCGGCGCCCACGAGTGACCGGCGCCCCGGGCGGGGCGCCGGCAGCTCCGGGTCGGGCGGGCCCGCGGAGACGTCACGGCTGGCCGAACTCGGCGGCCGCCCCGCCGCCGCTCGGCCGGGGCGACGGCGCGGGACGCCGCGCGGGCGCGGGGGCCGGGGCGGGCGCGGCGGCGACGGCGGGCCGCGGGCGGGTCGCCGGGGCGGGAGCCGCCTGGGGCGTCGGCCGGGGGGTCGGCCGGATCGCCGGCCGGTGGGCCGCGAGGCGCCGGCGGGACGCGCGGGCCCGGCGGCGGGCCGTCACGGCCCGCCGTGCGCGGCGGACCGACGCGCGGCGCCGATCGGCGGTCCTCCGTGCCCGTCGGCGGGCGTCGTCGCCGCGACGGGACGCGGCCTCGTCGCCGCCCGCCGACGCGCGACCGCGCGCGGTCCCGTCCGCCTCGTCCGCGGCCGCTCGGCCGCCGCGCGGTCGGCCGCGATCGCCGCCGTCCGCGAGCGTCAGGTCGGCGGGGTCGGGTGCCCCGGTGGGCGCGGTGGCCGGGGTCGGCGGCGCGCCGGCCACGGGGCGGACCGCGCCGCTCGGCACGGCCGGCGGCGCGCCGGAGAGCGCCGGCCAGCCGACCACGAGCGCCAGTGCGAGCAGCACGCCGCAGAGCGCGCCGACGTTCTCCCAGCGGACGCGGGCGAGGACGCGCGACCGGCCGGCGGACGGGGAGGGCTTCACCATGCCCGGGGGACCCGCCGGCGACGGCGTTCTCGCCCCCGGACGCGCGGGAGGCGGGCGACGCCCGCCCCGGCCGCTCTGCTAGCTTCGGTCGCCGCTTCCGCAGCGAAACACCTTCCCATGGCCGCTCCCGCACCCTCCTACGATCTCGTCCTCCTGCTCCTCGCCTCGGCTGAGGCGGAGACCCGCCAGAAGCTCTCGATCGAGGTCGAGAACCTGATCCAGGCCCAGGGCACCGTGCTCGAGGGTCGCGAGTGGGGCGTGCGCCAGCTCGCCTACCCGATCGGCGACGAGACGACGGCCGAGTACCGGGTCTTCCGCTTCCAGGGCCCGGCCGAGCTGCTCAACGAGCTCGACCGCCAGCTGAAGATCTCCGACGTCGTCGTGCGCCACCGGATCATCAAGCTCGACCGCAACCCGGTCGACCTGCCGGACCTGCGCGAGATCGACGCGGCCGCCGCGGCCGCCGCCTGAGCCGCGTCCCGGGGCCCCTCGCGGCCCCTCCCGGCGCTCCTCCGCGAGCGTCGACGTGCCGCCCGCTCAGGCGACACGTCGCGTTTTCCAGGGGGTTCTCGGTCGCGGTCCCGCGAGCCTCGGGCAGCGGCCCCACGGGTGGTCGCGGACGTCCGGGAGCCATGGCATGCTGGGGTCGATCCGAAGCGGAACGGGGCCGGCTCGCTCCGGGTCGGGGCCGACTCCGTGCCGATCCGGTGACGCGGCCCTCGTCCCGCCTCGCCGCCGCTACGTTCGGCCCTCCTGGCAACCCAGAAAGAGCACACCCCATGCCGATCAATCGCGTGACGATCGTCGGGAACCTGACCCGCGACCCCGAGCTCCGAGGCCTGCCGTCGGGCGGCTCGGTCTGCAGCCTCCGCGTGGCCGTCAACGGCCGCCGCCGCGACCAGAGCGGCCAGTGGGTCGACGAGCCGAACTTCTTCAACGTCACGATCTTCGGGAACTCCGCCGACAACGCGGCGCGCTTCCTCTCCAAGGGCCGGCAGGTCGCCGTCGACGGTCGCCTGCGCTGGCGCGAGTGGCAGGACCAGCAGGGCAACAAGCGGGAGTCGATCGAGATCGTCGCCCAGGAGGTCCAGTTCATCGGCGGCCGCGAGGGCGGCCCCGGTGGCGGTGGCGGCGGTGGTCAGGGGGGCGGCTGGAACCAGCAGGCGCCGCCGCAGGACGATTGGGGCACGCCGCCCGCCCCCGCGGCCCAGCCTCAGCAGCCGGCCTCCGTCGGCGGGGGCGGCTTCCAGGCCCCGGCCGGCGGCGGCTACGCGGTCGACCAGGGCGACTTCTCCGGTCCGCCGCAGCAGGGCGGCGGAGACGGCGGCTTCGGCGGCGGCCAGCAGGGTGGCGGCTTCGGCCAGCAGGGTGGCGGCGCGGCGCCGGCCGACGACGACATCCCGTTCTAGGTCCTCTCCGTGAGGCGCGGCGGCCCGCCTGCGCGCTGCCGCCGTGTCCGTCGCGGACGTGGCGTGGCGGAGCTGCCCTCCGGCCGCAGCGCACCGGAGCGGCCGGACGTGGCATCCTTTCCCGTCCGGCCGTGCGGCGCGCGTCCTGCTGCGCCCGGCTCCACCCGCGACTTCACGTGACCACGCATGCCTGAGGCGATTCTTCTCCAGGACGTTCCCCAGCTCGGCGCCAAGGGTGCCGTCGTGGAGGTCTCCAAGGGGTACCTGCGCAACTACCTCCTGCCGCGCCAGCTGGCCGCGCCGGCCACGAAGACCGCGATCGAGCACGCCGCGCGCGTCGCCGAGGCCCAGTCGCGCCAGCGCGCCGAGGCCGTTGCCCAGGCCCGCGAGCTCGCCGACCAGCTGACCAACACCGTCCTCACGATCTCCCACCAGACCGGCGAGGACGGCCGCCTCTTCGGCTCGGTCACCGCGCAGGACATCGCCGACGCGATCCAGGAGGCCCGCGGCGTCGAGGTCGACCGGCGGCGCGTCCGCCTGGCCGAGCCGATCCGCGCGACCGGCACCTACGTCGTCGACGTCGAGCTGGCCGAGGGCGTCATCGCCAACGTCAAGACCATGGTGGTCACCGAGCGCTGAGCCGCTCCCGCCGCCGGGCGCCGCGAGGCGCCCGGGGCGTCCCGCCCGCAGTCGTCCACGGCGTCGGTCCCTCCGGCGCCGTTCACGTTCCTGGCACCAGGAGACGCACCGCACGCGTGTAGGGTTGCGCCGTGCTCACCCCGGTACCCCCGCCGGGCGCGCCGTCGCGCCGGCGTCCCCTGTCCCGTTCCCGCCGCCTCGGTGCCGTCGCGCCCGGGGCGGGACCATCCCTCCTCGACGCCGCCGCCGTGCCCCGCCGCTCAGCGGCGGTGAGCGCCGCGTCGGGCGATCCGTCGACCCGCCGGGTCCGGCGGATCTGGACGCGGCGGACGTTGCCGGCGGTCCTCGCCGCCGGCGCGCTGCTCGGCGTCCCCGGCGGCGCTCGGGCGGCGTGGACCGCGGTCCGGGAGGAGCCGCTCGTCGGCGGCCGTCCCGTGGTCGTGACCGGGGCCGCCGGCCAGGCCACCGTCGTCGTCTCGACCGACGCCGGGGCCGAGGCCCGGGTGCACGAACCGGGCGCGACCGGCTGGTCGCCCGGCGCCAGCGTGGCGACCGGCGACCTCGGCCAGGTCCTGGGCCCGGGCGGCGCGGTGGCGACGAGCCGGCTGGACGGCGCCTCGCAGGTCGTCGAGGTCCGGCGGTTCGGTCCGGACGGCACGCTCGCCGACCTCGGCTCGTTCAGCACCGGCGTGGACGCGCTCGTCGACGCGGTGGCCGTCGCGCCGGACGGCTCCGCCGTCGTCGCCGTCGACACCGTCGACGGGCAGCTGGAGGCGTGGTACCGATCGGCCGCCGGCACCTGGTCGACGACCACCCCCGCGGGCGCGGCGCTCGTGGACTCGGCCGACGTCGCCGTCGGGCCGTCCGGCCTGCTGACCGTGGCGTGGGCGGAGACGGACGAGGAGTTCTCGCTCGCCGTCGGGGCGGCGACCTACGGGCCGGCCGGGACCGTCGGCGCACCGGCGTGGGTCGACGACCTCCGCGGCGCCGCGCGGACGGTCGACGACGTCGTCGCGGTGCCGTCGCGCGGCGGCGAGCAGGCGGCCGCGTGGATCGACGCCGACGAGGAGGGCGCCGACGCCCGCGTCCGCGGCGGGACGCCCGGCGCGGTGCGGACGCTCGCCTCCGGTGCGCAGAGCGAGGAGGCCTCCGACCTCGTCGTGGCCGACGTCGCCGGGCGCACGGTCGCGACCTGGACCGCCGGCGCCGACGCCCCGACCAGCTGGTTCGCCGACCTCGCCGGCACGTGCGTCGCGGCCAGCGAGCTGACGACCGCCACGGTCGCCGACCGCGCCGGCCAGCCGGTGGCGGTCGGCCTGCGCGGCGGCCGGATCGTCGTCGCGCCGATCGGCGCCGCGTGCGACGCGACCGTCGACGCCGAGGGCCCCGACGCGGCCGAGGCCTCGTCGTTCGCGGCCGCCGCCGACGGGGAGGGGACGCTCGTGGCTGCCGCCGCCGGCGCGCCGGGCCCGATCGCCGCCGACGACCGGACGCCGCCGCGGATCGACCGGATCGACCTGCCGGCCAGCGCGACGGTCGGGACGCCCTTCACCGCGAGCGCCGTCGCCGTCGACGCCTGGGGCATCGGCACGGTGCGCTGGACCATCGACGGCAAGGCCCGCACCGGGGCGACCGTCTCCGGCACGCTCTCCCGAGCCGGCGACCGCGCGGTCGAGCTGCGCGTCCGCGACGCGGCCGGCAACGACCGCACCACGAGCCGCACCGTGCGGGGCGTCGCGGCGACGGGCGGCTCGTCCGCGGCTCCGCCGTCGTCGTCCACGCCGGCCGCGCCGTCGGTGAGCGTCGACCTGCCGGGGCCCGGCTCGACCGGCGGCATGCGCGCCCGGCCGACCGTCCAGGTGCTGCGCGCACGGCGCCGGGGCAGCACGTGGTTCGGCGAGCTCCGGATCCGCAACGCCGACGGGCTGCGCCTGGAGCTGTACCGCGAGCGCTACCAGAAGCCGTCGGCGATGCGCCGGCCGCCGACGTGCCCGGCGCGCCGCCGGCCCGTCCGGCGGCCGCCGACCGGCAAGCGCGGCGTGCTCGTCGTCCGGGCCGGCGCGGGCCGGATCCGGGTCCGGCTGCCCTGGGCGATGCAGAAGGCCCTGCGCAAGCGTGGGCGCTACACGCTGCGCGCGGTCGCCCGGGGCAACGGCGGGATCCGCGTCGACAAGCTCCGCTTCACCGTCTGCGCGGAGCGCTGACCCGGTTCCGCCGGCCCGCCGTCGCCGGTCGGCGCACGGCGCCGGGTCGGCGGAACCGGGCGGACGCGGTTCCCGCACGGAGCGGGATCTCCGTCTGGCGGGGCGAGGTCCGGGCCGTCCGGGCGTCCTCCCGTTGCTAGGTTCGGCGGTGCACCGGTTGCGGGCGCGTCGCCCTGACGCACCGCGGCCTGCGCTCCGCCGCCGCGGCTGCGAACGTCGTCCTGCGATCTCGCGCCGCCCATCCGCCCGCCACCCGATGTCCGTCGACGACCACGACCCCGCCACCCCGGCCCCGGGGGACCCCGGCTCCGCCGCGCCGCACGACGGCGCCGGCTACGACGCCACCGAGGTCGACCCCCACGGCTACGACGACGGTGGTCCGGCGGCCGGGTACGAGGCATCCGCCTACGACGGGGCCGAGCCGGCGCCGCCGGCGGCGCACGTCCCGCCGCACGACCTCCACGCCGAGCAGGCGGTGCTCGGCGCGCTGATGCTCTCCGAGCAGGCGCGCTACGCGGTCACGATCGACGACGGGCTCCGGCCCGACGACTTCTACTCGGCGCGCCACCGCGTCACCTTCGACGCGATCCGGCGCCTGTACGGCGAGAGCCAGCCGGTCGACGCGATCACCGTCGTCGAGCAGCTGCGGCGGGACGGGACCCTCCAGGAGGCCGGCGGACGCGAGGCGATCTGGACGCTCACCGCCGCCGTGACCGAGGTCGCCGCGCTGCCCGAGCACTCGCGGATCGTCCGCGAGCTGGGCAAGCTGCGCCGGCTGCTGCAGGCGACCTACGAGATCCAGACCGACGTCCTGCGCGGCCAGGACGACCCGGCCGACATCGTCGAGCAGGCCCAGAGCCGGGTCTTCGAGATCTCGCAGACCGACAGCGCCCAGGGCCTGAAGCAGATCGGCGACACCGTCGACGGCTTCGTCCGCTACCTCGAGGAGCTGGAGAAGGACGGGCGCGACATCACCGGCCTGCCGACCGGCTTCCGCGACCTCGACGTCGCCACCGCGGGCCTGCAGCCGGGCGCGATGATCGTCCTCGCCGCGCGTCCCGCGATGGGCAAGAGCGCGCTGGTGACGAACCTCGCCGAGAACGTCGCGCTGCAGGGCAAGGGGGCGGTCGCGCTCTTCTCGCTGGAGATGCCGGAGCGCGAGCTGCTGCAGCGCATCATCGCCTCGCAGGCGGCGATCAAGGGCGACGACGTCCGCAAGGGCCGGATCGGCGACCGCTGGCCGGACGTCCTGGAGGTCGCCGACACGCTCGCCCAGTCGCCCCTCTACATCGACGACAGCTCCGACATCGGGATCATGGAGATCCGGGCGAAGGCCCGCCGGCTGGCGGCGTCGCACCAGCCGCACGGCGTCGCGCTGGTGATCGTCGACTACCTGCAGCTGATGCGCGCCGACGGCCGCTCGGAGAACCGCGTCCAGCAGGTCGGCGAGATGTCCCGCGGACTGAAGATCCTGGCCCAGGAGCTCTCCTGCCCGGTGATCGCCCTCTCCCAGCTCTCCCGCGGCGTCGAGAGCCGCCCCGACAAGCGCCCGATGCTCAGCGATCTGCGCGAGTGCGTCACAGGTGACACGCTGGTCTGTCTGGCCGACGGACGTCGGGTGCCGATCGCCGAGCTCGTCGGCGAGCAGCCGGAGGTCCTGGCGGTCGACGGTGGCCGGATCGTGTCGGCCCGCAGCGACCTTGTCTGGAGCGTCGGTGTCAAGCCGGTGCTGCGCCTGCGCCTGGCGTCCGGCCGGACGCTCCGGGCGACGGCTGAGCATCGCGTTCTGGCCGGCAGCGGCTGGATGACGATGGGCGGCCTGGCGGTTGGTGATCGCGTCGCGCTCGGCCGGCGGCTGCCCGAGCCCGCCGTGCCGCTGCGGTGGCCCGACGATCACGTAGTGCTGCTCGGCCATCTCGTCGGGGACGGCAGCTACGTCGCCGGGCAGCCGATGCGGTACACGACGGCCTGCGAGGAGGGCTCGCGCGCGGTGCGGGAAGCGGCTGAGCGGTCGTTCGACGCTACGGTCAATCGGCACGAGGGTCGTGGAGCGTGGCATCAGCTCGTGATCTCGGGCAACGGGAACCGGTGGCGCCCTGCCGGTGTCGGTCGGTGGCTGAAGGAGCTCGGGATCTTCGGCCAGCGCTCCGCGGAGAAGCACCTCCCGCGCGACGCCTTCCGGCTCGCCGACGATCAGGTCGCGCTGCTCCTGCGCCATTTGTGGGCCACGGACGGCTCGATCTGGAGCCGGCGAGACCCGAGCAGCGGACGCGTGCATGCCCGCGTGCACTTCTCGACCTGCTCGCCCCGGCTGGCGGCCGACGTGGCCGCGCTGCTCCTGCGTCTCGGCATCGTCGCTCGAACGGCGGAGACGAGGACCGACCGCGGCTCGACGATCTTCTCGGTCAACGTGACCGGCTTCGATGCCCAGCGCCGGTTCGTCGAGGCCGTCGGCGTGTTCGGCGAGCGCGTCGTGCAGGCTGAGGCGCTCCTGCGCACGATCGAGGGTCGCGCGACGAACACCAACGTCGACACGCTGCCGCGGGAGGTCTGGAGCCGGGTGCGCAGCGCGATGGCGACGGCTGGCATGACGCAGCGCGCGATGGCGACCGCCCGCGGCACGTCGTATGGCGGCGCGTCGCACTTCCGGTTCGCGCCCTCGCGGAAGACGCTTGCGGGTTACGCCGAGATCCTCGGGGACGAGGAGCTGCGCGCGATGGCCGGGGGCGACCTGTTCTGGGACAGGGTGGTCGCGGTCGAGGCCGACGGAGAGGAGGAGGTCTTCGACCTGACGGTGCCCGGGCCGGCGTGCTGGCTGGCCGACGGGATCGTCACGCACAACTCGGGCAACATCGAGCAGGACGCGGACCAGGTGATGTTCCTGTACCGCGACGACTACTACAACCCGGAGACGACGGAGGAGCCGGGGGTCGCGGAGCTGATCATCGCCAAGAACCGCTCCGGCCGCCTGGCGACGGTGAAGCTGCTGTTCCAGAGCGAGTACCCGCGGTTCCTGACCATGGCCCAGCGCCACGACGACGGCGGGCCGCCGGCGCACCTGAGCGGCCCTCCGAGCGGGCGTCCCGCGGTCGCGGCCGGGGGCCCTCCCCTTCCGGGTGGCGGGCCGCCGCTGCCGAGGGGCTGAGCGATGCGCTGCCCCTACGGCGTCTGCGACGGGTCCGGCTGGATCGTCGACGATCGCACCCGCACCGCGCGGGAGTGCCGCTGCATGCCCGAGCAGCGCTCGCGCCGCGTCGCGAGCGGCCTGCGTGCGCGGATCGCCCGCCGCTACCAGGACGTCGGCTTCGACCGGCCGCCGGTGTCGCTGATGGACCGTCGCGTCGTCGCGATCGTCCGCGAGTACGTCGCCGACCTCGACCAGCGCCTGGGCCGCGGCGAGGGCCTCTGGCTGACCGGCGGTCCCGGCAACGGCAAGACGACCCTCGCGACGCTGATCTCGAAGCAGGCGATCGAGGCGGGCCGGACGGTCGCGATCTACTCGCTGCCGCGGCTGCTGCAGGAGATCCGCCGCACCTACGACGCTGACGGCGGCCCGCGGACGCTCGAGCTGCTCGACGCGCTGACCCGGGTCGACCTGCTCCAGATCGACGACGTCGGCGCCGAGCAGTCCACGCCGTGGGTGCTGGAGCAGCTCTACTCGATCATCAACGCGCGCTACGAGGAGGAGCGGGCGGTGACGATCACGACGAACCTCGACCCGCTCGCCCTGCGCGACCAGGTCGGCGAGCGGACCGTCTCCCGGCTGGAGGAGATGTGCCGCGTCGTGGTGATCCCCGACGAGGTCGACCACCGCAGCCGCCGCCACGACGACCCGGCGCCGGGGAGCGCCCGCGCCGGGGCCCCGTCCGACGGGACCTGGGGCGGTCGCGCGCGGAGCGAGCAGCTGGGCGTGGCGGGCCACGCGATCCCGTCGCGGTGGCCGACCGACGGCGAGGCGCCGCCGCCGATCGCGCCGCCCTTCCCGGACGCCGGCGCCCCGGACGACGCGGCACCGCCCCCCACCTGGGGGCTCGATCCGGGCGGCCTGCACCGCCCGGTCCGCCGCAGCCGCGACGGCGAGTGAGCGCGGATCGCGTCGCCCGCGGGCAGCCCCGGCCGGGACCGGGCGAGGGCGGCGGCGGGGCGGCGCTCCGGGCGCTCCGGGCGCCAGCTACCCTCTGCGCGACATGCCAGGCATCGTGATCGTCGGCGCTCAGTGGGGCGACGAGGGCAAGGGGAAGCTCGTCGACCTGCTGGCGGAGCGCTCCGACGTCGTCGTCCGCTTCCAGGGCGGCAACAACGCCGGCCACACGATCGTCCACGGCGAGGTCAAGTACGCCTTCCACCTGGTGCCCTCGGGGATCCTCTACCCCGGAACGACCTGCGTGATCGGCAACGGCGTGGTCGTCGACCCCGAGGTGCTGCTGCGCGAGCTCGAGCAGCTCGCCACCCAGGGCGTCGACGCCAGCGGGCTGCGGATCAGCCCCAACGCGCACGTGATCATGCCCTACCACAAGCTGCTGGACGTGGCGGGCGAGGCGCGGCTGGGCAAGAACCAGATCGGCACCACGAAGCGCGGCATCGGCCCCTGCTACGCCGACAAGGCGCTGCGGCTCGGGATCCGGGTCCAGGACCTGCTCGACGAGGCGATCCTGAAGAAGAAGATCGTCGCCGCGCTGCACCCGAAGGAGCGCGCGCTGCGCCCGTGGCAGAAGGACCCGGTCCTCGACCTGCAGGCGATGACCGAGGCGTACCTGAGCTACGGCCACCGCCTGGAGCGCCACGTCGCCGACACCGCGGCGCTCGTCTGGGACGCGCTGGACGAGGGCGGCAACGTCCTCTTCGAGGGCGCGCAGGCA